>Ga0307312_10000009_pt1 | contig 57835 bp, 44 predicted proteins | sample ER_DNA_202_FD_194489 | JGI IMG/M metagenome (GOLD analysis project Ga0307312, IMG submission 194489) | Bulk soil microbial communities from the East River watershed near Crested Butte, Colorado, United States - ER_DNA_202 | ecosystem: Environmental > Terrestrial > Soil > Floodplain | place... | reverse complement strand
CAGATTGCCGTAAAAACAACGCGAGAATTCCTCACAAACAACGACAAAATTGACAACGCGATCTTCGTTCTCTGGAGCGAAGATATTTACGAGACGTATCGCCAATTGCTGTAGCCGTTTCCCTGCGGGAAGCGCGCCCCGCGCATGCATGGAACGCCAGCGGCGCGTTTCGCAGGCGCCTTCGGAGTGCTACCCGCGTTTCGCACAGCAAAACGGCTACAGAATCAAAGAGACGCAATCAGGCCGCGGCATTCGATTTTATTTTGTATGATAAATCCGAACGAAAACGATCTTACGAGGGACGAACCGCTTCCGGCGCAGCTTCAGCCGCGCGAAGAAGAAATTGGCTCAACTGGGCGTGAGCAGTTTCGTCAAGCAACAAGCAAGCTTTCCACGGCGATGAGCCAGACGTGGGATCAGACCAAGGAAAAGGCTGGCCGCGCGCGGGAGCGCACCGAATATTTCGTGCGCGAAAATCCCGTGCCCGCAATCCTCAGTGCGCTGGGGATCGGAATCGCGATTGGCCTTGCGATCCGGTACGCCTCTCCCAGCGAGCGAAAAGCAGAAATTGAAGTGAAATCGCCGTTGGGAGATCTGAACTGGAGCGTTCTTTCGCTGCCGTTTCTCTGGCCGTTGTTCAAATCTGCCAGGGAAAAATATGAAAGCTCGGCTGAAGCGGTGAAGGATGGCGTCAAACGGCTGAAAAAAATCGATGTGAACAGTTATGCAAAGCCGATCCGCAAGCGCTGGAAAGCGTGGACGCGCTGACTGCAGTCTCGTTGAATTTTTGAAGGCGCTTTGGTAAAGAGCGCGACCGGATCAAAAAAGATGATCAGAACAGTTAACATTATCACCGCTGTGTACGTCGGCGACAGCACAGAGTATGCTACGAAAAAGGAAAGGCGTACGGCTTAGAATTAACCCAGGATGATAAATTCCCCATTGTTCTTATAGGGTTGAAAGAATTTTCTACGGAAGAAGACGAGACTAAACAGGGAGTCGTTTATTCGAATCTGAACAACATGCTTGGCCATTGGGACGAAATTCGGGACACAATGAGGACATTTAAAGAGGAAACGTAAGCAGATTTGCTTCGCTCACTTTTAGTAGGTCATCCAACTCCCACAAAGCCATTGATGAGATCGGCTAGGGAACTTGGATACTGCGCAGTGAAAGCGTGCCCGCCTCCTCGGAATTGGGCCAGCCATGCGCCGGGAATTGCGTTGACCAGTTTTAACGCATTAGAAGGAGGGATCACGACGTCGTCAGTGCCGGTGGCGATCAGCACCGGCGCGCTTATCTCTCGCAGCCGACTCCCGACACCATTTCGGTGCCAAGCATCCATCGCCGCAGCTTGGCGGTTGACCAAGTCAGGAGATAACCGGGCGCGCGCAGCCGCCACGATGTCTCCGAATTGGCGATAGAAGGATTCGGCGACATCACTCGGAAAAAGCAAGAACACCAACCGCCGCGCTTGCTCGTGAGCCGTGCCGGACGTATCCACGAGTTGGGACCACACAGCGGCCGGCGCGAGAACTGCGTCAGTGCCTCCCGGATCCGTCGATAATAAGATGAGTTTGTTAACGCAATCCGGATGCTGCAAGGCCAGCGTCTGAGCGATGAATCCGCCCATCGACCATCCGATTACGCTTGTACGCCCAAAAGCGAGTGTCTCGATCACATGCGCGGCATCATCAGCGAGCTGGGCGATGTCGAATGGCTTCCCGTCATCAGTAGAATTACCCATTCCCCGGTGATCGATCAGGATCAACTCGTTGAAAGACGCGACCCCATGGATGAACGAAGGATCCCAGTCGGCACTTGTCGCAGCGAATCCGTTCAGGACCAGAAGCGGCCGGCCCTTCCCAACACGACGGTAGGCGATTTGTGCGCCATCGCCCGGGAACGTCGCTAACGATTCAGCTACCACCGAACCAACTCCATCGTTGAAGCCTCGCGGTCCCTCGCTGAAAGTGTCAATCCACAAATGGCAAATTCCCGTTCCACTGACCAGCCAGGGTGGCAACGCAATCCTCTCTTCGAATTTTTTGCGTCATTGAAACTCGCTGTCGTTTTGCTGGCGGTGCTCATCGTCGCCGCGATCGCGGGCACGATTTATGAATCTAGTTTCGACGCGAAGATCGCCCGCGCCTACATCTACGGCGCTCCGTGGTTCAATCTCTGGCTGGTTTTGCTCGGAGCGAACCTTGCCTGTTCGGCGCTCTCTCGCTGGCCTTGGCGAAAACATCATGTTGCATTTCTCATTACACATCTCGGCATCATCACGCTGTTAATCGGCTCGCTGATCGGCAGGATTTGGGGAGTCGAAGGGACGATCACGCTTTTCAAAGGCGACCCGCCTACAAATCGGCTCCTTGTTAACGAGCACCAGCTGCGCGTCCACGACGTTGACGGAATCGTAAAAGGCTACCCCGCGGAATTCTTGCATCATCCGCCGACGCCGCAGCATCCACGCGACCTCGGGCTGTTGGCCAGCGGGGCGCGTTTGCAAATTGTCGATTACGCACCGGCGATTGAAGGCAAGCTGAATCCAAAGCCAGTGAGCGGGGGCGGCGGGCCAGCAGTGCACTTCACCATAGCCACAGCGATGATGAACCAGCATTTGGAAAGCTGGCTACTCGCCGACGATCCAGAGAACGGAAAGTTCTCGATGGGTCTGGCAAATATCGAATTGAAACGCGGCATCGCGCCGAGTGGTCCCATGGAGCAAAACGCGGCGGAATCGAGAGATCCCTCGACTTCGCTCGGGATGACAGAATTGGAGGAGTCGATTTTCGCGTTTAGCAAGGCGCCGGACGAACAGATTGGTCACGTCCGCAAAGGCGGGAGCACCGGCGCTAAAGTCCGACTAACCGCGCCTGAGAATGGAAACAAGGGACAGGTGATAATTTCCACAGGCGATAAAGAAGCGACGTTTGATGTTGCAGAAAATGTTCGACGCGACGTGCCGATCGTGAACACGCCGTTCAGCCTGAGGATCGAAAATTATTGGCCCGATTTCCGAATCGAGAACGGCAAACCAAGTTCCCTCAGCGATCAACCGAACAATCCCGCAGTGCTCGTCACGATCCACGGCAAAGGCGTTCCCGTTACCGCGGCAGAAACAAATCCGCACGGAAGTGGGAAAGAACTCGCTGCGAAGGGCGGCCCGCCCGCGATGCCCGCACCCGGTGAAGAAACAACAAATCATCTTACATTGTTTGTCGCCGATGCTGGCACGATCACTTACGAGCTCGCCTCACGAAAGAACGGCAAATCTTCTGGCAAGATTGATTTGAACAAACCGCTGTCAACGGGTTGGGCCGATTGGCAGCTGGCCGTTGATAAGACGATGGCCAGCGCGCAGCCGCAGATGGATTTCACGCCATTGAAATCCGGGCAAGCGTCAACAGCATCCGCCGCCGCAGCTGATTTGCCGGATGGCGTGCAGGTGCGCGTTCAACAAAATGGCGAAACAGTTGAGCGATGGACGCCAGCCGGCTGGCAGATCGCAATTCCGATCGGCCAAGGGACAGATTCGCCGAGGCGAACTTCGCCCAGCCCAACAATGTTTGTCTACGGCTGGAAAACAGTTTCGCTCCCGATCGGACTAGAACTGCTCGATTTTGAGGTGAAACGCAACGAAGGCAGCGATAGCCCTGCCGGATTTAAAAGTACGCTGCGAGTCGTCACTGCCGATGGCGAAACTGCCACTGGCTCGTGCTGGATGAATAACCCGTTCAGTTTCCCTGGTAACTGGTGGCGGACGTGGACCGGGTTGACTTACAAAATCTCGCAAGCGTCCTGGAACCCGGAAAACCTCAATCAAAGCACTGTGCAGATTTTGCGCGACCCCGGCTGGCTCTTGAAATGGATCGGTTCGTTGCTGGTAGTGATTGGCGTGTTCATGATGTTTTATCTCCAGCCGTACCGAAAACAAACCGAAGGCGAACCAATTACGCCGACTAGCGCAATGCCGAACGAACAAAACCGTCGGGCAGCTGCCGACTCGCCACCTGTCCCGGCGACAGTTCAGCGTTGAAACTTGGGGCAAAACGTTAAACGTTTTGCTCTCGTATGGGAAACAGGAGAGTCATTCGATTGCTGGCGTTGTTCAGCTTCATGGCAGCTTTGGCTGCATACGCTTCCGATCATGAGCCGGCCGAAGTTTCCGAACCTGAGGAATCCCCATCAATCGAGTCGAAATGGGGTTATTTCGACGGCGACCCCGTAACCAAGTGGAATCCGGATGGACGGACAATGACGCTCTTGACAGAACTGCGGTACACCGATCCGAACGGCGATGTCTGGGTCGCGCCGATCGGATCGGTTGTCGATGGCGCATCCATCCCGCGATATCTCTGGTCGATCATGGGTGGACCATTCGAAGGAAGATACCGGAACGCCTCAGTATTGCATGATGTCGCTTACGGCCAACACAAGCGCCCGTGGCAGGATTGCGACCGTATGTTTTACTACGCGATGCGTTGCAGCGGCGTTAGTGTGATTGAAGCAAAGACCATGTTTTACGCGCTCTATAGGTTTGGGCATCACTGGAAATTTCCGATCAGACGCGCGAAGCCCGTGAAGTACGAGGGCGGACTTGTCGCGAGAGGAGAAGAAATTCCGCGCGCGGTTCCGGTAAATCCGGCCCAAGTCAACGAAGCGCGCGATTGGATTAGCAACACTGATCCGACTCTCGAACAGATTGAGCAACGAGCCAACGCCGAAGGCCGCTGAACTTAGCTTCGTAGACGGTCGAGTTTCTCTCGCTATAGTTTCGCAATCGAATCCGATGGGTTCGGCAACAGAAAGTTCAACAGGAGGATATGTATGCTAGGCGAAAAAATTGGTGGAACATCGGGCAAGATTGCTTCGCAGCGGATATTGCCGAACCTCGGCGGAGGTCCAAAAATGGAAACTTCGTTTCAGGCGAATGGATCAATACTTGGCACAGACGTAAAGGAGACGGGCACGTATTGGACCGTTGTCCGACCGGACGGGACCCTCTACGGCGAAGGGCAAGGGGTGATGATACTCAAGGACGGGAAAATGGCCACGTGGACAGGCCATGGTGTCGGCACGATAAAGAAAGACGGGACCGCGAGCTATCGTGGTGCGGTTTATTATCAAACTACGCCCCCACGTTGGGCTCGGCTGAACAAGGTCGCGGTGGTATTTGAATACCAGGTAGACGCGGAGGGCAGTACACACTCCGAATTTTGGGAATGGAAGTAGCTCGCAACGAGGCGCTGTGAGATTCTGATTGCTTAAGCTGTTTTCGATTCTGAGGCAGTGGCGCCGTTCTTTTCCAAAGCTACGGCCAAGACTTCATCGACGTTTTCGACTGGGACGAATTTGATTTTTTGTTTCACTTCCTCTGGAACATCCACCAGATCTTTTTCGTTGAGCTTGGGGATGATGACCGTGTAAATGCCGGCGCGCATTGCCGCCAGACTTTTTTCTTTCAGACCTCCGATCGGCAGAACCAGTCCGCGCAAAGTGATTTCACCTGTCATCGCCACATCGGGACGAACCGGCTTGTTGCTAAAAAGCGAGGCGAGCGCGGTAAACATGGCGATTCCCGCAGATGGACCGTCTTTCGGCACCGCGCCGGCGGGCACGTGCACGTGAATGTCCGTCTTGCGAAAATCTTCTGAATTCACTCCAAGTTGGCCGTCGCGGCTGCGGAGGAGACTAAGCGCAGCCTGAACGGATTCTTTCATCACTTCGCCGATGTGGCCGGTAAGCGTGATATTCCCTTTACCAGGATAACGCGTCGCTTCGATGTGCAACACTTCGCCGCCCGCGGGCGTGTAAGCCAAACCTGTAACGACTCCGGGTTTGCTGGTCTTGAGCTTTGTTTCGCGAACGTACTTCGCAGGGCCGAGCATTTCACGCACGAGCTCCGGTGTGACCGTTATATGCTCGGTTTTTCCGCGCGCAACCTGCGCTGCGACGCCGCGACAAAGGGCGCCGATCTGTCGTTCGAGCTCACGGACACCGGCCTCATGTGTGTAGTCGTTGATAACACTTCGGAGCGCGTCGTCTTCCCAGACGCATTGTTCGGGTTTCAATCCGTTTTCTTCGAGCTGCCGCGGCACGAGGTACCGCTTGGCGATCTCGAGCTTCTCGCGCTCGGTGTAGCCGGGGATTGAGATTACTTCGATCCGGTCGCGCAACGGCTCCGGTATGCCCTCGATATAGTTAGCGGTGCCGATGAAGATTACCTGCGACAGATCGAACGGCACATCGAGGTAACGATCGACGAAGGAATTATTTTGCCGCGGATCGAGCACCTCGAGCAACGCGCTGGCCGGGTCGCCGCGAAAATCCGCGCCGATCTTGTCGATCTCGTCCAGCATGAACACCGGATTGCGCGTGCTGGCGCGTCGCAGTTCCTGGATGATACGACCAGGCATCGACCCGATGTACGTGCGACGATGACCACGGATTTCCGCTTCGTCGCGCATCCCGCCGAGACTAATCCGGACAAATTTGCGGCCCAGCGCGTCGGCAATTGATTGGCCAAGGCTCGTCTTGCCCACCCCGGGCGGCCCGAGGAAACACAGGATCGCGCCGTGCCCTTGCGGGTTGAGTTTGCGCACGGCGAGATATTCGATCAGCCGTTTCTTAACTTTTTCCAGATCGTAGTGATCGCGATCCAGAATTTGCTGCGCCTGATCGAGGTCCAGGTTGTCTTTGCTTAATTCATTCCATGGAAGATCGGCGATGATCTCGATGTAACTTACAATCACCGAAAATTCCGGGCTGGCGGGTGGGATGAAATCGAGCCGCTTCAATTCGCGCTCGGCCTGTTTCATCACGGCCTCTGGCGGCTTGGCTTCTTCGAGCCGCTTGCGCAATTGTTGCGCCTGTTCTTCGCTGCCGCCTTCGTCCTCGCCCAGTTCGCGCTGGATCGCCTTAATCTGCGAACGCAGATAAGCGCGGCGCTGTGCATCGGAAAATTGCGACGCTACGTCTTTTTGCAGTCGCTGCTGAATTTCAGCAATCTCGAGCTGCGCTGAGATATGCTTTTGCACAGCGCGGACACGTTTTTCGACATCGAGCTCTTCGAGAATCGCCTGTTTTTCTGCGACGTCGATGTTCAAGTTCGGCGCCAGAAAATCAGCGAGCTGCTCGGCGTTTTCAATGTTCAGGATCATCAAACGCACCTGCTCTGGCGCGTCGGGTGTCAGTTCGAAGAGCTTTGCAGCAGAATCCCGCAGATTACGAAAGGTCGCTTCCCATTCCTTGCTTTCTGGCGGCGAAATGGAGTTCGGCAGATCGACTTCCGCGCGCAGGAATGGCGAAGTCACGACGATTTTGCGCAGAGAAAAACGGCGCAGCCCTTGCGCGATGACTACGACATGGTCGTCCGACTGGCGCAGCAGCTTAAGCACGCGCACGGCTGTGCCGATGGAGTAGAGGTCTTGTGGCGCCGGGTCTTCCTTCGTCTCATCGCGCTGCGTAACTAACCCGATCACCTTCGTTCGCGGCAACGTCTCATCCAGCAGCTTGAGCGACGCCGCGCGCTGAACGTTCAGCGGAACAACCGTGCCCGGAAAAACGACAAACCCGCGCACCGGCAAAATGGACAATTCCTCGGGGATATGCGGCATTTGGGTTTCATCGGTGGGCGCCACGATGGTGCTTTGCGCTCCCGGTTTGAATTCGCCGCCTTCGCGTAACGCGCTGATTTCGTTCTCACTCATGATTTTTTTAATGGCAGCAAAATCCAGAGCAGACCGTTCCGCTGCTCTGCGTGCGCCTGATCGATTTCCACTTCGGCCGGCAATGGCACTTCGCGTCTGAACGGCCCGTAATCAATCTCCATCGCCAGCAATTGCACCGTGTGTCCCTCTGCGTGTGTGGGCTCCGGCAGCTCGCGCGTGCCGCGAATCACCACGCGCCGCGGTTCAACCGTGAGATCGATGACGGACCGATCAACTCCCGCCAGATCGACACAGATGCGAATGCACGTCTGGCAGCGGTACGCGTTGATGGCGGGTTCCCAGGCGTGCGCAAATCTCGAAAATTGCGAACGTGACAGTTCGTAGGTGATATCGTGCAGTGCGCCGTGCAACCAGCGCAACTTAATGTTCCTGATTGGATCCATTGGTTTGTCGATCAAACTAAAAATCTTGGTGCGTACGCTCCGTTTTAATCTGTAGCGGAAGATACGCCATAGACGGTGCATTTGCGCGTGCCTCTTTCGAGGGACGTGTGCGCAGTGGGTCCCATTCGACGCATGCGTCGTTGCGGCCCGGCGGGTTCTCGTTACTTCGTCTTCCCCGGACCCCATAAGGCGCGACCCGGTTTCGCGCCGGTGTGCTCGCCATCTTTGATGACTTGCACGCCATTAACAAAGACCTGCTTCACCCCCACGGCGTATTGATGCGGTTTTTCGAAGGTAGCGCGATCCGAAATCGTCGCTGAGTCAAACACAACGACGTCTGCGAACATTCCTTCCTTTAGAAACCCGCGGTGATCGAGACCGAGATTCGTAGCAGCCAATCCGCTCAGCCGGCGAATGGCTTCCTTCATCGGGATTACTTTCTCGTCGCGGATATATTTGCCGAGCACCCGCGCGAAATTCCCGTATGCGCGCGGATGCGGATTTGATTTCGTGAACGGTGGTTCCGGCGCTTGTGACGCTTCATCGGATCCGAATGAGATCCACGGTTTCGCGGCTTCCTTCTTCACGTTTTCCTCCGACATTAGATAATAGATCGTGCCGATGCGTGACTCGTCTTCGGCGATCAAATCCATCGCCGTGTCGATCGGATCTTTTCCGCGCATCGTCGCCACGTCCGCGAGCGTTTTGCCCGTAAGCGGCTTCAGCTTTTCCGACTTGAACGCAGCCAGCAGAATGTGCTCCGGGCCACCGGCGTCCAGATACAGGTTCTCCCATGAAACCGTCGGCTTCTGGACTTCGGCTTTAATCTTCTCGCGTATCGCCGGATCGCGCAGCCGCTTGAACAACGCCGGATAACCGCCGTTTTCCGTCCATGGTGGCAAACACGCGTCGAGTCCCGTTCCTGCCGCGGTGTAGGTGTACATGTCGGCGGTAATTTCCAGCCCTTCCTTTTGCGCCTGCTCGATGTGAGCGAGCAGTTGGTCCTCTTTTGCCCAGTTTCCGCGGCCTGAAGCCTTGATGTGGTAAACTTCTGCCGGGATGTTCGCCTCCCGACTGATCCGAATTAATTCGTCGAGTGCTTCGAGCAATCGGCTGCCTTCGCTGCGCAGATGCGAGATGTATCTGCCCTGATATTTTGCGGCGACCTTGCATAGTTCGATCAGCTCTTCCGTCTTCGCATAAAACGCGGGCGGATAAATGAGCGAAGTGCCAATTCCCAGCGCGCCTGCTTCCATCTCTTTACGGACCAGGTCGCGCATCTCATCAAGTTGTTGTGGAGTTGGCGCCTTGTCTTCGAACCCAACCACGTATTCGCGGATCGTGGTCGCGCCGATGAATGAGGCGACGTTGCATGAGATACCGCGTTTTTCGAGGTACTGCAGATAGTCTGCCAGCGTGTTCCATTTGATGTCGTACTTGATATCGCTTTGTGCGCGCAGCATGTGCTCGCGCACGCGGTCGTTCACCGGCCCCATCGATTCGCCTTCGCCCATGATCTCTGTCGTCACGCCCTGCCGAATTTCGCTTTGCGAGCGGCCATCCTGAATCAGCGACTCGGTGGACCAGGAAAGCATGTTAATAAACCCGGGCGCCACGGCGAGGCCCTTGGCGTCAACAACTGTTTTCGCTTTTGCTGACTTGAAATCGCCAACACCAGCGATGCGATCACCGCGAATTGCAACATCTGCCTGCCGCGGCTCGCTGCCCGTGCCATCATAAACCGTTCCGCCCCGTATGATAACGTCAAAATCTGCGCGCGCCGGCGATGGAGATGGGTCCTGAGCGGACATCGCAAGCACAATTGTCAGGAGCGCGATGAGCCAAAGGAAATTCTGTTTCATTGGTTCTGTTGACCGTATCGAACACCGACACTAGCGCAAAAGCCAACGCAAGGTATGCAGTGCGCAGACATGTCCGCGCTTTCAAAAGCGGTTCCGCAGTCGCGGGATCGCCGCACTTCAAAAGCAGATCCCGCAGTTGTAGTGTCCGCTGTCCTCAGCGGACTTTTGCTTTGCGCCCGATTGCTGCGCTGAGGACAGCGCAGGCTACAGCGCTCGCGCGCTTCTGGCTGCGACGCTGCGCCGCTACGTAATAGGGGCGACCGGGAGGGCAGCGAGGTGCGAATTGTACTATGAAGTTTGCGGGCGACAAAGGCCAGCAGGCCAGGTGGAGTCGCATCCGCGGCTTCGCGAAAGAGAAAGGGGAATTCAGAACTTAAGAAAGGGGAGCATCTGATGAAAACACCAATGAAATCCAAGCGGGCATTGCTGCTGTCGATCCTTTGCGCAGGCGTCGTTACCACTTTTTTGGGCGGATGTGCAGAGGGGCCTTATGTGACTTCGTATGATACCGGCTATTATCCAACCGCGTATTACACGCCGTCCTATAGCTACCCGTCTTCGTATTATTATGGACCGACCTATGATGGTACGATCGTGCGCTCCGGCGTCCGCTATAATGACGCTTACGGACCGCGCTACTACAGCCGTACGGTTTACGGCGACTGGTAATTGATTTGCGACACGCGTTTGATTGATGCATCGGCGCACATGAACGTGCGCCGATGCAGTCAAAATCGCTCGGCAAATGGACTCGACTCCCACGTGCTGTAGCCATGGGCTACGCGCCGTGAGAGAACGAAGGCTGTGGCTAGTGAGACCCTCACCGAAGTGTGGCTGCAAAATTTTGTTTTATTTCGCTTTGTTTGCCTTGGGCAATAGCATTAAATCGTGGAGCGGAGATTTTTAATGAGAGCAACTGCAAAGACACAACGCGCAACCGTGGCAAGAATCCTCGCATTGCTTTGCGCGGGTCTTGTTGGCCTCTCCTTCAACGGGTGCGCCGGAACCTCGTACGTTGAGACCAGCCGCACTCCTGAGTCCCGTTACGATATTTATCACGGACCCGACTATTATCCGTACTATCCCTATTACAGTTATTACGGTGGCGCGTACTACTACGGATATTGACCGTTGGCGTCAAAAAGCGATCTTATTCCATTTGTCCGCGTAATAGGGTGCGTCCGTTGTAGTTTTTTCGCACGAAAAGGACTTCCAGCGCGACTCAGTCAACGACGAATGCGTGTTTTGCAGATGGGCCTTGTCGTACGGTTTCCGAACGCGTGATGAATTTCCATGCGATCGGCAGGACTTTCGTTCGTCATAAGCCGACCAGTGATTGGTTTCAATGCTGTTCATTATTTAATTCGAAATTGATTTTCACGTCGTAATGCTCGCCCTTGATGAGCCCAGCCGGCGGGGCGTCAACTTCAGTCACTCGTTTGGCGATCGTCGCGACAGATTCGTTCACCACGAGGTTCTCAGACGGTTTGATGATTTCGAATTTGGAAACGCGCCCGTCTTTCTCGATGCGAACTTTCACTAGCGTCGAAATCTTGCTACTGGAAGGGACGCTGGTCGTCGGCTGAATCCACGCGCTATAGAAGCGATCGTGCAACATATTGCCATACCAGCCGAACTCCGACTCGCTGCTTCCGCCCCCCGCGCTGCCACTTTTCCCGGTTGAACCTGTTTTCCCACCGCCGCTCTGAGACGGGGATTCCGTTTTTGCCAGAGCTTCTTTCTCCTTTTTCTCCGATTTCTCGCTCGATTTCGCTGAAGGCGGCTTCGCTTTTGGCGGCGGTTTAGGGGATGCTTTCGCCAAAAGAATTTTCTTCGGCGTCGGTTTCGGGATTGGTTTTGCCGTTGGCTTCGGTTTTGGCGCCGGAGTTGCCGTTCGCTTTGGCTTGGGTGTGATTGTCGGGGTTGGTGATGGCAGTTCGATTTCGCTTTTCACTGTCGTTACGGCGGAGCGTTCCTCGTCGTCTGTTTTCACGCCTTTCGGTTCGGGGTCCGGAGTTGGAGCCTCTGGTAACGGCGATGCGCCGTTTTCTGATGCTCCAACCGGGAGATTTTCAGCGGCACCTAACCAAACGATGCTCTCTGGATTCGATGAGGCCCTGGCCACCACGCTCCAGCGAATGAGTCCCGCGATCAACACAACATGCGCAACCGCGATCAGAGTGACGTTTCGCCAAAAACGCGCGTGTCTCACTTGGCTTCCGCTCGCGTCGCAATACCGACCTTTGTGATTCCCGCCCGTTGCACCGCGTCCATTACGCCAATCAATTTTTGCACGGGCAGCTCGCGATCGGGTCGAATTACGATTGCGACATCTGGATTGTTCCGTCTTAATTCGCCCAATTGTGCGGAGAGCGTTTCCAAATCGACTACCTGATTGTTAAACCGGATCGTGTCGGCGCGATCGATGGAAACTGTTTGCACCTGCGACCTGTTGATCTGAGGATTCTTCGCCCCACTGGATGGGATCACCAGGTTCATGCTGCTTTCGAGCAAGGGTGTTGTGATCATGAAGATGATGAGCAGGACAAACGCCAGATCGAGCAGCGGCGTGACATTGATCTCGCTCAGCGTGGAGAGATTCTGGCGTTGTGAGTAGCGTCTCACCTGCGAAAGGCCGATTCACGCGATCCGTGATCGACATACTTATGCTCGAATTCGGACGCGAGTTCGGCGGCGAAATTGTCCATTTCCACGATGATCCCACGAATGCTGGTGACAAGAAAGTTGTAACCAAACATCGCTGGAATCGCGACGCACAGCGCGGTAACAGTGGTGATGAGCGCGCCCGAAACTCCCGGCGCCATCGAGACAAGGCTCGGCGAACCGGCCTCGGCCACACCGGTGAACGCGTCCATCACGCCCCATACCGTGCCGAGCAAGCCAAGAAACGGCGAGCCGCTTACCGCGGTGGCGAGCAAAATCATCTGCGATTCGAGCGCAAGCGCTGTTTCGCCTACGGCGCGTTCCATCGCGGCGTTGACCGCACCCATTTGCGCGGGCGAAATCTTATCGGCGATCTCGAGTCGGGCACGAAACGTATCATCTACTTCGGGCGACCCGAGCAGATGAAATGTCATTTCCTGGCAACCCGCGCGATATACGTTGAAAACCGGTGAGCCGGGAAATCGAGCGTTCTTCTCAAAGAGACGCAGCGGTTGTCGATCTTGCCGAAAAACGGCGAGAAAACGCGCGTTCTGTTTTCGAGCGAAGCGGATCACGCGCAGTTTCGTGATCATGATCGACCAACTGAAGATGGAAGCGACGGCTAGAAGAGAGAGAACGAGTTTTCCTGCGATCGTCGCGTGATCGAACGCAAAAAGGAGACCGCCGGCCGCTAGCAGCGTTGCAAAGAGCATTTCCGCGTCACCGGAAATAAGTAATAGCGCCGTTTCAAGGAAACGCTACTTGTCATTTTGACCGAAGCGCAGAAAAGAGAATGAAGCGGCCCGGAAGCCGCGAAATCGACGGACAGGCTGAAAGCTGAGCGAACGGGCGTGAGCGAATCAAATCTCATACTGTTTAATAATCCAGAGATGTCTCGACTTCGCTCGACATGACAAACTCTACGAGATCATTCTCTTTGGGTACGTCGGTCGCCTCTTTGCCGCGACTACGAACCCGATTCCGATGACGATCAAAAAGAATGAAAAAAATTGGCCACGCGTGAAGGGACCTATCAACTCCGCGTCGGGTTCGCGAAAATTTTCAATCACGATCCGGAAGATCGCATAACAAATAAAAAAGAGTCCCGTTAGAACTCCATTTGGTTGGCGAGTGCGCGTTCGCACAAACCACAAAATCGCGAACAGAACGATCCCTTCGAAAAACGCCTCGTAAAGCTGCGAGGGATGGCGCGGTGAAAGAATTGAACGCAACGCGGTTGCTACGTCCGGCTGGCTGTGCACCGCATTGATGATCGCATCGGGCGTCGTGAGCCCCGGATCGATTCGCGAGCATGCCGACACCGCTCGATCCGTTTCCTGAGGATGATCGAGCAGTTCCTTTGGAAATTGCATCGCCCAGGGAACATTCGTGATCCGTCCATACAGTTCGCCGTTGATGAAATTGGCGCAGCGTCCAAAGAATAAGCCAACCGGCGCTGTGACGACTAAATTGTCGCCGAGATTCGTCCACGAAATTTTGTGTCGATACGCGTAATAAAAAGTGAAGGCCAAAAGGCCAAACATTCCGCCGTGGCTGGACATGCCGCCTTCCCAGACGCGCAAGATCGATAACGGCTCGCGCAACATTTCCGGTTTGTAGAAGAAAACGTAGCCGAGCCGTCCGCCAATGATTACGCCGAACAGCGCGCAGCCCGTGATAAAGTCGCCGACTCTTTGTGGGGAAAGGTCGGCGTACCCGCGTTTGGCCAGCCAAAGGAAAAGCAGATAGCTCGAGACAAACGCGAGCACATAGGCAAGGCCATACCAACGCGGGCCGACATTGTCATAGATCCTAAAAATGATCGGATCGAGATTGTGAAGATAGTAAGCCAGCACTTGCGCTGCGATTGTCCGCGACGTTCTGAATTTGCGCAATCAAACTGTAGCCGCTTCGCTGGGCGAAGAGCGCGCGTCGTCCACCCGCCTTCGCCGAGGTTTCGGCGTGGCAAGCAGGGCGACGGCTACAGAACACGCGACGCGCTTAAAACCTTTCGCAAAAAAGGTGCGGTGCGGCTGACGCGATTCTTCGCGACCTGTTCCGGGGTTCCAAACGCGACCACTTCACCTCCGTCCGCACCTGCTTCCGGTCCAAGATCGACGATGTAATCGGCTTCTGCGATCACACTCAGATTGTGTTCGATGACGATCACGGTGTTTCCTTCGTCCACGAGCCGGTGCAGCACGTTGAGGAGCAATTCAATGTCGGCCATGTGGAGGCCGATGGTCGGTTCCTCGAGTAAATACAATGTTGATGCCGGTTTGCGCATTCTCCGGATTCGCTCGTCTGCCGCGCGGCTGACCCCGCGCTTCAGTTGCGTGACCAGTTTGAGCCGTTGCGCTTCGCCGCCGCTCAAGGTCGGGCTCGGCTGCCCGAGCTTGAGATACCCGAGCCCAGTGTCGACCAGTAGTGAAAGCGGCCGCGCAATTTTCGGATGCGCAGAAAAGAATTTCGCCGCTTCTTCGATAGTCATCTCCATTACGTCGCCGATGGATTTTTCGTTGTAGCAAACCTCCAGCGTCTGCGGGTTGTAACGTCGGCCACGGCAGTCTTCGCAAGGCACATAACTGCTCGGGAGAAAATTCATTTCCAGTTTGATCAATCCCTGACCTTTGCACGTCTCGCAACGGCCGCCTTCGGCGTTGAACGAGAATCGGCTTGCAGAATAGCCGCGCACACGTGAGACCGGCAGTTGCGCGTAAAGATTCCGGATCTCGTCGAACATCTTTACATAAGTGCCCGGCGTGGAGCGCGACGTTTTACCGATCGGCGATTGATCGACTTCGTAGACGGCCTCGATAACGCGAACGTTCTGGGGAGCGCGAGCGCCCCGCTCGCTCTTTCCGGCGCCCTCGCCGAAAAGCTCGGGGTGGGTGTCCCGCGAGGCGCGTGACACAGCAGGCGAGGCGCCCGCGCTCCCCAGATGCTCGCGTACTTGGGGTAATAGCACGTCGTGCATCAATGTTGATTTGCCGCTGCCGGAAATTCCCGTTATTACCGAGAGCCTCCCGACGGGGAAACGAACATCGATATTTTTCAAGTTGTTCGCGCGCGCGCCTCGAACTTCGATCCAGTTTTCGACACCACGCAACGACCGGCGCGATCCGCGGATCGGATGGCAAAGCGGCGTTTTGAGGCAGCGGGCGGTCTCCGAATCTGAATTCTTCTCGATTTCGCGCAGCGTGCCAGCCGCCACCACTTCGCCGCCGTGAATTCCCGCACGCGGCCCAAGGTCGACAATGTAATCGGCACGCCGCACTGTTTCTTCGTCATGCTCGACCACGACGAGCGAATTGCCCTTGCTCCGCAGGGCAGTGAGTGTTTCCAGCAAGCGCAAATTATCCCGCGGATGCAAACCGATGGTCGGTTCGTCGAGCACGTAAAGAACCCCGCGCAAATTCGAGCCAAGTTGCGCGGCCAATCGGATTCGTTGCGACTCGCCGCCGCTCAATGTCTTCGCTGAGCGTCCGAGCGCTAGATAACCAAGTCCGACCTTCTCCATGAACCGCAGTCGCTGCTGAATCTCAGGAATTAGGCCGGCCGCGATCGTTTGGTGTGTGCCGTTGAATTTTAACTTCTCAATGCTGCGCGCTGCTTCGCTCGCCGAAAGGCTGGTGAATTGATCGATGCTGTAACCTTGCACACGCACGTGACGGGCCACGGCGTTTAGACGTGAAGCGTGACAACCAGGACATTCGCGTAGCTCGCCTTCATCGATCCACTCCGATTCGCGTTCTGCGGACAGTTCGTTCTCGAGCACAGATTCGCCGTCAACGCTCGCGCCTGTTTGGAGATCCTGATCCCAGATTTCACCGAACCCTCCACAGTCTTCGCATGCGCCATGCGGCGAATTAAATGAAAACAAACGCGGATCGAGCTCTTCAAACGCGCGGCCGCACCGTGAGCAGCTCATCTCAGTACTCATTACGGTCAGCCGATTTTTGGAGTCGAGCAGACGCGCAGTGCCGCGCCCGATCTCGAGTGCGCGTCCGGCAACGTCGCGCGCGTTCGTGGTTCGCTTCCGATCGATCATCCCCACGACGACGTCGATGCTGTGTTCTTTGAAACGCTCGAGTTTTCGAAAATTCGCGACCGGAATGAGTCGACCATCGACGTAGAGGGTGTCGAAGCCCTGGCGTTCCGCCCAGCGCGCGACGTCTATGTGAAAGCCTTTGCGTGCTTTTACGAGTGGCGCGAGAACCTTCAGCGGTGCGCGCTTCGCGGCTTCTTCGATTTGTTTTACGATCGCCGCCACGCTTTGTCTTGTGACCGGCAAATCACAGTCAGGGCAAAATTGCGTTCCAGTTTTTGCGAATAAGAGCCGAAGGAAATGATAAACTTCGGTGACCGTCGCAACGGTCGATTTGCCGCCGCCGCGCGTAATCCGCTGCTCGATGGCTACACTCGGTGGCAATCCGCTGACCAGATCGACGTCAGGCTTTTCGAGTTGCTCGACAAATTGTCGCGCATACGGCGACATGCTGTCGAGAAAGCGGCGTTGGCCTTCGGCAAACAAGATGTCGAATGCGAGGGTGGATTTACCCGAGCCGCTCAAGCCGGTGATCACAACCAGCTGCTCCCGCGGGATTTTGACGTCGATGTTTTTGAGATTGTGCTCTCGTGCACCGTGAACGTGTATGGCGCCATTGCGACCTGGCGACCGAAATCGTGGGGCGGTTTCTGCAGCTCGCGCCAACTCAACATGGTCATCCTGAGTGTACGCGAAGGATCTCTCCAACTCGCGCGGGATTTTGGGAGGTCCCTCGCCGTCTCCGCGCCTCGGGATGACAGACAGCGCTTTGATCGATTTCGAAAGGACCCTTCGCAAGAATTTTCCCGTATGCGATTGGCCCATCTCCGCAATTTGCTCCGGCGTTCCAGTCGCAATAACCTCGCCGCCTTCTTCTCCCGCTTCTGGGCCGAGATCGATGATCCAGTCAGCGCACTTGATCACTTCCATGTTGTGCTCGATCACCACGACCGAATGTCCACGATCGACCAGCCGCTGAAATAACCGCAGCAGCATCGCCACATCATCGAAATGCAGTCCGGTGGTCGGCTCGTCAAAAATGAACAAATTGCCAATTGTTTCCCCATTTAGGCGTTGGGCGTTGGGTGTTGAGCGTTGGACGCTTTCTGTTTCGGCCAGATGCCTGATCAGCTTCAACCGCTGCGATTCACCACCAGATAAAGTATTGAGCGGTTGGCCTAGTTGCAGATAACCCAGCCCAACCTCCTCAAGCACACGTAGCGGATCGGACAAGCTCTTGTCCTCGCCAATTCGCGCGAAAAATTCGATCGCTTCGCTTACGGTCAGCTTGAGCACATCGTGAATTGATTTTCCGCGCAGTTGAACTTTCAGAACATGGGGCTGAAAGCGCTTGCCTTCGCACTCAGCGCAGCGCACGAAAAGATCGCTCAAAAATTGCATCTCAATCTTCTCGTAACCGGTGCCCGAGCAACGCTCGCACCGTCCGCTGCCGGAGTTGAAAGAAAACGCGCCCGCGCTCAGCCCCTGTGCCATCGCTTCCGGTTGCGCGGCGAACAGTTCGCGGACCCGATCAAACAAACCGAGATAAAGAATCGGAGTTGAACGGGGGGTACGTGCCAGCGGCGCCTGATCCACCATCACAACCCCGCTAATCCGCTGCGCGCCGATGATCGATTTGCACGCGCCGGGGTCCTGATCAACAGAGTGAGCCTTTGCACCCAACAAATTTCGATAAAGCACATCGTGAATCAGAGTGGATTTGCCGGAACCAGAAACGCCGGTTACGCACGCGAACACGCCGAGCGGCAGATCAACATCAATGTTTTTCAGATTGTGCTGGCACGCGCCGACGATCTTGATCGATGAAGTCCAGTTACGGCGGGATTTCGGAACAGGAATTGATTTGCGACCGCTCAGATAATCGCGCGTCAGCGAGTGGGGAGCGCGGGCGCTCTCGCCCGCGCTCCCCAGAAAATCCTGTAATGGTCCATTCCACACCAACCCACCGCCGTGTTCGCCGCGGCCTGGGCCGATATCGATCAAATTATCGGCGGCGCGAATGACTTGTTCCTCGTGCTCGACCACCAGCAGCGTGTTGCCTTTGTCGCGCAAATTGTGCATCACCCGCACCAGTTGCCCGACGTCACGCGGGTGCAACCCGATGCTCGGCTCGTCCATGACAAAAAGTGTGTTCACGAGGGATGCGCCTAGGCATGTAGTCAGGTTCACGCGCTGAACTTCACCGCCGCTCAACGTGCGCGTTGACCGATCGAGCGTGAGATAGCCGACGCCGACCTCGCAGAGGTAGTTCAGGCGCGCGCAGATTTCATCACGCAACATCTGAGCGGTTTTATCGCCAGCAGGGATGTGAATGTTGCGGAGCAAATCGCGCGCATCGGAAATCGAAAGCGCCTGGAATTCAGGAACCGTGAGAAGAATTGCAGATTGCGGATCCACCTTCGCCGAGGCTACGGCGGATAAGTTGCGGATTGCGGAAAGTTTATAATTGAGAGCGTCGGGCTGGTAACGTCCGCCTTTACAGCTGGGGCAAGTAACGTAGGCGCGATAGCGACTGAGCAGGACGCGCATATGCATTTTGTACGTCTTGCTCTCCATCCAGCGAAAGAAGCCGCGGACACCGTACCACCGCTCGTCTTCGTAATCTTCTTCGGTGTAATCGCCTGATCGCTTTTCGCCCTCGATAACAAATTTCTGATCAGCCTTGGGCAATTGCTCGAAGGGAACATCGAGGTCGATGTCCTCGCGGGCACACGCTCGAAGCAAATCCTTTTGCGATTCGCCAAACTCGGCACCGCGAAAGACGCGCACCACGCCTTGTTTAATACTCAGTCTGCGGTCGGGAAGAGCCTTGTTTAGATCGATTGAAATGGTGCGACCGAAGCCGCGACATTCGGGACATGCACCGAGCGGATTGTTAAAGCTGAAAAGGCCGGGCGTCGGCGGACGAATATCCAAATCGCAAAAGGCACAGTGCCAGCCGGTCGAGAAGGGAATCTGATCGGTGATCAGTGATCGGTGATCAGCTGAGTGTTGAGTGTTGAGCGTTGGACGTTGAACGTTTTCCGCAAACCGAATTACATTGACTTGGCCTTTCCCAAAACGCAGCGCGGTTTCGATTGCCTCGATTAATCGCGTCCGATTTTCCTCGGTGACCGCAACGCGATCCTGAATCACCTGAACACGCGCGCCGAGCCGTTTGATTGTTGGATCGGCGTCCACGCGCACGACTTCGTTATCGATCCAAACACGCAGGTAGCCCTGCTGCTGGAGAAAATCGAAAAATGCGCGCGGTGCGGTCTTTGCGGGAACTACAATCCAAAACGTGATGAGGACGTTCTTTTCGGCGCAATCTCGCAGAATCTGCTGCGCGATAGACTGCGCGGTTTCGGGGCGGATTTGGCGACCGCAATTCGGACAGAAGGCATCAGCAAGATGTGGCCAAAGCAACTTCAAATAATCGTTGATCTCCGTCATCGTCCCCACCGTCGATCGCGAGGTCTTGACTGGATTTGATTGCTCGATGGCAATGGCCGGCGGGATGCCGCGGATCTCGTCGACGCGCGGCTTGTCCATGCGGTCGAGGAACTGCCGCATGTAGGGGCTGAACGTCTCGACGTAACGCCGCTGGCCTTCGGCGTAAATCGTCTCGAAGGCGAGGCTGGATTTTCCAGAGCCACTCGGCCCTGTGACAACCGTCAATTTCCCCAGCGGAAGATCAACATCGATGCCTTTAAGATTGTTTTGGCGCGCTCCGCGGATTTCGACGGAATCGTTACGCGCTGTCCTGGTACGGCAGTCTTTCTTCCCAATCTTTGAACCCACCGGAAATAATCCTTGATGAAAAAGTGATGCGCAAATTTCCCAACGCGTGATCAACCAACACTGTAGAGGAAACCGTTGGCTTCCCAAGGGACGCTAATAACGTCCCCACAGATTATTCTTTGAAGCGTCGTGCTAGCGCTTCACGCTGTTCCAGCAACTCTTCCGGCACGACGCCGCCTAGCGAATCGAAAAATGTTTTGTGCCCGGCGATTTCCTTCTGCCATTCCTCGTGATCGATGCAGAGGAGTTGCGCAACAGATATATGGTCGATGTCCAACTCGGCCAGGTCGAGATCGTGCGGGCTGGGCAACCAACCAATGGGCGATTTCAGCGCGCCGCCGTTTTCTTCGCAGCGATCAATGATCCACTTCAGTACGCGCATGTTTTCGCCAAACCCGGGCCAGAGGAATTTTCCGTCTGTGCTTTTGCGAAACCAGTTCACACTGAAAATGCGTGGGGGATTAGTTAGCCGTTTCCTAATGTCCAGCCAGTGCTGAAAATAGTTGCCGATATTGTATCCGCAGAATGGCAACATCGCCATCGGATCGCGGCGCACCTTACCAACAGCGCCGGTAGCGGCTGCAGTTGTTTCCGAAGCCATGGTGGCGCCCAGGAAGACACCGTGAGCCCAATCAAACGCCTCATAAACGAGCGGCACCGTATCGCTGCGGCGTCCGCCAAAAATGATCGCGCTGATTGGCACGCCTTCACCTTTCTCAACATCAGGGTCGAGCGCCGGGTTGTTGCGCATCGGCGTGGTGAACCGGCTGTTCGGATGGGCAGCTTTTTCCTTTAGGTTCGGTGTCCAATCATTTCCCCGCCAATCTACTGCATGGGCTGGTGGATCGCCGTCTTTTCCCTCCCACCATACGTCGCCGTCGTCAGTGAGCGCGACGTTTGTGTAAAGCGTGTCATGCGCGATTGAGCGCATCGCGTTTGGATTTGATTTGTAGCTCGTGCCGGGCACGACACCGAAATAGCCGTTCTCCGGATTGATTGCGTAGAGCCGGCCATCGCGAACCTGCATCCATGCGATGTCATCGCCAACGGTTGTAATCTTCCAGCCTTTGAAATGCTCCGGCGGAATCAGCATGGCGAAATTGGTTTTGCCGCACGCACTGGGGAAAGCAGCGGCGACATAGTGTTTTCTTCCTTCTGGCGATTCCACGCCGAGGATCAGCATGTGCTCGGCGAGCCAGCCTTGTTTGCACGCCAGGTAGGAACCAATCCGCAATGCAAGACACTTTTTACTCAGCAAAACGTTGCCGCCATAACCGGAGCCGACGGAGATGATCGCGTTATCCTGCGGAAAATGACAGATGAAGCGGCGCTCAGGACTAACGTCCAGCAGCGAATGGACGCCGCGGTTCCACTCCGCGTTTGGATCATTGCCGAGCCGTTTCACGGCGACCTCGCCCATCCGCGTCATGATCCGCATGTTGAGCACGACATATTTTGAATCGGTAATCTCGAAGCCGACTTTGGTCAGCGGCGAATCCGGTGGACCCATGATGTAGGGAATCACAAACAGAGTGCGCCCGCGCATGGCGCCTTTCAAAAGACCGCGGAGTTTCGTGTACGTTTCTGCCGGCTCAGACCAATTGTTCGTTGGACCGGCTTCTTTTTTCGTCGGGGTGCAGATGAACGTGAATTGCTCGACTCGCGCCACGTCATTTGGGTTGGAGCGATGCAAATACGACCGCGGAACTTTCTTCTGACCTAGTCTGATCAGGACATCTTGCTTGAGCGATTCAGCGATCAAGAACTCGTTTTCCCGATCCGAGCCGTTGCACCAGAAAATGTTTTCCGGTTCTGTAAGGCTCGCGATTTCATGCACCCAATCCAGCACCGCTTGATTGGTCGGCTTTGCGTCACCGATTCCAGCTGGCGGAAATTTGGCTGGCCCGACATTTTTCATAAGCAAGAATGTCCATCTTAATCACGAATGGATGGGTTCGCCACGTTCAATCGCTTGGAACGTTTCCCGATGCACAGACTTAACGTTTAACGAATCATGAATCACGCTTGCGCAGACGTAATGCGCGGCATTAATTGAAAGCATGTTCGGGGTCACCACCTCCGATGATTATCGGCCGGTTGCGTGGATGGGTCGCTATCCGGTCGATGTGACCACGATGCTCGTCGGGGTGCACGTCGCGACCGCGATTCTCACTGCGATTCTCGTCGCGATCGGGGCGCATTCCATTTTAGGCTACTTACTATTCGATAGTGCGGCGGTTTGGTCCGGCCAAATCTGGCGTCTTTTCACCTACGCGTTCGTACATGCGCCGTCCGCGCTGCTGTGGTTTGCGGTCGAGATGTACATGCTGTTCGTGTTCGGGCGGGAAGTGGAGCGCTTTATTGGAAGACGCGCTTACGTCGCACTGTATCTTATTTTGCTGGTCACGCCTGCGGTGCTGCTCACCATCTGGGGACTCTGGCAGCGTTCGGTACTGTCCCTTCCTTCGGGTTCGTCAGCGCTGCACTTTGGAATTTTTGTTGCCTTCGCCACGATCTACCCGCGCGCTGAGTTGTTTCTGCGGATCATGACCAAATGGGTTGTACTGATTCTTGCCGCCGTTTACACGCTTCAACTGCTCGCCTATCACGCCTGGAGCGACCTGGTGGTCGTTTGGACAAGCATCGCCGCGGCATTCCTTTTCATTGAATGGACTGGCGCTGGTCCAGAACTCGCATGGTGGGACGCCTTGAAAGCGCGCCTCGGTCCCAAGCCAAAGTTTCACATTGTGCCGAAAACGTCACCGCGACGTTCAACAGAGCCGGATGACGTTTACGCGTCCATCGATACGATTCTTGACAAGATTTCAAAATTCGGAATTGGAAGCTTAACCGCGAGCGAGCGTCGGCAACTGGACCGCGAGCGCGAGCGGCTGCTAAAGAAATCCGAATAAACGGAATTTTTTTAACTCACGAAACACACGAACCAGGCGAAACGAAGAAACAGAGAGAGAATCGATCTCTCTGAAGTTTCGTGTCTTTTCGTGTGTTTGGTGGCTTTTCTTTTAGGTGAAGCGGGACTCGATGATCTCGCAGAAAACGTGCAGCAAGAGCTGGTGCGCCTCCTGAATCCGCGCAGTTGAATCGCTGCGCACCAAAAGATCAATATCGGCCATGCCGATAGTTGATCCGCCGTCGCGGCCGAGGAGCGCGATCGTTTTCAGTTCGCGCGCTTTCGCTTCCTCCAAGGCGCGAACGATGTTTTTCGATTCGCCCGAGGTAGTCAGGCAAATGAGCACATCTCCCGGCTGACCAAACGCCGCCACTTGGCGTGCGAAAATTTCATTGAAGCCGTAATCGTTTGCGGCCGCAGTCAGCAATCCGCCATCGCTCGAAAGGCAAATCGCCGGCTGCGCGCGACGATCCTTGGCGAAACGCACTACGAGCTCGGTCGCAAAATGTGCCGCATCAGCAGCGCTCCCACCGTTCCCGCAAACGAGCAATTTGTTTCCCGCGCGCAAACACTCCTCGATCAGGTCGGCAGCCTTTGCGACTAGCGACTCAAGTTTTTTGAGTGACTCAAGTGTCCGGGTCGAATCGTCAATCGCCCGGTCAAAGATTAAGGAGATATCACTCATGAAATTACACCCTGTGCGACAAAGAAATGGTGCGCGATAGAGGGTTCGAACCTCTGACCCCTACCGTGTCAAGGTAGTGCTCTACCACTGAGCTAACCGCGCATGAATCAGAAGTGATAAGTGATCGGTGATCAGTGATCAGTCAAGACCCACCGCTGACCACCGTTCAATGATCACAGATCACTCATGTCGCGCTACTTCATCACTGGACAACTCGGACGCGCCGAACGACTGTTGCGGCCTCGTGAGTGCACTATTTTTCAAGCGCTTCCTGAAGCGTCCATTTCAGATCGCATCGATCGTTCCCAGCTCTAAAGCGATGGTGGAACGGGTGGCTAGTAAGATGGATTTCAGCCAACCTCGGGTGATTGCCGAATACGGTCCGGGTGAAGGCGTGCACTCGCGCGAGATCGCGCGACGAATGAGTTCCGATTCGCATTTGCTTCTGTTCGAGCTGGATCCGGCCTTCGCGCGCGATTTGGAACGGCAATTCGCAGGTGATCGACGCGTTAATGTTATTCACGCGGACGCCGCCACTCTACCAGATGAGCTGAAGCGGCGCGGCTTCGCCCAGTGCGATTACATCCTTTCGGGTATTCCATTCAGCATTCTCAAGATTGAAAAGAAACGGGCGCTTCTTCAGAAGACCCATGACGCGCTCGCGGCGGGTGGCAGTTTCATCATCTACCAAGTCACTAATGAGTTGAAGCAGCACGCAACGCTGTTTGAGCACGGCGAATCGGAATATTTCCTGCAAAATATCCCGCCGATGTTCATCACTGTTTTCCATAAATCGCCATCGCCGCATGCCCGCGGACGACGGACTCCTGTCCGGAAAAGTGTTTCCAGACTGGTTGGCGTTGGAGCAGACGGTTCTGCATGACCGAGAAGCCGACGCGGATCGAAAAAGATTCGATGGGCGAGATGTCGCTTCCGGGAGACGCACTGCATGGTGCCTCAACGCATCGCGCGGTGCTCAATTTTCCGGTGAGCGGCTATCGGTTTTCGCGACCATTCATTCGCGCGTTGGGTCTGATCAAATGGGCAGCGGCGCAGGCAAATCACGATCTGGGATTGCTGGACGCAGAGCGAGCGGCGTTGATCGTGCAGGCGGCCGAAGAAGTCGCGGAGGGAAAACTCGACGACCATTTTCCGCTCGATATTTTTCAGACCGGGTCCGGCACCAGCACAAACACGAATGCAAACGAAGTGATCGCTAACCGGTGCGCGCAGCTTGCGGGAAAAGCGATCGGGTCGCGCGAGCATGTTCATCCAAACGATCACGTCAACATGGGACAATCCAGCAACGACGTGATTCCGTCGGCCATTCACATCAGCGCCGCCGAAGAGTTGAAGAATCGTCTGATCCCGACCCTGGAAAAATTGCACGGCGCGCTTGAAACCAAGGCGAGAGAATTCTGGGACATCGTCAAGATCGGTCGGACACATTTAATGGACGCAACGCCCATCCGCCTAGGTCAGGAATTTTCCGGCTACGCGGAGCAAGTTGCTTACGCCAAACAGCGCGCGCAAAAATCGATCGAGGTCTTGCGTGAGCTGGCGCTTGGCGGAACGGCAGTCGGCACGGGACTGAACCGGCATTTCGATCTTCCGAAAAAAATGTTGCGGCACCTGGAGCAGCGCACCGGCATCGAGTTTTACGAGGCAAAAAATCATTTCGAAGCGCAGGGCGGGAAGGATTCAGTTGTCGAAGCGAGCGGTCACCTTAAAACAATCGCGGTCAGCCTGTTTAAGATCGCCAACGACATTCGCTGGCTCGGCAGCGGTCCGCGCGGCGGCATTGGCGAGATCCAGCTTCCCGCTACGCAACCTGGTAGTTCGATCATGCCGGGAAAAGTGAATCCGGTCATGTGCGAATCGCTGATGATGGTGTGTGCACAGGTGATCGGCAACGACACGACCATTACCTGGGCCGGCGCGAACGGAAATTTTGAGCTCAACGTCATGATGCCTGTGATGGCGCACGATCTTCTCGAATCGATCCGGCTGCTGGCAAACGTGGTCGACGTTTTCAGTGAGAAATGCGTGCGCGGTATCGTGGCAAACGAACAGCGCTGTCGCGAGTTGGTGGAGCTTTCCCCGGCAATGGTGACCAGTCTCGCGCCAAAGATTGGTTACGATCGCGCCGCCGAAATTGCAAAGGAGAGTGCGAAAACCGGACGCACGGTTCGCGAAATTGCACGGGAGAAAAAGGTTTTGCCGGAAAAGGAACTCGAGCGCGCGTTGAACCCGATCGAAATGACCGAGCCGGGCGGAACTGGCGCAGAGTGACCTGCCTGGCACTCGCGGTGGCGTGCTGCGATAAAACGATCGACGTGACCTTTGGAGCTTTCAAAGCGGCGACATGTCGCCGCACTCCAAAATGCTGCTAAGCTCGATCTATGGTTGCGAAGCTCGAAGGGCCGCAGTTTTCAGGCGGAGCCAACATTGCGATTAAGTGTCCCAGCCACACCTATGAACAAACGGTTGCGTTCTATCGTGATACGCTGGGGTTGCCTTTACTCGAGGAGGAAAAGGACGGCTGCATATTCCAATTCGGCCCGAACCGGCTTTGGATCGATAGCGTGCCGAACCTGAGCCATCCAGATATCTGGTTGGAATTGGAAACTAATGATACCGAGGCAGCCGCGTCATTCTTGAAAGTGCACGGCATCGCAAGACGCGACGAAGTCGAGCAATTAACTCAGGATTTTAACGGCTTCTTCATCTCCGCGCCAAATGGCGTCATCCATCTCGTGGTTGGTCCCGAGGAAGGGTAAAGCAGAGTGGGCTGAAAATATTCTCGCGAATCACGCCGATTGATCGCTGGCAACACGTCTGCGCCAGCGTCCCACCCATGTGCTCCATCCGTAGAAACCGAGCGGCTCTAACGAACCTAGCGCGACTAGTGCATCTACATCGGCCCGGCTCGGGGTAATCTTTTCGTTGGAATCCGCGCCGTAATAATCGTCAATCACCATCCAACAATCGTCGGTAAACGTGTTGCGGTAGCACTCGATATCGCGCCGTTTAGCGGCATCAGCGTCCAAGATTAAAAGACCAATTTTATCCGGGGCCAATCTTTCATGGACTGCTCGGATTGTTGCCGCGTCAAAGGAACGACCCTTGATAAGAGTAACCATTTCCGAAATGTGCTGCCGGGCGAGATTTCGTTCCAAGTCGCGCAAGATATTCCGCGTGCCAAGCCGCTTGTGTTTCACGCTTCCGCCAGGTTCGATTGTGATCAGCTTCTTGTTGTGACCTGAATCACGCACGCCGAACGCCGCGGCAATGGTTGCGCCACCGACGAAGGCACCGATCTCGAGAATGTGTCCAGAGCAAATCTTTGCGAAGTGATAAATGAGAATCAGCACATCCAGATGCAACATGGAATATTTATTGCGGATTTTCAGCAGCTCGGAGTGAATCGGCTCGTGCCGATATTCCATCAGGGTGTGCATGAGGCTGAGGCTGTCGCTGTAACCCGTCTCGTCCTCCTCTTCGTTCTCGTCTTCGAATGCTTCTTCGGGCGGTTCTTCCCGAACGCGCGAGGACGAGGACGAATCAAACAGGGCGACGAGCTTCGTGAGTATCGAAGCAATGCGGAGCAGCATTTCCTTGCCTTCCTCGATCTCCTGTTTCGTACAGGCGCTTTTCGCGACCAGCGCATCCAAGCAAGCTGCGCATTCAGTCACTGAACCGCGTGCATCATCGAAAAACTTTGCTCGCGTTTGCCGCCGGCGCCGTCCATTGCCTTCAGCTGTATTTAGCAACGAGGAGAGACTGGCCCGGTCAAGTTGATCCGAAACTTCAGCGATTCGAGCATCGGTCGGACGTTGCTTGATCTTTGCCAGTAGTCCCGTCACCCATTCGATAAAACGAAGCTCCAGCTGATAAACATCAAGCTTGTCGTGATCAAAATATGTCCTCATTCTTTAACTCCTACTCGTACTCGTCCTCCTCCTCGTCCTCGATGTTTCCGCCGATTCGTTCGAGGACGGGGACGAGAATGAGGACGATGCCGAGCACCGCGGACAATGTCGACCCATCATGACGAGGTCGCGGTCCATGCCATCGATCTGCGCGACGCCAGGTAAAAATCCCCAGCGCTCGAAGCCGAGACGCTCAAACAATTTCAAACTCGGTTCGTTATGCCCAAAGATCAGACCGACCAGAGCTGTGACGCCCAGTGATGGCGCGCGGGCGATTGCCTCCTCCAACAATCGCTGCCCTACGCCGCGACGTCGGAATTTTTCGTCGACGTAAACACTGATCTCGGCCGTACCGCGATAGGCACAGCGCGGCAGGAATTTTTTGAAATCGAGCCAGCCAATCACGCTGCCACCTGATTCCGCGACCCAGAACGGATATTGTTCCGGCGAATGTTCGCGGAACGACGGCAAACGCGCTTCGACCGAGGTGGGCTCAAGCTCGGCTGTGACCATGCGCGTTGGTACAGTGGCGTTGTAAATCTCGACAATCGCCGGCAGGTCGGCCTCAACAGCATCGCGGATGATCATTTCGTACGAAATATATTTTCGCACTGCCAGGACAAGTAACTCAGCGCAGTCGGTTTTCGGTTCACGGCTTACGTTTCTTAACGGGGCTTCGCTTAGCGGCGGGTGGACTCGTGGGCGTGAGCGTGGAATTAGCTGGCGCGGTCGCTACTGGGCTGGCAGTGGGAAATGCAAACGTCGGCGACGCCGTGGACGAAGAAGACGGTGTCGCAGACGGGAGCAAAGGAGTGGGAGTCGGACTGGGAGTTGGTGAAGGCAAGATGATATTTTCCCAGTGATGCAACGGTACGCTTGCACCGCCAATCTCTTTCACCAGCGTTTCGCAGCGCGCCTGAAGTTTTTCCAAATCCGGTGGACCAGCTTCCTTTTCTGCCGTTCCAGGAAAGATCACGTAGCTCACCTTCAGATCGCTCACCGGCCGATTATACGGCGTCGCAAGCGCATTAATCTCTTTTGCGATGCGCAGTGACGCCTCTCCGACTTTATTGTTCGGCCCGACATCGCCGACGATAGCTGGATAAATTGAATCTCCGAAAATGACGAGCGCATAATCGCCGGGCTTAACCGGGTCACCACTGTGCGTAAATGCGCCAGGCACTACGATAAAAGGGTCGGTCGCGCCGATGAGAAAGCTGTATTTTTTCAGCGTGCCGACTTCGGCACGCAATTCGGCAATGGTATTACGCAGCTCGCGCTTGCGCACAGGAGTTGTACTTGCAAGTGCATACTCATCTTCTGCGTGTTTCAAGGCTGCTTCGATCGGGGCGAGATACGGATTAGGCGCGGCCGTTTTCTTTAGCCAGCGATAGCTGGTTGACGGTTTGAAATTAGTCGGGGCGCCCGTTCCAGCGGGCAGCCGATCAGCATCAGAGCCGTCCGCGTCCACGTCCATATCTGCCTGAAGCAGGAGCGCTTTTCGATGCGTTTGGGGGTGCTGCATTTGCAGAACAGTTTGGCAATCGAAAAAGTTATGGCGTGACAGAAGCAGATCCAGACGCGTGAGGTTTTCGCGCAGCATTCTGACTTTTGTGTCATAAAGCTGAGCGTAAAGCGGCGAAACCGGCTCGGCAGGCAACATCGATGCCAAGCCGGGCAATAACGTTGGTAAATTCGGACTGACCTTGGCCAGCTCCTCGATCGTTTTGTTCGGCAAAGGCACGCGTGCTTGTAGTCTCAGATCGAGCGCGTAGCTGTCCGGCTGGGTGCGCTCGGTCGCGGCATCGGCACCCGGAATCGTCTCGACCGTCGAGTGAAGTGTAATTCCGTTAAATAGCTTGCCAGTGTCCAATTTTCCTGTGATCACCGGCGGCCGTGTCGCCGTCGGTTCCGGCGTTGGCGTGGATGGTAGCTCAGTAGGCACGACGCGTTGCAGTCGCTCGAGCGAGATCCAGCGGTAAACAATCGCGGCGAAAAGTGCGCCGAAAATGACGAGCACCAGCCGCCGCCATGTCCGAAGGCGAATTCTTCCCACGCGATTACTTTTTTACCCAGGCGACGATGACCGCAATGATGCCGATCACGCTGAGGACCGACATCATTCCCGCAGGCATCACTCTTCCGGTTCGCAGAAATTTGGGAACGAACTGTGCAGCAAGCAAAAGCGATACAACAAGCGCAGTCGCCAACCCAATCGCGCGATGTTCGGGCAACAGAAACGCAGCTACGAGCAATAACACCCCAGTAATTGAGCCAGCAATGATCGACGCCATGCTGCCTGCTTTTACATATCCGACAATCCCGCCAGCGATTGTCAAAGCGCCGAAAACAATAAAATAAATTTTTGTTGCTTCCATTGATTTGCGGCTGGCGCATTCGTAAGCCAACAGCTCTGCGCTGTCCAGTCGCCTTGTAGCCGGGGTCGGTGACCCCGGCTTAATCATAGAACCCAAGCTTCGCACACCGGGATCACCGATCCCGCCTACAACAAACATTGGCTGGCGTCATTGTAGAATTCGATCTGCCGCCCCCCAAGCCGACGTATTACGCGCCAGCCGTGACTCTTCGCAAACTCACTGATCTCCGCGTCCGACATTTCTCGAAGAACTCGCAGCTCCGCAGGCTGGGTGACGACGTACTCAGATTGCTGTGATAGTACTTTCGCAGTTTTTGCGGCCAGAGCTGCCAGATCCGGGTGCATGAAGTTGCCTGTTTAGCGATCTATTGCACGGCTTGCGTTTGGCGAATTTCTCTTTGCCGGCAGCGGTGGCGGGCGCTTCGGTTTCCGATTCAACCGCGGTCCAAGAGAGCGATGCGCTTTACGGCTCGGCGAAGGTCCGCGTGCGTTTGGTTTTTCCATGTTGATCTAAGCGGTCGTAGAAGCGTTTGTGTCAAAGCCTAAACCTGGCCTGTAACCACGAACGCTGCTACAACAATCGCGGCTCACTGGCGCGGCCGCACCGGGCGGCTAGATTCTGCAAATGGATTCGGAAACGATCGAGCTACGCGGGCATATTATCGATTCTCTGATTTTGCCAAAAGTGTTGGATCAAATCCTGACCCACGGCGCGAACTTCAAGATTACTGAGATCAACATCGGCAAAAAACGGGCGGACCAAAGTTTTGCTCGAATTGAGGTGTCTGCTGAGACAGGCGAGGCGCTTGATGAGCTGATCCTGCGTCTTCGCCAGCAGGGCGCCGAGGTGATGGAGCGCGCAAATGCGCAAGTCGCCGTCGCCCCAGCTGACGGAGTTTTTCCGCGCGATTTTTACGTGACAACGAATCAGCAAACGTTCGTGCGCTTCGACGGCAAGGAGATCGAAGTGCGCCCCGCAATCATCAACAGCGCAATTGCGCTTGATCGAAAAAACAGCACTGCACGAGCCGTTAAGTTTTTCGATGTCAATCAGGGCGATGAGATCGTTGTTGGGCATCAGGGGGTCCGCGTTGTGCCGGTCCAGCGTGCGGCCACGCATACTGACCTTTTTCAGTTCATTAACACCACAGTTGACGCCGACGAACCAAAGTCGGCGATCATTCGCGGAATCGGTGACGAATTGCGACGCGCGCGCGCAGCGGAAGGGAAAATCGCAATTGTCGTCGGACCAGCAATCGTACGGACCGGCGCCGACCGGCATTTGCTCCGACTGATTGAAGCCGGGTATGTCGACCGTCTTTTTGCCGGACACTTGTTTGCGGCCTACGACGTGGAGCGCGCGTTGTTCGGGACGTCGTTGGGAATGAATCCAGACCTTGCCTTCGCGCGAGGCGGACACGAGAACTATCTGCGGGCCATTAACACAATTCGCGAAGCGGGCGGGATCGCCGAGGCGGTGCAGCAAAAGATCCTGACCGGCGGCATTCTCCACGCATGCGTCCATCATGAAGTTGATATCGTGCTCACGGGTGGAATTCGGGACGAGGGACCGATGCCCGGCGTAACAACGGACATGATCGAAGCTCAAAAAACCATGCGAACGAAGCTCGCTGACGTGACCCATGTAATATTGCTCGCGACAGTCCGGCATTCGCTCGCAGTCGCCAGCATGTTGGCGACTGATGTAAAAACGGTTTGTGTCGATATTGATCCTCCGGCCGTGGAAAGAGCGATCGAACACCAGCCCTTGCAGTCAATCGGCCTCGTCACAGACGTAGAACCATTTCTTCGTGAGCTCGCCGATTGTCTCGGTGAATCCGGAGCTCGCGGCTAGATTGCCACCCCATGCGCGAGCTGCTTCTTTGTCCACCGGATTATTACGGGATCGAATATGAGATCAATCCGTGGATGAGCCGCGCCCGCGGCGCCGAGGCGGCGCTCGCAAAAAACCAATGGGAACAATTACACGCGACTCTCTCAACATTGGATTGCAAGGTTCATTTGATTGCACCCCGGCCGGGACTGCCAGATATGGTTTTCACGGCCAACGCCGGACTCACCGTTGACCACAACTTCATTCCCAGCAATTTCCGCCACAAAGAACGCGCAGGTGAGCAGCCGTTTTTCGCTGAATGGATGAAACAACGCGGTTACCAGGTGAATTGGCTGCCGGAAAATCTTTATTTCGAGGGCGAAGGCGATGCGCTCTTCGGCGGTGACGTGCTCTTTTGCGGTTACAAATTTCGCTCCGATATTCAATCGCATCGCGCCGTTGCAGACATGCTTGGCTGCCTCGTTATCTCGGTGGAACTGGTTGATCCGCGCTTTTATCACCTCGATACCTGCTTTTGCCCCCTACCTGACGGCGGGGCGTTTTGGTCCCCATTGGCGTTCGATGAGTACGGCCAGCGCGCAATCCGCGAACATGTCACCGATTTGATCGACGTCGCACCCGAAGAGGCGATGCACTTTTCGTGTAATGCTGTCGTTATTGAGCACGACATTGTGCTGCCCGAAGGCGCGCCGCAGCTCGTGACCAAGCTGCAAGATCGCGGTTACCCCTGCCACGAGTTGCCGATGAGCGAATTCATCAAAGCCGGCGGCGCCTGCAAATGTCTGACCATGTTCATGCCACAAAGAGAGGCAGTTGATGGTAGGGACGGACCGCAGGACCATCTGTGAAGTTCGGTGCGCGCGGCGATCGCGCCCTACCGTTCACGTCTTGCTCGAAGCGCCTCTTCGATTTTTCCGAGCGGCAAGCAATTCATCACTTCCTCTTTGGTGAGCCAGCCTTTGCGCGCGATCCCAATGCCGAACCACAAATCCTGCAAACGCTCGGTGCGATGAGCGTCGGGGTTGATTACACATTTAACACCTTTTTGTTTGGCCAACGGCCACCAGCGCCAGGCTAAGTCGAGCCGCTTTGGCGCCGCGTTGAGCTCAATCCATGTGCCGGTGCGCGCCGCCATGTCGAGGATCGCGGGGATATCGATCTGGTAGGGCTCGCGTTTTAACAACAGTCGGCCGGTGGGATGCGCGAGCATCGTAACAAACCGGTTCTCCATCGCGCGGATCACGCGCGCTGTCATTTCCGCTTCGCTCAAATTGAACACGGAATGCACCGACGCGATGACGTAATCGAGCTGTGACAGGACTTCATCAGGCAAATCGAGCGATCCATCCCGCAAAATATCGCATTCAACTCCGGCAAACACACGAAAGCCATGCAGCTTTTTGTTCAACCTTCGAATCTCTACGATCTGCGAGGACAGTTTTGTTTCGTCGATCCCGTGTGCCTGGATCGAGCTGCGGCTGTGATCCGCGATGCCGAGATACTCCAATCCCAGCGCCTGCGCAGCTTCGGCCATTTCTTCGATCGAGTTGTGTCCGTCGCTCGCAATGGTGTGACAATGAAATGTGCCGCGTAAGTTTTCCTTCTCTATCAACTTCGGCAGAGAATGTTTTTCGGCAGCTTGGAATTCGCCCCAATTTTCGCGCAGTTCCGGCGGGATAAAATCGAGATCGACAGCCTTATAAAGTTGGGCTTCATCGTGCACTTCGGGAATCTTCTTCACCGGTTTTCTCTCTCTCGCTTTCGAACCGACTGGAATCGGGGCAAGGCGATACTCGTTCAGCGTCCAGCCCCTCTGAAGCGCGCGACTGCGCAGCTCGATGTTGTGTTCCTTGTTTCCCGTAAAGTAAGCGAGCGCGAATGGATATTCTACGGTGCTCACGACCCGCAGATCACACTGCACTCCGGAACCGAGCCGCACACTCGACTTCGTCGGTCCTTGCGCGATGACTGATTCGACCAAAGGATGCGAAACGAAGAATTTCATGATTGCTTCGGATTGGTTTGTCGCCACCAACAAATCCAGATCGTGCAAAATCTCCTTTCGGCGCCGATAGCTGCCGGCAATATCCACCTGTAACGCGCTGGTATGCGCTGCCAGATCGGCGCGTAACGTTTCTGCTTCAGCCGCGACTTGCCCGAATTGGAACGACCCAGCATGCGCCGCGCGTTTTGCGATTGCATCGCAGAGCTTTTGCTGCGTGGCTTGTCCAAAACCCGGCAATTCAGCGACGCGGCCGTTCTCACACGCTTTCTGCAATTGTTCGATCGAGCTGATCCCGAGTTTATCGTGAAGAGCTTTTATTTTCTTAGCCCCAAGCCCGGACAATGAGAACAATTCCAGAATTCCGGACGGAAATTCCGCAGTCAATTCTTCGAGGTATTTCAGCGATCCGGTACTAGCCAGTTCCTTGATCTTCAGCGCGATGCTTTTTCCGATTCCCGGAATTTTGGCTACAGCTTCTTCATCCTGAAAATTGGAAATGTTGCCGCCAAACGTTTCAATCGCGCGAGCTGCATTAGTGTAAGCTCGGATCTTGAACGGGTTCTCTCCCTTCAATTCCAGCAGCATCGCAATCCGCTCCAAAACGCCCGCGATTTGCTCCTTGGTCATCACCAAAAACCGTTAACCGGAATTGCGCTGCCGTCGACGAACAAGCGCTGGCGGGACTCTGACGCGAGTCCGCGCACAATTGCATCACATCCGACCACGCCGCTGATAGAATTTGTACCGATCGATAATCGACTCGACATACTTTCGCGTTCCGGGAAAATCGATGTTTTGAACGAACTTCCCCACCGATATCTCAGTCTCGCCGTTTCCGCTCCAGCGCTGGGCGCGACTGGCGCCTGCGTTGTACTCTGCGAGCGCGAAAGGGAGCGGATCGGGCTCATGTTTCCAGTGTTCGACCGCGCGATGCAAATACCATGTGCCCGCCTCCAGATTCGTTTTCGGATCGAAAAGCTGATCGACATAGAAATCGGCGATCTTATTTTCATGGGCCCATTCGTTGGCCGCTCTTTCGCTCACTTGCATGAGCCCGCGCTCGCCATGGCTGCCATGTTTTTTCGGATCGAATCGGCTTTCACGCCACACGACCGCTTTCACCAGCATGGGATCGAGGTGATGTTCGGTGGCTACGGCTCGAATGAGACGGTCGTATTGTCGAAATCGCGCTGGGCTCATCCATTCGTAAAAGGTGTAAATCGGGTCTCCCGATAACAGTGCGAAGTAAGCAAACGCTGCAGCAAGCGCCAGCATTACGCACAGGGCCAGTTTCAAAAAGAATCGTATCACTTCGGCGTCAAATCTCGTGCTCCTGCCCGCCGGGGCAATTAAATTACCCGCAAGTCTCCATGGCAAAAGCCAATTACGTTCGTGTTATCATTGATCGGGCGATCCATCGCGAACTCGATTATGCCGTTCCCGAAAGCCTGACCGAACGAGTCGGGGTCGGTTCGCGGATACGCGTGCCGTTTCGCGAGAAGTCAGCGCTCGCCACAGTCGTCGCACTTCCAGAACACAGCGATGCGAAAGGTATCCGGCCGATCGAAGCAATTATCGGCGAAGCACCAGTCTTGAGCGAGCAGTTGCTCGAACTGTCGCGCTGGATTGGCACGTATTACTGCTGCCCGATCGAAACCGTGATGCGCAGCATGTTGCCGCAAGTGATCCGACGCGCAGAAGTCGGATGGAAGAAACAGTTGTTCATTCAGCCTGCACGTAAAATTGACAAGGATGAGCTCGACAAATTGCGAAGGCGAGCGCCGCGGCAGGCGGAACTTGTCGAAGCGATCTCGAAACTGAAAACGCCGATGCGCGCGGTGGAGCTTCTGCGGCAAACATCGCTCGATAACCAGACGTTGCGCGCGTTGGTTAAACGCGGGCTCGTGGAGGTGCGTGAGGAAGCTGTGGTTCGTGACCCGCATGCGGATGAGCAGTTCATCGCAACTTCGAATCTCGTTTTAAACCTAGAGCAATCGACGGCGCTGAAAGAAATCACGCAAGCGCTCGATTCGCCTGAGAACGCGAGGCCAATTTTGGTTCACGGCGTGACTGGTTCCGGCAAAACGGAAATTTATTTGCAGGCAATCCGAGGAACGCTTGATCGCGGACGCACCGCCATCGTTCTCGTCCCCGAGATTTCGCTAACCCCGCAGACAGTCGAACGTTTCAAGGGCCGGTTTGCCCACGGGCAGGACGCTGTTGCGGTGTTGCACAGCCATTTATCCGAAGGCGAACGGCATGATGAATGGCACAAAATTCATTCTGGCCGCGCCCGCATCGTGATCGGCGCGCGCAGCGCGGTGTTCGCGCCACTAAAAAATCTCGGACTGATCGTTGTCGATGAAGAACACGAAACGACCTACAAACAGGAGGAAGCACCTCGCTATCATGCCCGTGACGTCGCAGTTGTGCGCGCGAAGATCGAGAAATGCGTAGTGGTTCTGGGAAGCGCCACACCATCACTCGAGAGCTATCACAACGCTGCGATTGGAAAGTATCAGCTCGTGAATCTTACCCAGCGTGTGGATGAAAAGCAGATGCCGCTGATGCGCATTGTCGATCTTCGTCAGGAACGACGGAAAGAAAAAAAAGCCGCGATTCTGTCAGAAAAATTGTCGCAGGCGATTGCCGATCGCCTAGAAAAACGCGAGCAGACGATTTTGTTTCTCAACCGCCGCGGCTTTTCCACGTCGCTGCTTTGCAGCAATTGCGGCGAGGCGCGCAATTGTCCGAATTGCAGTGTAGCGCTCACATTTCACCGCTATCCGGCGGTGGCCGGGCGATTGAGCTGTCATTTATGCGGACACACCGCCGCCGTCCCAAAGAAATGTCCGGCGTGCGGAAAAGACGCGCTCATTTACGCAGGGTTCGGCACAGAGAAGGTCGAGTCAACCGTGGCGCAAATCTTCCCAAAAGCAGTGGTGCGTCGCATGGACGCCGATTCGATGACGCGCAAGGACTCGTACCGCGAAACTTTAAGAAATTTTCGCACCGGCAAGATCGACATTCTTGTCGGCACCCAAATGATCGCAAAAGGTCTGCATTTTCCGAACGTCACGCTTGTCGGAATCATCAACGCCGATCTCGCACTGCATCTGCCCGACTTTCGCGCGGGCGAACGCACCTTCCAGCTTCTCACTCAGGTCGCCGGACGCGCCGGACGCGGCGAAACGTCCGGCGAAGTTTTCGTGCAAACTTACACGCCGTTTAGTCCCTCGATTCAGTTTGCCCGGCATCATGATTTCGCGGGCTATTTCCAACAGGAACTCGAATTTCGCGAGCGCTGCGATTTCCCGCCGTTCAAACACGCGATCCTGATCACGGTCCGTTCCGCACATGAAGGTCGCGCAAAATTATCAGCCGAAACGTTGAGGCGCCGTTTGAAAGAAGCGCTGCCTGAGGAATTCATCTTGGGTGATGCAACGCCTGCGCCGCTGGAAAAACTACAAGGTCAGTTCCGTTTTCACATCCTGATGCGCGGCGAAGCCATCATGCGCCTCAGCCGCCTCGTTCGGGAAACACTCGACAAACTCCCATTCCCCGAAGACGTCACCGTCACCATCGACGTCGATCCGTATCAGTTACTGTAGGTTGGGCAATATACGGCCATATTCCGAGGCTTTACCGCGCATCTCGAAGTAGTGGTACGCTTCGAGTGCGACTTCGCTGATGGCGCGCTCGGCGGCTTTCTCGTCGCGGTCGTAAGCGGTCATCACACTGATAGCGAACGGCCGGTTCTGCGGATAAACGATACCTGAATCATTCCGCACAGCTTCCAACTCCCCAGGCTTGTTAGCGGCTCGGACGCCGTCGGGCAGGTAGCGTGGTATATAACTGTCCTTCTTTGTCGATAGCTGTTTGATGAACGCCGCAGTAGTTTCCTTGTTTAGCACTTTCGATTTGTAGATAGCTTCAAGTAGCCGAACCATTTCCTGCGGAGTGGCAACATTTTCATCGCCGCGTCGAGCGGCTGCGATGTCCATCATTTTTCGACGCAACATAGTTTTCGACAATCCCAGACCGCGCAGCATTGCGTTTACCTTGTCTCTGCCTACGCGGTCGTAAAGAATATTGGCAGCGGCGTTATCGCTCACGGCGACCATGAATTGAGCGAGGTCGCGGTTTGTTACGCGCGTCACACGGGGAGTGAGACCAGCCATGATCCGGCTGTCTTCGACCAAATCTTTGGGATCGAAGGTGTAAATGTCATTCAACTTCGCTTTCCCTTTAGCTCCAGTGCGAGCTTCCTCGTCCTGATGGTACAATTCCAGCAGAATCGCCACTTTGATCGAGCTCGCAGCGGGAAAAACGCGATCGGCATTCTGCAAAAGAATCCGACCATCCGTGAGATCAAGAATTGCTACGCCCATTACGCCATCGAGCCGCGCAGATATTTCTTCAACCCGCATCTCGAGCTTTTTCCACAGCACATCGCTGCCGGTGTCGTGCGGAATCGCCTCGGATTTCTGTTGGGCCAAAGCACTCGTGGCCAGTGCGAGCGCAACAAAGAATGCGAGCAACCTCAGAAATTTCGCCTCGCTCTTCCGATGGCAATCGCCATCGAAAGTTTCTTGACCGCGATTTGCGGATTTCGAAAATTTTGGGCTTCGCATTCTCAGCAATTCATCTCATGAAAAAACTGTTCCTCGCAATTCTTTCGCTGGCGCCACTGACGCCGTTTTGCGCGCAATCACAACAAGGTAGTGGCACGCTAGCCGGGTTTCTTTCCAAACAAGGCCTTGCCGGTGCAAAACTGGAGCGACGCTTTGGCAATCATTTGTTTGTTCCTGTCTCCATCAACAATCGGCCAGCTGCGCTGATGATCGACACTGGATCGCCTAACACAGCCATTGACGCCAACAGCGTAAATACATTTGGTCTGACTGTGGAAAAGACTGGCGCGAACGTGGGTGGTTTGTTTGGCCGGAGCTGGGAACGCTTTGGCACCAGCAAAGTAAAAAGCATCGCAATGGGCAATTGCACGCTGACAAACGTACCGGTGGCGATCGCAGATTTTTCCGGGTTCAACCGAGACCGCAGTGGTCCCGCTACAGGATCGCATATTGCCGATTCCAAGGCTCTGGCACATATCAATGGACTCTTTGGCGCAAACGAAATGGTGAAGTTCGGGATGATCGTCGATTGCACTCGCCAGATGCTCTATGTGAATCCAAACGGACGCAGTTCCGCGGTGAGCCAAAATCTTGCTGGTTTCCTGGCGGACCGCGGATTTACGAGAATCCCAATACGGCTCAATGCTAACCATCATTTCGACGTTGAAGGAGCGCTCAATGGACATGCGACTCGATTCATCGTGGATACTGGCTCAGCGAATACACTCATCGACACGCAAGTGGCAGTGCGATCTGGCGCTGGTGTCACCGCTTTGGCTGGGTTCGGCTCTGCTGGCGCTGGCGGCTCGGTTGAAGGAGTAAATCGCACAGGCGTGAAAGAGCTGGCGATCGGCAATTTCAAACTTGCGAATACCGAGGTGGTAGTAGCTCATGTGTCGGGTGACATACTGCTCTCGAAATCTGCGGCCGAATCGAATGCGGGTGTTCTGGGTGCCGAGTATCTTTCATCAAATTTTGCAGTTATTGATATGGGCGGCATGGCGCTCTACCTCCGCCACCCCGATATTCGCTGAGAACGGCCCGGTTCTGCTCAACACAAATGATTGAAGGCGGCGCGAGCGGGCTCACTATTCGGCTTCGACAATGCCACTGCGCGTTTAGCGCTTGACCATTTTCGGAACAGTCGCTTTGGCGAGGCTCGTGAATGCGGCGACTGCGCTGTTTGCTGCTGAATCGCTGAGTCGCAGCAGGCCGATATCCACCCCGAGCTTCTTCCCCTGCAAACGGATGGCCCTCAATTTCAGATTTTCTCGGCCGCGCAATGCGATCTTTGGCATCAAGGCGGCGGCTCGCAATGGACCAAGTGAGCGCAGAAGAGTTTCAATAGCATTGATCTCAGCAATCACGTGGGGACGGACCTGATGCTTTCGACAAATTTCATCCGTCATCCTGCGCATCACAAACGTGTCCGGCAGCTGGAGCAGGCGTTGCTGGTGCAACTTTGAAAAATGAACCATCCGCCGATTCGCCCATGGGTGCTTTTGGGCAACGATCAAGGTGAATTCATCGGTGCAGAGACGTTCGTAGCGCAAGTTTGGAGAGTGGCGGGTCAGAAAACCCAGGCCAACGTCCATCCGGCCTTCTTCGAGTGCGGTCTCGATTTCGGTGGAAGAGATTTCTTCAACCGTGATGCTGATCGCTGGATGATCGGCGGTAAAAGAGCCGAGGAGTTGCGGGACGAGCGGCACATTCAGCACCGGGATAACACCCAAATGCAATGCGCCGCGTAATTCTCCAGGTTCGCTGTGCAGTTCCTGGAGAAAATTCTCCAACTGATGAAGGACCGCGCGGGCGTGCTCTTGGAAAATTAGACCCCGTGGGGTAAGCAAAATCCGCTTCCCACGACGCTGAAACAGCGGCACGCGAAGACCCGCTTCCAAATCCCGCATTTGCTGTGACACACTCGGTTGCGAAATTCCGAGCCGATCAGCCGCCCGGCTGAAGCTCCCTGCCTCGGCGACCGCAAGAAAATAGCGGAGGTGGCGGATGTCCAAAGGCTCCGTCATGGAAAAGGAATATTGTGTGGCGAGCCCCCCAAATGCAATCAGGAGCTTGACCCCGAAAGCGTTCGAGGTTGATTGCGGGCCAAGATTCTGCTTCCATAGGCAAAACTTATCGGGCTATTTTCAAAACCTCTGAAAGGAAGACATTGACTTCAAAGCTTATCACCGCCCTTTCGCTGGCCGTTCTGCTGATGGCGGGCTGCAATAAAAAGTCCGGTTCCACCGTTCGGAATTCAAACAAAGTCCGTGTCGGTTACATCGGTCTGACCTGCGAGGCCCCGATTTACGCCGCTTACGAGAAGGGGTTTTTCAGGGAAGAGGGACTCGAGCCCGAACTGGTGAAGTGCAATTGGGCAACTTATAAAGACGCACTGGCGCTTGGCAGCTACGACATAACTCACCATCTCGTGATGTACTTCCTCAAGCCGATCGAACAGGGTTTAGATGTACGATTTCTCGCCGGAATCCACCGCGGATGTCTGCGCGTCCAGGCGGGCGTGAAAACGAATATTCATACGATTGAGGATCTGAAGGGAAAGCGAATCGGTGTGCCAGGAATGGGCACGCCCCCCTTCGTTTTCGCAAATCGTGTCTTCGGAACGCACGGGATCGATGCCGGGAAAGATATCACTTGGAAAGTTTATCCGGCAGGTGAATTAGGTCTGGCGATCGACAAAGGCGAAGTGGACGCCGTCTGCAACGCTGAACCAATCGGGAGCCTGCTAATTGCGGAGGGGAAAGTAAGAAACATCGCCGATCAGATAATGGATGCGCCTTACAAAGACGAGTATTGCTGCGAGGTGATTGCGAATGGCAAATGGGTGGACGCCAATCCCGACACCGCGGCCAGAGCAACGCGTGCTCTCTTGAAAGGCGCCAAATGGGTCGAAACCAATCCGAGGGCTGCTGCGGTCATGGCGGTGGAGAAAAAATATCTCGCCTCGACGCCCGAATTAAACACTGCTGCCCTCGCGCGATTGCGCTATATACCAAGCGTCCACATGGCTGAGGAGTCGGTTCACACTGCCGGCCGGGAGATGAAAGTCGCCAAAATGCTTTCTCCTGAGACCGATACTGAAGCGCTCGCCAAACGCGCCTTCATGCATCTCGACGGCGTTACCGACGAATGGATTAAGACCTTGGAGGTAGAAAAGGTCGCCGGAGGACAGGTTTCACCCGACGACGACATCCGGCTAATCGCGGAGTTAGTCCGGCAAGACACGGGAGATTCGTGCTGCCGAAGAAAAATGTTCGATCAGCCGGACCAAGACCCTCCGAATCTGGCCGACCCTGACGCTCCGTGCCGCGAGACAAATGCGATGGCTGCTAAGCAGTAACCCCAGCCGCCGCGCGAACGCAGTTAACTTTCGTGCGAACACAGCTGAAGAATAGCGGCGGGGATCGGCTTGAGGGCAAATCGCCATTGCCTTGGCCGATGCAGCTGGCTGTTCCTGTCGCAAGTTTAATTACATTCGGAATTCACTTGCTGTTTTCAAAGAAGGCGCCGCCGCTCGAGACACATTCGTACATGTTGCTGTTTTGGGAAATTGTCGGCGTCTCGATTGTGCTCGCAATCGCGCAACGTTTCTGGACTACGTTATGCCAATGGATGCGGCACATGTGGCCCATTTTTACGGCCGCAATCCTGCTAATTGGTGTTTGGGACGTGATCACGTTGGGATTTCACTTGCTTCCGCTGCCGTACTTTCCGGGACCCGCTACGGTGTTACGTAGTTTGATCAGCGATCGCGCGCTTTTGCTCGATAGCACCTGGCACTCGCTCGCCTTGCTCTTGAGCGGGTACACGCTCGGCGTGATCGTCGGACTTGTCAGCGGGGTGTGCATCGGCTGGTCGACTTCGGTGCGCTATTGGGGAATGCCGCTGCTCAAAGTTGTGGGGCCGATTCCAGCCACAGCATGGATCCCTCTTGCGATGGTAGTGTCGCCTTCGGGAATCGTCTCCGCGGCCGGATTAATCGCGCTCGCGGTTTGGTTCCCGGTCACCATGTTAACCGCGTCCGGCATTTCCAATACTCGCGCGTCCTACCTTGACGTTGCTCGCACTCTCGGTGCCGGACGCACTTATCTTATTTTTCGGGTGGCCATTCCGGCAGCGGTTCCGAACATTTTTATAGGTTTGTTCATGGGACTCGGCGCGTCTTTTCTCACGTTAGTGGTGGCGGAATCCGTCGGGGTGAAATCCGGGCTTGGCTGGTACGTGAGCTGGGCGCAAGGCTGGGCTGAATACGGCAAAGTCTATGCCGCACTTGTCATTATGGCGGCGTTCTTCTCGACCGTCATGACGTTGCTGTTCAAACTGCGCGATCGAGTACTTGTTTGGCAGAAGGGAACGATCAAATGGTAATGACGAATGTCGCAGCCGCGTCAGCGCTTCGCGTTCACAATATGCGCAAAAGTTTTGAGGTCCCGGACGCGCCGGGCACAACTCGCCTCGTGCTCGACGCCATTTCGTTTTCTATCGCCGCTGGCGAGCTCGTGTCGCTAGTCGGACCGAGCGGTTGCGGAAAATCCACATTGCTTCGACTCATCGCCGGTCTCGATGTTCCTGATGCCGGCGAACTAATGGTAGGCGAACAGAGAATTGTTGGGCCGAGCGCCGAGCGCGGTCTTGTTTTTCAAGATCCAAATCTGTTTCCGTGGTTAACCGTACGTCGCAATATCGAAGCGGGCCTGGTTGCACGCGGCGTTCTCCACGAAAAGCGCCACGAAGTAGATGATTTCATGCGCTTGGTCGGCTTGGAAGCGTTCGCCAGCGCCTATCCCCATCATCTATCGGGCGGCATGTCGCAGCGCGTCGCACTCGCACGCGCGCTGATTAACCATCCCAAAGTGCTTCTGCTCGATGAACCACTCGGCGCGCTCGACGCTTTTACCCGCATGCGCATGCAGGATGAAGTATTGCGCCTGTGGGAAAATCGCCGCACCACGATACTTCTCGTCACCCATGACATCGATGAAGCGATCTACATGAGCGATCGTATCCTCATCATGACCCCGGCGCCCGGGCGCATCGATCGCAAGATCGACATCGACCTTGCGCGTCCGCGCGATCGCACCAGCGAGTCATTCCTCTGCCTGCGCAGCGAGATTCTCGAACATCTGCACTTGACCGGCAAGATTGCCGCTGATCCTTCACCCTAACGATCCCGTCTCGATTTGTTCGAGATCGCGCGCGGCACGCGCGATATCGACAAGCAATTCAATTCGCCGATCGCATGCTGGTGATGATCAATCGTCCGGCAACCATTCAGAAGATCGTAAATGTCGATCTTCCCCGGCCGCGCGACTTGGATTCGCCCGGCTACCTACAAAGCGCGATCGAATCGCGTAATGGGCATGCGCCTGCGTGTCGGCGAGACCGCCGCAGCTTGATCAATCCGAAATCGAAATTGAGATGAGCCGGCAGTCAAATTCGAACCGACGACCTGCTGATTACAAACCCCGCGAGGAATCGGGAGTTTGTCATAGTTTCATAGGTGGGTTAGGGACTTCGGCGGCCCTTCGCAACCTTCAATATCCCCCGAAATCCGACGATAATGGCAGTATTTGGCAGTATCCCAAGACATGCGACGCTAAGGCTGGGGTGAGTAGACTGGCCACATGAGCTGTTGGGAATTCAACAACTGCTCTTCCAACGTGAACTGATAGAGACCTCCCATCGGCGAAGCGAGCACAGTTAAGGTGGAGCGCAGCGCAGCGACCAAGACCTTTACGGCGCGCAGCGAGTGATAAAATCGAAGCGAGTTCATGTATGATGAGTTTGCGCTACGCTTGTTCAAGCCCGGCGACAGTGAAATTCAATTGCACGCGCGATCATCTGAGCCCCGGTTTCCGAGAGGTAGTGTGGGGCCGGAACAACTGAGAGCACGCGAGGCGGGTGCAGATGATCACTCACTCCAAACCGCAAACTGGGAGTCAGTGCTGGGGAAGTTCGCGGCGGAAGCATAGTCTCCCGCGGCACAGCCTTATCAAAGCGGCGCGCGCAACAAATCGTCTGAATTGAAGCGCGAACGAAAGCGCGTCGTTATTTTGGTGACGGAAGGTAAGCGCCGTCGTAGGCCAAGCCGCTCGAGCCTTCCCCGCGCCCGATGCGCGCCCGACGGGCAATCCAGCGGAGATATCGTCCGGTGGCATCGCGCGCCAAAGCCGGAACGCGCCGCACTTGCACACCTTCGCGCGGGATTTCTTCGTCCCGAATGGTGAGCGGCGTGTGGTCGAGGAGGACGCCTAAGGACAGGTCTTCGTCGGCCATCGTGCCTTTGCGCAAAGCGATCGTGCCGATGCCAGTGGCGATGGGGACCATCGGAATCCAATGTCGCGGAACTTGCGTCTGGAGGAGGTATTGCAGTTCAGCCTTGTCCAACACGTTCTCCACCTTGTTGAAAGGACGTTCTTCGTCACGCCGCGAACGCGGATCGCCGCTGCGGCTTTGCACGACACGTTCCACGGCCCACGCCATGTTCGCCATTTCATCGCGGAGAAAAAGCACTTCTTCGAGCGCACGACCTTCGAGCGTACCGAGTGCCGTCGGCGCCACGAGCAAACCGGGTACTGTCCTGCTCTCGGCGCCCCGCACCGACATTTCAAACATACAAAAGCTCCCGGCAAGATTCGCGTTCTCTGCCCGCGGGATTGTCATCCGCTCGCCGAAGGTATCCGTATAGGCGACCTCGGTAACAGTGGTGAGAGAGCCGGCGGCCACGTTCACCGGCACGACCAGCCAGTCGTTCCCGTAGATCATGCCGAACTCGGCCACGCAGAGACGTGCGAGATCATGCGGCTGCGCGTCGAGCCGGCCGAGGTTTACCTGGCCGTCTTCAAACTGCCAGTAGCGATCTGAGGGCATGCCGACGAAGCGCAACGGCGTCGCCATGACATTAAGCTCGCCTTCACCAGCCGCGACGTCTTCTTCCTCGTTGAGGAAAAGTCGGGCCTCAGGATCCACGTCGAAGGTGAACCAGTCAATCTCGCCACCTTCGTGCAAGGGTGCCCGCAACACGCGTTGATCCTCGCCCCGACCGGCGCGCACACTGAAGTGATACTCAAGGCGCTCGGGAATCCAGGAGTCATCAGCCGATTCGCGCGGGATTCGCAAAACATTCGCGCGAAACCACTCCAGCCAAACACTGGCCGCATCTCGCGCCTTGGCAGTCGCACCGGCGAGCCAGGAAGGGGCACCGCCTTCGAGCTGTTCCGCCGCGGCCACTCCATCTGGTGTGGCGGTCGCGATCAATCGAAAATTCGACGGCACCGACTTCGGATGTTTTTTGACCGGCAAAGGACACGCGGCAACTAGATCCGCGCGTCCGTCGAAGCCGGCATCGCCAAGCAACTCGACGAGATACGCGCCGGCTTCGGCGCGCTGGCGCAGGCCGATTTCCTTGATCGGCGGCTCACTCTCCACCAACGGATCGAGTGGCACTCCCGAGGTGATGGCGCGCGCGGGACGATCGCTTACCGGGTCGCCAGGCTGCCAGGCCGTGACCGGCAGCTCAGTCGTTTTCACGTGCACTATTAACGGAGTCCCGACATCTTCGCCCTCGAATTCCGCCAACTGCCACTGCCGCGCGAGAAGCCAAAGCGGGTCGTGGATGCGGGCTTCCAAGCCGGGCTCGGGGTCACCGGAAATGGACTGCGGTTCGAGTCGAGTCCAGGCGAGAGACTCGAGGAAAACTGCCTCAAAGGACCGATCGATCTCGTTAACTCTGACGAATTCGCCCCCGCCGCTCATGGTTGCTCCTTTACATAAGCGAGAGCCGCTTGCAGGTCTGCGTGGTCACGGAGAAAACGTGGATCGATCGACTTCTCTCCCTGCAAAGAGACATTCCGGGCGTAGAGCGCGGGGAGCACTCCGGCGACCCCAAACGTCTTTTCATAATGGACGCCGCGCATCTTCGCGAGATCAAACGTTTCGCGCAGCAATGCGACCACCGTCTCGGTAGTCCAGCGCCGGCCATCCGGCGAAATGGCGAGCAGGATCGCTTGCGGGGCACAGGCGGAAGCAGCGGCCGCGTTGAGAGTGAGACCAGTGGTACGGCGCTCCGCAATGGGCGCCTTCTTTTCCTTGCCGACCTTTGCTCGCAGCGGCACGGAGTCGCTCCATTGATCGAGCGTCAAAGCCACGATCGGCTGTGCCGGATCGAATTCGTTAGGCGAGTCAAAGACGATATTTGTCACCGGCTCCCGCGGAGTGGGTTGCGCGATATCCCACGCCCCACCGGTCCAGGGAGCGGCTTCGGCGCAGAGTTGCGCCACCCGCCAAGTGGCGTGCCGCGCAAGCGCGTCGCCGAGCAGGAGCGCTTCGCTCACTCGCGAAACGGTCTCGCGCACCGAACCGATGTCGCGAAGAAACCGGCGGATTTCAGCACGCGGTGGCTTTGTCGCGGGCGGAGCGGCTAGCGAGAAAGCGAAGAGATCACCCTCCGCTGGTGGATCGATTGCGGGGATCATCCAGAATCCATCGCCGAAGATCGCCTGACTGACGGTTTCGGCTGCCGCCAGATCGAAATTCCCGGCGAGCGCGTCATCGGCTAATTGGAGACGTCGTTGGGCGTCGGCGGAGGCGACTTTGGCGAGCGCGGCGAAGTTTTCGCCTTCGATCATCGGCTGCACCACGCCATACGCGCCCAGCCCTTCCAGAGCGATGGCAACTTCCACTGGGTCGAGCACGACACCCTCCCCCGGGGCTAGCGCATCGGCAAGCGCCTGCTGCCGCGCGGCCAGACCGCCGCGCGCAGTTTCGGCGCGCCCTTTGACAGCGTCGAGAGCGGCGGCGGAAACCGTACGCACGATTGGATCGTTCGGGCGACCGAGATCGCTCGGTCGTGCCGGTCGCGCGCTCACGAGCACAGCGCGCCAGGCCGCCGCGAGCTCGCGCGCGTCCTCGAAAGCTTGGTCGAGCGATGTTTCTATCGCCAATTGCGTCAAGGCCGCGCGCACTCGCTGTTCGAGCCGGCGTCGATCGGCCGATTCGTAAATCACATCGAGCGCGCAGAGGCCGGTGTCGGCAAAAGTCAATTCACCCGCGACCACGATTTCATCCGGTGGGCCAAGACGCGCGGCGGCCCAAGCCTCGAGCGCCGGTTCCGCGAGCGCGCGTGGGCGGGCTGAATTCCATGACGGTCCTGGGCCAGGCGCAACGAGCAACAGTCGATGCGTAAAAGGAACTCCTTGCGTAGGAGTGCGAATGATCTCCGGGTCCGGAGGCGGGCTGTCGCCACTGCTCGCAGCATTGAGCGCGGCGGAGGCGCGGGCGGTGTTGCCCCGAATGATCTGATGGACGGACTCCGCAAGCAGCAGATCAGCCGTCGCGTCGCAGTCGGCTTCCATTTCGCGGATGAGAGTTTCAGTTTTCGCCCAAATGCCCGCCCACTCGGCGTCGTTGAAAGTCGGCCAATCGCCCGGGTTAATGAAGTCATTACTGGCCGGCGGATTACGCAACGCCAACTCGATCTCGCGACGCGCGGCGTCGCCGCTGTTGTAGCGGTCGAGCAGACGCACGCCGTCGAGGACATTATTTGCGGCGATCGTTTCCTGCGCTTCGGCCTGCACGGTGTCATGCCGGTCAGTGAGGTTGCCGCCGATGAGTGGCGCGAGACCGCGCAAGGTTAGGATGAAACGATCGAGATGCTCTTCGTGCAGCCGGCGTTCAAGGCGATAGCCAAGGATCGCGCCGAGCGGCTGGCCCTGCCGCATGCCGTCGGCGAGGTGCAAGGCGGCGCGAACGCGGGCGCTTGAGAGATCGATCGCGAAGGCGCCGGTCGGATCTGGTCCAGTGTTGTGGGAAAGATGCGCGCTCCGCAGCACGCCCGCAGTCTTGGCATGATCAAGAGTCGGCCCATGAATGTAACCGCCGTTGTTTTGCCCGCGCCGGCCGCGTTCGAGATTCTCGACCCAACCAAACGCTCCGATCGTGAGGCCATTCGGTTTGGCGGCGCGTAAAGCCACCCGCCGTCGCTCGACGAAAGCGGTCAGCCAGGCATCGAGCCGATGCGAAGCGAGGTCGAGTGTTTCGCCGAAAAGAATTTGTCGTTCCTCGATGGTCGTGCCTTGCAAAGCCTTAAGCGCTTCGCGCACTTCAGCCTGCCGCGCGCTCGTGCGCGCCCACATGCCCAAACCGAAGCCGGCGAGATCGGCGCGCGCCTCCCCGATCGTGCTCGACGAAGCAAGTTCCGCAAAGGAGATCGGGTGGGAGACAAGCGGCGCATATTGCCCCAACTTTGCCTTCCCCGATTCGCCGACGACACCGGCGATTGCATCGGCTGCGGCGTGGAGCTCGGCCGGCGACGCTGTCCCCGCGCGTGCGGATAAGGCAGTCAACTGCTCGCGCTGCGCCGCGGGGATGGTGCTCGCAAGCTTAACCGCTTCCGAAAAATGCGCCTTCGGCGTGGCACTATCGATCTCGCTCTTGGCGGACTCCCACGAAAGTTCGAGCAGCGCCTGCAGAATACTGCGGACGGTGGGCGTCCTTTCGTTCAAGAGCGCATCGATGAATGCCGGATCGCTTTGGTGAACCATCGGGAAGGGCAAAGAGTGTCCCGGACCCGATTCGAGCGAGCCGAGGGAGCGGAAAGACCGTTCCAGACCAGCGACGGCGTAGATTAATTTGTGGAGTGCCGCCTCTTCCGGTCCGACGCTTCGCGTGAGCGGCACGAGGTGGGTCGCGTCATCGGAAACGACGGTCCGCACGCGCAGGCCTGCCGCGGTCGCAGTCGTGCCGAGAATGTCGAGGAATGTTTGATCCGCAGTCACGCTGCCACCGACTCGCGGGAGTTCCTCCGCGGCAGCGGCCCAAAGTACCCGCAGACGTTGCAGGATCGGCAGCAGCCCGGATTGCAATTGGTCACCTGCGTCCTTTTTCCAGCTGTTCTCATTCAGCGATGAGACGGGCAGGATTCCGTACGGCTGATTGCCCACCCGGATGGCGGGGAGCGGGCCGCGGCCGCGCACCGAGTTGCGAAAGAAATCCCGCGCCGCCTCGCGCCCCTCATCAGGAATGACGAACTTGCGATCGAGGATATCAGGCTCGGCAAGTCGCTCGAGAAATTTGCCCCAACTCGGAGCCCACAGCGCGGTGTTCATGGCGCGCGCGAGCGGTTGCTCGCGCTCGGTGGAATGCAGGATGCCGTCGAAAGTCGCCGGGGCGACGCCGAGCGCGGCCGCGAGAATTTCCGCGTTGCTCCCCGGCGCGGGCGGAGCGCCGGTCGGGTTGGGAAGGCGAGTGGGCTCAGCGTGGCTCTGCCAGGCAGAGCGGTTTTTCTCCGTGTTGTTACTCGGCGTTCCCTGCGGGACAAAAGCGAGGCCACGCCCGAAGCGATGCGCGTGAAGCAAGTCTTCAAGGGCTCGGGCGCTTTCGGCCTGCGCGAGGCTCGCCCGCACGCCGACGACATAGAGGCGATCGATCCGCGCGCCGGGCTGCCGCAGGGGAAGCGTGATGGCAAGCCCAGCCTCGAGCGCACGATTGTAATCGAACATCCATTCGCCCCCCGGTAGCGCTTTCACGTCGTTCACGTCGATGAATTCCGAGCCGTCATCGGCGAGAATACCAACGACGATCTCGGGAGCGATGACGGCGCCGACGGCGGCGTTGCGCGATTGGCTTTGCTCGGCAATGGCAACGAAGCGATCCGGCAGCAATCGTGCGACAGCGGCTCGGCGCGAGCGGGGTTCGATGTCGGGGAACTCAGGCGCCACGCCTTGCTCCCATGCCGCGAAATTCGTCGGAGTGAGCGCGAACGCGACCCAGGCGGCACGGTCTTCGTGCACCGTTGCCGTGAGAGTAGTCCAGGCGGCATCGGCGGCTTCGTGGCTGGCGGCTGCCGCGGCCCAATAGGCGACCCCCGCAGCGATCTCTTCTTTGCTCAGGCCGCGATCGAGTTGATCGACGTGGATGTCGTCGGGAAAAATGCGGATGCGCAATGCGGCGCCATCCTCGGTGTAGCGAGTTTCGAGGCGTACCGGCAAAAGCACAAGCGGCACCGTGGGATCGGCATCGCATGGATCGAGACGGTCCCCCAGACGACCGAGGATTTCACGGACTCGCTCCTCCGCGCCGATAATTTCTTCGGCGTGATCACGCCGGCGCTCCTCGGCGTTTTTGATTTTTTTCCGGACCGCCTTGGCAGATTCGCGATCGCCCCGCGCTTCCAATTCTCTGGCGCTGTTTTCCAGCTCCGCAATCTCGGCGTTCACACTCGTCAGGGCGCTGCGCAGGCTGGCCTGCTGTTTCTGCGCGGCTTTGGTCTCGCGTTGCACGGAACGAAGAAATTTGAGATCGCCAGTGGCCATGTCAGGAAATTGGATCGAGCATTTTCTTGCCGTCGAAGGCCGCGCGAAACGGATTTTGGAGAAGAGCGCGCGCGACCATCGCGCTATTCGCCGGCGGCCATGGCATCGTCTCGCCGCCGGTCTCTTTGATCGCAACCGGGCGGCCGTCGAGCGCGGTGCTGAAGAGCAGGAAACGCTTATCGGCAGTGAGGACAACGTCGTCCCAATCGAATTTGTTGCGGTCCTCGATGGACGGAGGCTTCTTTTCATCCGGCTCGTCGAGACCAAAGCGTGGTGCGGTCGGATGTTCGGAAATGACGAACCACCAGCCGCCGGCTTTGACTTGATCGACGGTGAGATCGAACCCGACCAGCACATAATCAGGCGCGAGATGGCCGTGAAAAAAAATGTGCCCGCTCTTCGCCGACGGTGCAGCCGGATCCACAAAAGTCGGCGGCTTGCTCCCGGGCTCCTGGAGCATCGCCGAGACGATCGCGTCTGGATAACGGTGGAAAAGCTCGGCGCGGATGACGAGAACTACGTGATCCTTGCTGCCGCCCGAGAGGTGCAAACCGAGCGGCGTCTTCGCGAAGCGATGGATCGGTGTGGCCAGCTCGTCGGCGTTATCGATCCAAAAGCGCTTGAAGTAGGTGCCGCGCTGATCGGTCGGATACTCGCGCCAGAGCAACTCGCGGCCGAATTCATCGCTCATGCCGATGAGGAATGCTTCGGTGAATGCGGCATTGGTCGAGAGCAGCGTCAGGAAGTCGGTCGCCGCGATCGTGCCGAGGCCGGGAACGAGCCAATCCCGGTCGTATTCGCCGAGCGCCTCATACATGGGTCGCCTGATCTCAGGCGCATACATGATTGGCTGCACGAGGCCATCTCCGAACCAAGCAGGATCGAGCCATCTTGGGAAAACACCGATCCGCGCGGCGGCGTAACGTGAGACCGTAACTTTCGGTTCGATTGCAGCGAGCAGGCTGACGCGCGCAATCGCCGGCGCCGGACGTTCGGGCGGAGCGGGGAGATCGATCAGGCTCGCACCCTGGAAGATTTCTGAAAGACGATCGGCGAGCTGGCTGGTCGAAATTTTTTGCGCGCCCGCCAGGGAAAGCTCGATCGCGGTGGTGGTGTTGGTCCGCAGTCGCGCATTGGCCACGGGCCGCGCGCGCGCTGGAGTAACAGCGAGTGAAGCGCGTCGCGCCGAACCAAAAACGAAGCCGCCCGGCACGAGGCGCCCGGGAGCGATTTGTGTGATCGGTGGTGCGGCGGGCGGGAGCGCGCGCGTAATGCGCCGCGTTAGGACGCCGGCGCGGCGCGCGACTTTGGGCGTCGCAGTCGAGGCGAGACCAGCGAGCAAATTGCCGATCGCCTCCGCCCGGTCCGGGTCGCGCCTGGCGCGCACAGGCATCGCTTCTTCCAGAATGCGGAGCGCGCGCTCGGCCTGGACTTTTCCAAGGTCGACCGTGCCTTTCGCAAAGCGCCAGCTCGCGCGCGGGGCCAACACTTGATCCGCGACCGACGGCTGCTCACGCAAAGGCGCGAGACGTTCACGCAATGCCGCGTGCGCTCGATCCGGCGCGACCTCAAGCACGCGGGAGATCGCGTCAGCCGGAATCGCCCGGAGCGATTGTTCGGAAAGACCGCTAATGCCATCCGGCTCTAGCGCGAGCCGGCGAAAGTCCCTAAAGACGCCGTCGCGTGCGACGATCGATTGCAGGGCAACACCGTCGCGCAGGCGCCGCGCGATCGGGCCGCTCGCGCGCGCCGCGCGGCGAAAAGCGCCGCTCAGTGCGGAAGGCGGCACGCGGCTGCGCGCAACGTCTCCCGCAATAGTGAGACCGGCGCCACCGAGCTGGATTTTTCCCTGCAAGCCGCGCGTGACTTGCGCGAGCGTACCGATGGGCAGTGTCGCGAGCTTGCGGTGCAGCGCCTCGCCGATGAAGCGCGCGTATTGCATGAGACGCAGCGCGCGATTTGCCTCATCCACTTTCCCCACTTGCGCCCACGCAGCTTGCATGAGCGCCTCCTGGTCCTTCTGCACTACGCGAGTGCCGAGGCCGGCGACGATGCGCTGCATGGGGTTCGAGTTCAACTGCTCGAACCAATCCGCGTCGCCCACATTTACGCGCCGCTCGCCGCGCTGGAATTGTGCGTAAATCCGGGGACCGACGCGCGGCAACTTTTCCTCTGAAAACGCCGAATCGCCTGCGACTTCGGCGGGATGATTGAGCTTCTCGCACAGTTCGCCGCGCTTCTCGAGCGACCATTGCTCACTCTCCGATGGCGATCCGTCGGGCGCTTTATGGGTTGAAAAAAGGGCGCACTTCAAGACTTGCATCCGGCCCGGCTCCTCGGGCGCAAGTTCCTTGATTTCACCGCCCGGAATGTGGGTGTCGATGATGCGACGTCCGATTTCCCATGGCGCGGGAATGGGCTGGATTTTACTGGCGAGACTCTCGAAGTCGCCGTGAAGACCGACTGTAAAACTCCACTGATCGTAAAACGGCAGAATGATCTCTTCGTTGTCGTCCCCTGCGATCCGTTCCCATGCGCGATCGAGTGTCCCGCCGGGAAGGCCGAGCCCGGTTTGGACACCGCAATTGTAAGCCGGCACCAGGCACGCGACGTAACTGACGTTTTCCCGGCCTTCCACGATCAAGCGCCGTGGGCAAAGGATGCGCGAGAGATTTACCGGGCCGTACTGCGAGGTGAGACGATCCGGGACGCTCGGCGCGCCCTCCTTGTTTCCGATAATTTGCGCGTGCGCGAAGGCCCACGATTCCGTGAGTGGTTGCAGCTCCCCTTTACGAGTGAGAACGCGGCCCGGAAGTCCGGGCGACGATGGCCCGAGGAAACGCGCATGACGCGCTTCGATTACGACGAGCACGAGCCATGGATCGAGCCGGCCATTGTTCGCTCCCTTGGGTTCAACCGGCGTGAAGAGCCACGGCAGCTCCGGGCGGTCGAACTCAATATGCGCAAGAAAAGTTTCCTCCGCATCAATCGCGCCCGGCCGGGGATAGCGCCGGATAATTTGGGCCGCTTCAAGACCAAGGATGTCGCCCGGGCCGCGCAAAGTCAGGTCCTTCGATACGGTCTGGCTTCCGCCTTTGTCGTCCCGAACCGTCACGCTCACCCCGGTTGTGGCGCGCAATTTTCCCACCGCAGGATTCCTGACCGTCGCGGCCAGGCCGCTGCGCACCCACGGCAGGAAGGTGTATTCGCCGAGCTGGATGTTCTCGGGCTGGTAAGCGATCGACGGCGCTTGTGCGAAAGCGTCCTTGACGAAGAGGGTGGTTTTCATGCAACGCCCAAGGCCAGGAGTTCGACTTCCGCGGAAGCTGCATCGCGCACTTCGGTGGCGGCGGTAAAAGTCATCGCCTCGGCGAAACCATCGACCGCCGCGAGGTCCGTGCGTTTCCGCACCTCGCGCAGGCTGGAGTCGCGCAACTCGATCGGTTCAGGATCTCCGATGTACGGATTGCGGTTAACCCGGTTTGCGACCGAAACGGCATTTGTGCGCAGTGACAAGCTCGTCAGCCGGTCGCTGAAGATCGCCGCGTGCGGGAAGATGCTACCAGCAAGTTTCTCCTCCAGCGGGAAGCCGGTGTCCCACTCGTAGGCGACACTGGTCGCCGGGCCACTCATCGGCGCCTCAGTTGCGGCAAGACGCATTCCCGCAGGCATGGTGACGAAGGCCGGAGTCGAGAGTTGAGCTTCATCCGAGAGCTGCTGGAAGTGGCCGGGGGCAAATTGATCGAGGGCCGTCGAAGCCACGCTCGCGGGTTCGCTCTGCACCATCGGCGTGTCGAGGCTCACCCGGTTCGCGGTCAACCTGGCGGAGCCGATGCGATCGAGCTTCGTCTCCAGCGGCACCAGCAATTGCTTGACCTCGAGCATCCCGAGGGGGTGGACGAGCAGTGGTGTTTCTTCGTCACGGATGAAGCGCGCGAGCATGTCCGTGCCAACGGGTAATTGCGGCGTCCAGGCGCGATCCTCGCCGAGCGCGTCGGCTACGATTTTTAATGGCGAAAGCTGCGGTTGAGGGGTTACATCGGGTTCGCCCCACTCGAACGGCCCAATGTCGAAATGCACCGTCGGGATAAACCAGACATCGATCGTGGCGCTGCCATGAATGTACCACGGCGTCGTGCCTTTGAGCGTGCCGTGGAAATCGACGTTAGCGAAATCGTGGCCGAAGGCCGAGATCGCAAACCCGGCGTCGATCTGCACCTCGAAGTAAAAGCGTGGCGCCCATTTTAAAAGCGCGTCGACAGTTATCCAGGCCGAGCCTTCCGCCACTCCCACGTCAGCGTGCAAATGGTAGCCGCCGCCCAATTGAACCGAGTTCGCGGTGATCGCGAAGTAGGCGTCAACGTAAATTTCCAGCCACTTCGCAGGCGATTGGTTGATCCGGATCCGTCGCATCGAAGCGAGCTCGGAAGGCGCGGGGAAGCCGGGGAAAAAGCCGCCAGCCGAGAGCGCAAAGTCCGCGCCGCCCGCCCAACGAATGAAAAGGCCGAGATCGCCGCTCAGCGGCATGCTCGCGAGCTTCGAGTTGTTGAGCCCGACGAGGAAGAGGATCGATTCCGACGTGAACTCGCCGTAAACTTCCGCGCGCAAATCCACGATGCGCAGCTTCTCGTCCACGAGGGCCGAAGGAACGCCGACTTGCACGGCGCCGAGGAGGATTATCTTTGGATCGGGGAGGCCGAGCATGATCCCGACTTTGGCGATGACAAAACCGGCCTGCGAACCCCAGCCAAGCTCGGCGAGCGGGCCGACTGCGAACGAGCCTTCCTCTGCCGGAAAGACCGCGCGCACTTTGTCCAGGATCGTCTTCGCCGCGTCGATCGGTTTTTCGGGAAAGAGCAAAGTCGCGGCGGTGCCGTCGCGGATGCCTTTACGCAACTCATCAGTGGCAATGCGGCGATTGAGGGCGACCAAGCCGCCCAGCCCGTTAAGGGTGAAGCCGAAACTCAGCTCAATGACTGGCGCGAAATGGATCGCGAGCAGGGTGACGAACGAGAAGGGTTCGGTCACGAGCATGGCAATCGCCGTGATCCGAATTTCGCCGACTTTGAGATCGAGGATGCCGCTGTATTCCTTGTCGATGCGCTGAATGAAGCCGCCGCCCGAAACAATCCCCGCGTCGATCCGCACACCCAAGCCGGTCGGGAGACGCGGTTCGATCGAGAGACGATCGGCGCCGCCATCCTGCCAGCGAACGGTGACGCCGGCGCCTTCGACGACCGCGCCGAGAACGCCGCCGATTTTTCCGGCGATCGTGCCAGTGATCTCGAGCCGATCCTTCGCCTCACCTTCGTCGCCCGGCAGCCCGATCGCGAATTCCCGCAACTCGACACCCGGCGTGGAAAAGCGCACCGGCAAAGTGAGCTTCCGGTTCTTGCCTTCGCCGAAAGACAAACCGCGATCCGAGTCGAGCGTGATAAGTGACGACTCTGCTGTCGGATCCGCTCCGCCGGGAATGACTTTCTCGACCATTTTATCCGAGCGCAATCCGGCCGAGAGCTTGGTATTCAGCTTCACCCCAACAACCGCGTCCTTCTCGTAGCTGAGGAACGCGAACAACTCCGTCTGTTCGATGCTCAAAGGCCCGAAAGTTTTTTTGGCGGCTTTCGCGAAGGAGACCTTGAGAAGCCTTTGCGCGCGATCAAAGGTCACGAGATTGGCCAATCCTTGCGACGCGTTGTTGACGTCGAGAAGCTGCTTCGCCACATCGTCGAAGGCGGTTTTCGTCCCCGCGCCAATACTACGGAAAGGGCGTTTCCACGGCTCGGTCATGCCAGCGATCGCATCCTTGATCGCTGGTTGCACGACGTTGTTTTTGTCGCGCGAAATTTTGTCCGCGATAATGAGCAATGCTTCATCGACGGCTTTGAGAACGAAGGCCAGCTCGGTCGCGGCGCGGGCCGCCGCTTCGATGGTGAATGGGTCGGTGCCAAGCTCGACTGCCATCTTGGCGATCGCCTCCTTCGCGCCCTTGATTTGTTTTTCGATCGCATCGACGACCGGTTGGACGCTCGCTTTCGCGTCCTTGATGTCCTGCTTCAGCGTCTCGAAGCGGCTTTTCGTGTCCGGTGTCTGCGCCACCGGATCGTTCGCCAGCGCGGCTACAAAAGAGCCGGTGTCTTTGAAGGCATCACCGACGAACCCAGCCGCGCGGGTATGGCCAAAAGCGAGCGTGCCTTTGACAAGGGCGGTCCAAATGTCCGTCGCCATGATAAACCTTCAACCTTAGCCACCGGGGAGAAGCTCTCTCGTCTATCAAGACGCGAAGACGCGTTCAAGCGAATAATAAAGATATTCCCGCGCCTTCAACTGCTTCGCGAGCCGCTCGACGTACGGTTTTGCGATCGACTCTTTTGCGAAGAACTTTTTCCGCGCACCTTCGATGCGTTGTAGACGCGGCGGCACGCGCACCATCCAAGGAGCGCTTGGTGTGTAGTTCGTTTTAACGACTTTCAGAATGGTGCGCCTAAACATTCTGCACCTCCTTTCTGGCATGGATTGAAACAGTCGTGCAGAACGACTCTGCGCTTGATCGGGGAGCGGAGTGCCGACACCGGTTTAACGGCAGTAAAAGTGAATCTGGCCGTCG
>Ga0307312_10000007_pt1 | contig 60001 bp, 61 predicted proteins | sample ER_DNA_202_FD_194489 | JGI IMG/M metagenome (GOLD analysis project Ga0307312, IMG submission 194489) | Bulk soil microbial communities from the East River watershed near Crested Butte, Colorado, United States - ER_DNA_202 | ecosystem: Environmental > Terrestrial > Soil > Floodplain | place... | reverse complement strand
TTCCCTTCGCGCACGAGCTCGTCGAGCGCGCCAAACGTCTCCTCGAACGGCGTAATGCCGTCGGGGGTGTGGTACTGGTAGAGGTCGATCACGTCGGTTCTCAAGCGCTGCAACGAGCCTTCGATCGCTTTGCGGATGTAGTCGCGGGAACCGCGCGCCTTGGTGCCGTCGCCCATGTCGCCGCCGAACTTCGTCGCGAGCAGGACCCGATCGCGCCGACCCTCGAGCACTTCCCCGAGGAACGACTCGCTGCCGCCCTTATTGCCGTAGACGTCCGCGGTGTCGAAGAGCGTCACACCCGCGTCCAGTGCGCCATCGACGACTGCACGCGTCCCTTCGAGATCGACCCGGCCGCCGAAGTTGTTGCAGCCGAGGCCGACGACAGAGACGTCTGGCCCTTCCTTGCCGAGGCGGCGTGTACGCACGGCCGCGGATGGTAGACCTTCACTGTGCTCTACCGCCGACTTGGCTCGAGTGACCTGAACGTCTCGGAGATCAGCCTCGGGTCCTGGCTGACCTACGGCGGAGGCGTCTCCAACAGGCGAGCAGAGGCGTGCGTCGACAAAGCGTTCGACGTCGGGATCAACTTCATCGACACGGCGAACGTCTACGGAGGCGGCGCCGCCGAGGAATTTCTCGGCGAGGTTCTCGCGAGACGCCCACGCGACTCGTACATCCTCGCGACGAAGCTCTACTGGCCGATGAACGGCGACCGTGGGCTCTCACGCGAGCAGGTCTTCAAGCAGATCGACCTCTCGCTCGGCCGGCTCCGTACCGACTACGTCGATCTCTACCAGTGTCATCGCTACGACCAGGAAACGCCGCTCGAGGAGACGATGGAAGCGCTGACCGAGGTGGTCCGTCAGGGCAAGGCCCGCTACCTCGGCTTCAGCGAATGGACGGCCGACCAGATCCGCGCGGCGCTCGCAATGGTCCCGGACGTCGAGAAGTTCGTGTCGTCACAGCCGCAGTACTCGCTTCTGTACCGCATCCCCGAGCGCGAGGTGATCCCGCTCTGCAAGGAGAACGGCATCTCCCAGATCGTCTGGTCGCCACTTGCGCAGGGCGCCCTGACCGGGAAGTACAAGCCCGGCGAGGAGCCCGCCGCCGGGACGCGCGCTGCCTCGCAACAGATGGGCTGGTCGATGGACCGGTACCGCGACGACGAGGTCCTCGCGGCGGTGCAGCGGCTCGTGCCGATCGCCGAAGGCCTGGGTGTGACGATGGCGCAACTCGCGCTCGCCTGGGTGCTTCGCGAGGAGAACGTCGCGTCCGCGATCGTCGGAGCGTCACGGCCCGAACAGGTCGAGGAGAATGCGGGGGCATCCGGGATTTCACTCGACGACGCGACGCTGCAGGCGATCGACGAAGCGGTCGCCGATGTCGTCGTCAAGTGAGCCCTCGGGGTTTCACGACCGGGCTCGCCGAGCTCGTGCTGATCGTCGAGGACGTCCCGCGCGCGGCGGACTTCTATCGCGAGGTCGTCGGCCTCGAGCCCGAGAGCCCCGCTGACGAAGAGTGGGCGTGGTTCTTCGCGGGAGCTCCGGACCAGGCGCAGCGGATCGCACTTCACAAGGGATCGCTTCTCTTCGAGGAGCATTCACCACACCCCGAAGGTCATCGGTTCGGGAACGTGCACTTCGCCCTCGAGGTCCCGCGCGACCGGATCGACGAGGCCGTCGCACAGGTTGCGACGAACACAGAGGTCTACGGGCCGACCCGTTTCGACTGGATGCAGGCGACGTCGTACTACTTCTACGACCCGGACGGCAACCTGCTCGAGCTCTGGTCGAGGGACGCGTAGCCCCGGCGAGGTTGCCGGGGCCCGCGAACGACGGCGTCGGACTGCTAGGCGGCCAGGCGCTTGCGCGCCTTCTGCACTGACGGCAGAGCCGCCTTGGCCTTCGCGAGCGGCCGCGCGCGCAGCGCGACGGAAGCGGGCTTCGCCGAGATCGTGATCTCCTCGCCGGTGGCCGGGTTGCGGCCCTTGCGCGGCTTCGTCGCCTCCTTGACGCGCACGACGAGCTGGACGACGCCGCCGATCCGGACCTTCTCGGCGTTCGCGAGCTCGTCGAGCACGATCTCCTCGAGCGCGGCCAGCGCTGCCTTGGCGTCGCTCTTGCTCAGGCCGCTGCGTTCTGCGACCTCGCTAGCGAGCTGTGTCTGGGTGAGTGGCATTCGTACTCCTTCGGTTGTGGGCGAAATGACGTAGGGATTCAAGCGGGGCTGCCAGACGGACGCCCCGGGGATCAGGTCACGACCCGGTAGACCTCGAAAACCTCCGCATACTCGCGGTTGACGTTGATTCCGTGGGTCCGCGCGACATTCCGGATGTACTCGGGGTCGCTGTAGCGCCGATGCTGCTGGGAAGCGTACTTGCCGAGCGCGGCAACCTTGCGCTCGATGTGGGCCTCGACGAGGGCGAAGTACGCCTGGTAGGCGAAGTCGAAGTTGTTCCAGGGGATCTCGTAACCGAGGATGGTCGTACGCTTGAACGCGCGCAGCCCCTCGGCCGCGATCACCTGATGGTCCTGGTGGATGTCGTGCAGGCTGGGCTGGAAGACGGCGTCCGGCCGCCACTCCTCCCAGAGCGCGACCAACAGCTCGAGGATGTCCTGTCGGTGCTCGGGGAACGTGCGCACGTCGAAGTCGTGCACGGTGAGATTCTCCCGTGAGATCCCGAGCTCGGCGGTCGCATCCTCCACCTCGCGGGCAAGAGTGTCCGGCGGAAAGCCCTCCGGCAGCGACCTCGTGGCGATCGAGAACGCCACGTAACGCACCTCCGCGCCTTCTTCGACGAGCCGCGCCATCGTCCCGCCGGCGCCGAATTCACCGTCGTCGGTGTGCGGTGCGAGCACGAGGACGCGTTCCCAGGATCCGATCACGCGGCAGTTCCTATCACGACCCCCGTAGTCTCTGTTGGTCATGCCCCACGGCGACCTGGCTCAGCTGTCCGCGGTGATCGGCGGGCTGGGAGCGGCGGCGATGCTCCTTGCGCGCACACGCACCCAGCTCCTGGCCGGCCTGGCGGCGACCGCGGCCGGAGAGATCGCGCTGGCCGCGGCGCTGATTCCGGGCGCGGACCTCAGGTTGGTCGTCAGCCCTGCGAGCCATGCAGCGGCCTTCGTGGTCGGAGTCGTCGCCCTCGCCGCGGGGGCGTGGGCGCTTGCCCGCTACCTGGCGGTCGTACCGGTGGCGCTGCTCGCAGTAGCGCCGTTCCGGGTCTCGGTCTCGATCGGCGCACAGAAGGCGTATCTGCTCGTTCCGCTCTACGTCGTGCTCGCCGCGGCGATGCTCGCGTTCGCCGCGCGTGCACTGCGTGGCGATGTGGGAAAGCCGCTGCCGCCGCTGCTGGCCGTCCCCGCGGCTGCGTTTGTCGCACTCGCGGGAACATCGCTGCTCTGGACGCGCGATCTGCGCCAGGGCAGCATCGAGCTCCTTTTCTTTCTCTTCCCCTTCTCCGCGCTCGTCGTCGTCGTTGCCCGCTCGCCGTTTCGCAGTTGGCACCCACGCGCTCTCGCCACGACGCTCGTTGCGCTTGCCGGCCTCTTCTCCGCCATCGCCCTCTTCCAACGCCTGACCCACGGGCATCTGCTCGCGGGGGACGTGGAGCGGGCGAACGCGTATACGACGTACTTCCGCGTCACGTCGCTGTTCAAGGACCCGAGCATCTTCGGCCGTCACGTCGTGATCGCGATCGCCGTGTTGCTCGTCGCGATCTGGCTCGGTCGGATCGGCTTCTGGGCCGGAGCCGCACTGCTCACGTTCCTGTGGGCGGGACTCTTCTTCTCGTACTCGCAGTCGAGCTTCGTCGCGCTCTTCGCGGTCGGCGTTGCGATCTCGTACGTCCTCGGTGGACCGAGACTGCGGCGCGTGCTGCTCGTGGGCGCGGCGGCCTGCGTGCTCGCCGGAGCGGCGTTCGTTGCTGCGACGGCGGTCAGCGACTCCGCGCGCCAGGCGACGAGCGGGCGCACGCGGCTCGCACGCGTGACGTGGGTCGTCTTCGCGAACCATCCGCTCGTCGGTGTCGGAATCGGCGGCCAGCCACAGGCGAGCAGGGACGAGGCAAACACGGAGCTCTCCGCCAAGCGCGACCGCTCGCACACGACGCCGCTCACCGTCGCAGCAGAGCTCGGCTTGCTCGGCCTGTTCGTCTATGCCGCGCTGCTTGCCGGCGCGAGCCGGCTCCTCTTCCTTGTCACGCGCCGCGACCGCGCACTCGGGCTCGGTGCGGCCGCGGTGTTCCTCGCGCTGTTCATTCACTCGTTGTTCTACGCCGGTTTCTTCGAAGATCCGATCGTCTGGGGTGTGATGGCCCTCGCCGGCTGGGCGTACGTCGTCCTGCCTCGCACTCCACGGACCGCGGCAGTCGCCGACACCGGCGACCCGTCGAACGACGGAGCCGGTGAGCAATCGGTTCCCCAGCTGCAGCATCAGGCTCCGCTGGCAGACTAGTTCGGCCGGGTGCGCCGCAGGATCCTTCTCATCGTTCTTCTCGTCGTGCTTCTGATCGTGGGAGCAGGAGCGGCCTACCTGCTCAAGTCACGGGAGCATCCAGGCGGGAAGCTCGACACCAAGCTCAGCGGCGTTTCGCAATCTGTTGCGACCAATGTCACGGTGACTGCGCCTCCCAAGAAGAAGGGCCGCTACCACCTCGTCGACGACAAGCGCTGCTGGGACAACTTCGGGGGTGATCCTGGACGCACGCTCTCGCGACCCGGAATCGACATCGGTTTGCCGCTCCGTCATTTCTGGGTGGTCGGACTGCGCAGCTACATCGAGTATCCGCCCAGCTACTGCGGCGGCATCCTCTACGTCAACTCGTTCGGGGGAAGGACGGTCGCGCTCGACTCCCACAACGGGCACAAGATCTGGGAACGGCGAGGCGGCAAGAAACCGTCGACGCCTGCGATCGCCGGGCCGCGCCTGATCGTGACGTCGCACGACGGGAACGCGACGGCATACAACCGCTACAACGGGCAGACGCTCTGGCGTTTGCACGTCAACGCCAGGATCGAGTCGTCGCCCGTCGTGGTCGGGCGGGTCCTCTACTTCGGCGCGACCGACGGCCGGCTCTTCGCCGTCTATGTGCGCACGGGCAACGTGAAGTGGGCGTATGACACCGGCGGGCGCATCAACTCGAGCCCGTCGATCTCCGGCAACCGCATCTTCATCTCGACGTACGCAGGGTCGATCTTCGCCCTTCGCGCCAGTGACGGGCACAAGCTCTGGGACACGTACCTGCGCCGCGACGTCCTGCGCTACGAGAGCTTCTATGCGAGCGCCTCGACCGACGGCAGGCGCGTCTTCACGATCGCCCGGTCGGGCAAGATCTATGCGCTCTCGGCGAGCAGCGGCCGCGTGATCTGGACCGCGCATGTCGGCGGGCTCGGCTACTCGACGCCCGCGATCTCCCAGGGACGCGTCTTCATCGGCGGCTTCGACGGCTTCCTGCGCGCATTCCGTGCGAGCGACGGCCGTCTCCTCTGGCGTCGCCATCTGGGCGGGCGGATCCTCGGCGGTTCGTTCGTCGCCGGGAACCTCGTCTTCACGTCGACTCTCGCGGAGCGCACGTTCGCCCTGCGTGTCACCGACGGCAAGATCCTCTGGCGGCTCAACATCGGCAAGTATTCGCCGGGAATCGTCACGGAGCGCCATTACTTCTTCACGCTGAACGGCATCGTGATGGCGTGGCACGCGCGCCGCAGCCCGCAGATCCTGGCCGAGCAACGCCGGAAGAAGTCAGCGCAGGGGCGGGTGACGACGGCGCCAAAGCGGGGAACGCCTTAGGCCGAAGCTCGCCGCGCGCCAGGCCGCGGCACGTGTGTTGTACGAGGCGCGCCGTAGCCTGCCCCTCGGATCGGGCCGCTCGTGCGACTCGTAGCCGAGCTCTTCGAGGAGGTCTCCGGCGACCTGCTCGAATGCCCCGACGTCCTCAGGAGACATCTGCAGCCGCCAGTCGCGCAGGCCGCTGGTGGGAGGACGGTTGAGACTCTGCTGGTGCGGCTTCGCCGAGCTGGCGACGTTCCCGACGTAGTCCACCATTGCCGGCTCGTATGGAAGCAGGGCGAACGTCGAGATCCGTCGCAGCACTGTCTCGACGTCCCGGACGAGCTCCTCGTAGCGAACCTCGAGGTAACGCGAGCCGCCGATCCGCCAGCCGAGCCTGCGCGCCGCCTTGACCTCGGCTCGCCACTGACAGGCGAACTCGGCGACGCTCTCGGGCTGCATCCAGGTCTCGGTCATCAAGCCCTTGGGCAGCGAGAGAAACGACGTCGCCGCGTCGCGGCCGTCGCGGATCAGATGCACGAACAGCGCATCCGGGAACAGCCGTTCGAGTAGGTGCAGGTTCTGCATGTACATGGGCGTCTTGTCGCCCCACCGCTGCTTGCCACGCTCTTCCGCGTACACCGCGTACACCGTGGCGATCGCGGCTCCGATCGGCATGTCCCTGCGGAGCCGCGTACGCACCTTGTCGAGTGGCACGTTCCACTCCGCGAGCGTGTCGATGCGGCGAAGGTCGTCGACGAACGCATCGGGGTCGACGCGACGGAGATGCCGGTCAGCGAGCTGCGGGACGAAATACGACTCGTCCGGGACGGCGAGCTCGGAGTGACGGTCGAGCATGACGCGCAGCAGCGTCGTGCCCGAGCGGCGCACACCGAGGACGAGGACCGGCGGCCCGCCGGGCGTCACGGTAACTGCACGGGTGCCGAACGGTTTCCTGCGAGGTCCTGCGCCACGAGCAGCAGCTGATGACGTTTTGGCTTGACCACGCGCCCCTTGATGCGCCCGTACCAGGTCAACCGACCGTGCCGGCGCGTCCCGTAGGTGAAGACCGCGCGGTGTCTGTTGACGATCAGGATGCCGTGCCCCGGCTCGGAGAACGTGTAGCTGATCCTCAGCTTCCGGCCGTTGCTCCGGAGGTGGGTTGCGGTGATCTTCGGCTTCACCGTGTCGACGCGGATCGGGTTCGGCAGGTCGATCGTGCGGCCCGCCCGCTCGAGCTTGACGAGCGGCAGATAGACGCCGTCGGGCACGAGCTCGCCGTTCGCGTCGCGTCCGTTCCACCGCACGCGGACGTTCCCACGCGGAAACGAGCCACGAGCCACCGTCACCTCGCTTGCGCCGACCCGGATCGCGATGGTGAGCCGATCCGCGCGCCGAAGCGAGAAGTCGATGTTCGCGACGGCGGAGTCGCAGCGACAGACCGGCGAGAAGACCTTGTCGATGCGGGTCTGCGAGATCGGGCTAGGTTCGAGCTTGAGGCGCTGCGTCACCGCGAAGGCGGTCGCCGTCACGACGAGCAGCACCAGAGCCAGGATCGTCGGCGCGTTCGTCTTCATCGGTGCGCGATTGTACGCCGCGCATACCGGTAGCCAGCCAGACGACGAAAGCGGTCAGCCCGACGCCGAGCCCGATCGTGATCACGTAGCCGGCGGCCGGGACGTTCAGGAGCTTCACGCCGCTGAGCGCGAGCACGCCGGCGAGACCGAGCCGGAGCGCGTCCTGAGGGATGTGCAACGTGAATCGACTGGAGATCCAGATTCCCGGAATCGAGCCGATCAGGAGCCACCCCATGGCGTGGAGGTCGACATTGCCCTGGACGAGGTGGCCGAAGCCGGCGACCCAGAGCAGCGCGGCTGCGTGGAAAATGTCCGTCCCGACGATCCTGGCGATCGTGAGGGGATAGACCATCACCATCACGAGACCGAAGAAGGTACCGCTACCGACGGACGTGAGTCCCACGATGAAGCCGAACACGGCGCCGATCAGAACGGCGCGGACCTTGTCCTTGCGTCGCAGGACGAACCCCGCCTCGCTCGGCTGCACTCCCCGCTTGACGAAGGTCTTGGCAACGAGTCCGGCCGCGCCGAGCACGAGAGCGGCCCCGATCGCATAGCCCTCGGCGGACTGCACCCCGTCGCCGTACGAGCTCGCCAGCCAGCCGGCAACCGCAACACCGAGGAGGGACATCGGTCCCGATCCCGCGAACATCCACAGCGTCAGGTGCGCGTGCACGTTGCCGAGCCGCCGGTGGCGCACGGCGCCGAAGCTCTTGAAGACGGCGCCGTGCAGGATGTCGGTGCCGACCGCGTAGGTCGGCTTGAAGCCGAACACGATCACGAGGATTGGCGTCAGCAGCGCGCCCCCGCCCATGCCGGTGAGCCCGACCAGGACTCCGATCAGGAGCCCGGTGAGGGTGAACTGCCAGGTCAATAGTGCCCCTGCCAGCGACGCTGCCGAGCTTCTGGGTCGCGAGCACCAAGCCAGAGGCCGCGCTCAACCGCAGCAAGGCTGGTCTGCCTTGCTAAGGGCGAGGGTGGACTCTGGCGCCGCGTGATCGCGGGCCAGAGGCCGGCAAGTGTCGCTGGTAGGGGCACTTACGCCCGGTACGCCTGGATCAGCACCTCGGCCACTTCCGGTCGCGAGAACTCCGTGGGCGGAAGCTCTCCTGCTTCCAGCATCTCCCTCACCTTCGTGCCCGAGAGGAAGACGTGGTCTTCTCCGCCGTGCGGGCAGGTCTTCGCCGAGGCCATCGAACCGCATGCCTTGCACCAGAACGAATGCTCGAAGAACATCGGCTCGATGTCGAGCTCGTGCGGCTCGAACTCGTCGAAGATCAACTGCGCGTCGTAGGTGCCGTAATAGTCGCCGACACCTGCGTGGTCGCGGCCGACGATGAAGTGTGAGCAGCCGTAGTTCTTACGGCAGACCGCGTGCCAGATCGCTTCGCGCGGACCGGCGTAGCGCATCGCGGCCGGGAAGGCGGAGAGCACGACCCGGTCGGACGGGTAATAGCCGTCGAGCAAGACGCGGTAGCACTCGACACGCGTCGCGGCAGGCACGTCGTCCGACTTCGTGTCGCCGACCAGTGGATGGATCAGGAGGCCGTCGACCGTCTCGAGTGCCACCTTCGTCAGGTACTCGTGCGCACGGTGGATCGGGTTGCGCGTCTGGAACCCGACGACGCGGCGCCAGCCGCGCTCCGCGAACTCGGCTCGCGTCTCGGCCGGGTCCTTTGCCAGCTCGGGGAACGCCGGCTCGGCCCGCTCGAACACCGTGACGCGTCCCGCGAGGTAGAGCGGCTTCTGCTCGTACAGCCGCGTGACACCGGGATGCGCATCGTCGGTCGTACGGAATGCCTGCTGAGCCTCCCGCTCTCGGTCGTACTCGTACGTCTCGCCGACGTCGAGCACAGCAACGAGCTTGCCGCCCTCGTCGGCGAGCGCGACACGATCGCCTGACGGCGCCGTCTCGACGGCCAGGCAGACGGGAAGCGCCCACGGCAGGCCGTTCGCGAGCCGCATCGTGTCGAGCACGGACTCGTAGTCCTCGTGGCCCATGAAGCCCTCGAGGGGCGACAGCGCACCGCAGGCGATCATGTCCAGGTCGGAGAGCTCGCGCGAGGTCAGCGTCACGACCTCGAGCGTCTCGACGTCGTCAGGCCGTTCACCCGTCCGGTCGACGAGCGTGCCACCGTGCGGTGCGATCAACTTGGTGTCGGTGGCGACGCTCATATTCGGACCGCCGCAGGGATCAGACCGCGCTCTTCGAGGTGCTGCAGGATGAGCTGCGCGCTCTCCTCCGGCTCGTGTTGCTCCGTGTCGATGCGCACCTCGGGATTGCTCGGCTCCTCGTACGGGTCGTCGACACCGGTGAAGCCTTTGATCTCACCCTTGAACGCCTTCTCGTAGAGACCCTTGACGTCGCGGCGCGCGCACTCCTCAACGGACGTGGCAACGTGCACCTCGACGAAGGTGCCCCACTCCTCGCCGAGCTCCCGCGCCTTCTGCCGCGTCTCTTCATACGGCGAGATCGCCGCTGCGATCACCGCGGCGCCGTGTCTGGTCAGACGTGCGGCGACCCAGCCAATTCTCTCGATGTTCGCATCGCGGTCCTCCTTCGAGAACCCGAGCCCCTTCGACAGGTGCGTGCGCACGGTGTCGCCGTCGAGGTACTCGACGATCGGGCCGCGTTCCTCGATTGCGGGACCGACCAGATGGGCGATCGTCGTCTTGCCGGAACCGGAGAGCCCCGTGAACCAGAGTGTGAAACCGCCGTCGCGCCTGCGCTCCGTCTCCGGATGCTCATGCGCATAGATGTGCTCAGTCACTTGACTCCTTCACTAGTCGCGTGTTGCCATGGATGCCGCACTCGAGCTTGTCCGAGCCGGCCCAGCGTCCCGCTCGCTCGTCCTCGCCCTCGACGACGGGGCGAGTGCACGGGATGCAGCCGATGGACGGATAGCCCGCGTCGTGCAGCGGGTTGTACGGAATCTCGTTGACGTGGATGTACGCCTGGACGCGCTTGGCGTCCCAGTCGACGACGGGCTGGATCTTCCAGACGCCGTAGCGCTCCGACCATTCGACCCGCTTTGCATCGGCACGCGTCAGTGCCTGCTCGCGGCGAATGCCGGTGATCCACGCGTCGTAGGGAGCCAGCGCCCGCTCGAGCGGCTCGACCTTGCGGATGTGACAGCAGCGGTCGGGGTTGCTCTCCCAGAGGTTCGGCCCTTCCTGGATCGCCTGCTGCGCGACGGTGATCACCTCGGGGCGCTCGAGCCGGAGCCCGTAGCGCTCGACGAGCCTGTCGCGCGTCTCATAGGTCTCCTGGAAGAAGAGCTGCGTGTCGAGCTCGACGACCGGGATGTCGAGGCCCAGCTCGCCGAAGACCATGTGCACGAGCACGGAGGACTGCCGCTGCCAGGAGCACGTCAGGCACATACGGTCGCCGAACTGCTCGAAGGCCCAGAGCAGGGCCTCCTCGGCGGTCATCGCCTCGACGTCAGGAAGCTGGAGCTCCGGTACGGTCGCCAATGAGCACCTCCTTCAGCGTGTCGCCGCGCAGGCCGCGGCGAAGCGTCTCGAGCGGGATGACCTCGTCCGGAGCAATGTTGCCGAGGTTCACAGCAGGGCCGTACTCCTTGATGAACCAGGCCTGTGCCGCCTTCGTCGGCGCTTCGAAGACGACGTCCTCGATCGGCACGGCGCCTGCGATCTCACCGACGACGTCGGTGCGCATCTCGCCGGACTTGTCGAAGATTCCGGCGGTGCCGCCTTCACGCGCCTCGGTGATCACCTTCCAGGCGCCGGCGTCGAGCTCCTCGCGCAGCCAACGCGTCCATTCGTCCGTGGTGAACTCGACGTCCGCGTCCTTCGAGCCGACCTCGGAGAGAACCGTGAAGTCGTGTGCGAACTCCTCGATCAGGTTGAGCTTGCGCTCCCGCGGTAGCTCGATCACGCCGTCGGAGATCTCGACGTGCGTGAGGCCGAGCTCCTGCAGCCAGCGCTTGTAGTCGTCTACCTTGTCCTGCACGACAACCGCCTCGAAGAACGTTCCGCCGAGCACGACGGGCTTCCCGCGCAGCACTTCGAGCTTTGCCCGCAGGTTCGGCGTCACGTAGGCGGTGCCCCAACCGAGCTTGACGATGTCGATGTAGTCGCCCGAGGTCTCGAGCACGTCCTCCCAGGCACGTGGGCCGAGGCCCTTGTCGATCACGTGCGTGAGCCCGCCTGGACGAGGCGCGAGCCCAAGGTCAAAGCCGGTCATAGAGCTCCTCCAACTTCGCCTTCGCGCGCTCCTGCACGTCGTGGAAGAGCGAGTTGCCGTGCGAGTCGATGCCGACGGTGAGCGGGCCGAAGTCTCTAACCCGGAACTTCCAGAGGCACTCGGGCATGAGCTCTTCCCAGGCGACCTCTTCGATCTCCTCGATCTGCGTCGTCTCGAGCGCGGCAGCGCCGCCGACGATCGCGAAATAGACCATGCCCAATCTCTGCATCGGCTCGATCGCCTCGTCCGGCAGACCGCCCTTGCCGCAGATCGCACGCACGCCGTACTGCGAGCCGAGCCCTTCGGTGAAGCGCACCATGCGCGCGGAGGTCGTCGTGCCGATGCAGACCTTCTCGTACTTGCCGGGGCCGAGCTTGCGCACGCCGGGCGCGGTGTGCAGCAGGAATGCGCCGCTCAAATCCATCGGCGGTTCGATGCCCTGGTCGAAGATCCGGATCTGCGTGCGGTCGCGGATGCCGATGATGTGACCGTCGACCGTCACCTCGTCGCCGGCGCGCAGGTCGCGGATCGCCTCTTCGCCCGCGGGGAACGTCAGTCGCTTAGAACTCACGGTCGAACTCAACCTCTCCATTTGCGGCGACGTGCGCGCTCGCACGACGCGCAGCCCAGCATTGGTAGTTGACCGCGACCGGGTTCAGCGTCATGTGAGTGTCCGCATGCTCGACGTGGCACGACAGCACCGTCACGTCGCCGCCGAGGCCCATCGGACCGATGCCCGTCTCGTTGAGCAGTTCGTACAGCTCTTCCTCGAGCTTCGCAACATGCGGATCTGCGTTGTGCGTGCCGACCGGTCGCGCGATCGCCTCCTTGGCGAGATACATCGCGTAGTCGGCGCTGCCGCCGATACCGACGCCGACGATGCCGGGCGGGCAGGGCTTGCCACCGGCGCCGACGATCGACTCGAGCACGAACTGCTTCACGCCCTTCACGCCGTCGGCGGGTACGCACATCTTCAGGAAGCTCATGTTCTCGCTGCCGGATCCCTTCGGCACGCACTTCACGTCGAGCCCGTCCCAGTCGGGGATGAACTCCCAGTGCACGATCGGCAGGCGGTAGCCGGTGTTCGGTCCGGTGTTCTCGCGCGTGATCGTGTGCACCGCGTTCGAGCGCAGCGGATGCTCGATCGTCGCGCGTTCCGTACCGGACTTGAGCGCAGCGTAAATTCGTGCCGGATGCAGGGGAAAATGCTCGCCGACCCGACACGTGTAGACGGCGATTCCGGTGTCCTGGCAGACGAGGTTCTTCTCGGTCTCCGCGACGGTGACGTTCTTCAGGATCGTCTGCAGAACGCGCTGTCCGGGGACCGACGTCTCGCGCCCCGCAGCATCGGCAAGCGCGTCACGCAAGTCCTGCGGGATGTCCTTCAATGCCCAGACGTAGAGATACGCTGCCGCGTCTTCGACTGCGGCTTCGAGATCGGTGACAGTGATCGTGCTCATGAGCTCGCTTTCTCCGCTGCGGCCTTGCCTGCGCGGCGTCCGAACACACAACATTCCAGGAGCGAATTCCCCATCATGCGGTTGCGGCCGTGCGTCCCGCCGGCAATCTCGCCGCATGCGTACAGCCCTTCGAGTGTCGTCTCGGCATTCGCGTCGATCACGAGGCCGCCGTTTTGGTAGTGGAGAACGGGATACGTGAAGAGTCGTTCGCGCAGCGGGTCGATCCCGCCGGCGCGGTAGCGGCGCAGCATGTACGGCAGCGACACGTTGGCATCCGCCTCGGAGATCCGCGTCGTGTCGAGGTACACCGCCGGCCGTCCATCGGGCGTTTCGACGCCTTTGCCCTTCTCGACCTCCTCGACGATCGCCTGACTCACGGCGTCGCGGGGCCCGAGTGAGTCCGTGAACTCCTCGCCGTCGGCGTTCAGGAGGACGGCGCCGTACGCGCGCGTCGTCTCGGGAATCGAGTAGCCCTGCATGTTCTCCGGCCACGCCCCGCCGTTCGGGTGGTACTGCAAGGCGTCGAAGTCGCGCAGTTCGGCACCAAGGTCGACCGCGATTTGCGTCACCTCGCCGGTCGCGCCCGGATGGTTGGTCGACAGCTCGCCGCGTTCCTCGGCGACGCGGAAGCACCGCCCGCCCGCTGCGAGAACCACCGTCGTGGCGACGATCGTGTGGTCCCCGCAGCGTGCGCGCCAGCCGTTCTCCGTCCGTGCGAGCTCGGCGAGCGGTGACTTGGGAAAAGTCTGGATGTCGGAGCCCTCGGCGTTCTCGCGGAGCGCGGTCGTGATCGCGTGTCCGGTCCGGTCACCGACCTGCAGCAGGCGCTTGCGCGACGCGCCGCCGCAGCGCGCGAGGCGATAGCCGCCGTTCTCGCGCGTGAACTCGACGCCGAGCTCCTCGAGCCAGTGGATCGCCGACGGCGCCTCGTCGGTGAGGATCTCGACGAGCTTTCGGTCGGCCGTCTCGTGTGAGGACTTCCAGACGTCGTCTGCGTGCTGCTCCGGCGAGTCGTCCTCTCCGAAGGCTGCCTGGATGCCGCCCTGGGCCTTGGCCGAGTTGCACGACTGCAGCGACCCCTTCGCGGCGAGAGCGACACGAGCGCCGGCCCGCTGCGCGGAGACGGCCGCGGCGAGGCCGGAGGCCCCGCTGCCGATTACGAGCACGTCAAAAGAGGAGTCCGCCACGACCACCGGACTCTACCAGGCTTCGACTAATTCGACGTATTAGGAGTTGTTATTTAGTAGATCGAGCGGAGGAGGGTCTCGACCTCCGCCGCCGTCACCTTCCGCGGGTTCGCCTTCGCGCCCGGCCGCTGGGCGGTCGCGCTGGCGACCTCGGGCAGCTCCTCCTCGGGGATGCCGAAGTCGCGGAGCGCCCGGAACCCGCCCAGGCGTGCGAGCTCCTGGACCCGGGCGGCCGGATCGTCGGTTCCGAGCGCCTCGCCGAAGCGGCGGAGTGCGTCCGGGGCAACGCCGGCGTTGAAGCGCAGCGCCGCCGGCAAGGTGAGGGCGTTCATCGCGCCGTGCGGCAGGCCGTAGCGGCCGCCGAGGGCCTGCGCCATCGCGTGGCCGAGCGCGAGCATCGAGCCGCCGAGCGCCATGCCTGCATGCATCGCGCCCTCGAGCAACTTCCGCCGCGCGCCGAGATCCAGCGGGCGCGCGACGACACGAGGCAGCCAGTCGCCGATCAACTTCGCCCCCTCCAGGGCGTGCTCGTCCGCCGTCGGGTTGTGTCCCTCGACGTACAGCGCCTCGGCACTGTGCGCGAGCGCATTGAGCGCGGTGCCGACCGTCTCCGGGCGTGGGAGCGAAAGAGTCAGTTCCGGCTCGTACACGACCCCGGCGAGCTGCGCACCGACTCCGCCGCCGCGCATCCTCCGCTCGGGATCGCGAATGCCGAAGAACGGCGTCCACTCTGCGCCCGCGTAGGTCGTCGGCACCGAGACGACAGGCACGCCGGCCTCGACGGAGACGGCCTTGCCGAGATCGATCGCGCTGCCGCCTCCGACCGCGAGCACGCCGTCGCCGACGTGCTCCGCAGCAGCAGCAACCTGGTCCGAAGGCACCTCGGTCCACCGCGCCACCGTCCGGACGCCGAGGTTGGTACCGGCCCAGCGTTCACTCGCGACGAGCAGCGGCTCTTCGATCCCGAGCTCACCGAGCACCTTCGGCAGCTTGGCAAGCCCCCAGCGGACGATCACGCGGGCAGCCGCTCCTGCGCGAACGAGACGAACGCGCGCGCGGCACGGGTCTCGCTTCGTCCGCTTGCCCGGGCGAGGAAGATCTCGCGCACCGGATCGAGCCCGCGCACGCGCGCCGTCGCGACGCGGCCCTCGTCGAGATCGGCGTCGATCGCGAGGCGGGAGATGAACGCGATGCCGTGACCGGCCAGGACTGCGCTCCGCACGGACTCTTGGAGCCCGAGCTCGAGTGAGACGTCGAGATCGCGCAGGCGCAGTCCCGCCTTGCGCAGCTCGTCCTCGAGCACCTGGCGAACGCCGGCGCCTTCCTGCATCACGATCAGCTGCTCGTTCTTGAGATCGTCGAGCGAGATCGTCTTACCGGCAAGCCGGTGGCCGGCCGGGCAGGCGAGCACGACCTCGTCCCGGAAGAACGGCTCGAAGGTCACCCCGCGGTGGCGGCGGGCAGCTCCGACGATGCCGAGCTCGAGCTCCCGGTTCGCCACCTGGTCGACGAGCGTCTGAGTGTCGGACACGGTCAGCCGCACGCGCACGTCTGGGTACTGCTCGTGGAACTCGCAGAGCAGGAGAGGCACAACAGTGCCGCCGGGGCCGGTCGAAGCCCCGAGCTCGATTGTCCCGGTGACCGCGCCCTCGTCGTCGGCCTGGAGCTCTTCGAGGAGATGCTCCTCGAGCGCGAGCAGCCGCTGCGCAGACGCGTAGAGCACGCGCCCGGCCTCTGTCGGTTCCACACGGCGCCCGGAGCGGTCGAGCAGCTGCCGCCCGAGGCGTTGCTCGAGCGAGCGGATCTGGAGGCTGACGGCAGGCTGCGTGACCCCGAGGCGCTCCGCGGCCTGGGAGAAGCTCTTCCGCTCGACCACCGCGCAGAACGCAGCCAGCTGACGCGTGTCCATAAGCGTTCATTATGCAAAAGGATCCGAGTGCGTGACGCTCTACGATCCAAACGTGGCGACAGAGCCCCATCCGGGCGACTCGTTCAGCTTGCGGTTCTCCGAGCTGGCGCAGGCGAGCCCGACGCGGCCACGGGATGCTGCGCTCCGCGTGCTCGATGTGTTTCTGTCCGCGTTCTTCTTGCTCGTCACGGCGCCCGTCACGATTCCGATCGCGCTCGTGGTCCTGTTGACGAGCGGGCGGCCGGTCTTTTACCGCGGGGAGCGTGTCGGGCGTGGCGGCCGTGTCTTCGCGATGCTCAAGTTCAGGACGCTCAACGCGAGCGCCGAGGATCGACTCGGCCCGTTCCTCGGCGAGGAGCTCGTCCGCCGCACCCGCGCCGAGACCACCGCGATCGGCGGGTGGCTCCGCGCAACGCAGCTCGATGAGATTCCTCAGCTCTGGAACGTCGTGCGCGGCGACATGAGCCTCGTCGGACCGCGCCCCATCCGGCCGCGCTTCTTCGCCTCACTCGTCGACGAGCTGCCGGCCTACTGGCAACGTCTGGTCGTGCGCCCGGGGCTGACCGGGCTCGCCCAGGTGCGACGCGGCTACGAGACGTCGATGGCCGAGAAGCTCGCGCACGATCTCGAGTGGATCGCCGACCGCTCGGTACGTCTGTACCTGCGCACGCTCACGACGACAGCATGGCGCGTGCTCGGTCAGTTCGCCCGCGGCCTCTCCGGGCGCTCGCGCTAGACGTCGAGCCGCGCGTCCTCGAGATCGAGGTCGCGGTGCAGCCTTCGCTCGACGTCGGAGCTGATCACACCATCGCGTCGCAGATTGACCAGCTCGGACCGCTCGGCTTCGAGGAGCTCGCGGCGCAGACGTTGATAGCTCTGAGACTGGACCTCGATGGCGCCGTCGTCCTCCTGGTCGAATCGAGATGCGAACCGGTTGCGGCGGAACCCATAGAGGCCGCGCAGGCGCTCGGCCGTGTCGTCTCGCACCCAGTCCTCGCTCTCCAGCTCCGACAGCCTGGCGATCGCCGCGTCCGCAGCCTTGATGCGCGCCTTCGCCTCTTCCTTCTCGTCGAGATGGTCGGCCTCGACCCCGAGCACGTTGATGAGCATCGGCAGCGTCAGCCCCTGAAAGACGAGGGTGCCGAGGATGACGCAAAACGTGAGGAACACGATCAGGTCCCGCTGCGGAAACGGGCTGCCGGCGTTGGTCGTCAAGGGCACGGCCAGGGCCGCGGCGAGAGACACGGCGCCGCGCATCCCCGCCCAGGCCACGACCGCCGCGCGGTTGAGCGGAGGCGCCGGATTGCTCCCGCCGAACGATCCCAGGAACCGCTTCGGCAAGTACGTGAACACGGGCACGAACACGAGCCGCGTCACCACGACCGTGCCGGTGACGATCACCGCCCACCAGACGAGCTTCGTCCCCGCGTACCCGGTGAGCGCGTCGAGGATGCTCGGTAGCTGAAGCCCGATCAGCGCGAACAGCACTGCGTTGATGACGAACGTGAAGATCTCCCACACGGCGGATCCCGAAAGCCGCGTCTGAAACGACGTGAGCTCGGGTGTTCGCCAGCCAAGGTAGATCCCGGCGGTGACGACGGCGAGGACACCGGAGGCCTCTGCGGCGTTCGCCGGGATGAACGCCAGGTAACCGGTGATCAGCGCGATCGTCACCTCGACCGGCGGGTTGTCGATTCGGCGCCGGACGAAAGCAACGAGAAAGCCGACGATCAGGCCGATCGCGACCCCTCCGACGACGCTCCACACGAGCCGCCAGGACGCCTCCCAGACCGAGAACGTTCCCGCCACCACGGCCGTCACCGCGACGCGGTACAGGACGAGCGCAGTTCCGTCGTTCACGAGGCTCTCGCCTTCGACAATCGTGATGGCGCGGCGCGGCACTCCGAGCCGGTGCATGATCGCGGAAGCCGCGAGTGGATCGGTCGGCGCCACCACTGCTCCGAGGACGAAGGCCGCGCCCCAGGACATGTCGTCGACCATCGCGTGCGCCACGACGGCGACCGCGGTCATTGTCGCGAGCACGAGCCCGATCGCGAGCGTGCCGATCGGACGGATGCTCTCCCGGAGCTCCCGCAACGACGTGAAGAACGCGGCCGAATAGAGGAGGGGCGGGAGGAACGCGATCAGCACGAGCTCCGGCGGCAGCTGGAGCGTGGGCACCCCCGGGATGAAGCCGAGCGCCAGGCCGCCGAGGACGAGCAGGATCGGGTAGGGAACGTGCAGCGCCGGCGCCGCGACCAGGAGCGCCGCGACGGCCAGCAGAAGGCCCATCAGGATCAGCTGCTCGTGGACCCCGAAGTCCATCCCGCGAGCCTATTCCGCCTACCGGTGGCTACGCGACGGGCCTAGCGCAGGACATGCGAGAGCACGACCGCGAGCACGTTCAGGACCGAGATCGCGAAGACGATCGACGTGATCGCCGCGGTCGCATGAACGAATGCCTGAGTCTGCGGATCCAACCTCACCCCTCCCCGAAAGGGAGGATGTCACCCAGAAGGGTGATGGCGCAATCCCTCGTTCGAGGGCCTCTCTACACTGACGCACCGTGTGTGGGATCTGCGGAATCGCGTCGACGAACGGCTCCGCCGTGACGGATCGCGTCGCAGAGATGAGCGGGACACTGGTTCATCGGGGCCCGGACAGCTTCGGGGAGTTCAGCGACGGCGACGTCGCCCTCGCGGCCCGGCGCCTCTCGATCATCGACCTCGAAACGGGCGACCAGCCGATCGCCAACGAGGACGGCACGCTCCACGTCGTCCAGAACGGTGAGATCTACAACTACCGCGAGCTACGCCGAGAGCTGGAGCGCGCCGGGCATCACTTCCGGACGCACGGCGACACCGAAGTGATGCTCCATCTCTACGAGGAGCACGGCGAACAGTTCGCAGAGCGCCTACGCGGGATGTTCGCCGTCGCGATCTGGGACGCGCGCCGGCGGCGGCTCGTGCTCGCGCGGGACCGCTTCGGGATCAAGCCGCTCTACTACCGTGCGGTCGACGGCGAGGTCGCGTTCGCCTCCGAGCTGCGGGCGCTTCCCCGCGGAGAAATCGACCGCGACGCGCTCGAGGCATTCCTCGCCTTCAATGCCATTCCCGCACCGCTGACCATCTTCAAGGAGGTGCGGAAGCTTCCCGCCGGACACTTGCTCGTCTGGGAAGACAGCCGCGTCGACATCCGGCGGTTCGCTCGCCCGGCGCCGAGCGCCGAAGTGCGCGACGACGACGAGGCCGAGCTCGTCGAGGAGCTGCGCTCGCGTCTCCGCGACTCGGTCCGGGCACACCTGGTCAGCGACGTGCCCGTCGGAGTCCTGCTCTCCGGCGGCGTGGATTCGGCCTTCCTCGCGGCGCTCGCCGCGGAGGAGAGCTCGGAACCGCTGCGCACGTTCTCGATCGGGTTCGAGGAGCGCTCGTTCGACGAGCTCGCGGATGCGCGCCTCGTCGCGGAGCGCTACGGCACGCAGCATCGCGAGCTGGTGCTGCGGCCCGACGCCGCGCTGCTCCTACCTGCGCTCGCCGACGCGTTCGACGAGCCGTTCGCCGATTCGTCGGCGCTGCCGACGTATCTGGTCTCACAACTGGCCGCGAGTGACGTCAAGGTCGCCCTTTCCGGTGAGGGCGGCGACGAGCTCTTCGGGGGCTACTACACGTATGCGGCAGACCTGCTCGCCGCCCGCGTCGGTGGACTTGCGCGAATTGCCGCACCCATCGTCGAGCGCCTGCCGACCTCGACCTCCAGGGCGAGCTTCGACTACAAGGCGAAGCGCTTCGTGCGCGCGGCTCACCTGCCGCCGCTCGAGCGCCATCACGGCTGGAAGGAGATCTTCTCGCCGGACTTGCGGGCGGAGCTGACCGGGCGGCAGTCGTCGTTCGACCCCGTGGATCTCTTGCGCGCGCGTTACGCCGAGACGGAGGGGTCCGAAGAGCTCGCGCGCCTGCAGGACGTCGATCTCGGTGTCTACCTCGTCGACGACCTGCTCGTGAAGACGGACCGCGCGTCGATGGCGCATTCGCTCGAGGCCCGCGTGCCGTATCTCGACACGGTCGTGACGAATCTCGCGCTCGCCTTGCCGACGAAGCACAAGCTCCGCGGCTTCTCGAAGAAGGTGCTGCTGCGCAAGGCTGCCGCTCCGCTCCTGCCGCGCCAGATCGTGCAGGGCAAGAAGCGCGGCTTCTCGATTCCCGCAGCGGCCTGGCTCCGCGGCGAGCTCGAGCCGTTCGCGAGGGAGACGCTTTGCGCGGACGTGCTGCGGCGTCAAGGCTTCTTCCGTCCCGAGGTGGTGACCAGGCTGCTCGACGACCACGTCGCCGGCCGGGAGGACCGCAGCCGCCAGCTCTGGGGACTGCTCGCGTTCACGCTGTGGCACGAGCGGCACGTCGAGCGGGCTCCGCAGGGGGCGCCGCGACCCGAAGTGCTCGTCGAGCGCTGACCTAGACTCCTCCGAATGGCCAGCCGACCCCTCGTCGCCCACGTCGTCGGCGCGCGGCCGAACTACATGAAAGTAGCGCCCGTCTACGCCGCGCTCGAGCAGCAGGGCAACGTCGAGCAGCGGCTCATCCACACCGGCCAGCACTACGACGCGATCATGAAAGACGTCTTCTTCTCAGAGCTCCCGTTGCCGAAACCGCACGTCCAGTTCGACACGACGACGCTCGCGGACACACTCGGAGAGCTCGAGCGCCTGTTCGCCGAGCTCAGACCGGAGCTCGTCGTCGTTGCAGGAGATGTGAATTCGACACTGGCCGCAGGCGTCGCAGCGGCCAAATGCGGCATCACTGTCTGCCACATCGAGTCCGGCCTGCGCAGTGGGGACTGGTCGATGCCCGAGGAGCGCAACCGCGTCATCACCGACCATCTCTCGACCTTGCTCCTGACCCACAGCGACGACGCGAACAGGAATCTGAACGCTGAAGGCCTGACCGTCAGGATTTCGTTCGTCGGGAACACGATGATCGACACGCTCCGAGCGAACGAGGATGCCGCGCTGGCGCTCGAGGCTTGGCGTGAATTCGGATTGGAGCCCGGTCACTACATCCTCGTGACACTGCACCGCCCAAACCTGGTCGACGTCCCGGACCTGCTCGCCCGGACGATCGCGGCACTCGACGACGTCGCGGAGACACTGCCGGTGATCTTCCCCGTGCATCCACGAACCCGCCGAAACCTCGAAGGGTCGACCCGCGTGCTCCTGACGGAGCCGCTCCCTTATAGGCAGTTCCTCTCGCTCGAGGCGAAGGCGGCCGCGGTCGTGACGGACTCCGGCGGGATCCAGGAAGAGACGACGGTGCTGCGCGTTCCCTGCTTCACGCTACGCGACAACACCGAGCGGCCGGTCACGATCGAGCTCGGCACGAACACCCTGCTCGGGCTCGACCCGGAACGCTTGCGCGAAGTACCCGCTCTACTCACCGAACAGAAGCGCGGGCAGATCCCACCGCTCTGGGACGGGCATGCGGGAGAACGGGCAGCCGAGGAGATCGAACGCCTCGTGGTTGGAGTCACCGCCTGAAGGTCTGGGTGGACATGACGGCGTCGGCGCACGTCCTGGTCTTCCGGCCGCTGATCCGTCTCTTGCGCGAGCGGGGCGACGAGGTCGAGATCACCGCCCGCGACTACGCACAGACGCTGCAGCTGCTCGAGCTGCACGGGCTCGAAGCAACCGTGATCGGCCGCCACGGCGGACGGTCGCGACTCGGCAAGGCCCGCTCGCTCGCCTCGCGCCTCCGCGCACTGCGCAAGTGGGCGCGGCCCCGCGAGTTCGACATCGCGCTCGCACACGGCTCGCACGAGCTAACGATGACGGCGCGCCGCCTCGGAGTCCCGAGTGCGACGACGCACGACTACGAGTTCGCGACGCTGCAACACCAGCTCGGCATGCGTGCGGCGACGAAGGTCGTCGTGCCGGAGTCGATCCCCGCAGACCGACTCGAGCATCTGGGCGTGCGACCACCGAAGCTGCTGCGCTATCCCGGGCTGAAGGAGGAGTACTACCTCTCCGACTTCGAGCCGGACCCAACTGTGCTCGAGACTCTGGGTGTCGACCGCGACCGTGTGCTCGTCGTCCTGCGGCCCCCGCCGGACGTCTCGCTCTACCACCGGCATTCGAACCCGCTCTTCCCGCAGACGCTCGACTTCCTGGGCAGGCTCGAAGGCGTTCAGTCCGTCGTGATCCCACGCACCGAAGAGCAACGGGAGTACGTGCGCGCGCTCGATCTGCCCGCCGTGATCGTTCCCGACCGCGCGGTGGACGCACAGAGCCTGATATCGCTCGCCGACGTCGTGGTGTCTGCCGGCGGGACGATGAATCGTGAGGCAGCCGCGCTCGGCGTCCCGGTCTACACGACGTACGGGGGCCGTCTGGGCGGCGTCGACGAGGAACTGATCCGTGAGGGACGCCTGAAGCCGCTCACCGACCCGCGGGCCCTCGAGCTCCACAGGCGCGAAGACGGCTCAGGGAGCCGTGTCCGCCGGGATCCCGCGATCCTGCTCGGGCTCCTGCTCAGCGCCAGGGATGAGGCCACCTAGCCCCTCCAACGGTGGTCGAGTTTGCGTGGTCGACCCCCTTCTCGTTGTCAGGCGGCCTCCAGCACGGCCAGAACCTCGGGCCCGTAGCGTTCGAGCTTCGACGGGCCGACACCGGGAACCGCGCTCAGCTCCGACAGATCACGCGGGCGACGCCCCGCGATCTCCGCAAGGGTGGAGTTGTGGAAGACGACGTAGGCCGGCAGGTCGTCCGCGGTCGCGCGCTCGAGCCGCCAGCGCTTCAGTGCCGCATACAACGGGTCATCGGGCTCGGCCTCCCGCAGCTTCCGTGCCGGCGCCGCCGCGATGTCGAGCTCGGCGAGGAACCGGCTCGGCTTGCCGCCCCAGGACAGCGCGAGGTAACGCTTCGCCCGCGTCAGGCCGACATAGAACAGCCGTCGCTCTTCCGCGATCTCGCGCGGCTGCTTGGCCTGCCTGATCGGCAACTCCTTCTCCTCGAGCCGGGGGATGAAGACTGCGTCGAACTCGAGACCCTTCGCACCGTGCAGGGTCAGTAGGTGCACGCCCAGCCGGTCGACGCCCCTCGAGCTGAACCGCTCCTCGAGGTCGGCGATGAAGTCTCGAGTGGTGCGTTGCCCGTCGTCGAACTCCGCCGCGAGCCTGACGATGCGCCCGAGATCGGACTGCCGCACCATCTCGCGTTCGCCGAGCTTCTCGGGAAGCCGCTCGCGCCAGCCGGCCTCCGTCGCGAGCCTTCGCACGGTGAGGGCCACTTCGGTGCTGTCGTGCTTGCGCAGCTGTTTCAGGAGCTGCCGGGCAGCCTCACGGGCGAGCAGTGCCGCACCCTGGAACGGGATCTCCGCCTCGTGGAACGGCTCCTCGAAGTCGGCCAGCCGCGCGTTCGTGCGACACAGCACGGCGATCTGACCCAGGGCGACGCCTTCCGCCTGCAACGCCCGGATCCGCTCGACGACGAACGCCGTCTCCGCCTCGCGCGCGGGAAAGGAGCGTGTCACCGGTTCGGGCCCGCCGGGGAGCGTCGCGCGCAGGATCTTCTCCGCACCGCCGAGTGAGGGGACGATGCGATTCGCCAGGGCAAGCACTTCCGGCGACGAGCGGTAGTTGTCCTCGAGCCTGATCACGGTCGTGTTGGCGAACCTGCGCGGCAACCCGAGGAGGTAGTCAGGTGTCGCACCGGTGAACGCGTAGATCGACTGGTAGTCGTCGCCGACAGCGCAGAGCTCGTCGCGGTCGCCGAGCCACCGATCGAGCAGCGTCTGCTGCAGGAGGTTCACATCCTGGTACTCGTCGACGGTGAACGCGCTGAAGTAGCCGCGAACCTCGTCCAGTGCGCCGGGATCCTCGTCGAAGAGACGGATCGTCGATTCGAGGAGATCCTCGAAGTCGACGAACCCACGCTCTTCTTTCTCGACCTCGTAGCCCCGGAAGATGCGGAACATGAGATCCGGCGGGATCGGCGGCTCGTGCTCGCCGAGGCCCCCGAGGTACGTCTCGGGAGTCAGCCGGCGGTTCTTCGCCCACTCGACCTCAGTCGCAAGGTCTCCCGCGGGGCGGAACTTGTAGGGCGGAGGAAGCGTGTTTCCCAGCTGGCGCAGCAGGAGCGCCTTCGAGGCCATGATCCGCTCCGGCGGGGTGCCGAGGCGGTGCAGTTGCCGCAGCGCTGCGGAGTGGAAGGTCCGGGCGGTCACGCCGCCGACGCCGAGTCGCTCGAGCCGCTCCCTCATCTCGGTCGCTGCCTTGTCGGTGAAGGTGACCGCGAGGATCTCGTGCGGCTCGAACTCGCCGATCGCCACCTGGTTCGCGATGCGCCGGGTGATCGTCGTGGTCTTTCCGGAGCCTGCGCCGGCAAGGATGCAGACCGGGCCGCGCACCGCCTCGACGGCGCGGCGTTGCTCGGCGTTCAGCTCGGCGAAGATTGCCTCTCGGTCCACCCGTGCACCGTAGTGACCGCACGGGACGGAGACTGTGCCGGCTTAGTGGAGCGTGTCTTCCAAAACGGCGGAGCCGACGCGCTTCGGTTCGCGCAGCATGGCGGTGAGCCTCGAAACGACGTCGAGCGTCTCGCCGCGCTCGACCATCCGCTCGAGGTCGGTGAGCTCTTCGTCGAGCCACGCGCCGTCGATCGGGGCACGCGCCGCCCGCAGGATCTTCGGATGTGACGTGGCGCCGACCGTCTCGCCCGCCGTCCAGAGCTCCTCGTGCAGCTTCTCGCCGGGGCGCACGCCGACGAACGCAATCGCGATGTCCGTCTCCGGCTCCTTGCCAGAGAGGCGGATCATGTTGCGGGCGAGGTCGAGGATCTTGACCGGCTCGCCCATGTCGAGCACGTACACCTGACCGCGGCCGCCGATTGCGCCGGCCTGCACGACGAGGGACACGGCCTCCGGGATCGTCATGAAGTAGCGCGTCATCTCCGGATGCGTCACGGTCACCGGCCCGCCCTTCTCGATCTGGCGCCGGAAGATCGGAATCACGCTCCCCGAGGAATTGAGCACGTTGCCGAAGCGGACGGCGACGAAGCGCGTGCTGATGTCCTTGCGGTGCCCGTAGGCCTCGACGATCCACTCGCAAAGCGCTTTCGACTGTCCGAGCAGGTTCTTCGGGTTCGCGGCCTTGTCGGTTGAGACGAGCACGAACCGTCCGGCACCGTATTCCACTGCGACGTCGGCGATCACCCGGGTCGCGAGCGTGTTGTTGCGGACAGCTTCGAGCGGGTTCGCCTCCAGCAGGGCGACGTGCTTGTACGCGGCGGCGTGGAACACGACCTTCGGCTTGTAGCGCTCGAAGACCTGGCTCATCTTCGCGCGGTCGCCGCAATCGCCGAGGACCGCTGCGACCGCCGAGAAGTCACGTTCGCCGACGAGCTCGCGCTCGATGTCGAAGAGCGCCGCCTCGGACTGCTCGACGAGCACGATCCGGGCCGGGCCCATGCGCGCGATCTGGCGGCAGAGTTCCGCGCCGATCGACCCGCCGGCGCCGCTGACGAGGACGGTCTCACCTGCCAGGTATTTCGCGATCGAGCCGACGTCGACCTCGATCGGCTCGCGGCCGAGCACGTCCTCCACCTGAACGGGCCGGATCTGTCCGGCGAGGTTGAGATCGCCCGAGATCAGCTCGTACAAGCCAGGTAGCGTCTTGACGGGAACGCCCGCGTCCTGGGAGATCTCCACGACCCGCTGGCGCGTCTCGCCCGAGGCTGACGGAATCGCAATCAGGACTTCGTCCGGCGGGTTGTCGCGCAGGATGTGCGGAAGGTCGTCGGCGGTGCCGAGCACGCGGATGCCGTGTAGTCGGATGTTCTTCTTGCGCGGATCGTCGTCGATCAGGCCGATCGGCGTGTAGCCGAGGCCCGGCGCCTTGAGCATCTCCCTGACCACGAGCTGGGCCGCATCCCCCGCGCCGACGACGATCACCTCCTTGCCTCGAGCGATCAGCGACGCGGCCCCGGGCCGCTCGATCAGGCTGCGCGCCATCAGTCGTGTGCCGGCGATGAAGGCGAGCAGGATCAACCAGTCGAGGACGGCGATCGACCGCGGCAGCGGAAAGCCGCTGACTGGGTGCGCGAAGTAGACGACGAGATCCGCCACGATGCACGCGGCGGTCACGCCGCGTGCCGCGCCCCACATGTCGCGCGTCGAGACGTAGCGCCACCAGCGGTTGTAGAAGCCGAAGGCGATGAAGGCCGCCAGCTTGATCGCGATGACGACGAGGATCGTGTCGATCATCAGGCGGTGGTACGGGCCGGGCACACCCTTGTCGAAGCGCAGCCAGACCGCGAGCCACCACGCAATCGCGATCAGCACGGCATCCGCGAGCAGCTGCCACAGACGGTGCCTGTTGATCGGGATCACGACGCCACCGGTGCAGCCGCCTGCACGACCGAGACGACACGCTCCTGGGCGTCAGTGTCGATGCCGGCCCAGAGCGGTACCGAGAAGTTGTCGAGCGCGAGCTGCTCGGTGACGGGCAGCGAGCCGTGACCGTAGCCGAGATCCGAGAAAGCGTTCTGCAGGTGCAACGGCGTCGTGTAGTACACCGCGCTCCCGATTGCTGCTTCTTTCAGCGCCGCGCGAATGCGGTCGCGTTCGGGGGAACGGCAGACGAACAAGTGGTAGACGTGACCGGGCTCGTCCTCGGGCAGGTCACAGGCAGCGCCCAGGCCGAGCTCGGCATAGCGCGCAGCAGCCTCCCGGCGCTGCGCGACCCAGCCGTCGAGCTCGGCGAGGAAGATGCGCAGCACGCCGGCCTGCAGCTCGTCGAGGCGCGAGTTGTAGCCGATGAGCTCGAAGTCAACCTTGTCACGAGAACCGTGGAACCGCAGCATGCGCACTCGCTCCGCAAGGCCCGGATCGTCCGTCGAGACGAGGCCGCCGTCTCCGATGCAGAAGAGGTTCTTCGTCGGATAGAAGCTGAACGTCGACGCGATGCCCGTGCGCGCAACGTCGGGCGAGCCGAACGCTTGCGCCGCGTCCTCGATGACGGGAACGCCCAGTTGCACGAGCTCCGCCAGCGGGGCCGGCCGGCCGAAGAGGTGAACCGCGAGGATCGCCTTCGTGCGCTTGGTGATCCTGGCGGCGACATCCTCGGCCTCGAGGTTCATCGTCGACGCGTCGATATCCGCGAAGACGGGCGTCGCTCCGCGCCGGGCGATTGCCTCTGCCGTCGCGTAGAACGTGAACGCAGGACAGATCACCTCGTCCCCTCTGCCGACTCCGAGCGCGTCGAGCACGAGCACGAGCGCATCGGTACCGTTGGCCACGCCGACCGAGTCGCGGACGCCGAGATAGTCGGCCGCCTCGCGCTCGAACGCGGCGACATTGGGCCCGAGAATGAACTCGCCGCTCTCGAGCACGCCGTCGATCGCCTCGCGGATACGAGGCAGGAACGGGGCGTACTGAGCTTTTACGTCAACGAGCGGGATCGGACGCACGATTGGAAAGTCTAGAAGACCGTCTCCAACGGACGATCAAATACGCCGCGAGCGCGATAATCGCGGCCAGGATCGCGTAGTCCACGAAGCGGAAGCCGTGCTGGAAGCGCTCGTAGCTGGAGCCGACTCCGTAGCCGACGCCCGCGAAAGCGAAGGCCCAGATCGCCGAGCCGATCAGGGTGAGGACGATGTAGCGCCAGAACGGCATCCGGAAGATCCCCGCGGGAATCGAGATGAACGAGCGGATCACGGGCGTCACGCGCCCGATCAGCACGGCGAGGTCGTCCCAGCGGTCGAACCAGCGTTCCGCCCGATCGAGCTTCTGCGGGCTCAGGTGGAGCCAGCGCCCGTGGTGCTCGAGGAGCGGCCGCCCGCCGTAGAAGCCGATCACCCAGCCGACGATCGAGCCCACGAGGTAGCCCAGCGTGCCTGCGAGCGCCATGACGACGAAGGCCCAGGCGTGCGAGGAGATCCGCGTCCCGAACAGGTCGACGTGCTGACCGGCGAAGGCGCCGGCTGCGAGCGCCCCCGCGTAGACCATCACGAGCTCACTGGCCGCGGGCAGTACTGCATCGATCGCCATCAGACCGAAGACGGCGTAGATGCCGTGGTTTCCGATCAACGAGGTGAGAGAGCTGGTGATACCGGCGACCGGCACCCGGCGGAGGCTACCGACGGAGGCGGAACTTGGCGGTCAGCTCGACTGCCCCGACGTCGTTCGTGGCCGTAGCACTGAACACGTAGCTGCCGGGACGCCCACGCCAGGAGATCGTCCCGTCACCTGCCGGGAGGCTCCGGGTCGCAAGCGTCTTGACGATGCCGCCGCCCGGCGTCTCGACACGGAGCGCGACGCGTGCCGGGCGAGCCAGCTTGAAGCTGCCCGTAAAGCGACGATGGCTTGCGCTTGCAGCGAGGAACCCGAGCGTGTTGTTGAGACCGAACTGACGATCGGCGGTCGAATGACGCCCGAGGTCGTCGTCCGAGATCGTCCTGAAGGTCCAGGCACCCTCTGGCTGACCTGCGCCGGTCCAGTTGAACTTGTAGAGACCTGGGCCTTTCGAACCGGAATCGAGGGGCACCACGACGCCGCCGGGACCGAGCAGCGACGCGGTGACGGTGGAAGGACGCACGAGCTTGTACGCAAAGACCTGGGCGTCGTCGACGCCGTCGGCGTTCGGCGAGAGCACGCGCGCCGCCAACGACGGTTCGTACACGCCGTAGTAGAAGAGCGTCAGCGCCTCGGCGACGGCGCGCTCACCACCGGGATCGGACGGCCTGTTGAGCAGCTTGCCGTCGAACGCCATCGTCGTCGAGCCGCCCGCATCGAGCGCGGAGGCGGTGACGCAACCGAGACGCATCATCGTCAGCGCGAGCTCGAAATTGGTCAGCCCCGTGCTGTAGCCCGGCTGGCGCCCGTCGACCGCGACGAGCATGATCCGCCCGTCCGCCGTCTGGCCGACGCCGGTTCGCGGATGCCGGTAGGCGAGCTGGTCGGTCGTGAAACCCTCCAGCGAGCGGAAGACCGGCTTGCCGTCACGCACGATCACCGGTCCGCCGCCGACGGCTTCGAGCACGTTCGCCCACGGCGGAGTGAGCGTGAGCAGGACGGTCACGCTCGCGCCGATCGGCGCCTCGGCCGAGAGGAAGCCCGCCTGGGTTCCTCGTGCGACGAGTACCGCCCCGTCCGCCGGGATCGGCTGGTTCCCGCCGGTGACGTATTGCGTCACGACGCCCGTGAGCGGCGTGTTCGGCTTGGTCGCCGGAAACGGCTGGATGATCGCCTGAGCGCCGCCGTTCTCGGCTGGAGTGCGCGGTCCCCAGGCTCGGGTGTAGAGCGTCGTACGATTCGCTCGAGGCAACTCGTTGATGCCAAGGATCCGCCGCTGGCCCGATCCCTGCCAGGTTCCAGCCATCCGCACGCGTTCGACATGGAGCACACCGTCGGTGTCGATCCCCACGGTGGAGCGAAAGTCGACAGGCGCGGTGTCGAGGATGCCGCCGCGAATGAGACCTCCCGTCGGGTGCCCATCGGTAAAGCTGAAGAGATCGCCGTTCACTCCTGCAACAGTCGCGTCGGCCGAAACGCGCTTCTCCATCGAGGTGACGCGCTCGCGGCCGATGATCGTGTTGTTCGACAGCACAGGCTTCAGGCCGTACAAGCCGACCGGCTTCGGTGCAGAGATGACATGGATCACCACCGGCCCGTGTGCGGTGAACTCCACCTGGCGTGAATAGATGACGCCCGGAACGAGCGTCTGGCCGCGCACCGGAGTTGCTGCACCGGCCACTCCCGATGCCACGAAAAGCCCTGCAAAAAGGGCACAGATGATGGCTCTTCTGAGCACGACCCCGCCCGAGAGTAGCTGAACGGTATGTCGGAATCTGAAAGGAGAGTGTTAGGCCGCGAAGACCGGCGCAGCGCTCGAGCTACGCCGGTCTCGTTGCGAACTGCCGTTCAGCGACGCGTTGCCGCGGGGCGGATCACCTTGAAGTGCACGTTGAGCTTCGCCGTGTTGATCACGCTCGCGCAAGCCTGACCGACGTCGAGGAGATAGACGCTCGGTGTTTCGCCGGTCTGGGCAATGTCGAGTGCGCTCGCGATGACTGTCGTGCCGTCGGCAGCCCGATACTCGTAGCCGTCGAAGCTGGCAGCCGGGACCGCGGCCGTGAAGCAGCCGTTGAGGACAGCCTGGATCGCCACGTCGTCCTTCTTCAACGTGGCGACCTGCTTCTTCAAAGCGTTGAACTCGGCCCGCGTCGGGCCCTTCGCCTGCGGACCACCGACCGCGGTCGTGACATACAGCAAAGCGGCGCCCGCGATCGCGCCGACGAGTAGTGCAAACCCCTTCATGTAGCGCCTCCCCGTTCGAAAGAGATGAGCCAGTCCCCGAACACTCGCACTCGGCCCGGACCACGGCAAGGGGCGCTACAGCTTCAGTTCCAGACCTTGACCTCGCGGTAGAGCGTGTCGCGCTGCACCGGCGTCTTCCCGAGTGCCTTGATCAGGTGAACGAGCTCCTCCGTGGAGGTGCGATGCGTCGTGCCGGCGGCCGAGACGACGTTCTCCTCGATCATCACCGAGCCCATGTCGTCCGCGCCGAAGCCGAGCGCAACCTGACCGATCTTCATCCCCTGCGTCACCCAGGACGACTGGATGTGCGGGACGTTGTCGAGGTAGATCCTCGAGACCGCCTGTGTCAGCAGATAGTCGAAGGACGTCGGCATGTCCTCCCGCGCGACCTTTCCCGCCAGGCGGTTGCCGTCGTTTTGGAACGTCCACGAGATGAAGGCGCGAAAGCCGCCGGTCTCGTCCTGCAGATCGCGAATGCGACGCATGTGCTCCACGCGTTCGGCCACCGTCTCGACGTGGCCGTACATCATCGTGGCCGTCGTCGACATGCCGAGTCGGTGTGCGTGGCGCATGACGTCGAGCCACTCCTTCGTCTTCGTCTTCTTCGGTGCGATCTCTTGGCGTACGCGGTCGACGAGGATCTCGCCCCCGCCGCCGGGAATCGAGTCGAGGCCGGCGTCGCGGAGCCGCGAGATCGTCTGCCAGAGCGTCAGCTTGCTGCGACGCGCGATGTGCTGCACCTCCGGCGGCGACAGTGCGTGCAGGTGGATCTTGTAGCGCGCCTTGATCGAGCGGAAGAGATCCTCGTAGTAGTCGATCCCGAGGTCGGGATGATGACCGCCCTGCATCAGGAGCCCGGTGCCGCCGAGTGCGATGGTCTCCTCGATCTTCTTGAAGATCACGGGCTTCGGGAGCAGGTAGCCCTCGCGCGTGTCGCCGGGGCTGCGGTAGAAGGCGCAGAAGTCGCAGTCCGTGTAGCAGATGTTCGTGTAGTTGAGATTGCGGTCGATGATGAAGGTGATGCGATCGGGATCCGCCTTGCGGTTGCGGATCTCGTGCGCGGCACGACCGACGGCAACGAGGTCGCGGGACTCGAGCAGGGTCAACGCTTCGGCGTCCGAAATCCGCTCGCCCTCGAGCGCCCGCTCGAGGACGTGCGAGACGGACCCCTCCGAGCCCTTGTGGGTCTGAACCACTAAGTCGGTCACGCGACCACCGCCTCGCGGACGAAGCGGAGCTCCGGCACCTCGCCGAGCTCGCCGGTCTCCTGCGCGAGCTCGAGGAAGGTCATCAGCCCCGCGCGCTCGCGCGGCCCGAAGCGGTACCGCAGCTTCTCGAAGTAGCGCGCCAGAAAGCCCGCCGGATACCCGTACCGCTCGCTCGCCTCGTAGGCGAGCTGTTCCGGCTCGGCCCGGGCGAGACGCACCGAGGCGACCAGCGCGTCCTCCAGCTCGGCAAGCCCTGCGTGCAACGGCTCGGGACAGGCCCAGACGGCGAACACCATCGGCAGGCCCGTACGCTCGAGCCAGAGGCGCCCGAGGTCGTAATGCGGCGTGGGATCCTCGAAGGCCGACTTGAGGGCCGCGTCGCCGATCAAGAGCTTCGCGTCCGCGTCCTCGCCGAGCGGCACGTGCGAGGCCTCCGGCAGCAGCACCCTCGTCAGCACGACGGAGGTCGCCGACTCAGGGGTGACCGCGACCGAGCGCACCTGCTCGAGCGGCTTGCGCGAAACGAGCTGGATCGAGTCGACCGCGCCTTCCGAGCTGACGCACAGGCGTGGCAGCAGACGCAGGCGATCGGCGTTGCGCGCGTACTCGATCGACGAGATCGGCGCGACGTCGAGCTCTCCCGCGAGCACGCGGCGGTTGAGGTCGGTCGGAACGCCCTGGATCTCCTCGACTTCGGCGTCGAGCCGGTAGAAGACCGGCGCCATGTTGACGTAGGAGATGCGGCCGAGCCTCACCATCGCTCCACCTCGTTGTAGAGCGTGTCGCGCTGCACCGGAATCCGCCCGGCCTCGCGCACGAAACGCACGAGCTCTGGGATCTTCTGCTCGGTCTCGGTACGCGCGCCTGCGGCGTGGAAGATCTGCTCGCGCACGACCGTGCCCTGCACGTCGTTGGCGCCGAAATGCAGCGCCACCTGCGCAAGCGGCAGGCCCATCATGATCCAGTACGCCTTGACGTTGGCGATGTTGTCGAGCAGCAGGCGCGACACGGCGATCATCTTCAGGTCGTCGGAGCCGGTCGTGTGCTTCCAGCCGCGCCGTTCGAAGACGGTGTTCTCCGGATGGAATGCGAGCGGGATGAACGCGAGGAAGCCTCCGGTCTTGTCCTGCTGTTCGCGGAGCCGCAACAGGTGGTCGACGCGCTCCTCGTAGGTCTCGACGTGCCCGTAGAGCATCGTGCAGTGGGTCGGGATCCCGAGCCGGTGGGCCGCGTCATGCGTGCGGAACCAGAAATTGGGATGCTCCTTGCCGGGGGCGATCAGCTTCCGCACGCGGTCCGCGAACACCTCCGCTCCGCCGCCGGGAAGCGAGCCGAGCCCGACCGACTTCAGCTCGCGCAGGACCTCCTCGTGCGAAAGCCCCGAAAGCGTCGTCATGTGGTGGATCTCGCTTGCGGTGAAGAGCTTCAGGTGGACGTCCGGCAGGGCATCGTGGAGCGAGCGCACGATGTCGACGTAGTACTCGAAGTCGACGTGCGGGCTCTCGCCGCCGACCATGTGGATCTCGGTGAACCCGGTCAGCTCGTGCTGTCGCACAGCGTCTTCGACGAGATCCTCCGGGCTGAAGGTGTAGGCGTCCTCCTGCTTACGCGTGACCGCAAACGCGCAGAACTTGCACTTCACACGGCAGACGTTCGTCTGGTTCAAGTACAGGTTCTGGACGAAGTAGACACGGTCGTCGCCACCGCGGAAACGCCGCGCCAGGTCAGCGAGCTCGCCGAGCGCGAGGATGTCGTCGCTCTCCATGAGCGTCACGCCGTCGTCGAAGTCGAGCCGTTCGCCGGCTTCCAGCTTCTCGCGGATCGCGGCGAGCGTGTCTGTTCGCTCGAGCAGCGCCATTCGCCTAGCGCTCCCTGTTGACGACGGCGTAGGTCAAGGACTCGAGCTCTTCACGGTGCAGCTCGCCGTTCAGACAGGCGCGGGCATTGCGCGCGTAGGCGAGCGCGACTTCCCGGCTCTCCTCGATCGCCCCGGTCGAGGCGACACGCAGCAGCGCTCCTTCGAGCTGCGCTCCGCCCGCCAGTGCTGCGTAAACGGCCTCGTCACGCTGGGCAGCGAGGAGGAGCGGCAGAGTCGGAGTTCCCTCACGCAGATCGGTGCCGGCGATCTTGCCGGTCTCGATCGTCACGCCCGAGCAGTCGAGAATGTCGTCGGTGATCTGGAACGCGACGCCGAGCGCGAGCCCGAACGCGCCCGAGCCACCCGCGAGCCGGCACGCAGCCTCGAAGAGCTTCCCCGTCTTCAGCGTGCAGCGTTCGAGATACGCCTCGATCGTCGTGTCGGGATCGAATCGTTGCGACCGCTGCATCGCTTCACCGCGGGCGAGGCAGAGCGTCGCGTTCGCGAGAGTCGCGAGCGCCTCTGCGTTTTGCGTGGCCGCGAGCTCGGCGAACGCACGCGCGAAGAGGTAGTCGCCTGCTGCTCGCGCGGCCTCGGGTCCGTGTGCCGACCAGGCCGATGCATGCCCGCGGCGCAGGGAGGCGCGGTCGATGAGGTCGTCGTGCATGAGCGTCGCGAGGTGGATGAGCTCGACGGCGACACCGGCGACGAGCGGCGGCGCCGACCCGGGCGGCGCCGAGAGGTACACGAGCAGCGGCCGCAGGCGTTTCCCGCCGGCGGCAAGCGCCTCCGCACCGACGTCCGCGACGACGCCGCGGTATGCACCAACCGCGTGTTCCAGACGGTCCTCGAGTTCGCCGAGGTAGTCGTCCAGCCCGGGCGCCTCACGGATCTCCGCGAGTGCGCTCAAACCGCTTCCGCCGTGTGCAGCGCGACGATGCTGCCCGCGAAGAGCCGGAAGCGGACCTCGCGAAAGCCGGCCGCGGCGATCAGCTCCGCCAGCTCCTCTGGCCCGGGGAAGCGCCGCACGCTCGCCGGGAGATACGTGTAGGCAGACCCACCTGGCAACAGCTTGCCTAGCAACGGCACGACTCTGTCGAACCAGAAGCGATAGAAGGGCGCAAGGACACCGCGCGGGCGTGTGATCTCGAGGATGCCCAACCGTCCGCCCGGACGGAGAACGCGGCGCAGCTCGACGAGGGCGCGCTGCAGGTCGTCGACGTTCCGAACGCCGAAGCCCACGGTCGCCGCGTCGAAGCTCGCATCCTCGAAGGGCAGCTCGAGCACATCGCCTCGGATCCACTCGAGACTCGGCGCCTTCCGCCGCGCGCGCTCGAGCATGGGCTCCGAGAAGTCGAGCCCGGTGACGCGGCCACCCGCAGCGGCGCCGGCGATCGCAAGGTCACCCGTCCCGCAGCACGCATCGAGGACTTCGTCGCCGGGACGGACGACCGCTTCGGCCGTGAGCCGGCGCCAGCGCCGGTCGAGCCCTGCGGTCATCGTCCGGTTCATCGCGTCGTAGACCGGCGCGATCCGGTCGAACATGCCTCGTACGCTGTCCGGCGCGAGTCGGCCGGACTCGTAGTCGATGCTCATAGGCCGCCCTGTGGCCGTTGAGCCCGTAGGCGAGCGACGCTCATTCCCCCCATCTCTTCATATGCTCGACCTCCAGGCCGAGTTGGTCAAGCGCACGGGCCACGATGAAGTCGACGAGGTCGTCGACCGTCTCAGCGCCGTGGTAGAAGCCGGGAGCGAGAAACAGCACGGTTGCTCCCGCCTCCTTGACCGTGAGCATGTTCCGCAGATGGATGAGGGACAGCGGCGTCTCGCGCGGCATCACGACGAGCCTCCGCTCCTCCTTGAGCGCCACCGAGGCCGCGCGATGGATGAGATTCGACATCGCGCCCGAGGCGATCGTTCCGAGCGTACCCATCGAGCACGGGCAGATCACGTACGCGTCGACCTTTGCCGAGCCGCTCGCGTAGGGCGACTTCCAGTCGTTCGGCTCGTAGACGGTGACGTTGCCGCCCTGCGCATGCTCGAGCACTCGGGTGAGCGTCTCGTCGCGCGACAGCCGTGGGTTTCCGTAGAGCTCGGTCGCCAGCACCTCGATGCCTGCGCTCGACGCGCAGATGCCGAGCTCGACGTCCGCGGCGGTCAGTGCTCGAACGAGGCGAGCCGCGTACGGAGCGCCCGAGGCGCCCGTTATGCCGAGGAAGATGCGCACCGCGGGCCTATTTCGGGCCTTTGGAGGCGCTCAGGAACACGCCGAGCTGCTGCAGCTTCTGCTGTCCGAGCGAGCCGAACTTCGGCATCACGTTGTTGCCGTACTTCGACGGGTCTGCAACGTATTTGGAGAAGAAGTCCGGCCCCTGACCGTTCTTCCCGATAGCCGTCAGGTCTGGTGCGCCGAGGTTGGAGCTGCCGGTGCCGAGGTAGGTGTGGCACGCAGTGCAGCCGGAGCTCGCAAAGACCTTGGCCCCGGCGACGGCGTCCGCATTATCGGCGAAGCCCTGACTCTTCGCCCACGTCGGCACGGCCTGCACGACCTCGCTGGCGAGGGCCTCCTTCGCAGTCGCGCCCTTGTACGTCAGGACGCCCATCGAGATGACGACCAGGATGGCGGCGATCACCGCAACCGGGCGGTGCGTCAGCCGGCGCTCCATGCGCCGGTCGATGAACGGGAGCAGGAACGCGATGATCAGCAGGATCGTGGGGATCCCGACGGTGCCGAGGATGACGGAGTCGGGCCACTTGAAGATCCGCAGGAGGTAGAAGAGGAAGTAGAAGTACCAGTCTGGCCGCGGCACGAAGTTCGTCGTGCCCGGATCTGCCGGCTCGGAGTAACGCGGCCCGAGCAGGCACGAGTCACCGCTGCCGCAGGTCTTGGGATCCTCGCCGGAGGTGAAGTACCAGACGGCGGCGAGCCCGATGATCACCGAGACGACGACGAGGCTCATCACGGTGTCGTGGAACATCGCGTAGGGGTAGAAGGGCTTGCCGCGCTTCTTGACGTCTTCCTTGTACTTCGTGAACTGCTTCCGCCACTGCTCGGTCGTGGCCACTAGCCCTCACCTCCGTTGCGGCGCCAGCCGCTGCGGGCGGCCGGCTGCGTCAGGCCGCTGCGCCCGTTCGTCCTCGGCGCGTCGCCGTCCGACTCGCTACCGGCAGCCTCGCTCGACCACGGGGGCGACGTCACGCCGAGCCGGATGACGAGGTACAGGTGCAGACCGATCAGCGCGAAGATCAATCCCGGGATCAAGAGCATGTGCAAGGCGTAGAAGCGGGCGATCGTCTCGTTGCCGATTTCCGCTCCGCCGCGTAAGAAGTCCGCGAGAAACGGCCCGAGGAACGGCGCCGTCCCGTTGAGGTTGATGCCGACGACGGTCGCCCAGTACGCAGTCTGATCCCAGGGCAGCAGGTAGCCCGTGAAACCCTCGAGCATCCCGATCGCGAGCAGCATCACGCCGATGATCCAGTTCAGCTCACGCGGATACTTGTATGCACCGAACAGAAACACGCGCGCCATGTGGAAGAACATGAGGATGATGAAGACGCTCGCGCCCCACTTGTGCATGCCGCGAACGAGCCAGCCAAGCGTGACGTCGTTCGTGATGTGCTGGATCGACTGATAGGCGTTCTGCGGATCGGGCTTGTAGTACATCGCGAGGATCGAGCCAGTCAACGCCTGGACGAGGAACGCCGTGAGGGTCGCCGAGCCGAGCGTGTGGAACCAGTTCGTGTCTCCGGGAACCTTGCGGAAGAGGAAGTACTTGAGCCCGCCGACGAGGCCGGAGCGCTCTTCGAGCCAGTCGATCGGGTAGTTGATCGCGGCCTCGAGCTGGCGTCGCCGCGGGGACTTCTTGTTGCGACTTGCGACGGCCATCAGTGCGGCGGCTGCAACGGGTAGAGGATCTGCTCCCAGCCGTCGACGTGCTGCCCGGGGCCGGCGAGCTTGTAGGCGTGGATCTGTGCGTCCTTCCCTTCGCCGACCACTTTCGCCACGCTGAACGGCTTGCCGAGGACGAGCCGGCCGTCGACGATCGCGAACTCATAGCGATCGAGCGCGCGGACGGGCGGCCCCGCCGTCCGGTTGCCCTCCGGGTCGTACTGGCCGCCATGACACGGACAGCCGAACCCGCCTGCAGGCAGCACCGGAGTCAAGGTCACCTTCTGCCCGCCCTTGCCCTCGACCTCTTTCTCCTGGTCGGGCTGCTCCGGGCCGTTCGGCTGCACCGGGCAGCCGAGGTGGGCGCACCGGTTCGAAATGATCGTGAAGCTCGGCTCCCCGTTCAGCTGGCCGTTGTTGCGGATGTAGGCAGTCCTGCGCGAGACCTCACCGTCACGGGGACGCATGAAGAAGGACGTGATGCGCCACTGCCCTTCCGGGAAGTTGGCGAGCGGCCCGAGGTCGACGTCTGGATAGCCCTGCCCCTTGAACGCCGGCACGATCATGAAGCCGATCGCGGGCACGGTCACGAGCCCGCCGATGACAGCGCCGAGGCCGAGCGTCGCGCCCTCGAGGAAGCGGTTGCGCGGGAACCGCTCACCGGACTGCGGCGCAGGCGTCGCCGCCTCACCCTGGTCTGCCGGGATCGCCGGCGCGTCCGTCGACTCGGGCGGGCCGCCACGCTCCGGTTCCATCGCGTGGACCGGCTCACCGCGGAATTCCTCCGTGGCGTCGCGCGCCCAGAGGAAGCCGAACACGATCGCGATCACCGCGCCGATCGGGACGATGATCTTGGGATTGACGATCAGCCCGACGAGGATGCAGGCGATGCCGGCCGCGAAGGCGATCGGGTAGAGAGACGGCCCCGGGAGATGCGGCCGGTCCCCGTGCTGGGGTTCCGTCACCGAGCCTCCCCTTTGTGGATCACCACTGGTGGATTCAATCGCCGCCCTGTTCTACGTGTCAACGACGTAACAATCGACGCAACGGGCGGGGACTCTGACGGATTTGCCCGTTTCCTGCAGGGGTGTCGAGCGAGATGCCGTACTCGCCCCACCGGCGGTCGACCAGAGCCTTGATCTCCGGGGTCATCTGGATCTCCGGCGGCCACTCGCGGGTTCCCTCGCCGGGCCCCTTGTGGGTGGCGTCGATTCCGATCTTGCCGCCGTAGAACTGGCGGGTTGGGGCGTGGTCGAGGTGGTCGAGCGGGCCCTCGGTGAGGAGGACGTCACGGGCCGGATCGACGTTGGCGCCGGCCCGGAACATGACCTCCGCGTAGTCGTGCACGTCCACCCATTCGTCGACGACGATGATCGACTTTGTCAGGCTCAGCATTCCGAGGCCCCAGATGGCATGCATGACCTTCTGCGCGTGGCCGGGGAAGGCCTTGCGGATGGAGACGATGCAGCAGTTGTGGAACGCGCCGGCGATCGGGAGGTCGTAGTCGACGATCTCCGGAACCGTCATCCGGATCGCCGGGAGGAAGATCCGCTCGGTCGCTTTGCCGAGCCAGGCGTCTTCCTGCGGCGGCTTGCCGACGACGATCGACGGATAGATGGCGTCCCGCCGCATCGTGATCGCCGTCAGCCTGAAGACGGGGAACGGCTCCGCCGGGGTGTAGTAGCCGGTGTGGTCGCCGAAAGGCCCCTCGTCGGTCAGCTCGTCCTTGTCGATGTAGCCCTCGAGCACGATCTCCGCATTCGCGGGCACCTCGAGGTCGACGGTCTTCGCCTGCACGAGCTCGACGGGCTCACCGCGCAGGAAGCCGGCAAGCATCAGCTCGTCGATGTGTTTCGGCAGCGGCGCGCTGGCGCTGTACGCGGTGACGGGGTCGAGGCCGAGCGCGACGGCGACCTCGATCCGCCCGTCGGTGGCGAGGTAGTCCGCGCGCCCGTCCTTGTGGATCTGCCAGTGCATCGCCGTCGCGCGCGGGCCGAGCTTCTGCATCCGGTACATCCCGACGTTGCGCATGCCCGTGCGCGGATCCTTCGTGATCACGGCGGGCAGGGTGATGAATGGCGCGGCGTCGTCGGGCCAGCAGGTCTGGATCGGGAGGAGGTCGAGCGACGCGTCGTCTCCCTCGAGGACGACGTCCTGCGACGGCGCGCGCCGGACCGTCTTCGGGCGCGAGTCGGCGATCGACTTGAGCTTCTGCAGACCGCGCACCTTGTCGACGAGCCCTGCGGGCGGCTGCATCTCGAGGACGCCGCTGAGCTTCTCGGCGATGCTGTCGAGCGACGGTGCGTCGAAGGCGAGACACATGCGCCGCTCGGTCCCGAACTGGTTGATCAGCAGCGGGCGCGACGATCCCTTGACGTTCTCGAAGAGGAGCGCCGGGCCGCCCGCCTTGACGGTGCGGTCGGTGATCTCTGTGATCTCGAGCTCCGGATCGACCTCCGCCTCGATGCGAACGAGCTCGCCCTCCCGTTCGAGCAGTGCGATCCACGCGCGCAGGTCGGCAGGCGGAGCCACGGCGTCAGTCTAGGCTCGAGCGGGTCGGGCGGGCTAGCTGCGGCGGTGGCGAAGCCAGTGCAGTGTCTGGCCGAGCGCGATGACGCCGATGAAGATCAGGCCCACGATGAGCATGCCCGTGATGACCTTCTTGCCCTCGGTCGCGGCGTCTTCGACGGCGAGGAGTTGAAGCAGCGCGTGCATCCGGCGCGACTTTACCGCAGTCGCCCGCGATGGGTGGCAAGCGCACCGTCGGTCGCGGCGTCGCCGACCCGACTTCGGGCGAGCCGCTCGAGCGGGCTCGGATCGTTGTCGAGCCTGAGCGAGGAACGGCCTTCTTCGAGCTCGCCACGCCCGAGCAAGGCCGCAGTTGCCGCCCAGACCGGCCCGTCGCCGGCGATCTCCTCGGCGCGGAGGTATGCGCACAGGGCGATCAGCTCCGCGAGGTCGCTGACCGCCTCGACGGTGCCGACCTCCTCGATCCGCACGAGGCCATGTGCGTAGAGGTAGTCGCCGAGGAGGAGCGCCGTGTCCTGGTCCTCCGGAGCAAAGAGTCGAGGGCTCCCGTAGTGCAAGAGGTAGCCCTCGTAGATCGTCTCGATACCTAGCGCGAATCGGTCTTCGCCGAGGAGGGAGAAGACCGGTTCCCGCTCCTGCTCGTCGCGCGGGCGGAGCGCGCGGGTCCAGAGCGTGCTCTCCTGCCCCGCGTCCGAGGCGATCGTCTCCCAGAGATCAGCCGTCGAAATCGGCAACGGCCTGAATCGTGCGGTCGATCTCCTCGTCGCCGTGGGCGAGTGAGAGGAACATGGCCTCGAACGGGCTGGGCGCGATGTAGATCCCGCGCTCGAGCAGATGGCGGAAGAGCGCCGCGTAACGCTCGGCGTCGGCGCGCTGTGCGTCGTCGAAGTTGCGGACCGGGTCGTCGGTCATGAAGAGCGTCGCCATGGCGCCGACGCGCTGCACTCGTCCGTGCGCTGCAAGGCCTGCTTCGAGCCGTGCGCCGCGCCGCTCGAGCTCCTCGTAGACGGCCGGATCGCGAAGCCGGCGCAGGACGGCGAGCCCCGCGGCGGTGGCCAGCGGGTTCCCCGACAAGGTCCCCGCCTGGTAAACGTCGCCGCTCGGCGCGAGGCGGTCCATGATCTCGGCGCGACCGCCGAAGGCTGCAAGCGGCAGGCCGCCGCCGGCGATCTTCCCGAGGATCGTGAGGTCGGGCGTGACTCCGAAACGCTCTTGGGCGCCGCCCCGCGCGATCCGGAAGCCCGTGATCACCTCGTCGAAGACGAGCAGCGCGCCCGACGCGTCGCACAGCTGCCGCAGCGCCTCGAGGAACCCGGGCTCGGGGGGAACGACGCCCATGTTCCCCGCGACCGGCTCGACGAGGATTGCGGCCAGGCCCTCGCCGAACTCGGCAACGGTCGATGCGGCGGCGTCGACATCGTTGTACTTGCAGACGATCGTGTCCTTCGTCGTGGCCGTCGGCACGCCGGGGCTTGCGGGCAGGCCGAGCGTTGCGACACCGGAACCGGCGTTCGCGAGGAGAGCGTCGACGTGACCGTGGTAGCAACCGGCGAACTTGAGGATGCGGTCACGCGACGTGAAGGCTCGCGCGAGCCTGACGGCGCTCATCGCCGCCTCCGTCCCGGAGGAGACGAGCCGGACCTTCTCGACCGAAGGCACCGCATCCACGATCTCAGCGGCGAGCTCGACCTCGGTCACGCTCGGTGCGCCGAAGCTCGTGCCGAGCTCCGCGGCGGCGCGTACCGCTTCGACCGTCTCGCGGTCGCCGTGTCCGAAGAGGAGCGGGCCCCAGGACATGACCCAGTCGAGGTAGCGGTTTCCTTCGACGTCCTCGATGTAGGCACCCTCGCCGCGGCGCACGAAGAAGGGCTCGTCGAGGCCGACCGCGCGCATCGCGCGCACCGGCGAGTTCACTCCGCCGGGAATGAGCTCGAGCGCGCGGCGGTACAACTCGCTGCGCGTTCTCAGAGCCAGGAGGCCAGCTCCTTGGTCCAGTAGGAGATCACGAAGTCGGCGCCCGCTCGTTTGATCGCCGTCAGCGACTCGAGCGCAGCCTGGCGCTCGTCCAGGAATCCCTTCGCTGCGGCAGCCTTGACCATTGCGTACTCGCCGGAGACGTTGTATGCGGCGAGCGGAAGGTCGAAGCGTTCGCGTGCCGCGCGGATCACATCGAGGTAAGGAAGCGCGGGCTTGATCATCAACACGTCGGCGCCTTCGCCGATGTCCTGCTCGCATTCGCGAAAGGCCTCGCGGATGTTCGCCGGATCCATCTGGTAGCCGCGCCGATCGCCGAACGACGGCGCCGACTCGGCCGCTTCCCTGAAAGGCCCGTAGAACGCCGAGGCGTACTTGGCGGAGTACGCGATGATCGGCGTGCCGGGAAGCTCCTCACGGATCGCGCCGACCCGGCCGTCCATCATGTCGCTCGGCGCGACGACATGAGCACCGGCGTCGACGTGACTCCGTGCAGTGCGAACGAGCAGCTCGAGCGTCGCGTCGTTGTCGATCTCCTCACCGTCGCCGATGACGCCGCAGTGCCCGTGCGAGGTGTACTCGCAGAGACAGACGTCGGTGATGAGGACGAGGTCGCGACCTTGCAGCTCCCGCAGCGCGCGCTGCACGACTCCGTCGTCGTCCCAGGCGCCGGAGCCCTCGTCATCCTTCTCGTCGGGGATGCCGAAGAGGATCACCGCCTTGACGCCGAGCCGTGTCAGCTCGTCGGCCTCGGCGCCGAGCGTCTCGACGGAGTGCCGGGCGAGCCCGGGCAGGTCCGCGTTCGCCAGCGGTTCCGGCCCGATGAACAGCGGCATGACGAAGTCGTCGAGGTCGAGCCGCGTTTCGCGCACGAGGTCGCGCAGCCCACTCGTCCGGCGAAGCCGCCGCAGCCGCGTGACGGGAAAAGTGCTCACCACCGAAGCCTAGACCCCTGCTTGAAGCGCGTGTCCGGTGCGACGCACGAGACATGTGCCAGGGACTGTCCCTGGCACATGTCCGCTCAGGCCCTCACTCAACGACGGGCAGCCGCGGGCGGAGGCTCTGCTTCGTCGAGCTCGACCGGCACGGTGACCGGCTCATCCGGCTCCCAGGGCTCGAGCTCGATGCGCTCGCCGAAGAACTCCCACATCGCCCGGCCCGCGGCCAACAGCGGCAGCGCGACGAGCGCACCAGGCAGGCCGTAGATCTCACCGCCCGCGAGCAACCCGAAGATGACGAGCAGCGGATGGAGGCGCAGCGCGCTCCCCATCACCTTCGGGACCACGATGTGGCCCTCGACCTGGTGGATCGCGAGGAACAGCAGCAGCACCCAGATCGCGGACACCGGGTGCACGACGAGCGCGTAGAGGAACGGCGGAATCGCACCGAGCCACGGACCGAGATACGGAATCAGCTCCGTGATCGCAACCCAGGCACCGAAGAGCAGCGCGTACTTCTGGCCGTGCGGAAGCCAGCCGAGCACGCCGAAGAGCCATAACCCGACCCCAGCGCTCGTCCCGATGATCAGCGAGACGAGCGACTGGCCCTTGACGTAGCTCACCAGCGAGTGCTCCATGCGCAGGATCAGCGGCTCCGATCCGGGCTCGGGCGGGAAGCGCCGGTTGACCGACCGTTCCAGCTTGGGGAAGTCGAGCAGCATGTAGATCGACACCACGAGGACGACGATCACGCTGAAGAGCAGCTTCCCGATCGAGAGCGCGGCGCCCTCGAGGAAGTTGATGACCTTCGTCGTGTACTTCCCGACGTCGTGCCTGCGGATGTCGCGTACGAGCCGATGCCCGCGGGCCTGAATGTCGATTCCACCGAGACGGTGGTCGTCGAGCCAGCGCTGCAGGCGGTCGACGTCCCGGTCGGCATCCACCTTGGGGGGTTGTCCGTTCACGTCCGTAAAGTAGGAATCCACCCGTTTTGCGGCCGTTTTCGTCTCGCTGACGACGACGGTCCCGAGCGCCCCGATGACGGCGACAACCGTGATCGCAAAGACGAGGTACACGAGCGCGACCGAGAAGCCGCGCGGGATGCGCACCCGCTGGACACCCCGGACGACCGGGCTCAGGAGCAGCGCGATCAGCAGGGCGACAAGGAACAGGAAGACGACGTGACGGACCGCCGCCACCACGATCCAGAGGAACAGCAGCAGAACCGGAAGCCCAGCCAGCTGCATCCAACGCGGGATCTCCATCTTCGCCGCCCGGGCGGGCATGCGAGTGATCGTACAGCCGAGGTCATACGCCTCAGACCCCCTGAATGGGACTGGAACTGGCTCGAGGAGGGCAACCTCGCCCTCGACCGTCACGAGCTGAGGGAGGAAACCCACGCAGATCCGGGGATTCCGCTGTCACAAACCGGGCCCCCTCCTCGGTTGAAGAACCGGTCCGGGTTCGTTACGGTGCCGCGAATGCCGGCCCCCTCCCGCCGAGCCCCCGCGGCGCGCAAGCGCAGGCGGCGGCAGACCGTGCCCCACCGCGCCCGCCGGTTGATCGTCCTGACCGTCGTTTCAGGGGTCCTCCTCGGCACGCTTCTGATCACGGCATTCGGCCAGGGAGCCACGCGCCAGCCCGCCCAGGCACTCCCCGGTCCCTCCAGCCGGCTGCTGCCCGTCGGCCCGCCGACGCCGCTGACCGTTGCGCTGCACAGCGGCCTTCGCATCCAGCTCCCGATCGCGCAGAGCCGCGTGACGGCGATCGGCTACCACTCGTCCGGTGACGGAGCCATTCCCTTGAGCCCATTGGGGCACCAGGGGAACGAGGGGGCGCTCTCGAGGCTCGCGCACAAGATCTTCGGAGGAGGCGGCGCCGGCTTCGTCTACTACCAGCTGAGCGGAGGAGAGACGGCTGTGCTGGACGTCGGCGCGGTTCCAGGAACCGACGTCTACGCACCTGTCGACGGAACGATCGTGGGTATCTCCGACTACATCCTCAACGGACAGCCGTACGGTGTGCGCATCGACATCCAACCGTCGGCCGCTCCGTCACTCGTCGTCTCGCTGACGCATCTGAGTGCGGATCCGGCACTGACGGTGGGCTCGACGATCGTGGCGTCGAGCACCAAGGTCGGCCGCGTGCTCGATCTGTCGGGCGTCGAGCGGCAGGCGCTCTCGAGATTCACGCAGGACGCGGGTAACCACGTGTCGATCGAGCTCCGCGCCGCAGCGACGCTCCTACCCTGACCGCGAAAAAGATCTTCTCCTCGCTCGGTAAAACCGAGACAATCGCCTAGCCGTGAGAATCCTCTTCATCGCCGACGCGGTCGGCGTCCCGGGGCGCCGTGCGTTGGAAGAGCGCCTGCCCTCGCTGCGCGACGAGCTGCGGGTCGATCTTTGCATCCTGAACGGCGAGAATCTCGCGGACGGTGTCGGGATCACGCCGAAGCTTGCTGACAAGATGCTCGCGTCCGGCGTCGACGCGATCACGCTCGGCAACCACACCTGGCGTCGCGCTGAGATCGTGCCGTACCTGGAGGAGAGCGACCGCGTGATCAGGCCGGCGAACTACTCGAAGCGCGCGCCCGGGAAAGGGCTAACGTTCGTCGCCGCCGCGGACGGCACCGAGGTCGCTGTCCTCAACTTCCTCGGTTCGCTCTTTCTCGGACCGCCGTACAACGCGTTCGAGATCGTCGACGAGCTCGTGGAAGAGGCGAGCAGACGCACGCCCGTGATCGTCGTCGACATGCACGCCGAGGCGACGAGCGAGAAGGTCGCATTGGCGAGGTGGCTGGACGGGAAAGTGACGGCGGTCTTCGGAACGCACACGCATATCCAGACGAACGACGCCCGCGTGCAGTCGGGCGGCACGGCGGCTATTACCGATGCCGGCATGACCGGGCCGCACGACTCGGTCATCGGCGTCCAGGCCGACCTGGCGATCCGGCAGATGCGAACCGGCCTGCACGTTCGCTTCGAGACGGCGTCGGGTGATGTGCGGATCGAAGGAGCTCTCGTGGAGTGCGGCACCGATGGGCGCGCGACGAGCTGCGAGTCGGTTCGCGTGCAGCTGCAGTGACCGCATCGCCGATCCGCTACGCGGAGAACGGCGACGTTCACATCGCCTATCAGGTCGTTGGTGACGGCCCACTGGATCTCGTGTGCGTCATGGGTGCGATCACCAACCTCAACGTGCTCTGGGACGACCACGACTACCGGCGGTTCTGCGAGCGGCTTGCCTCGTTCTCGCGGCTCATCCTGTTCGACAAGCGCGGTATGGGCCTCTCGGACCGCGTGCGCGCCGGCACGCTCGAAGAGCGGATGGACGACGTCCGGGCGATCCTGGACGACCTCGGCTCGGAGAGCGCGGCGCTGATGGGCGTCTCGGAGGGAGGGCCGATGTCAATCCTCTTCGGCGCCACCTACCCGGAACGCACCAGGGCGCTCGTGCTCTGTGGCGCAGAGGTCAAGGAGGAAACGACTGACGACTGGCCGTGGGGCGAAGACACGCGGGACAACTTCGAAGCGGCGATGGACATCAACCGGATCGTCGAACGCTGGGGCAAGGGGGAGGGAATCGATTACTTTGCGCCGAGCCGTGCGGGCGACGAGCGCTTACGCCAGCTCGCGGGTCGCCTCCAGGTCGAGTCGGCCAGCCCGCATGACGCCGTCGCGTTCATGCGGATGGCCTTCGAGATCGACGTCCGTTCCGTCGTCCCGGCAGTGAAGACGCCGGCGCTGATCCTGCATCGGGTGGACGACAAGATCTGCCACGTCGAGAACGCACGCTGGCTCTCCCGCAACCTCGAAGGCTCTCGCTACGTCGAGCTTCCGGGGAACGACCACCTGCCGTGGGTCGAGGGAGACGACATCCTCGACGAGATCCAGGAGTTCCTGACCGGCGTGCGGGAGCCGGCCGAGCCGGACCGGGTTCTTGCGACGGTGCTGTTCACCGACGTCGTCGGTTCGACCGAACGGGCGCGCGAGCTCGGAGACAGACGCTGGCGCGATCTGCTCGACCGTCACAACGAGATCGTGCGTAGAGATCTGGAACGCTTCCGAGGGCGTGAGGTCGACACCGCGGGCGACGGCTTCTTCGCAACCTTCGACGGGCCGGCCCGCGCAATCCGCTGCGCACGCTCGATCGTGGCGGACGTGCAGAGCGTCGGCCTCGAGGTGCGCGCGGGGCTGCACACGGGCGAGTGCGAGCTTGCCGGCGACCATGTCCGCGGAATAGCGGTGCACACCGGCGCGCGCGTCGCCTCCCTCGCCGGTGCCGGAGAGGTGCTCGTCTCGAGCACCGTGCGCGACCTCGTCGCAGGGTCCGGAATCGAGTTCACCGACCGCGGCGTTCAGTCGCTCAAGGGGATTCCGGGTGAATGGCGGCTCTACGCCGTAGCGTGAACGCCAGCAGCATCGTGATCGCAACGAGCGCGAGGTCGCGTGCGAGCAAGACCCACGAGAGGCCGGCTTCGAAGTGGAGCGCCAGCCTGAAGTAGCGGAACGGGAACCACACCTGCGTCAGGACGAGCGCAGCGGCCAGAAGGGCGCTCGCCCACAGGCCACGACGTCCGCGCACGAGCGGGACGATCGGGATCAGCCAGATCAGGAACTGCGGCGACAGCACCTTGCCGAGCGCGACGAACGCGCAGAGCGCCGCGGCGGTCGAGCGAACCAACGCCTCGCCGTCGCCGCGGCCACGGGCGAACGACGTCCAGATCCAACCGAGCACGCCGACCTGCACAAGGGTGGTCGCGACCGCAAGCACCCCGGCCGCAGACCCCGCGACGTTCTGGGACCCATGGCTGGTCTCGCCCGCGAGGCCGAACCCGAACACGTGGTGGCCGACGAGCAGGAGCGACGCGCCGAGGCTCTCGACCTGCAACGGCCTGTTCAGCTGGACACTGAGGCTGTGCCAGACACCTCCCGGCGAGAGCACGACGAAGGGCAGGAAGACCGCGCCGACAACGCCCGCGAGGAGCGCGAAACAGGTCAGTGCCTCCCGCCGGCCTTCGCGTTTCCACACATAGGCCACACCCAGCGGGACGAACACCACGGGAAAGAGCTTCGCCGTGATGCCGAGACCGAGCAGAGCATGGCCCAGACGCAGGCGGTTGGACACGAGCGCCGCCAGCGCCGCTGCGCAGATGGCGGCCGGCCACAGATCGAACCGGCTCAGGATCACGGAGCCGAGGAGGAGTGGAGCGACCGCGGCGAAGCAGAGCGCCCCCCAGACGTTCAGGTCGCTGCGTCTCAGTACCCGCAGCACGACCGCCATCGCTGTGAGGGCCACAGCACCGCACATCCACATGAGCGTCTCGAACGCGCGCCGGAACCCCGCCGACACCTGCTGGTTCGAGCCGGGCTCCGCCAGCCCCGGTAACGCAAACATCGGCAGCGCACCTGGCGGGTACTCGACGGCGAAGTCGCGGTACGGCACCTTCCCGTCGGCGATCGCGTTGCCGTAGCGCTGATACACGGGCGTGTCGATCACCTGCTTGTGCTTGTAGAAGCCGACGTGGAGCAGCGTCCACGCGACGACGAAGAGCGCGATCGCCGCAAACGCTGCGGCGATCACCGAACGCTCAGATGCCGGGCTCTGGCTGTTCGCGGCCATTTGCCAACAGGGCGAACGCGACGAAGGGGAAGAACCAGGGGATGTAGAGGTAGAACCAGTGCGTCAGCACGAGCTCGAAGCCGATCAGGAGCGCACCAGTCAAGGCCGCAAGCTGCAGCGGCGTCTTGACTCGGGGGAAGAATGCCGCGGCGAAGGCTCCTGTGACGAGGAATCCCTCCAGCACCCACTGGACGACGTGGAGGTCGGGAATCCCGCGTGCGTGGTACTGCGCCCAGTCCCAGAGCGAGAACGGCGACTCGCGCGTGATCTGCGTCTTCAGCGTCCGGTCGTAGAAGATCTGCGCAGCCTGAATCGGATGCGCGTCGAGCAACAGCACCGAGAAGGCGAGCACGGTCGCGGCGAGGAAGCCTGTAGCGAAGAGGAGGGCCGGCCGAGGGCGGCGCCACCGGATCGGTCCCGGATACGTGAGCCACATCGGCGCGACGACGAGCGTGGCAAACTTCGTCCAGCCCGAAAGGGCCGCCGCGGCCCCTCGCGCGAGTGGTGAGCTCGCGAGCCACAGCCCGAAGATGAGGAACACCGGGACGATCGCGTCGTTCGTGTTCGACATCGACACGTATTGCGTGAACGGGAACGCCGCCCACGCGAACACGAGCGCAGCACCGAGCCAGCGGCCGCCGAAGCGCAAACCGGCCAGCCCGAGCCCGAGCGCGCAGAGGACGTCGAAGATGATCGACGTGAGGTGCACGGCCGGAAGCTTGTCCCACTTCCCCGACCAGCCACGGATCCAGTAACCGGGCAGGTACGCCTCGTACGCGACCGGCCCGTACGTGTCACCCAGCGGATTCGCCGACTCACAACGGCCGTTGAACTGGATCCGGTCCCGGATCTCGCCTGCAGAATCCGCAGGCCCGCACGCCTTGAGGTTGTCCTCCTTCGGGAAATGGTCGTACGGCATGACACCGGTTGCGATCCGTTCCGCGCCGATCACGCCTGCGTAACCGACGTCGATCACGTTCGAGTCCTCGACGTTGAGGCCGATCCGGAAGCCCATCAGAAAGACCGCCGCGGCAAGCAGGACCGCCGGCTTCCAGATCGGCCGCGCCGCCTTCACGGGTCTGCCGCGCGCACCGATCCAGACGCAGCGTGCGAGGAGATACGCCAGCGGGGGATACGCAAGCGGCACGCTCGTGAAGATGTTCCCGTGGTTGAAGAACCACAGCGACACGGAGAACGACAGCAACGCGAGGAGGTCGAGGTTCCGCAAGGACAGCGGCCGTCTGAAGTCGAGCAGGCCGAGCAGGAATACGGCGCAAAACCCGAGCCAGACGGAAAGGCTGTTGATCTTCTTGCCGCCGAAAGCGCCCGGATAGCCGCGGGCCATCTTCCACGCGACCTGCGGTCCCGTCCACGCCTCGGTGACGCGCGTCGAGCCGTCGTCCACTTTGCCCTGCGCGATCTCACCCGCGTCCACGTGGTCGTTCTTCTTCCACCAGACGTGCACCGTCCAGCACCCGCTCTCCGCTCCAGCCGCACACTTCGTCGAGTCCGACTCGTAGGTCGCGTCCGTGAGGCGGCCCTTGACGGGATAGCGGTCGAGCCAGTCCGCGACCTTGTCGTTCGCAAGGAACAGTGCTACCGCCCGCTCCTTCGTCAAGCGTGGCTTCGCGTCGGCAGCGGAGGCGGAAGTGACGAAGACCGCCGCCGCAAGCACGACACCGGCGACCGCGAAGAGCCGCCTCAGCGCTGTCTCCGGAAGGACCAGAGCTTGTTGCCGATGAAGTTCGCCGGTGTGACGAGCACGATCGCAACAGCCTGCGAGACGATCTTGCCGAGACCGAGCTCGACGAGAATCGTGAGGATCGCGAGGTTGCAGAGGTAGACGACCACCGAGACGACGAGGAAGCGCAGCCCCTGATAGCCGAAGTGCCCGCGGTCGTGCCGGAACGTCCAGAGCCGGTTCCAGAGGTAATTGTTCGTCACGGCGACGAGGAACGATCCCGTTGCGGCGAGCCGGTAGTGGAAGTTCGCACCGTCCAAGAGCGCGACGTAGACCACGAGGTTGACGACATAGCCGAGGACGCCGACGAGGCAGAACTTCGCGAGTTGCTCCCAGTTGCGCCGCTCGCGAAGGGCCCGGGTGGCGCGGACGCGCAGACCCGCGGGCACGGCTGCGTCCCGTTCACCCATGCGGTTCGCGAGCCTAGCTGTTAGGCCGCGGAGCGGCGCTTGGCAGCGAACCGCAGCTCGCCGTCCGAGGCGACTCGCTTGCCGGCGGCGACGACCGCGACGAGCTCACCCGCAGCGTCGACGACGACGTCGCCGAGAGCGCCGAGGTCTTGGCCCTTGCGCTCCACGGGACGCCCGCGCAGCGCACTCAGGGCGAACGTCTTCGAGCGATAGAAGTGGAGCTGGTCCTCTTCGAGGAGAACGAGCGGCGAAAGGATCGCGAGCTCGTCGTCGTTCACGGACGCAGTCGGCAGCGGCAGGAACCGGTGCACGTCGTCGCCGCAGAGGACGTCGAGGCCGACCGTGCGCAGCGTGTCGCGGTCGAGCAGCAGGTCGACGGGGCGCCCGAGCTGGATTCCGTGCAACCGCACGGGCAGCGCGAGCAGCTCTGCTCCGGTGAGCTCTTTCATGCCGCCGCCATCGTGCCCGGACCACCGTGCTGCAAACCGGCCCTTCAGAAGCCCTCCTCGCCCAGGAGCGGGACGAAGCGACACGGCACGGAGCGCAGGACCGCCGGGCCCTCGGGGCTGCGCACGATCACCTGCAGCTGTTGCACTCCGCGGCGACCGACGGGAACGACGAGCCGGCCGCGAGGCTCGAGCTGCTCGTAGAGCGTCCGAGGCAGCTCCGGCGCGGCGGCGGCTACTGCGATCGCGCCGAACGGCGCGCGCGCGGCGAGGCCCTGCGACCCGTCGCCCACATGGACCTGCACGCGTTCGTACCCCGCAGCCTTCAGGTTGTTCCGCGCTTGCTCGGCAAGTGCGGGGATGCGTTCGATCGTGTCAACCTCGTCGGCGAGCTCCGCCAGCACCGCCGCCTGGTAGCCCGAGCCCGTGCCGACGTCGAGGACGTGCTCGTTCCCGGTCAGATCGAGCGCCTCGGCAATGCGCGCGACCATGTAGGGCTGCGAGATCGTCTGGCCCTCGCCGATCGGCAGCGCGGCGTCTTCGTACGCGCGAGGCTGCAGCCGATCGGGCACGAACAGCTCACGCGGAACGCGCTCCATCGCGGCGAGCACGCGTTCGTCCACCACGTCGCGGTCGCGCAGCTGCTGCTCGACCATGCGGCCTCTCAGCTCGCTCGGGTCAGGCGACACGCGTGAGCGCATGCGCGTAGGCCGGCGGCTCCACACCGAAGTGCTCGAGCACCGCGGGCGCGATCTCGACGATCGACTGTGGCTGCGCATCGAAGCCGATCGTGAGCATCGGGACCTCCGAGTCCCCGCGACGCAGCGAGCCGTGACTTCCTCCGCCGCTGTGGTGGCGGCCCGCGAGATCGCCGAACTCGTAACCGGGAGCGGCCGAGACGATCACCTCGCCGGCCTGTGGATTCTGGACGGCGGCCCATGCGCGCTCGAGCCCGCCCGGGTACCCGAGCACAGCCTCGTCACCCGTCGTCCCCTCGGATCCGAAGCGCAGCTCCTCGCCATCTCGCCGGGCCACGACCTCGTCGCCTTCGCGAAAGAGCACCGTCTCCGCGGCTTCTTCCGCATCAAGGCGCAATGCAAGCTCACGCGGTCCAAGCTTGCACTCGGGCAGGCGGTAGATCATCCCGGCGCGATTCGATGCAGTAACGAGAGCTCCGTCGACCCCGTCGAAGCGCGACTCCAACCTCACGTGCCGGTCGACGTGGGTCTGGCCGTGATCCGAGCAGAGCACGACCGCATACCTCTCGAGGAACTCGTCGGGCCCGCCGGCCGCCTCGAGGAGTGCACCGACAGCGGCATCGCTCCGCGCGAGAGCCTCGAAGGCCTCGTCGGGGCCCTGCGCATGCGAGGCGAAGTCGTAGTCGGGGAGGTAGTAGACGAGAAAGTCGAAACCGTCACGGGTGACGAGCCACCGCCCGACAGCCGCCGCGTACCCGTCGATCGATCCCTGGGCCCGGCCGAAGATGGCAAGCGGGGCGCCTGTGGGGTCGGACTCGAAGAGGTTGTAGAAGAAGAACCGCTTCGGGCCGTACGCGGGAATCGTCAGGCCCGGAAGCGTCGGCAGATGCGGCGTCCGCCCCCGGTAGCACGTGATGTTGATCGCGGCCGTGGTCAGGCCAGCGTCCTCGAGTGACTCGTACATCGTCAGGGCGTCGGCACCGAGATGAAGCCGGTTCATGTTGATGATCGTGTCGAGAATCGAACGTCCCATGCCTGCAGCTCGCACAGCTGCAAAGGACGACCCGTACTCGACGAGACGCGCGCGCTCGCGGTCGTACCAGACGAGGTGGGGGATGTGATGGACGTCGGGATGTGCGCCGGTCGCGATCGACGACACGCACACCGGTGTGAGTGACGGAAACGTCGACACGGCTCTCGAGTACCGACCCTGCTCCGCGAGGAACGACAGCGCCGGGAAGCGGCCGTCACCAACCGCCGCCTCGAACATCGACGGCGTCAACCCGTCGATGACGACGAGGATGACCTTCTTGTTGCGGTCGGTTGTCATGTTCGAATGGATCGACCGGTCGTTTCCGACGGACGAGCGAGCAAAGCTCGCACGTCCTGATGGCGGCACCGCAAGCGTCGCCTAGTCCTTGGCAAGGGACCGAAGCCCCGCGTACCGCTCGGCAGCGCGGCCGCGCAGACGCGCGGCGAATGCGGGCACGATTGCCGCCTCCAGGTAACCCGCGATCGGGATCCAGGCGATCGCCGCCAGCGCAACGGCTGCGAGCCCAATGAAGAGCGCCGTCCCGAAGCGCGCGCCTCCCCGCCGGAGTGTCCCCGACACGAGCTGAGCTGAGCCGGTCGCACCGAGTGCTCCACCCACACCGCCGCCCACCGCCTCGTCCCACTGGCCGAGTGCGAGGCCGACCAGGATGCCGGCACCGACCGCGAGCACGAGCCCCGCGGCGAGCCCCGCGCGCGTGCCTGCCAGGAAACCCTCGAGCAGGACCCCGATCGCCACGCCGAGCCCGGCGCAGACACCGATCCAGTACCAGCTACCCATCTGCGGGCCAGTGTAGTGACTCGGTTTGCGCGGGCCGCTTGCAGGGAAAAGGAGCGGAGCCCGCTCCCCCCGCGGACTCAAATTCAGGAGGCACAACCTAGTGAGCAACGATGCGAAGCCTCTGCTCGTCTTCTTCTGGTCCGAGCGTTCGGGACCCGCACGCCGGATGGAGAGTCTGCTCGCGCACCTCGCCCGCAAGGAGCGCACGCGGCTCCACGTGATGCGCGTCGACGTCCACGAACAACCCGACCTCGCCGAGCGGTTCAACGTCGGAGCCGTGCCGACGCTCGTGCTCGTGAACGGCAAGCGGGTCGTCGACCGCATCGACGGCCGGGCCAGCGCTCCAAAGATCGAGGGCATGATCGCCCCGCATCTGGCTGCCGCGGTCGCCTGAGGAAACCGCTCCGCCTTTAGCTCCGTAGGTCCCCGCTGGATGCCCGGGCGCCACTGCCCCGGTGCCCGGGCTCCTCATGAACGGGGCAAACAGGGAGGCGAAGGGGATGAGACGAAGGGGAGTCATCGCGGCGCTCGCGGTCGGCGTCGCAGCACTCGGAGTCGCCACGTACGCGCTGGCAGGCGGCTCAGGGGCGGGGTTCAACCACCTCACGGCAACGATGAGCGGCTACCAGGAAGTGCCGGCGGTCTCGAGCGTCGCCTCGGCCACGTTCACGGCCGACGTGAGCAAGGATGGCAACTCGATCGACTGGCAGCTCAGCTATGGCGGGCTCGAGGGGGATGTCCAGCAGTCGCACATTCACTTCGGCCAGCGAAGCGTGAACGGGGGCATCTCCGTGTTCCTGTGCACCAACCTCGGCAACGGGCCAGCCGGCACCCAGCTTTGCCCGCAGTCCGGGACGATTCACGGGACGATTACGGCGGCCGACGTGTCACCGCTGATCCCAGCGACCGCCGCGGCGAGAACGCAGGGAATCGACACGGGCGAGTACCAGGAGCTCGTGCGTGCGATCGACGCCGGCAAGACGTACGCGAACATCCACTCGACCAAGTGGCCGGGTGGAGAGATTCGAGCACAGTTGAACGAGGGCGACCCGCACAACTGAGTCGGGGGGCGCCCGGCTTCGCGCCGGGCGCCCGCCTCACCGTTGCTCGAGCCTGCGGATGACGTCGAGGCCGAACTCGGCCGCCCGCGCACCGTCGACGACACGGTGGTCGAACGTGATCGAGACGTAGCCGACGCGCACCGCAACGACAGCGCCGTCGCGCACCACCGCGCGCTCGCCGATCCGGCCGATGCTGAGAATGGCGACTTCGGGATGATTGACGATCGGCGTCTGCAGCAGGCCGCCGAGCTTGCCGGCGCTCGACACCGTGAACGTCGAGCCGCGCAGCTCCTCGGGCGCGAGCTTCCCCGCGCGTGCGCTCTCGGCCAGGCGCCGCACCTCTGCGCCGAGCTCGTCGACCGAGCGGCTGTCGCAGTCGCGAACAACGGGAACGAGAAGTCCGGCGTCGGTCTGCACGGCAACGCCAAGGTCGTAGCGATCGAGGAAGACGATCTCGTCGCGCTCGAGGCGCGCGTTCAGCTCCGGGAACTCCTGCAGAGACTCGGCGACGGCCTTGAGCACGGTCGGCACGAGCACTTCGAGGTCGACGCCCGAGAAGTCGCATTCCTCGACCCAGGTCACGGCAGGGACTTCGCGGTGGGCTCGCGCCATGTGCTCGGCGATCACGCGCCGCACACCGCGCAGAGGTTCGCGCCGCCCCTCTCCCGGCGCCGCCGCGCCGCGGACGTCTTCCTCGGTGACGCGCCCCTGCGGGCCCGTGCCCGTGAGCGAGTCCAGGTCGACGCCGAGCTCCTGTGCGATCTTGCGCACGAGCGGTGTCGCGCGTCCTTTCGCGGCGGGCCCCGGCTGGGAAACGGCGGGACGCTCCGCGTCGACCCGGGGCGCGCCGTCGCCCGAGTCGCCGCCGATGACGACGAGCACCGTCCCGACCGGGACGACCTTTCCTTCCTCGACCAGGATGCTCGTCACGGTGCCGGCGGCGGGCGAGGGGATCTCGACCGTCGTCTTGTCGGTCTGGATCTCGACGAGCGGGTCGTCCTCGCCGATCTCCTGTCCTTCCGAGACGAGCCACCGAGCGATCTCGCCTTCCGTCAGGCCTTCGCCGAGATCGGGGAGCTTGAATTCGTAGGCCACGGTCAGATTCTTATCGCGTCGTGGCGGAGGACTGCATGCACACCCTGGACGCCGTTGACAACCTGCGTCACCCGGAGGTCGACGACGACGCTGGCAAGTCCGAGCGCCTCGCGGCGCTCCAGCGCGAGCTCCCGCTCCATCAGGTCGAGCATCGCTCTCGTCGCGATCGCGGCAGCGGTGTCGAGGTCCTCGTCGAAGCCGAACGTCACCCACGCTTCCGGAGTCCACGCGAGCGGCGTGTCGAGTTGCGGGTCGTCCCGGACCGTCAGCGCCAGCTGCAGGCGATCGAGGCCGCATTCGATCGCAGTCTGCGAGACCTCGCCGTCGCCCTGGCGCGCGTGCCCGTCTCCGGCCGAGAAGAGCGCTCCGTCGACCGGAATGGGGAGGTAGAGCTTGGTGCCTGCGACGAGCTCCGTGCAGTCGATGTTGCCGCCGCACGGCCGCGGCGGCCCGGTCGAGTGCACGCCGGGCTCGTCCGGAGGCATCCCGAGCACGCCCGCGAAGGGGCGAAGGTCGACCTCGCGTCCTTGCTCGTCGCGACCCGTCCCAGCAACTGCATCGAGGCTCCAGCGCAGGACGCACGTCTCACCGTCCCCGAGCCCGAGATAGTCGTTGAGCGGGGAGGGCCAGCCCGCGGCGAACGTCGCACCCCAGGAGCCGACCCGCACCTCGTCGATCTGCACCTCGAGCGTTTGTCCGGCCCGCGCCCCGCGGATCTCGAACGGCCCGATCAGCGCGTGACCGTCGTCGAGCTCCGCTTCGCGCGGCTCGAACTTGTCGGCCGGTGCGACATGCCAGGCTGCGTCGAGACACGCGAACGCAACCGTGTCGCCACTGTCGATCGTCAGGATGGGCGGCAGGTCTCTCGAGAAGTGGCCGTGGAGGGTGCGCCGCTCAAGTGGAATCTCGTGGATCATGCGCGCGGGAGCCCGATCCAGGCGTCGCGGGGTGCGAGCAGGACGCGGAGCCCGGCGCGCCGGCCGCCGTCGAAGAACTCGTGGATCGACACCGCCTGCCAGTCCTCCGCCGCGAGGTTCCGCGCCAGCTCTGCGGGCACGTAGCCGGCCTGCAAACGCCGATCGTCGTCCCACACCCCGACGGCGTTGGGATCGTGCTCGTTGTCCGGCTCGGGCACGAGCGCGAGCCGGCGGCCGGGAGCGAAGGCGTCGTCTTGCAGCGCGTCCAGGCGGTAGGAGACTCCCGCGACCTTGATCACGCGGAGGCGTGGATCGTCGGTGCGCACGAGCTCATCGGTGGCAGCATCTCGCAACCGGTACCCCTCGCGCGCCCGTTCCAGCCAGAGCCGCAAACGTGGGCCCGCCCTTCGTTCCGTCACGCGGACGGCCCGCCTAGAACTCGAGCAGACGCCGCACCGCGGCGACGACGCGCTCCGGCGAAGGCATGTAGGCGTCCTCGATCTGCCAGTACGGATAGGGAACGTCGTAGCCGGTGACGCGGAGCACGGGCCCCCTGAGATCGAGCATCGCCTTCTCCGCGAGGATTGCAGCAAGCTCGGCGGCGAACCCGCATGTGCGCGGCGCCTCCTGCACGATCACGACCCGGCCGGTCTTCCCCGCAGTCGCCAGCAACGCTTCCTCGTCGAGCGGCTTCAGCGAGCGAATGTCGAGCACCTCGACGGAAACGTCGTCGAGCGCGTCCGCGGCCGCTTCGCAGACCGCGACCATCGAGCCGTACGCGACGAGCGAGACGTCGTCGCCCTCGCGGGCCAGGCGCGCCTTGCCGAGCGGCACCACGTGCTCGCCGTCCGGCACCTCGCCCTTCGTCGTTCTGTAATGAAGCTTCGGCTCGAGGATCACGACCGGATCGGGATCACGAATCGCCGCGGCGAGGAGACCCTTGGCGTCTGCAGGTGTGGACGGGATCGCGACCTTCACGCCGGGCGTGTGCACGTAGTACGTCTCGGGTGAGTCGTCGTGAAGCTCGGGCGCGCGCACACCGCCTCCGTACGGCATCCGCACCACGATGGGGAACTCCATCTTGCCGCCGGTCCGCCACCGATAGCGGCCCACGTGCGTGATCAGCTGGTCGAGGCAGGGATACGAGAAGGCGTCGTACTGCATCTCGCACACGGGGCGCCAGCCCGCCATGCACAATCCGACGGCGGCGCCGAGGATGCCCGCCTCGGCGAGCGGCGTGTCGAAACAGCGATCCGGCCCGAAGCGGTCACGCAGCCCGGCCGTCGCTCGGAAGACTCCGCCTGCACGTCCGACGTCTTCGCCCATCACCATCACCGACGCGTCGCGCTCGAGCTCGACGTGGAAGCAGTCGTTGATCGCTTCGACGATCGAACGCTCAGCCAAGGGTGCCTCGCAGCTCGTCGAGGTCGGATCCGAACGACGCGGGCGGATCGACGAACGCATTCGAGAACAGCAGCTCGACATCGGCGGCGGGCTCCGCCTCCGCCTTCTTGATGCCCTCGCGCATTTCGTCAGCGGCCTCGGCGCGAATCGACGCGACGAGATCGTCGTGCAGGATTCCTGCGCGAGTCAGATAGCCCTCGAAGCGGCCGACGCACTCGCGCTTCTTCGCCTCCTCGACCCGTTCGAGGTCGATGTACGCGCTGGGATCGTCGGCCGTTGCGTGCGGCGCCGCCCGGTAGGACACCGCTTCGATGAAGGTCGGTCCTTCGCTGGCTCGCGCACGCGTGACCGCCTCGCGCGTCGCCTCGTAGCAGGCGAGCACGTCGGTTCCATCCACGCGCAGCCCCGGGATGCCGTAGCCGACAGCCTTGTCGGCAAGTGTCTGCGCATGCGTCTGCGCCTCGACGGGCGTGGAGATCGCCCAGCCGTTGTTGTTGCAGAAGAGGATCAGCGGCGCGCCGGTAACGCCGGCGAAGTTCGCGCCTTCGTGGAACGCGCCCTCGGAGGTTGCGCCGTCGCCGAAGAACGCGATCGCACAGGCGCGCTCACCCTTCAGCTTCTTCCCCCAGGCGAGCCCGGCCGCGTGCGGCACGTGTGTCGCAATGGGAACGCAGATCGAAGCAAGGCGGTAGTCCTCCGGGTTCCACCATCCCGCCGGATGTCCACGCCACCACGAGAGCACCGTCTCCGCCGGCATACCGCGCAGCAGCCCGATCGCCGACTCCCGGTAGGAGGGGAAGATCCAGTCCTCGTCGTCGAGCGCGTGAAACGGCCCTGCCTGCATCGCCTCGTGGTTCCAGAAGATCGCGTAGGTGCCGATGCGCCCCTGCCGGTGGTAGACGACCGAGCGCTCGTCGTAGGTGCGCAGCCTGACGAGTGAGCGATAGATGTCGAGGAGCTGCTGCTCACCAACGCCCTCGACCTCGCGATCGCCCGCGCCGTCCACGTCGCCGATCACGCGCCGCAGGTCGCGCTCGGCAGGAAGAACCTGCGCCATTGCAGGCGCGACTCTAGCCGAGCAGGAGCTTCACGAGCCACGCGTCCCGGTCGGCGAGCGCCTGCGCGTCGAGCTCGTGCGGCGCGTCGTAGGAGCGGCGCTCCTTCGGCTGGCTGGCCGCACGGAAGTAGGCGTCGACGTCCTTCGCCGGGGAGACGGGATCACGCGTGCCGTTCTGAAAAAGGAGCGAGACCGGCGCGGCACTGGAGACGTAGTGGACCGGATCGATGACCGAGTACGCACGGACGTATGCCTTCAGCTTCCTGGCGCCGAGACGCTTGCAGGCAACTGCGATCGCGGTGCTCAGGTGAGCTCGCCCCGACTGGATGACGGCGCCGCGGAGCCGATGATCGACACCGACGAGCGCGCCGGTCACAGCCGCGCCGAAGCTGAAGCCCACGGCCGCGACGCGCGCCGGATTGGCGCCGGGCAGTTGCGCGAGCAGGTCGAGGGCACGGCGACGGCCGATCACGTAGTTCGAGAAGGCCCGCACGTCGGCGGCGGCGCGACAGCTCAGCAGAAGACCCGGCGGGGCGATTGTCAACGACGCGATCCCGAGCCGCGCGAGCCGGTCCGCGTCGGGCAGCTGGGTGGTGGCAGTTCCTCCGTACCCCGGCGAAAGGAGGACCACAGGCCACGGGCCGCTCCCGGCCGGATGTGTCCAGTACGCGGCTCTCCGTCCACGGCCCGCGTCGAAGGAGAGCGCCTGGCGCACAACGCCGTCATTCGCCTGGACCTCGCCGAGCCTCGGGCTCAGCGGACGGTTGCGGTCGTACGAGAAGCGCGGCCGGGCAGCAAGTGCGGTCGGCCGAAGCGCGACGTCCATCGCCGCGGCGAGCACCGGATCGCGCCCCGCGAAGAAGTCGACCGACGACAGCGGCACCAGAACATGCGGGTCGATCGCGACTCGA
>Ga0307312_10000006_pt1 | contig 61198 bp, 57 predicted proteins | sample ER_DNA_202_FD_194489 | JGI IMG/M metagenome (GOLD analysis project Ga0307312, IMG submission 194489) | Bulk soil microbial communities from the East River watershed near Crested Butte, Colorado, United States - ER_DNA_202 | ecosystem: Environmental > Terrestrial > Soil > Floodplain | place... | reverse complement strand
GACCGCACTGCCGGTCATGGCGGGGCCGTTCGAAGACGCCGTCGGTAAATTCGCCAATGACGAGTTTTCCGATACCGACGAAGCCATCGGAGTGATTGCCACCAGCGGCAATCCGCTTGCCTACACCATCATCAGCGCACTGCAGGACGGCCGCTTGATGGCCGACCCCGACACCAAGAAGGTTTATGTCACGCAGGCGGACGGCCAGATGATTGACGCCGCGACCGGCGCGGCGGTCGCCAGCGTTCCTGATAGCGCCGCCGCGGTCCGCCTCAACAACCGCCTGCGCCGCACCGTCGAGGCTGCCCTGGGCGGCTTGACGCTGCTGTCGCCCGACCCCGCCAAACGAATCCAGGCCGCGCAGTCTGTTTTCAAGACCCACGACGAGACCATGCTGCCGGTGATCGACGGCGCGCTCCAGAAGGAAACCGACAAGGGCGCGAAGCTGGCATTCAGCGAAGCGCGCGCGGCGATCCTGTTGTTCAAGCAGGACGCCACCGATGCCGAAAAGCTTGAAGCCATCGCCACCATCAAGGCGCGTGGCGATCAGGAAGCTCTGGCGCTATTGACCGGGTTGGCCGGGGACCAGCCGCTCGCGATCGCGCGCGCCGCCGCCAATGCGACCTCGGCGATCCAGAGTAACCTCGCGATGTGGTCCGCCGTGCAGAATGCCTGGTACGGCCTGTCGCTCGGCTCGGTGCTGCTGCTCGCCGCCATCGGTCTCGCCATCACCTTCGGGGTGATGGGCGTGATCAACATGGCCCACGGCGAGATGGTCATGATCGGGGCCTATGTCACGTTCGTGGTGCAGGAAATCATCCGCACCAGTTATCCCGGGCTGTTCGACTATTCGCTGCTGATGGCCGTGCCGCTGGCCTTCATGGTTGCCGGCGGGATCGGTATCCTGATCGAGCGCAGCATCATCCGCTTTCTCTACGGCCGGCCGCTGGAAACGCTGCTGGCGACGTGGGGTCTGTCGCTGGTCCTGCAGCAGGCCGTACGCACCATGTTCGGTCCCACCAACCGCGAGGTCGGTAATCCCTCCTGGATGAGCGGCGCGTTCGACATCGGACAGATCACGATTACCTACAACCGGCTGTGGATTATCTGCTTCACCCTGGCGGTGTTCGCGATCCTCTTGGCCATGCTGCGCTATACCAGCCTCGGGCTGGAGATGCGGGCGGTGACGCAAAACCGCAGAATGGCGGCGACGATGGGGATTGCGACCTCGCGCGTCGATGCGCTGACGTTCGGTCTGGGCTCCGGAATTGCCGGGATGGCCGGCGTGGCGCTGTCGCAGATCGACAATGTCAGCCCCAATCTCGGCCAGAGCTATATCATCGACTCCTTCATGGTGGTGGTGTTCGGCGGTGTCGGCAATCTGTGGGGCACGCTGGTCGGGGCGTTCACGCTCGGCATTGCCAACAAGTTCCTGGAACCGGTGGCCGGCGCGGTGCTCGGCAAGATCGCTATCCTGGTGCTCATCATTCTGTTCATTCAGAAACGCCCGCGTGGCCTGTTCGCGCTGAAGGGGCGGGCGGTGGAAGCATGATGCCGCACGTGCTCACGCGGTCGCTGGATCGCAGCGCGACCGTATTTCTGATCGTGGTTGCCGCGATCGGCGTGCTGATCCCGCTGTCGAACATGCTGTTGCCGGCCGGCTCGGTATTGCAGGTGCCGACCTATCTGGTGGCGCTGTTCGGAAAATATGTTTGCTACGCCATTCTGGCGCTCGCGATCGATCTGATCTGGGGTTATTGCGGCATTCTGTCGCTCGGTCACGGCGCGTTCTTCGCGCTCGGCGGCTATGCAATGGGCATGTATCTGATGCGCCAGATCGGCAGCCGCGGTGTCTACGGCAATCCGGTGTTGCCGGACTTCATGGTGTTCCTGAACTATCCGAAGCTGCCATGGTACTGGAACGGCTTCGACATGTTCTGGTTCGCAGCCCTGATGGTCGTTCTGGTCCCGGGCCTCCTGGCATTCTGCTTTGGCTGGCTGGCATTTCGCTCCCGCGTCACCGGTGTCTATCTCTCCATCATCACGCAGGCGATGACATATGCGTTGCTGTTGGGGTTCTTCCGCAACGATTTCGGCTTCGGCGGCAACAACGGCCTCACCGATTTCAAGGATATTTTGGGATTTAGCGTGCAGGCCGATGGCACGCGTGCGGCACTGTTCGCGCTGAGCTGTGTGGCGCTGATCATCGGATTCCTGATCTGCCGCGCGGTCGTGACATCGAAGCTTGGCAAGGTGCTGATCGCGATCCGCGACGCCGAATCCCGTACGCGATTTCTCGGCTACCGCGTCGAATCCTACAAGCTGTTCGTGTTCACGCTGTCGGCCTGCATGGCCGGCGTCGCCGGCGCGCTCTATGTACCGCAGGTCGGCATCATCAACCCCTCTGAATTCGCGCCCGGAAATTCGATCGAGGCCGTGATCTGGGTTGCCGTCGGCGGTCGCGGCACGTTGATCGGCGCAGCGCTCGGCGCCGTCGTCGTCAATTATGCAAAGACCTATTTTACGTCCGGTCCGCTGGCGCCGTACTGGCTGTTCATGCTGGGCGCGCTGTTCATCCTCGTGACGCTGCTATTGCCGCGCGGAATTGTCGGCACCTTCAACACATGGTGGGATCCGTGGAAGGCGCAACGCATCACGGCCAGTGCCGCAAGTGCTGCGCGCGAAGACGGCGTCAGCGAACCCGATATGGCGGAGTAGGCGCATGAACGTCATGGACTCCCGTGCCACTTCCGCGCTGCTCTATCTCGACGGCGTGCACGTCTCCTTCGATGGCTTTCACGCCATCAACAATCTGTCGCTGACGCTCGCTGCCGGCGAAATGCGCGCCGTCATCGGCCCGAACGGCGCCGGCAAGACCACGATGATGGACATCGTCACCGGCAAGACCAAGCCGGATCAGGGCGAGGTGTTGTTCGATGGCGTCACCGACCTGACCCGGCTCGACGAAACCAGGATCGCCGAACTCGGGATCGGCCGGAAATTCCAGAAGCCGACGGTATTCGAGAGCCAGACCATCGAAGACAATCTGCTGTTGGCGCTGAATGTCGATCATCGCGTCAGGGGCACGCTGTTCTGGCGCGAAAGCAACGCCGAAACCGAACGCATCGAGCGGGTGCTGGAAACCATCCGGCTGACCGACGCGCGCGACCGGCTGGCGGGGAGCCTGTCGCACGGCCAGAAGCAATGGCTCGAGATCGGCATGCTGCTGGCGCAGGATCCGAAATTGCTGCTGGTCGACGAGCCGGTCGCCGGCATGACCGACGTCGAGACCCATCAAACCGCCGAGCTGCTGAAGGAAATCAATCGTGAGAAAACGGTCATGGTCGTCGAACACGACATGAGCTTCGTCCGTGAGCTCGGCGTCAAGGTGACCTGCCTGCACGAAGGCTCGGTGCTGGCCGAAGGAACCATCGATCAGGTTTCGTCGAATGAGCGGGTGATCGAAGTGTATCTGGGGCGGTAGGGCGGGGCGCGCATGCTGAAGGTCGAAAATATCAGCCTCTATTACGGCGCCGCGCAGGCGCTCCGCGGCGTCTCGCTCTCGGCCGAACCGGGCAAGGTGACGTGCGTGCTCGGCCGCAACGGCGTCGGCAAGACCAGCCTTTTGCGCGCGATGGTCGGCCAATATCCGATCGCCAGCGGTTCGATCACATTCGACGGCACCGACATATCGGCGCTTCGGCCCTATGAGCGGGCGCGGCGCGGCATCGGTCTGGTGCCGCAGGGCCGCGAGATTTTTCCGCTGCTGACGGTGGAGGAAAATCTCAAGACCGGCTTTGGACCGTTGAAGCGCGAGGACCGCAATATTCCGGACGACGTGTTCGCGTTGTTTCCGGTGCTGCAATCGATGCTCGGGCGCCGCGGCGGCGATCTGTCCGGCGGCCAGCAACAGCAACTCGCCATCGGGCGGGCACTGGTGATGCGGCCCAAATTGCTGCTGCTCGACGAGCCGACCGAGGGCATTCAGCCATCCATCATCAAGGACATCGGGCGCGCGATCTCGTATCTTCGCAACCTCGGCAACATCGCGATCGTGCTGGTCGAACAATATCTCGACTTTGCCTGTGAGCTCGGCGACAATTTTGCCGTCATGGACCGGGGCGCGGTGAAATATGCCTGCGATCGCAGCCATCTCGATCCCGGCGAAATCAGTCGCCAGATGGCGCTGTAGGGCTTTGTGACGCGACCGAAAACCGGTCGCGCGCCCTTTTGGGGAGAGTTGGGGGCGGATGCGGACCGATACCACCAGCGCTGCTTCGGCGATTTTCGCAGCCAACCGCGCCCGGGGCTCGGTGAGGTTCGACGTGCATCTCCTCGAGGCCGTCACCCGCCGCCGCCATTTGCATGAATCCGGCTCGCTGCGCGTCCGCTTCCCGTCGCCCGAGGGGGAGGGCCTGTCGGCGGTTTTCGTGAACACCGCGGGTGGCATCGCCGGCGGCGATCGTTTCGACATCGAGATCGCGACCGGCGAAGGATCGCGCCTCGCGGTGACGACGGCGGCCGCGGAAAAAGTCTACCGGACCGACGGGCCCGCCGCGGAGCTCAATATTGCCTTGAAGGCGGCAGCCGGCTCGCACCTCGCCTGGCTGCCGCAAGAGACCATTTTGTTCGACCGGGCGCGGGTGTCGCGCCGGATCGATGTCGACCTTGCGCAGGGCGCTTCGCTCCTGCTCTGCGAAATCGCGGTGTTTGGCCGCTCCGCGATGGGTGAGCGAATGCTGCATGGCGAATTCGTCGACCGCTGGCGAATGCGGAGGGGCGGCAGGCTGGTGTTCGCGGAAACCGTGCGGCTCGACGGCGACATCGGCGAGAAGCTCGCGAGACCAGCGATTGCAAAAGGCGGCGTGGCCGTCGGCACCATCTTGATCGTGCCGGGCGATGAGGCGCTGGTCGCAAGGATTCGCGAGCTCTCCGAATCCTTCGGCGGCGAGGTCGGCATCTCCGCCTGGAATGGGTTTGCAATGGCCCGCTTCTGTGCCCAAGATGCGGCCAGGCTTCGCGCCGACATGATGGCGGTGCTCAGCCGCGCCGCCGGCTCGGCGCTGCCGCGGCTGTGGCTCAGTTAGGTCGGCCGGAATTAGCAGAGTGCTCGCATGAATCTGTCTCCCCGCGAAAAGGACAAGCTTCTGATTTCGATGGCGGCGATGGTGGCGCGGCGGCGGCTGGAGCGCGGCGTCAAGCTCAACCATCCCGAAGCCATCGCCATCATTTCCGATTTCATCGTCGAGGGCGCGCGCGACGGGCGTACCGTGGCCGATCTGATGCAGGCCGGCGCGCAAGTGCTGAGCCGGGCGCAGGTAATGCCGGGCATCGCGGAAATGATCCACGACATTCAGGTCGAAGCGACGTTTCCGGACGGCACCAAGCTTGTCACCGTGCATGAGCCGATAAGGTGAGGTTGTCATTCCAGGATGCGCCGCAGGCGCAGACCCGGAATCCAGAGGTGGTTGATTTCGAGATTCCGGGTTCGCCTGTTCGACGTGCCCCGGAATGACCCAGGAGAATAGACGATGATCCCCGGCGAACTATTCATCAAGGACGGCGAGATCGAGCTCAATGCCGGCCGCAAGACCGTGACACTGACCGTTGCCAACTCCGGCGATCGCCCGATCCAGGTCGGCTCGCACTATCATTTCTTCGAGACCAATCCGGCGTTGAAGTTCGACCCGAAGAAAGCCCGCGGCATGCGGCTCGATATTGCGGCCGGCACCGCGGTACGGTTCGAGCCGGGGCAGACGCGGGACGTGCAACTGGTGGCCTTGGCCGGCAAGCGCGTGGTCTATGGCTTTCGAGGCGAGATCCAGGGAAAGCTGTGATCTCTTTGGATACAATCACTACTGTCGAGCTCCCTCCCCCCTTGGCGCGCCGAGCGGCGAGCAACGCAAAACGGGACCTGTGACGCAATGCTTGTTGGCTTACGTCTTGTCTCCGAAGCTGCCGATTTCGCGGCGCGCCGTCACACCGGCCAGCAGCGCAAAGGGCGCGGCAATGAGCCTTATGTCAACCACCTCGCCGAGGTGGCGAGCCTGCTTTCGATAGCGACCGACGGGACCGATGCCGAACTCGTCGCTGCCGGCTGGCTGCACGATACCATCGAAGACACGGCAACAACTCGCGAGGAACTGGCGCAAAAATTCGGCGAGCGCGTCGCAGCGCCGGTGGTCGAGGTGACCGACGACATGACCCTGCCGAAGGCGGAGCGCCGCCAAAAACAGATTGTCGAGGCGCCGCGGAAATCGTCGGGAGCAAAACTGATCAAGATCGCCGACAAGATCAGCAATATTCGCGCACGCATCGTGCCACAGCCGAACCAGGATGAGCGTGACGATCTGATCGACTATGTTGCCTGGGCCGAGAAGGTCGTCGCGGGATGCCGGGGCGTCAACGCCGCGCTCGATCGGATGTTCGACGACACGGTGAAGCTGGCAAGGAGTACGCTTTGAGTGCGGAGCAAGCGGCGTCCCCCTCCCTAACCCTCCCCCGCAAGGGCGAAGGGAACACATCCGGCGATGGAGCACGATGATGTCCTTAAAGATAAAGCGTTCCGTCTATGCCGACATGTTCGGTCCCACCACCGGCGATCGGGTGCGGCTGGCCGATACCGATCTCATCATCGAGGTCGAAAAGGATTTCACCGTCTATGGCGAGGAGGTGAAATTCGGCGGCGGCAAGGTGATCCGCGACGGCATGGGCCAGTCCCAGGCCACCAACAAGCAGGGCGCGGCCGATACCGTCATCACCAATGCGCTGATCGTCGATCACTGGGGGATCGTGAAGGCCGATGTCGCCATCAAGGAAGGCCACATCAGCGCCATCGGCAAGGCCGGCAATCCGGATATCCAGCCCGGCGTGACCATCGTGATCGGTCCCGGCACCGACGTGATCGCGGGCGAGGGCAAAATCCTTACCGCAGGCGGATTCGACAGCCACATCCATTTCATCTGCCCGCAGCAGATCGAGCACGCGCTGATGTCCGGCGTCACCTCGATGCTCGGCGGCGGCACCGGCCCGTCGCACGGCACCTTTGCCACGACCTGCACGCCCGGCCCCTGGCACATGGCGCGGATGATCCAGTCGTTCGATGCGTTCCCGGTCAATCTCGGAATCTCCGGCAAGGGTAACGCCTCGCGCCCGGCGTCGCTGGTGGAGATGATCAATGCCGGCGCCTGTGCGCTCAAGCTGCACGAGGATTGGGGTACGACGCCGGCAGCGATCGACAATTGCCTTTCGGTTGCCGACGATCACGACATTCAGGTGATGATCCATTCCGATACGCTCAATGAGTCCGGCTTCGTCGAGGATACCGTGAAAGCCTTCAAGGGCCGCACCATTCACGCCTTCCACACCGAAGGCGCCGGCGGCGGTCACGCGCCCGACATCATCAAGATCGCCGGGTTGAAAAACGTTCTTCCGTCCTCGACCAATCCCACGCGCCCGTTCACCCGCAACACCATCGACGAGCACCTGGACATGCTGATGGTGTGCCACCACCTCGATCCGTCGATCGCCGAGGATCTCGCTTTCGCCGAAAGCCGCATCCGGAAAGAGACCATTGCGGCGGAGGATATCCTGCACGATCTGGGTGCGCTTTCGATGATGTCCTCGGATTCGCAGGCCATGGGCCGGCTCGGCGAAGTCATCATCCGCACCTGGCAGACCGCCGACAAGATGAAGAAGCAGCGCGGGCAGCTCGCCGAGGACAAAGGCAATAACGACAATTTCCGCGTCAAGCGCTATATCGCCAAATACACCATCAACCCGGCGATCGCCCATGGCGTCTCGAAACTGATCGGCTCGGTGGAAAAGGGCAAGCTCGCCGACCTTGTGCTGTGGTCGCCGGCGTTCTTCGGCGTCAAGCCCGACTGCATCATCAAGGGCGGTTCCATCGTCGCAGCCCCGATGGGTGATCCCAACGCATCGATCCCGACGCCGCAGCCGGTGCATTACCGGCCGATGTTTGCAGCCTACGGCAAATCGCTGACGGCCTCGTCGGTGGTGTTTTGTTCGAAGGCGGCGGCGTCCTCGGGGCTGGCGAGGAAGCTCGGCATCGACAAGAAGCTCTATGCGGTGGAAAATACCCGGGGCGGTATCTCCAAGAAGAGCATGATCCACAACGGCGCCACGCCGAAGATCGAGGTCGATCCCGAAACTTATGAGGTGCGCGCCGACGGCGAACTCCTGACCTGCGCACCCGCCGAGGTGCTGCCCATGGCGCAGCGCTATTTCATGTTCTAAGCTTGTCCCCGGCACTTCAAGCCAGAACAGAAGACCGGGAGGATATCGTGATTTACATCGTTGCCACGCTGACGGTGAAGCCTGAAACGCGGGCCGAATTCATTGCGGCTGCCACCGCCTGCATCAAGGAGACCCGCAAGGAAGCCGGCAATATCGCCTACGACCTGCATGAGAGTGTCACCGATTCGACCAAAATGGTGTTTGTCGAGCAATGGGAAAATGCCGAGGCGCTGATACCGCACCGGAGCGCCGAGCACATGAAGACCTTCGGCCGCGTCGCCGTGAAATGCATGACAGCCCCGCCGAAGATTGAGGTCATCACGCCCGCAAAAGTCGACGTCCGCTAATCGAGAAAGAGGTCGAGAAACTGTGAGCATTTTTGCATGATCCGCGCGACGCAGGTCCGCGCGCAGCATCGCTGGACGCAGGCGCCAGCCGATACCGTCGTTCTCGATTTCGACGATCGTCACCGGCGGCGGATGGCGATGAGGGGCACGCGCGGCCTTGAGTTTCTGCTCGACCTGGAAAACGCAATCGTGCTGCGAGGCGGCGACGCGCTGGTGCTCGACGATAACAGGCTCGTCGAGGTCGTCGCCGCGCCCGAGCCGCTGGCCGAGATCAGGGGTAACGATCCGCAGCATCTGGTGCGGGTCGCCTGGCATCTCGGCAACCGTCATTTGCCGACGCAGGTCACGGCCAAGGGCCTGCGTATCAGGCGCGATCACGTCATCGAGGCGATGGTGAAGGGGTTAGGGGCGCGCGTGATCGAGATCGAAGCGCCGTTCGATCCAGAAGGGGGCGCCTATGCCGGCGGCGGCCATGTGCACACGCCGGAAACCGATCCGCATCACCGTGCGGCGCATGGTCATTCATCGCACGACCATGGTGACCACGGTCATCACCATGACCACGATCATCGCCATGACCACAATCATCTTGACGAGCATTGCGATCATGACCACCATCACTGCCATTCCCATGCTCATGACCGCAAGTAAAGTACCGGCGAGGCCGCGGCGGCGCGCGGTAGCTCGAACGCGCGCCATAAAGCAAGCTGCGGCGCAGCCGATCGGCGGTCATGATGCGATGAAGCAAAGCGAGGCAGCGGCGCTGTACCGGTTGATGACCTGGCTGTCGCCGTCCTTTCCGGTGGGTGCGTTTTCCTATTCCAGCGGCATCGAATGGGCGGTGGAAGCCGGCGATATCGTTGATGCCGGATCGTTGCGCGATTGGCTTGCGGCGATGCTCGCGCAGGGGCCGGGATTTTGCGACGGCGTATTTCTTGCGCATGCGCACCGCGCCGCGTCGTCGCGTGACGATGCGGGCCTGCGAGAGATCGCGGAGCTTGCTTCTGCCTTCGCGCCCTCGCGCGAACGCCACCTCGAGACCTCGGCGCAAGGACGCGCCTTCATCGACATCGCGCGCGCGGCATGGAATTGCGATGGGCTGGAACAAATGGTCTCCTGCTGCGATGGCGCCACCGTCTATCCGATCGCGGTTGCTGTCGTCAGCGCCGCGCATGCGATCCCGCTCGCGCCCACCATGCAGGCTTTCCTGCACGCGCTGACGTCGAACTGGATATCGGCCGGCGCGCGGCTTATTCCTTTGGGGCAAACCGACAGCCAGCGTATGCTGGCGCTGTTGGAGCCGGCGGTCGTCTCGACCGCCAACCGGGCGCTGCAAGCATCGCTCGACCATCTCGGCAGCGCGACCTTTCGCGCCGACCTCGCCAGCATGCGGCACGAGACGCAGTATACGAGATTGTTCAGGTCATGAGCGGCCTCCCTCAACCCGTCGTCCCGGCGAACGCCGGGACCCATAACCACAAATGTTCATGGTTATGCAGGGCTGGGGCTCCAGCTCGCCGCAACAATCAAGTTCAGTGGTTATGGGTCCCCGCTTTCGCGGGGACGACGATGGAAGGTGTCTGATATGCCTAGTTCTCACGGCCCGCTTCGCATCGGCATCGGTGGTCCCGTCGGATCGGGAAAGACCGCGTTGATGGACTTGCTCTGCAAGACGATGCGGGAGCGTTACGAGATCGCCGCGATCACCAACGACATTTACACCAAATGGGATGCGGAATTTCTGGTGCGCTCGGGGTCGCTGACACCGGATCGCATCGCCGGCGTCGAGACCGGCGGATGCCCGCATACCGCGATCCGCGAGGACGCCTCGATGAATCTCGCCGCGGTCGCCGACATGCGCGCGAAATTTCCGGACCTCGACATGGTGCTGATCGAGTCCGGCGGCGACAATCTCGCCGCCACCTTCTCGCCCGAACTCGCCGACCTGACGATTTACGTGATCGACGTCGCGGCAGGCGACAAGATTCCCTCCAAGGGAGGTCCCGGCATCACCCGGTCGGACCTTCTCGTCATCAACAAGATCGACCTCGCGCCGCATGTCGGCGCATCGCTGGAAAAGATGGACACCGACGCCAGGCGCATGCGCGGCGAACGGCCGTTTGTCATGACCAATCTCAGGAAGAGCGAAGGCCTCGACCGCATCATCAGCTTTATCGAGGCCAAGGGAGGTCTCAGCCCCGCGCCGCGGGCCAAAGCAAGCTGAATGAGCCTCATTAACGATCCTTAACCGGCAAAAACTTTTGCTGTCGGCTGGAACAAAATCCGTCTGCGGTGATTAGCACTCTTCGGTCTTTGCCAAGACGATACTCGCGGCAATCCTGTTAATCCTCGTCGCCAACTGTAGTTGCGTACTGATGATCGCTCCTTCATTATGTCAAACGGTTGGTTTTCATTCTGTTTCGGTTTCTTGCCGCCCCGGCGGAAGGCAGATACTTCTTCGCCAACTCCTCATTTCCGAGTAAGCGAGTGGTTCGGCTGGGTTTCATCATCGGTTTTATCGCGCTCGTCGGGGTTCTGCTCTCCGGTCTTGCGGCTTATCGCGTCCACGATCAGGAGCTGACGGTCGACGGGATCGCGTTGGCGCGCGCGATCGACGTTCATGCCAGTCTGGTTCAAGACCGGCTGACCGAGCGTGAACTGCTTGCCCGCGTCGCATCGGGTCTGTTCCGCGTGCCGTCGGTCATCAAGGCCAACATGCTGCAGCCGCTGCGGTCCTCGATCTATACATTCAAGACGGATTTCGTCGTCGCGAGCTGGATCGCGCGGCTCAAGCCGAACGAACTGGAAGCGGCGCGTGCCGAGCTCACAAGCGCCGGATTTCCGAATCCGACGATCCGTCGTTTCGATGACCAGCCGCTGGATCCGCAGTCGCTCGACCAGCCGATCGATGTGGTGATGGACGTCGAACCCCGGGATGCAGAGACGATGGCTTTTCCCGGCCGTTCCTATGATCAGGATCCGGTTCTGGGGTCGACATTGGCGCGGGCCATGAGCGAGGGAAAGCCGGTGGCGTCCGACCCGATTCCGCTGTTGCGCCCGAATGGGCCGGTCGGCCTCGTCCTTGCCGCGCCGGTGCTGCAGGAGGGCGCCGCCTCGCCGGCAGGCTTCGTGACATTTTCCTATGAACTGGCGCCGCTGATGCTGGCGAATGACGATCTCTCGCTGTTCTCGGTCGTGCTGAAAGACCCACGTGATCCCAACCGCGAGCTGATTGCAAACGACCGGGGCATCGTCACAACGAGGACGATAACGGAGGAAATGCCGCCACCGTCGATCATAAGAACGGTGACGTTTGGAGGCCGCGACTGGTCGCTTGGCTACTATGCCAAGACCAACGCGGCGATACGCGCACAGCAGACCGCAGCGGTCGTGGCTGCCATCGGCCTCGCGCTGACCGGCATCGTCTGTGGGCTTTTCGGATATGTTGCCTACAATAATTTGCGGCTCAGCCGCGAAATCCAGGTGCGGATAGGCTTCGAACGGCGGCTGACCGCGGTCATCGACGAACTCAATCACCGGGTCAAAAACATTCTTGCGGTAATCCAGTCGATCGTGACCCGCACGCTGCGCCATGGTTCCGACATCGACGTCGCCCGCGAACTGCTGATCGGTCGGATCCATGCCATGTCGAACGTGGTGTCGCTGCTGAGCGAAAGTCAGTGGCAGGGCGTGAAACTGAAGGGGCTGTTCGAGGCGCGCGCGATACCGCACGCCGAGCGCATCGCGGTGAGCGGCCCCGATATTGCCGTGAGCGCGCGGGCCGCCCAGAGTCTGTCGCTATTGTTCTTCGAGCTGGCCTCGCATTCCGACGAGGGACTCTCGCTGGTCGGCAAGCATCCGCACATCGTCGCGCACTGGGAGCTGACCGGAGAAGATCCCGACATCACGTTCCGTTTTCGCTGGGAAGAGTTCAACACCAGCGCTGCAACCCGGAGGGAAGACAGCGATTTCGGCTTGATCCTGCTCGATCGTGTCGCACCCGAGGCGCTGGGGGGCACATCGAAGCGGTATTTTACCGACGTGAGTTATGTTTACGAACTCATCGCTCCGATGGAGACCGTGATCGATATGACGGAACGGGACAGGACCGAACAATTCTCCGCGCCGCCGAAGCCCGGTCGCTAGCCTCATCCGGGACAAACCCTCGCCTGCGACAGTTGAGATTGGAGATTCAATTCGTCGGTAACCGGCGGCGTGTTCATGGGACGTTATCTGCTGTTGTGGCTACTCGGCGTGCCGCTTCCCATTCTCGTGCAGGTATGCGTTCGGCGGTCTGCACCGAAACTGGAATTCCAACAACGCACCGTCATTCCGGGGCGCGCGATAGCGCGAACCCGGAATACAATGACCATGATCGGGGCTATGGATTCGGGCCTGCGCCAAGTGGCGCATCCCGCAGTGATGATTGCCGAGATGATCTGGAATTAGCCGCCGCTACCGCCGATCACGGCGCGAACCGTTTCATCGGGACCGAAATCCTCGGCGCCATCGACATAGAGCAGGGCGCTGAGTTTCGAGCGTGCCCGGTTGACGCGGCTCTTGATGGTGCCGACCGCGCAGCCGCAGATTGCCGCGGCGTCCTCATAGGAGAAGCCGGAGGCGCCCACCAGGATCAACGCTTCGCGTTGGTCCTGGGGAAGTTTGTCGAGGGCCGCCCGGAATTCCTCGAATTCCAGATGCGCGCTTTGCGCCGGCTGGGTTTTGAGGGTCTTGGCATAGCTGCCATCGGCATCCTCCACCTCCCGCCGCCGCTTGCGGTAGTCCGAGCGGAACAGGTTGCGCAGGATCGTGAACAGCCACGCCGCGAGGTTCGAGCCGGGCTGGAACGAGTCGATGTTAGCCAGCGCCCGCAGCAGGGTTTCCTGCACAAGATCGTCGGCGCGGTCGCCATTGCCGCTGAGCGAGATGGCGAATGCGCGCAGGCTCGGGACAGATGCCAGGATGTCGTCGCGAAGCTGGTCTGTGAGAGGCATTACTCCCTCCCGTCGTTTTTAGCAGGTTGATCACTTTTGATCATTGCTGTTTCCCGTCTGGGGTTCTGCCTCGGGTACATCGAGTTTTCGGATCAGTTCCGCGAAACGATCCGGTACCCCCTGTCGGACGATGTCGTCGTACATGGCTCGGAGCTGGTGGCCGATTCGCGATTGAATCTCGGCATTAAGCCCGCCCTGCTTGCCTGGCGCCGCATTCCTGCTGGCTTGAGACTTTACATCTTTCATGACCTGTTCCACGCTTCCCCGAGGGTTAAGTCCCTGTAAATTCAAGAATACCCGTGATACGAACCCTTGCAGCCGCAGCATGTGTAGGGAGGCTAATTCGAAGTGCGGCGGAAAGTTCCGGAACCAAGGAACTTTTATCAACCTCGGGCGTAATCAGCCATCAGGGGGAACCGGGTCACCCCGCATCGATATTTCGACCCCAGAATGAATGGAGTGGGGATGTCCCGATCACAGCTCGTTGCTGAACATCTACCGTTGTTGCGTCGCTATGCCCGCGCGCTGACAGGTAACCAGGCGTCGGGCGACGCCTACGTCGGAGCCATGCTTGAAGCTCTGCTTCAGGACCCGTCCCTGCTCGATGAGCAGCACGGACCCCGCGCCGGGCTTTTCCGTCTGTTTACCCAGATCTGGAACTCGGTCTCGCTCAACGACAATGCCGAGGTCGCAACCCTGCCGATGCCGCCCGAGCGTCGGCTTTCAAACATCACCCCGCTGCCGCGCCAGGCGTTCCTGCTGCTGTCGCTGGAAGGTTTTTCGGAGGAGGAGGTGGCGTTCATCCTCGGAACCGACGTCGCCGAGACCCGAAGGCTCGCCGATGCAGCGGGGCGGGAAATGGCGGCGGAAATCGCCACCGATGTGCTGATCATCGAAGACGAGACCTTCATCGCGATGGACCTCGAGAGCCTGGTGAGGAATCTGGGTCACAACGTGATTGGCGTTGCCCGCACCCATTCCGACGCGGTGGCGCTCGCCAAGAACAAAAAGCCCGGCTTGATCCTGGCGGACATCCAGCTCGCCGACGGCAGTTCCGGCCTCGACGCCGTCAACGAGCTGCTGCGCGTTTTCGAGGTGCCGGTGGTATTTATCACCGCCTACCCGGAACGCTTCCTGACCGGGGAGCGCCCGGAACCGGCATTCCTGATCTCGAAGCCGTTCCAGCCGGCGATGGTTTCGGCCGTCGCCAGCCAGGCCCTGTTCTTCCAGCGCAACTCGCGCAACCGCGCGCCCCGGGCGGCGGCTTCCTGATCCCCTGATTGCATTAAAAAATCCGGCGCGCTTTACGGCGCGCCGGATTTTTTTGCTGCTGCGACGTGTCGGCGGATTGCGGCCGCACAAGACCGGGACGTACCGCGCAAGACATTTGTGTTGTTGGTGTTTTGGACAAAAAGCAGGGCGCGGCTGGCATCACCACAGCCGCGCCCCGCATCGCCGGTCAATGGGGCAGGGGGGATAACCGGCTGCCGGGACTACGCTCAGGCCTGAAAGTCGTTCCCGCCCCCGACAAATATTTTTGAACACGGTTAAGTGATAACCGGTGGAGCGAACCCCGTCGTTCCGTTCGCGTTGTGTCCCTGATCGCCATGGGGCGAGGGACGACGCATCATGTCACAGCTATCCAGGGGAATTTTCGCCGCGATCGCCGTTTCGCTGATGTGTGGCGTGGGTGGCGCCGTCCAGTTCGCGGCGGGCCGCGATCTCTCCGGGGCCACGCCGAGTTCCGCAGGAATATCCGAAGCTCTTATCAATCGCGCAGCCAAGGCCGATCGTGCCACTCGCCTGCCAGAAGGGGCGGTGCAGACGCGCACGGTTTCAGTGCGGCTGTACGGTCTTTCCGACACCTCTGTCGTTGTCCGCATACCGGTGGCGCGAGAGGCCCGCAATGCTCCCTCAGTCCCCTTGGTGACAAGGTCCGGGGATCGAAAGTCCGGGGCTCGGAAGTTGACGGTGGCTTGCGAGCCGGTAGTCAGCGTATTGACCGAAATCGCCAAGCGGCTTGAGCCGGGCCGCTGCGTCACCTAGAGAGTTGGATCACGCTTCCGGAGCTTCGTCGTCGGAATGGCCGGAACTGTTGCGGCTCGCCAAAAATCCCAAGAGCAATCCGCCCACGGCCAGAATCGGGATCAGCCGCTTGACGCCAATAGCCCGGATCACCTGCAGGCCAGCCGCAACCAGCATGGGATCGGAAAGCGCGGTTTGCATGGCTGATTTTGCGGTCTCCGCCGCGCGAGCCGCCCGGGCCTCGACCTGTTTTTTGCGCGCCATGTAGCAGCCAGCCGCGATCGCCGCGACGACAAGGAACACGCCGGCGCCGGTCAGGCAGGCTTCGACCAGTCCATATCGCTGATACACGAAGACGAAGGCTGCGGCGCATAGAAACGATGTCGCAATGAACAAGGCCCCGGCCGCCGCTGCCGCCAGAGACGTCAGCCGCAAGGCCGTACCGGTGCTGTCCTTCAAATCATTGATCATCCGTTGAAACATCAGACGCCCCGTTCAAAATAATGCTGAAAAAACAACCGGCGGCGCATCCGCGCCGCTGTGCAAATCTAAGCAACTGATCGGCTCACGACGGCCGTCGCAGGCAAAGGCCTTTATCGGCGCCACGTCAGGCCGATCAGGAAGCCAAGCCCCAGCGCCAGGCCCACGGTGGCAAGCGGGCGTTGCGCAATGACGTCTTCCAGCGTTTCTTCAATCGAATAGGCCGCGTCCTGGGCGGCGTCCATGGCGGCGCTGCCGCGCTCGGATGCCTCTTCCATCGCCGAATCGACGTTGGCACGGGCCTGCTTGTAGCCGCGGCGCGCCTGCTTCCTGGCGGTGCCGGCGAATGAGTTGAGGGCGTCGGTGATCTGTTCGGTCAGGGCTGCGATATCGTTTTTCACGGCTGCTACATCCTTCTCGAGGCGTTCATAGGTCGCTTTATCCGTCAGATTTCTCTTTCCCAATTCGCCATCCGTACTGGACATCAAAAGCTCCCGGATCCTGAAGTTATCCACCGCAGAAACGCCGCCCTGTGGGGGAAGTTCCCATGCGAAACCGGATCAGTCGGGCGGCAGCTGGGGCGATTCCTGCGGCAGCAGATGCTCTTTGAGAACGAGGGCCACGATCAGAAGCGGTGACGACAGAAAGCCGCCCATTGGCCCCCACAGCCAGGTCCAAAAGGCCAGCGCGATGAACACCGCGAGCGCGTTCAGCTCGATCCGGCGGCCGATGATGGCCGGCGTGATAAAATGACCTTCGAGAAAGGTGAACGCGGCAAACGCCAGCGGCGCCATCAGTCCGCCGCCGAGCGTCGAGAAGGAGACGATTCCAACCGCGGTCAGCGTCACAAACATCGCGATCGGGCCGATGATTGGAAAGAAATTCAGGATGACGGCCAACGCTCCCAGCGCGGCCGGATTGGGCATACCGGTCACCGCACAGATGATGCCGGTAGCCGCGCCGACGCCGAGATTGATCGCCGTCACGGTAAGCAGGTAGCCGCCAAGTTGCTCCTCGATCTCGTTGAGAATCTTCAGCGTTCGCAGCCGCGAAGCATGATCGGCGAAGGTCAGGATCAATGCCCGGCGCAGGTCTCTCCAGCTTGCGATGAACAAAATTAACGTCACAAAGAACAGCAGAAACTCGGTGAAGGTCGGCGACAGGAACTCGATGGTCGGCTGGATCCAGTCGAGTTTCGGCATGTGAAATGGCGCGATATCCGATCCACCAAGCATGATCTGGAGTTGCTGCCAGAGCGCAAGCGGCCGATGGAATATCTGCAATTTATCCTTCAAGAGCGATCCAAGCTCCGGCAGGCGCGTGCTCCATTCCATCAGGGGGGTGGAGATCAGCCCGACGATGAATGCGACGCCGGCGCCAGCCGCGCTGACGATCAGAACCGCCGCCACCCAGCGGGGAATTCGATGCCGCTCAAGAAAGTAGGCCGCCGGCGCCAGCATGGTGCCGACCACGAATGCCGTCACGACCGGGAGAAAAAACGGCTTGGCGACGTAGAGAACGGCGAAGACGCAGATGAGCAGGAGCCCGACCAGCGCAAAGGCGACCAGCTCTGTGCGGCGGATGACCGGCGGCAGTTCGGTCTTGCTGTCAGGGAGCGGCGTCCCCACCGGTTCACTGGGAAGGCCACGTTCATTGGGAAGGACACGCAATTAGCTCTCCCCCGCGCATAACGGCGAATGTGGCTTCGCGTCGCGAAGGCGCGCTCCAGCTGGACACTGTCCGGCACTAAACCTGCGCCCCGTTGAAAGGTTCCATTGCCCGAAGGTGAGCGGCGCTCCGGAGTGACAAGATCGTTCCCTTAAAAGGGAACCGCGGCGGCTTGGGCGCGTTTGTTTGTGCAGAGCATCAGTCTGATGCGCATCCAATGGGGCGACTCATGACACAGGTACGTGAAAATCGCAGGCTGCGGCCGCGCGTGACTACCGCGCTGGTCTTCGCCGGGGCTTTCTTGCTGGCGCCGGCAATTCTCTCCAACCAGGCGAATGCGCAGATTCTCGGCTACGCACCCGCACAGCGAAGTTCATTCCCGGCAGACAATCTCATGGCGGATGAAGGGAGCGTCCCGGAGCGGCTGCGGCGCGCCACGGTCGCCTTTGATACCCGCGAGGCGCCCGGTACCATCATCATCGATACCGGCAACACGGCGCTCTATTACGTGCTCGCCCAGGGCCGCGCCATTCGTTACGGCGTCGGTGTCGGCCGCGACGGCTTTACCTGGTCCGGCGTGCAGACCATCAGCCGCAAGGCGGAATGGCCGGATTGGCATCCGCCGGCGGAGATGGTCGCGCGCCAGCCGTATTTGCCGCGCTTCATGGCCGGCGGCCCCGGCAATCCGCTTGGCGCTCGCGCCATGTATCTCGGCACCAGCCAGTACCGCATTCATGGCACCAACGATCCCTCGACGATCGGGAAATTCGTCTCCAGCGGCTGCATCCGCTTGACCAATGAAGACGTCACCGATCTGTTCAGCCGCGTCAATGTCGGCACCAAGGTCGTGGTGCTGCCGAAGACCGCGCCGCATCTCGAAGCAAGGGGAACGATCACGGTTCGCCCGACCGCGGCGCCGTCGCGTCCCGTCGTGACTACGTTGCCCTCGGGCCGCCACGCGATGAATCTTTCGACATCATCGCTCTACTGAGTGCAAGCGCGCTCGTCGCGGAGGCGAAGATGAACCGGAGAACGGGAAAGCAGGTAGCCCTGGGCGTGGCGGCGGCACTAGGCGTGCTGGCCCTCGTCCCCGCCGCGCAAGCCCAGGACTTTTTCTCCGCATTGTTCGGCGGGTTCGGTGGCGGCCGCCCGCATGCCGTGATCCGGCTGCCGTTTGGGGGCGAGAGCAATTTCTTCGCTCCCCAAAACGACCCGCGTCCGCGCATCGGCTATTACGCCGGCGGCTCGCAGGCGTATTGCGTGCGCACCTGCGACGGGCGTTATTTTCCGGTGTCGGCCTCTGACAGCCAGAGCCGCGCAGCAGCATGCAGCAGCTTTTGCCCGGCGAGCGAAACCAAAGTCGTCTATGGCAGCAATATCGACAACGCCGCAACCGAGAACGGCAAGCCCTATTCCGAATTGCCGAATGCGTTTCGCTATCGCAACGAGCTGGTCGCGGGATGCACCTGCAATGGCAAGGACCAGGTCGGTCTCGCGCCCGTTAGGATCGAAAGCGATCCGACACTTCGCAAGGGTGACATCGTGGCCGGTGCCGAGGGGCTGATGGTTGCCGGCCGCGGCGCCGATAAGCGCGGCGCATCGTTGAATTTCTCGCCCGCCTCGCACCAGATCCCCGCGCGGTATCAGCGCGTGCCGGTGGCGGCTCAGGAATGACCTAACCGCCGCTCGGGGGGACTACTTTCGCCTCTCACCATGTTTCAGGAGAATTCCGGATGCTTATCGGCGCCCTCATTACATTTCTTGTCGTTATTCTCATTCTCTATCTGATCAATCTGTTGCCGATCGATGGCCGCGCCAAACAAATCGCGCGCGTCGTCGTGATCATCCTCGGCGTGATTTCATTGCTGAAATATATCGCGGTGTTCTGAGCCTGATTGGCACCCGACAAAAAGCCCCGGCGGATGCCGGGGCTTTCCATGGCCTGTCAGAGGCCTATTTGAGCGTCTTGAACCAGTCGTCCACGTCCTTTTGAATCTGGTCCTTGGCAAAGCCGTAGCGCTGCTGCAGCTTGCCTTCCAGTTGATCGCGGCGACCCTCGATCACGTTGAGATCGTCATCGGTGAGTTTGCCCCACTTCTCCTTTGCCTTGCCTTTGAACTGCTTCCAGTTGCCTTCAACCCGGTTCCAATCCATCGATATCCTCCTCCTCTTGAGTTGAGATGGGCTTTCAACGGACATGGAATTCAATCGTTCCCGGCAAGAGCTGCGGCATCGCGGCGTCGGCCGGCCGTGGTTTGAATCGAACGATCAGCGGGTGTAGCCCGGATGGAGCGAAGCGGAATCCGGGGTCAGCAGCTCGTTCGTTCCCGGATTTCGCGGAGCCTGTCATCGGGCGCGCATTCGCGCGACCCGTTGGCTCCTCCGGGCTACAATGCATTCGATCAGCCGGCCGCCTTGGCCTCCCGGCGCCGCTCTGTCAGGATGAATTCGGTGTAGCCGTTCGGCTGTTCGCGTCCTTTGAAGATCAGGTCGCATGCCGCCTTGAAGGCGACGCCGTCGAAACCCGGCGCCATCGGCCGATAGAGCGGGTCGCCCTTATTCTGTCCGTCCACCACGACCGCCATCCGCTTGAGCGATTCCATCACCTGTTCCCTGGTGATGACGCCCTGATGCAACCAGTTCGCCAGATGCTGGCTCGAGATACGCAGCGTGGCCCGGTCCTCCATCAGGCCGACATTGTGGATGTCAGGCACCTTGGAGCAGCCGACCCCCTGATCGATCCAGCGCACGACATAGCCGAGAATGCCCTGGCAATTATTGTCGATTTCCTGCTTCACATCGTCGGGCGCCCAGTTCGATTTCGACGCCGGGATGGTGAGGATGTCGGATAGTTTGGCGCGCTGGCCGGCTTTGGCCAGTTCCTGCTGGCGCGCCTGCACGTTGACCTGATGATAGTGCAGCGCGTGCAGGGTCGCTGCGGTCGGCGACGGCACCCAGGCGGTGGTGGCGCCGGCCTGCGGGTGCGCGATCTTCTGCGCCAGCATGTCCGCCATCTTGTCGGGCGCTGCCCACATGCCCTTGCCGATCTGGGCATGACCGGGCAGCCCGCAGGCGAGGCCGACGTCGACATTCCAGTCCTCATAGGCCTTGATCCAGGGCTGGGACTTCATGTCGTTCTTGCGGATCATCGGACCGGCTTCGATCGAAGTATGGATCTCGTCGCCGGTACGGTCGAGGAAACCGGTATTGATGAACATGATGCGCTGCGAGGCGTTCTGGATGCAGGCCTTGAGGTTGATCGTGGTGCGGCGCTCCTCGTCCATGATCCCGACCTTGATGGTGTTGTCGGGCAGCGACAGCATCTTCTCGACTCGGCCGAACAGCTCGCAGGTCAGCGCGACCTCGTCGGGGCCATGCATCTTCGGCTTCACGATATAAATCGAGCCGGTGCGGCTGTTGCGGGTTTTCGCCAGGCCCTTGAGATCGTGAATCGCGAGCAGACCGGCGACGGCGGCATCCAAAATGCCTTCAGGAATTTCAGCGCCGGCAACGTCGAGCACCGCGTCGGTGAACATGTGATGGCCGACATTGCGCATCAACAGCAGGCTGCGGCCGTGCAGCCTGAGTTCACGTCCGTCTGGCGTCTTGTAGACGCGGTCGGGGTTGAGCGCGCGCTTGAGCGTCTTGCCGCCCTTCTCGAAATCGGCCGACAACGTGCCGTTCATCAGACCCAGGGTATTGCGATAGACCAGCACCTTGTCGTCGGCATCGGTCGCGGCGACGCTGTCTTCCATGTCGAGAATGGTGCTGACCGCTGATTCCAGAATCATATCGGCAACGCCGGCCGGATCGTCCTTGCCGATCATGTGGCCGCGATCGATCCTGATTTCGATGTGCAGCCCGTTGTTGACCAAGAGGATCGCGGAAGGCGCGGCCGGATCGCCCTGATAACCGGCAAACTGTACGTTCGACTTCAGCGCCGTGGCGTTGCCGCTCTTCAGTTTGACCGCGAGTTGCCCGGCGATGACGCTGTAGGAGGTCACATCGGTGTGGCTTCCGGTCGCCAGCGGCGCGGCCGAATCGAGAAACGCCTTTGCCTTGGCGATCACCTTGTCGCCTCTCGCCTTGCTGTAGCCCTTGCCGCTTTCGCTCGCTTCGTGCGGTATCGCATCGGTGCCGTAAAACGCATCGTACAGGCTGCCCCAGCGCGCGTTGGCGGCGTTCAGGGCATAGCGCGCATTGGTCAGAGGCACGACCAGCTGCGGTCCGCAGATTTTTCCGATCTCATCGTCGACATTGGATGTCTCGACCTTCCGGGTCGGAGGCTCCGGCAAGAGATAGCCGATCTCCCTGAGAAATGCCGTGTAGGCATTGATGTCGAACGGCTTGCCCTTGTTGGCGCGGTGCCAGCCGTCGATTTTGGCCTGCAAGGTGTCGCGCACCGCGAGCAGCTCGCGGTTTCTCGGAGCAAGATCCCGGATAATGGCCGCGAGCCCGGCCCAGAACGCGTCGGGGGAAATTCCGGTCTTCGGGGCGGCTTCCCTGGCGATGAAATCGAACAAGACAGCAGCGATTTTCAGTCCGTGGGCATCGATACGATTCATCATAAGGCTCTCGATAAGACTCGTGCGGAAGCGGCGGTTACACGCTGTTTTAAGGGCAAAAACAAAGAGCGCCGCGAGGGCGGCGTTCAAGGCCCTTTTAGCGCCAAAGCCGGGGCCCTGAGAAGGCCTTTCACAGGCCCCGTTTGCGCAAACAATGGCCGGGCGCCGGCTTAGATATTGGCGGCGAGGTCGACGAGTTCGTCGAACAGAATACCGCTCTCGGCCAGCATCCGCTCGATCTCGTCGGTCGCCTCGGTGACGGAGCGCGTCGAGGTGTCGATCGTCAATTCGCTGTCGGTGGGCGGCTGGTAATCATTGCCGATGCCGGTGAACGCATGCAGCGCGCCCGTGCGCGCCTTGGCGTAGTGGCCCTTGGGGTCGCGGCTTTCGCATATTTCCGCAGGCGTTGCGACATAGATTTCGCGGAACATGGTGTCCGCGATGCGCCGCGCCGCGGCGCGATCCTCCACCGACGGCGAAACCGCAGCGACAATCGCGATGTGGCCGTTGCGTGCGAGATGGGTGGCGACTTCGGCCAGCCGGCGAATATTCTCGGTGCGGTCGGCAGCGGAGAAACCGAGGTCGCCATTGAGGCCGGCGCGCAGCGTATCGCCGTCCAGCAGCACCGGCGAACCGCCGTTGCTGAACAGCCTGCGTTCCAGCGCGCGTGCCAGCGTCGATTTTCCGGAGGCCGGCAAGCCTGTCAGCCAGACCACCGCGCCGTTGTGGCGATAACGCGCCGAGCGCTCGTCGGGGCGCAGCGCGGATTCCACGGGCACGATATCGACCGGAATAGCGCGTTGCCCGGCATCGACCGAGAGTACCAGACCACCGCCGGCAATGCGGCCACTGACCTCGATCACCAGGCGTCCGGTGCGCGGATTATCGGTGTAGGGATCGGCCGCCAGCGATTGCGCCAGCGAGATGTCGATCTCGCCGACATGATTGCGCGCGATCGATTTGTTCTCCACGCTCGACAGTTCGCCGGGATCGACGGCTTTCTCGATGGCGACCACGGTGGCGCGGGTTTCCCTTGTGCCGAGGCGCACCAGGATGGAAGCGCCCGTCGTCAGCGGTTTGTCGTGCAGCCAGAAAATGCGCGCGCGGATTCGGCGGGTATCGCGCGGGCTATCCCCGACACGGGCGATCACGTCGCCGCGCTCGATGAACAGTTCGCGATCGAGCGTAATGCCAACCGACCTTCCTGCGGTCTGCACGCCTTTGACGGGGGTAGCCGGCCAACCCTCGACGGTCCTGATCTTCGCGATTTTGCCCGCCGGCATGATGACGATCTCGTCTCCGGCGGCAAGGCTGCCGGATTCGATGCGGCCCGCCACGATGCGGCGGTCATCGAATTTATAGATCGCCTGCACCGGCAGCCGCAGCGCAAGCGCTTGCAGCGGCCGCGCCGGCTCAAGGGCGTCGAGCGCCTCGACCACGGTAGGACCGCGATACCATCGGATTTTCGCCGTGCGCCCGGTAACGCCGTCGCCGTCGCGTGCTGAAATCGGAATGACCGCCGAGGGCGTGATGCCGAGACCGGTCAGATGCGCGGAAATCTCGTTCTTGATTTCCTCAAATCGCGCCGCGCTGAAATCGACCCGATCCATCTTGTTGACGACAACGGCGACCTGTTTGACGCCAAGCAGATGAAGCAGGTAGCCGTGGCGCCGGGTCTGGTCGCGCACGCCTTCCAGAGCGTCGATGATCAGCAGAGCGCCGTCCGCCTGCGAGGCGCCGGTGATCATGTTGCGCAAGAATTCGGCGTGGCCGGGCGCGTCGATCAGCACCACGTCGCGTGAGCTGGTGCGGAAACGAATCTGCGTGGTATCGATGGTGATGCCCTGGTCGCGCTCGGTCTGCAGCGCGTCCAAAAGAAACGACCATTCGAACGGCATGCCGCGTCGCGCGCTGACGGCCTTGAGCATTTCGAACTTGCCGTCGGGCAGGCTGCCGGTTTCATGCAACAGCCGTCCGACCAGTGTCGACTTGCCATGGTCGACATGGCCGACGATGACGATGCGAACCTGCGGACGCGTGGTGCCGTTAGGCGTTGCCGGTATCGCTGCAGAGACGATCATGTTCATCTGATCACTCACTCGAGGTCGGTTCAGAGATAGCCGGCGACACGCAGCCGCTCGAAGGCGTCTTCGGTTTCGTGGTCCAACGCGCGCCCGGAACGTTCCGGCACTTTGGTGCCGTCGAGCTCGGTCAGGATTTCTTCGATGTTAGAGGCGGTCGAAACCACGGGATTGGTGATGTCGGCGTCGCCGAGCGAGCGATAGCGCTTGCCGTCTTTGGCGAGATAAAGCGGGATGATCGGGATGTTTTCGCGCTTGGTGTAGGCCCAGATGTCGGCTTCGGTCCAATGCAGAATGGGGTGAATGCGCAAATGCGCGCCCGGCGGCGGCGAGGCGTTGAACTGATCCCAGAATTCCGGCGGCTGGTCGCGCACGTCCCATCCGCCTTCGGTGCCGCGCGGCGAGAACACCCGCTCCTTGGCGCGGGTAGCTTCTTCGTCGCGGCGGATGCCGGCGATCAATCCGTCGAAGCCATATTTGGCGAGCGCGAGTTTTAGTCCGTCGGTCTTGCGCGCGGCCGATCGCGCCGCCGGCGGCAAGGTCGGATCGATGGTTTCCAGTGGCGGGCAGGGCTCCACCCTGAGATCGAGCTCCCATTCCTTGCCGTAGCGATCGCGAAACGCATACATCTCCGGAAATTTCTTTCCGGTATCGACGTGCAATGCAGGGAACGGCACGCGGCCGAAGAACGCCTTGCGCGCCAGCCAGATCATCACGTTGGAATCCTTGCCGAGCGACCACAACAGCGCGAGCTTTTTCAGGCGCGCGAAGGCTTCCCTGAAAATGTAGATGCTCTGCGCCTCGAGCGCGTCGAGGTGATCCATGGCGGGCTGACTGGAGCGGGCATCGGACGAGATTTGCCGGACCAGGGATCCCTCGGCCGGGCTGGTCCAACGCAACTGGTCCATGGCGGAATCGCTGTCGAGAAGATGCATCTCTGGACCCTTGGCCTTTGGAGGCGAAACTTCTATAGTTGCACTGCAATAGAGAAGAAATAATTTTCTCTTTGCGGGCATTGAACGAGACATATATAGAAAATAATTCCAGTCAACCCCATAAGTTGGGGAAGCGAGTGCCGCATGCGATTCCTGCCGGTATTTCTCGATCTGCAAGCCGGTGCCGTGCTGCTCATTGGCGCCGGCGAACTGGCGCGGGCGAAATTGCGGCTGCTGGCAGCGGCGGGCGCGCGCATTCGCTGGTACGCGACCGATGGCAATCACGATGTAAGCGGCTTGGAGCCCGCCGACGCGGCGCGGATCGAGCTTGTCCAGGGCGATCCATTGGCCGCCGATCTCTCCGGGGTGATTGCAATTCTATGCGCGGGCGCTGGCGACATCGGGCCCGCGATGTCGGCGCGGGCAAAGGCGGTCGGTCTGCCCGTGAATGTGATGGACGATCTTGCGCATTCGACTTTCATTTTTCCTGCCATCGTCGATCGCGGTGAAGTGGTTGTCGCGATCGGCACCGGCGGAGCCTCGCCGGTGGTGGCGCGCCGCCTGCGCGAGCGCATCGAAGCGGTGCTGCCGGCTCGTATCGGCGATCTCGCCGGCTTCATCGGGCGCTGGCGCAAACTGATCCACAATCGCATTCCGGAATTCACGCTGCGCCGCCGCTTCTGGGAGCGCGTGGTCGATGGCTCGATCGGCGCGCTGGTCCTCGCCGGGCGTAGCGACCAAGCCGAAGCCGCGCTGAAAGATATCTCCGATCCGGCAGCCTTTGCGGGCGCGCCAGCGTCAGGCCGCGCGGAGGGCAGCGTGACGCTGGTTGGCGCCGGTCCGGGCGATCCGGATTTATTGACCATCAAGGCGCTGCGCGCGCTGCAGGATGCCGACATCATCTTTTACGATGAACTGGTCTCACCGGAAATTCTCGATCGCGCGCGCCGCGATGCGTCGCGCGTGCCGGTCGGCCGCCGCGTCGGAAAGCCGGGCATCGGCCAGGACGCGATCAACAAGCTGATGATTGAAGCCGCAAGATCAGGCCAGCGCGCGGTGCGCCTCAAGGGCGGCGATCCCTTCGTGTTCGGCCGCGGCGGCGAGGAAGTCGAAGCATTGCGCGAGGCCGGCGTCGTCTATTCGGTGGTGCCGGGCATTACCGCGGGCCTTGGCGCCGCCGCCCAATTCGAGGTGCCGCTCACCTTCCGCCACGAGGCGCTGCGCATCACCTTTCTCACCGCCCACAAGGCCAGGGACGCGCAAACCGTCGACTGGTCGACCCTGACGGACGAGAGGATGACGGTCGTCGTCTATATGGGGATGACGGCTGCGCCATCGGTTCGCGCCGGGCTGCTCTCCGCGGGACGCTCGCCGCAAACCCCGGTCGGCGTGTTTGCGCGGGTGACGCGGCCGGATGGGCAAGCTTCTGTCGGAACGCTCGATGAATTGCCCGCGCTGGTCGAACAGATCGATGGCGGCCCCGCCATTCTCATTATCGGCGACGTGGTCGCGCACTCCGCGCCGTGGCGCGATTCCAATCTCAATCATGTGATCACCCAACTGCTGGAAGCTGCCGAATGACCTCTCCGCTTGAACAAAAGAAAATCAGAATCACCGGCCCGTCGGTGGTGACCGCCAACCGCACCTGGGACGGTATCGTGATCTACCGCACCGCTCAGCAGGGATGGTCTGCCGAGCTGTCGGACGCCGCGATCGTACGGACCTCTGATGAGGCGCGGGCGCTTCTCACCGAATCGGTCGCCGACGACGTCGGCGCGATCGGCGCGTACATAGCCCCGGTGGAGGTCAAGGACACCGGCGCGATAGAGCCCGGCAATCTGCGTGAGCATATCCGGCTCCAGGGCGTCACCATCGATCTTCCGGTTCCGGCATAAGGCCACCTCTTATGTATGCATATGACGAACTCGATCGCACAATCATCAACGAACGTGTCACGGAATTTCGCGATCAGGTGAAGCGCCGGCTGTCCGGCGAGCTCACCGAGGACGAATTCAAGATGTTGCGGTTGCAGAACGGCGTCTATCTGCAACTGCACGCCTATATGTTCCGCGTGGCCATCCCCTACGGAACGCTGTCGACCAAGCAATTGCATGCGCTCGCCCATGTGGCGCGGCGCTATGACCGCGGTTACGGTCACTTCACGACGCGGCAAAACATCCAGTTCAACTGGATCAAGCTCGCCGAACTGCCCGATGCGCTCGCCGATCTCGCCGAAGTCGGCATCCACGCCATGCAGACTTCAGGCAACAACACGCGCAACGTCACGTCGGACCAATGGGCCGGTGTGGCGCCCGGCGAGGTCGAAGATCCCCGTATCTGGTCCGAGTTGTTGCGGCAGTACACGACGCTGCATCCGGAATTCTCCTTCCTGCCGCGCAAGTTCAAATTCGCCATCACCGCGTCGGATCACGATCGCGCGGCGATCAAGGTGCACGATATCGGCCTGCGGCTTTACAAGAACGCGGAAGGCGAGACTGGATTCGAGGTGCTGGTCGGCGGCGGGCTCGGCCGCACTCCCTTTATCGGCAAGACCATCAAGCCGTTCGTTCACGGCCATGATCTCCTCAGCTACGTCGAAGCGATCCTGCGCGTCTACAACCAGTACGGCCGCCGCGACAACATCTACAAGGCCCGCATCAAGATCCTGGTACACGAGCTCGGCATCGAGAAATTCGCGCAGGAAGTTGAAGAAGAGTGGCTGCAGATGCGCGACAGCGCGCTGGCGATCGATGATGCCGTCATCGAGGACATCCGTTCGCGTTTCAGCTATCCGGCCTACGAAAAGCTGCCGCATATGCCGGAGGAGCTTAAGAAGGCGGCGCATGATCCGCATTTCGAGGCATGGCGGAAGAACTCGGTCTTCCCTCACAAGGTGCCAGGCTACGCCATCGTGACGCTCTCGCTGAAGCCGGTGGGTGGACCGCCCGGCGACGCCACCGCCGACCAGATGGATGCCATCGCCGATCTCGCCGAAAAGTACTCCTTCGGCGAAATCCGCGTCGGCCACGAACAAAATCTTGCGCTGCCCCATGTCGCCAGACGCGACCTGCCGGCGCTGTGGAAAGCGCTCGACAAGATCGGCGTCGCCACGCCGAACGTCAATCTGGTGTCCGACATCATCGCCTGTCCGGGGCTGGACTATTGCTCGCTGGCCAATGCCCGTTCGATCCCGATCGCGCAGGAATTGACGCGGCGCTTTGCCGACCATGAGACCGCCAACATGATCGGGCGGCTGCACGTCAACATCTCCGGCTGCATCAATGCCTGCGGCCATCATCACGTCGGCCATATCGGCATTCTCGGCGTCGAGAAGAACGGCGAGGAATTCTATCAGATCACGATCGGCGGCCGTGCCGACGAAAAGGCTGAGGTTGGAACCTTGATCGGCCCCGCGGTGCCCTATGGCGAAGTCGCCGACGTGGTCGAGGACATTGTCGAGGCCTATCTCGCCCTGCGCGCCCGCCCCGACGAGCTTTTCATCGACGCCGTGAAGCGGCTTGGCGTAGAACCTTTCAGGGAGCGGGTCTATGCCACTCGTTAAGCACGGAAAGATCACCAACGATACGTTGGTCCATGTGGCCGATGACGCCGAGATTCCGGGCGAAGGCGCGATCCTGATCCCGACTGCGCGATTTCTCGAGGACGCGGAAGGTTTTTCGCGGCGTGCGGGGCGGACCGGAGTGATCTGGCCGAACAATCGCGATGTCGATGACCTTGTCCCTTATCTCGCCCGGCTTGCGGTGATCGCCTTGGTGTTTCCGACCTTCCGCGACGGTCGCGCCTACAGCCAGGCGCGGTTGCTGCGTGAGCGTCATGGTTTCAAGGGCGAGCTGCGTGCCACCGGCCAGGTGCTGCGCGATCAGTTCGTGTTCATGCTGCGCGCCGGCTTCGACGCGTTCGAAGTGAAAAAGCAAAGCGACGCGGAGGCGTTTGCCGCGACGGTAAAGCGTTACTCGGTATTCTATCAGCCGACCGGCGATGGCCGCCTCACCGCGCTGCACCGGCGGATGCAGCTGCGGCATTCCGAAAGTGCCAGCCAATGAATGCTCTCGCACCTCAGATATTGCCGGAACGGATAGCACGCTCGCCGGACTTGCCGTCGGCCGAGGAGCTCGATCAGGCGCTTCGCAACCAATCGCCGGCGGCCGTGATCGCAGCCGCCTTGCAGGCCGTCGGCCGCGAGCGTCTTGCCCTGGTCTCGTCGTTTGGCACGGAATCGGCGGCGCTGCTCAAGGTGATGGCGGACGTCGATCCGGCCATCCCCGTGATCTTTCTCGACACCGGATGGCTGTTCGAGGAGACGCTTGGCTATCGCGATACCCTGATCGCGACGCTTGGCCTGCGCGATGTCCGGTCGATCAAGCCCTTGGAGGAGACGCTGTCGCGCGAGGATCCCGATCGCGAATTGTGGTTCTCCGACCCCGATGCATGCTGCCGGATCCGCAAAGTGGAGCCGTTGGCGCGCGCACTGGCGCCGTTCAGCGCATGGATCAACGGGCGCAAGCGTTTTCAGGGCGGTCTACGTGCCGCCATTCCCGTCGTCGAGCAGGATGGCATCAGGCTGAAATTCAATCCATTTGCAAATGTTACCCGCGAAGAGATCGAGGCGATCTACGCAGCCGCAAACCTGCCGCCGCATCCGCTCGCGGCCTCGGGTTTCCTGTCGGTCGGCTGCATGCCCTGCACCAGCCGGACATCGCCCGATGAAGATGCGCGCGCGGGCCGCTGGCGCGGCAGACCCAAGACAGAATGCGGCATCCATACGGTCAAGACTTCGTAGGACAATGACGCTGCAACGCAGCGAACAATGAAATGCGGTTCCGTTGACTTGGAACAGCCTGTTCCCGAGTTATATCTCGGGCCGGTGACAATGCCGCCATCAGGCCGAATGGAGATTGAGATGGTCCGCCGCATTCTGCCCGTCCTCGCTGGACTGCTCTTTGCAAGTTCTGCATTTGCCGCCGATATCACGTTGCTCAACGTGTCGTACGATCCGACGCGCGAACTCTATGTGGATTTCAACAAGGCGTTCGCGTCGGCCTATCAAAAGGAAACCGGCAAGAGCGTCGAGATCAAGCAGTCGCATGGCGGCTCCGGCTCGCAGGCGCGCGCCGTGATCGATGGCCTACAGGCCGATGTCGTCACCCTCGCGCTGGCCTATGATGTCGACGCCATCGCTGCGAAGGGTTTGATCCCGGCGGACTGGCAGAAGCGCCTGCCGCTGAATGCCTCGCCCTACACCTCGACCATCGTGTTTCTGGTGCGCAAGGGCAACCCCAAGGGCATCAAGGATTGGGACGATTTGATTAAACCCGGCGTCAGCGTCATCACGCCGAATCCGAAAACTTCCGGCGGCGCGCGCTGGAATTATCTTGCCGCCTGGGGCTATGCGCTGAAGAAATTCGGCACCAATGACAAGGCGAAGCAATTCGTCGGCGACCTCTACAAGAACGTGCCGGTGCTGGATACCGGAGCGCGCGGCTCGACCGTCACTTTCGTGGAGCGCGGCGTGGGCGACGTGCTGCTGGCCTGGGAGAACGAGGCATTCCTCGCCCAGCGCGAATTCGGCAAGGACAAGTTCGAGATCGTATCGCCGCCGCTGTCGATCCTGGCCGAGCCCCCGCTGTCGGTGGTCGACACGGTGGCCGACAAGAAGGGCACCCGGGCGGTAGCCGAGGCTTATCTGAAATACTGGTATTCAAGGGAAGGTCAGGAAATTGCCGCACGGAATTCCTATCGCCCGCGCGATTCGGAAATCGCCAGGGAATACGAGAAATCATTCGCGAAAGTCGAGCTGTTCACGATCGATGACGTTTTTGGCGGGTGGGCTAGGGCGCAGAAGGAACACTTTGCCGAAGGCGGCATTTTCGACCAGATTTACAAAAACTGAATTCGCCGGGCGGGGGCAGGGGGCATTGTGAGCGCAGCGGCCGGACGACGCAGTACATTGCCCGGGTTCGGTCTCACCATGGGACTGACCCTGACATGGCTCTCGGTCATCATCTTGATACCGCTTGCAGGTTTGTTCCTCAAAACGCTTGAACTGAGCCTCGATCAATTCTGGGGCATCCTCACCAGCCGCCGCACCCTTCATGCGCTGAGGATTTCGTTCGGCCTCGCCTTCGCCGCCGCCGCCGTCAATCTGGTGATGGGGATGGTCATTGTCTGGGCGCTGGTGCGATATAGCTTTCCGGGTCGCCGCATTTTTGACGCCATCGTCGACATCCCGTTTGCGCTGCCCACCGCGGTCGCCGGCGTCGCACTGACGTCGTTGTTCGCGGAAAAAGGCTGGCTCGGCGCGCCGCTTGCCGGACTCGGCATCAAGGTGGCATTCACCCCGGTTGGAATTTTCGTCGCGATGATCTTCATCGGTATTCCGTTCGTGGTGCGGACGGTCCAGCCGGTGCTGCTCGATCTCGACGCCGAGATCGAGGAGGCCGCCGCCAGCCTCGGCGCCAATCGCTGGCACACGGTCTCCAAAGTGATCCTGCCGAGCATGATCCCGGCGCTGCTGACGGGATTTGCGCTGGCCTTCGCGCGCGCCGTCGGCGAGTACGGTTCGGTCATCTTCATCGCCGGCAATTTGCCGAATGTGTCAGAGATCGCACCGCTGTTGATCGTGATCCGCTTGTCGGAATTTCGCTATGCGGACGCAACCGCAATCGCCGTGGTCATGCTGGTGGCGGCATTTCTGATCATTTTCGCAGTCAATCGAATCCAGCGCTGGGCGCAAACCCGAATCCCTGCGCATTAGAGCATGATCCGGAAAAATGGGAACCGGTTTTCCGAAAAGATCATGCTCAAACAAAGAGATGAGATCATGATCCGATTCAATCTAATCGGATCATGATCTAGGGATCGATGCAGATGAGCGAGCTTCAGTATTCCCTTCGTTCGGCACGCGACGATCTGCGCACCGAGCCCAGGCCTATTCGCATTGTCATCATCGCGATGGCGGTGATCTTCCTCACCGTCTTTGTCGTGCTGCCGCTGGTTGTGGTGTTTGCGCAGGCCTTTTCCAAGGGGATCGGCGCGTATTTCGCGGCCCTTTCCGAGCCGGAAGCGCTGTCCGCGATCAGGCTGACGCTGTTGGTCGCAGCGATTTCCGTCAGCCTCAATCTGGTGTTCGGCGTGATCGCGGCCTGGGCGATCGCAAAGTTCGAGTTTCGCGGCAAGACCTTCCTGATCTCGCTGATCGATTTGCCGTTCTCGGTCAGCCCGGTGATCTCCGGCCTTGTCTTCGTGCTGCTGTTCGGCGCGCAGGGCTATTGGGGACCTTGGCTGCAGGCCCATAACATCCATGTACTGTTTGCGGTTCCGGGCATTGCGCTGGCGACCATTTTCGTGACCTTCCCGTTCGTGGCGCGCGCGCTGATTCCGCTGATGCAGGAACAGGGCACGCTCGAGGAGGAAGCTGCGATCTCGCTCGGCGCGTCGGGCTTGCAGACTTTCTTCCGCGTCACACTGCCGAATATCAAATGGGGCGTGCTGTACGGCGTTTTGCTATGCAACGCGCGGGCGATGGGCGAATTCGGCGCGGTATCGGTGGTCTCGGGACATATTCGCGGCGAGACCAACACCATGCCGCTACTGGTCGAAATCCTCTACAACGAATATCAATTCGTATCGTCGTTCGCGATCGCCTCCTTGCTGGCGATGCTGGCGCTGATCACGCTGGTGGCGAAGACCATCCTCGAACGGCATCTGGACGAAGGGCAATATCCGCGTGGCGATTGAAGTCAAGAATATCGTCAAGAAATTCGGCGCATTTGCCGCGCTCGACGGCGTCGACCTGAAGGTCGCCAATGGCGAATTGCTGGCGCTGCTCGGGCCGTCGGGTTCCGGCAAGACCACGCTGCTGCGGATCATCGCCGGGCTGGATTGGCCGGACGCCGGCGAGGTTTCGTTCGACGGCGAGAATGCGCTCGCCCGCGGGGCCAGCGAGCGCCATGTCGGCTTCGTGTTCCAGCACTATGCGCTGTTCCGCCACATGACGGTGTTCGAAAACGTCGCGTTCGGCTTGCGGGTGCAGCCGCGCGCGGTCCGCAAGGACGAGGCCGGCATCCGCGCGCGCGTCAAGGAATTGCTGGATCTGGTGCAGCTCGACTGGCTCTCCAACCGCTACCCGAGCCAATTGTCCGGCGGTCAGCGCCAGCGCATTGCGCTGGCGCGGGCGCTGGCGATCGAGCCGCGCATCCTGCTCTTGGATGAGCCGTTCGGTGCGCTCGACGCCAAGGTGCGCAAGGAATTGCGGCAATGGCTGCGCTCGTTGCATTCCGAAATCCACGTGACCTCGATCTTCGTCACCCACGATCAGGAAGAGGCGCTCGAAGTCGCCAACCGGGTGGTGGTGATGGACAAGGGCCGCATCGAGCAGATCGGCACGCCCGGCGAGGTCTATGACAATCCGGCCACGGCCTTCGTGCACGGCTTCATCGGTGAATCGATTGTGCTGCCGGTGGAGGTTTGCGACGGTTGCGTGCGGCTTGGCGGCAAGTCGCTGAATATCGCGCCGGACGGCGTTGGGTCGGGGGCATCGAAATTGTTCGTCCGCCGCCATGACATGCAGGTCGGCCCGGCCGGCAGCGGTGCGCTCGACGGCGCGGTGCGGCATGTCCGAACCTTCGGCCCGATCCAGCGCGCCGAAGTCGCGTTGTCGGCGACCGGGGGTGAGACCGTGATCGAGATCGATGCGCCCCGGGACCGGGAACTTCAGATCGGCGATGTCATCGGATTGCAGCCCCGGCGCTACCGCATTTTCGCCGCGCCGGAGTGACCCGTCATTCCGGGATGGTCCGCAGGACCAGACCCGGAATCCAGAAGTTATTAGCAGGAGATTCCGGGTTCGCGCTGGCGCGCGCCCCGGAATGACGCTCGAAATTGGACCGCCGTTCACTATTCAGCCACGGTTGGTATGCAACAACCACAATCCATTTTGGGGGAATTTCGGATCATGCGCGCGGCGGTCGCGATTATCGGGTTTTTGGCGCTGGGCGGCTGCGCCGGGGATGTTTCCACGATCGACCAGCCCAGCATGTATCTCAGCATGGCCAATGGCGGAGCCAGGCTCGATTCCCAGGCTGCGGCCTCGATGATATCGCTTTACCGGCAGAACAACGGTCTTGGCGGCGTGGCGGTCGATCCCCAGCTCATGAAGCTTGCGGAATCGCAGTCGCAGGCGATGGCAAGCCTCAACAAGCTCGATCACGACGTCAAGGCGCCGCTGGCGCGACGCCTGAATGCGTCAGGATATCCCGCGACGCTCGCGGTGGAAAATGTGTCTGCCGGATATCACACCCTGGCGGAAGCATTTTCCGGCTGGCGCGACTCGCCCCCGCACCGGGCAAATATGCTGAAAAATGGTGTCACAAAATTAGGCATCGCCGCGAGCTATGCTCCAAACACCAAATACAAGGTGTTCTGGACGCTCATTCTTGCATCATCGGAGACCGGATAACCGGGGCGTGATCCGCGTCTTTCCCCTCGGCGATTGACGCCATCGCGAACTGACGCCACGCTGTGATCGTTTTTTTATAGACGTCACACTGCGGTCGTTTTTTATATTGGTCGTAGGACATTGGATCGGCGGTCATGATGGATCACTCCAATCCAGCGCCAGCAAAGACGCCCGCGACGGCGCAGCGCGTGCTGGTTCTGCAAGGCGGCGGCGCGCTCGGCTCCTATCAGGCCGGCGCCTATCAGGCCTTGTGTCACTTTGATTTCGAGCCGGAATGGATTGCCGGCATCTCGATCGGCGCCATCAACGCCGCGATCATCGCCGGCAATCCCCGGGAAAAGCGGGTCGGGCGTCTCAAGGAATTCTGGGAAATGGTTTCTGCGCCAGTGCCCTGGAATCCGGTCACCAAGAGCGACCGTGGGCGATCGCTTTTCAACGAGACCAGCGCCGCCTTGATCGCGACCTTCGGCGTCCCCGGCTTTTTCACGCCGCGTTTTCCCCCGGCGCCGCTGTGGCCGCAGGGCAGCCCGCAATCAGAGAGCTATTACGACACCGCCCCGCTTCGAAAGACGCTGGAGCGCCTGGTCGATTTCGACCGCATCAACGATCTGAAGACCCGGCTCAGCGTCGGTGTGGTGAGTGTGACGACCGGCAATTTCAAATATTTCGACAATTTCGAGTTCAAGAAGCTCGGCAAGAAGATCGGGCCGGAGCACATCATGGCGTCGGGCGCACTGCCGCCGGGCTTCCCTTCGATCGTCATTGAAGGCGAGCATTTCTGGGATGGCGGCATCGCCTCGAACACGCCGCTCGATTACGTGCTGGATGAAGGAGCCAGGAGCGACCTCCTGATCTTTCAGGTCGATCTGTTCAGTGCGCGCGGCCCCCTGCCTGCTTCGCTTCTCGATGCCGCCGAACGCGAGAAAGACATCCGCTTTTCCAGCCGCACCCGCATGAATACCGACAAGAACAGGCAAATCCACAACGCCCGCAAGGCGGTGCGCGACCTGCTCGGCAAATTGCCCGATCACCTCAAGGATGATCCGTCGGTCCAATTTCTGCGCGAGGCCGCCAAGGAAAACACCGTCACGGTGGTGCACCTGATCTATCGCAGCAAGAATTACGAATCGTCCTCCAAGGATTACGATTTTTCCCACATCGGCATGGTCGAGCACTGGGGAGCGGGGGTGCGCGACGTTCATCTCTCGATGCGTCACAAGGAATCGCTCGAGCGGCCGCAATCCGACGAAACCATGGTCACTTATGACCTCGCAGGCGACAGCGCCAAAACCCTCGGCGACAAACAGGAGATTGAATAAATGGGTACGTTGACAGGCAAGACCGCGGTGGTGACCGGATCGACCAGCGGCATTGGACTGGCGTATGCGCGCGCCTTTGCCGGCGCCGGCGCCAACATCGTCCTCAACGGCATGGGCGCGCCCGCCGACATCGAGAAGGAGCGGGCCAGCATCGAGGCGGATTTCAAGGTCAAGGCGGTCCATTCGCCCGCCGACATGACCAAGCCCGCGCAGATCGCCGAGATGATCGCGCTGGGAGAAAAGACCTTCGGCTCGGTCGACGTTCTGGTCAACAATGCCGGCATCCAGTTCGTGTCGCCGATCGAGGAGTTTCCGCCCGAGAAATGGGAGGCGATCATCGCGATCAACCTGTCGGCGGCGTTTTATGGCATCCGCGCCGCCGTGCCCGGCATGAAGAAGCGCGGCTGGGGCCGCATCATCAATACCGCTTCCGCGCATTCGCTGGTGGCCTCGCCGTTCAAGTCGGCTTACGTTTCGGCCAAGCACGGCATCGCCGGCCTCACCAAGACCGTGGCGCTGGAGCTTGCGACCTTCAAGATCACCTGCAACTGCGTCAGCCCCGGTTATGTCTGGACGCCGCTGGTCGAGAAGCAGATTCCTGACACCATGAAGGCGCGCAACATGACCAAGGAGCAGGTCATCAAGGACGTACTGCTGGCGGCGCAGCCGACCAAGGAATTTGTCACCTCCGAGCAGGTCGCGGCGCTGGCTCTGTTTCTCTGCGGCGACGACGCGGCGCAGATCACCGGCACCAATCTCTCGATCGACGGCGGCTGGACCGCGGAGTAGAGAAAGGCTATCCGCCTGTGACCGTCATTCCGGGGCGTGAGCGAAGCGAAACGAGCCCGGAATCCATAACCACGATCGGGACTATGGATTCCGGGCCTGCGCCAGAAGGCGCATCCCGGAATGACGAAGATCGCTAATCCAGATTGATGTTGAATTCGTAGGCGCGGTCGCCGCCGACCAGGGTCAGTTTGAGCGCAGCGCCTTCGGGATTGGTGCCCGGAGGCAGGCCGTCGAGTTCGAAGGCGAAGCGCTTGACCCCGGGCGGGCCGTGTTCCAGCAGCCTGGGGACCGGGAGCGCCCAGTCCGGCGTCGGTCCTTCCACAAACAGATTGACGGCCCTGGTGTCGGGCACCGCCACGTCGACCAGCACCGTGGATTTCCCGTCGCGCTTGACGTCGCGGATGGTCAACGGGTTGGGGTCTCCGACATTGGCCGGCTTGGGCACGGTGTCGAGGGCTGCGAACAGCGCACTGTCCTCGGTGCTCGCCACGCTGGCGATGGCGAGCTCGGCGCTGGCTTCGACCGGAATGCAGAGTTTCTCGCACACCGCGTAGTTGATATCGGCGCGAAGCGTCACCGGCTTGTCGGCACTTTTGGCGACAATCCGCAGCGGCAGCACGACCTGGGTGCGATAACCCAACGAATAGCCGCCGGCGCCGTCGTCAAATTTCATCGGGGCGGGCCACAGCACGGTGACGGCCTCGATATTTTCCGATTTGGAGAAATCGAAGCGCGGCGGCACGCCGGAATCGCCGGGCGTCCGCCAGTAGGTTTTCCATCCCGGCTCCAGCTGAAAGGCGATGCCGCCCATCAGCACCGCCCCGCTGCGCGATCCCGCCAGCAGGCGGACCGCGGAATGTCCGTCCCGTTGCCATGGCGAGGCATCCTGGGCGCGGGCCTCGAGCGCCAGGGATGACGTCAGTAAAGTTGCGGCAAAGCCGAGCGCGGCACGCATGGGAACTATGACGACCATGAGACGTCTTTACAGCCAAGGGAGGGTGCAAACCATTGAATTGCTTGTGATGCAATTCTGGACGCACGACAAGCTTGATTGACAGAACCGGCACCCAATATCAGGATGTGATCAACGGAGAGTCCTTTGCGGATGGACCCTGAAGACAAAACACCAAGGATTGTTGGCCGCGAAGCCGCCGGCATCGGCGACAATTCGTCCGAGCGCGGCTATCTCGACGGTCAGCTGCTGATCGCGATGCCGGTGATGGGAGATCCGCGCTTCGAGCGTTCGGTGATCTATCTTTGCGCGCATTCCTCCGAAGGCGCCATGGGCATCATCGTCAACCGCCCGGCGGGCAGTATCGACTTTCCCGAATTGCTGGTGCAGCTCGACATCATCAAGAAGTCCGATCAGATCAAGCTGCCGGAAAACGCCGAGACCATGAAAGTGCTGAAAGGCGGCCCGGTCGAGACCGGCCGCGGCTTCGTGCTGCATTCGAGCGATTTCTTCATCAAGGATGCGACGCTGAAGATCGACGACGGAATTTGCCTGACCGCGACGGTGGACATTTTAAAGGCGATCGCGAAGGGCGCCGGGCCGAAGCACGCCATCCTCGCGCTCGGCTATGCCGGCTGGGCGCCCGGACAGCTGGAAACCGAGATCCAGGACAATGGCTGGCTGCATTGCGATGCCGATCCGGACCTGATCTTCGGCGGCGATATCGAGGAAAAATACATCCGCGCCCTGCGCAAGATCGGGATCGATCCCGGCATGCTCTCGAACGAAGCGGGGCATGCGTAGGCTACTTGCACTGCCGCAGAACACAAACCGTCATGCCCCGCGGAAGCGGGGCATCCAGTAATCACCGGCGTGCGTAATCGTCAGAGCGGGATGGCTTTGAGTTGAATCGGCGCAGATGTTTTGTTCACCTCGCCCCGCTTGCGGGGAGAGGTCGGATCGCTCTTGCGATCCGGGTGAGGGGGACTCTCCGCGCATTCAGTATTCGTGGAGGCAGCCCCTCACCCCAACCCTCTCCCCGCGAAGAGCGGGGAGAGGGGGAAGTGGTCCCGCCACTTCAACCTAAGCTCATCATGCTCTAGGGGCTGCGTTTACTGGATCGCCCGCTTTCGCGGACGATGACGACTGTTGGTGAATTGGCTTACCACCCTCTCGCAGAAAGCCCGCTACTCCGCCGCCTGCTGCGCAACGGTCGGCTCGGTGCCTGCCACGGTGGCGCGGCGCATGTCGCGCGGCTGCGACTGGTCGTAGCGCCGCACCCGGTGCATGGTCTGGCGGTTGTCCCACATCACAAGGTCATGCACCGTCCATTTGTGGACGTAGACGAATTGCGGCTGCGTGGCGTGCTCGGTGAGATCGCGCAGCAACAGCCGCGCCTCGGGCACGCTCATGCCCACGATCGCGCCGGCATGCGACGACAGATACAGCGACTTGCGGCCGTGCACCGGATGCGTGCGCACCAGGCGCTGCAGCACCGGCTTGAACATCTGCCTTTCTTCCTCGGTGTAATCGACGAAGCCCAGCGAGCCGCGGGAATACATCAGCGAATGCTCGCAGATCAGGTCCCCGATCTCGGCCTTGGTCTCGTCGTCGAGCGCGTCATGGGCCGCGCGCATGTCGGCGAATTCGGTGTTGCCGCCCTTTGGGTTGACCACGCGCGCCGATAGCAGCGAAAATTTCGCCGGAATCGGGCGGAACGAACTGTCGGAATGCCACAGGCAGTTGCCGAGGTTGAACAAATGGGCGCGGCTGTCGCGCGGCAGAGGCGTGCCGTCCTTGCCGAGATTGGAGACGTCGTTAAGTCCGGTGCCAAGCCGGGAATCCTCCGGCTTGACAATATTGCCGCCGCGCGGATTTTCGCGTTCGCCGAAATTGCGCGCGAACGCCATCTGCTGTTCGTCCGATATGTCCTGGTCGCGGAACAGCAGCACGGCGTATTTGTCCATGCCGGCTTCGATATCCTTGGCCTCCTGCGACGTCAGCGGCTTGCGCAAATCGACGCCCGTGACTTCACCGAAAAAATGCGGGTGAAGCTGCCGGATCGAGACAGTCATGGCGTATCTCCTGATCGGTCGGGCGGTTGGCCCGCTCCATTTGCGTGAAAAGCTACTCGCGGACATCGCGATGTCAACGTCTTCAGGACGCATGCGGCGCCTAGAGCATGTCATGCCCGGACCTGATCCGGGCATCCGTCAATCTTCAAAAGCACTTTTCGAAGGGGATTGCCGGGTCAAGCCCGGCAACGACGAAGCCGCAAGCGCGTCAGGCGTTGCGGGCCATCAGGCCGCCGTCCACCGGGATGATCGCGCCGGTCAGGAACGACGCCGCCGGCAGGCACAGGCTCAGCGTCATATGGGCGACCTCCTCGGGATCGCCGTAGCGGCCGAGCGCGGTTCTGCGCCTGGCATAGATCGCCTTGTGCTCGTCGCTGATCCGCGCCGTCATGGCGCTCGTGATCGGCCCCGGACAGATACAGTTCACGGTGATGCCGTCGCGGCCGAGCTCCACCGCGAGCGAACGCGTCAAGCCGACCACGCCGGCTTTGGCCGCCGAATACGGACTGTTCAATGCGGTCGCGCCGAGCGCCTCGGTGGAGGCGATGTTGACGATCCGTGGAGATTTCGACTTGCGCAGGTGCGGCAGCGCCGCGCGGATCACGCGCTGATGCGCCGTGAGCATCACGGCCAGTCCCTTGGTCCACGCCTCGTCATAGCCATCATCATCGATCGCGACCCGCACCGAGATCCCGGCATTGTTGACGACGATATCAAGGCCACCGAAATGCGTTGCGATATCGTTGACGATGGCTGTGATGTCATCGCGATTGGCAACATCGAGCGCCCAGGCCTTGCCGGTTCCACCGCTCGCTGCGATCTCTGCGGCGACGCCTTGCGCGCCCTCAGCCGCATAATCGGTCACGGCCACGTTGGCGCCCTCGGCCGCGAACACCCGCGCGGTGGCGCGGCCCATGCCGCTCGCCGCGCCGGTGACCAAAACGGTCAATCCTTTCACTGACCGGCTGAGTTCTTTGAAATCGGACATCGAATGCTCGCTGAGGATGATGTCGTGCAGTGCAAGATTGACAAGGCTGGCACCGATCCGCAGAGAGGTCAAACCACGTGAATAGAGGATCGAGGGCGCGATGAACGAACTGGATTTCAGCGGCAAGCAGGTTCTGGTGGTGGGCGGCTCCAGCGGCATCGGTAACGGCATCGCACAGGCGTTCCGCGCCAGGGGCGCGCGCGTGCATGTTTGCGGCACCCGCGCGTCCGCCGCCGATTATTCGCCGGAGGAGGGATCGCATCTCGAGGGCCTCGACTACGCGCAGCTCGACGTCAGCGATGCCAACGCGATCGAGAATTTCAAGCCGTCGTTCGACCGGCTCGACGTGCTGGTGCTGGCGCAGGGCGCGGTGATCTACCGGCGCGGTGAATTCGAAATGGGCGGATTTCGCAAGGTGCTTGAAGTCAATCTGATCAGCCTGATGGCCTGCGCGACAAAATGTCATGCGATGCTGAGCGCGGCCAGGGGTTCATTGATCATCCTCAGTTCGACCGCCGCCTATCATTCGACCAAGGGCAATCCGGCCTACAACGCCTCGAAAACCGGCGCCGTCGGATTGACCCGGACGCTTGGCCAGGCGTGGGCGGAAAACGGCATTCGCGTCAACGGCATCGCGCCGGGCCTGGTCGACACCAAGATGACCAGGGTGACGACAGCGAATCCGAAGCGGCTTGAGGGCGCGATCGAGCGGATACCGCTGAAGCGGCTGGGAACGCCGGCCGATATGGCGGGCGCCGCGCTGTTTCTGGCGTCGCCGCTGGCCTCCTACATGGTCGGTCAAACCCTTGTCGTGGACGGCGGCCTCATTCTGTAAGCCTTAGGAACCGGATCGCGTCTCATCGGTTAGCTCCCCGACAATTTCAGGGAGTTGATGCGATGGACAAGGACCGAATTGTGGGCGCGGCCAAGGATGCCGCCGGTAAAGTCGAAGGCGCCGTCGGCGATATCGCCGGCGATCCGAAAACCCAGGCTTCCGGCCGCGCCCGCGAGGCCGCAGGCACGGTGCAGAATCTGTACGGCCAGGCCAAGGATGCCGCGCGCGAGGTCAAGGATACCGCGCGCGAAGCCACCGATGCCGCCGTCGGCTACGCCAAGGACGCTTATGAGAACAGCGGCGACACCTTCCGCGAAGGCTCGCAAGCCGTGGCGAAGAAAGTGCAGGAGAATCCACTCGGCGCGCTATTGGTCGCAGCCGGCATCGGGTTTGCGCTGGCGCTCTTGATGACGCGCCCGCCGCGCCGTCCTCGCGGGCGATACTACAGCTAAGCTGACACCGCTCCTCATCCTGAGGAGCGGCCTCTTGGCCGCGTCTCGAAGGATGAAACAATATACGGCCTCATGGTTCGAGACGCGCGAAGACGCGCTCCTCACCATGAGGGTTGATCAGTTTACCGCCCGAAAAAGCCCGGTGCCCACGCCGACGGTCCGACATTGCCCGGCGGCCGTGGAACACTGGCCGGACGTGGTGGCGGCGGCTGTTGCAGCACGTTTCCAAAAAAGTCCCGCGGTGCAGGTGCACTGGATTGAGCCGGGCGAGGCTTTTTCGGCTTCGGCGGCGCGCCGGGTGCCGCTGCCGTTCCATCGGGCGAAACCGATGCCGATGGCGTTTCGCCCTTTGCCTGTTCGCGTCCGACTTCGCGGCGCGGCCACACGAAATCATCGGCGCGGCCGGCGGGCGGCGCGAGCGGCTCGCCCTTGACCAGCGTTCGCGCGGCGAGCGCATCGACCGCGGCCGGGCGCGAGCCGGCGCCGCCGAGCAATTGATCGGTGCCAACCGAGGATGCCACCAGCGGCAGGATCGGTCCCGCCAGCGGGCGCGGTGCCGGTTGCCCCGGCAGCGCATTGGCGTCGGGCGTTGCCGGCTCGGTCGGCAGCGCAATCGGCGCGGAGCGAGCAGCGAGCAGCCGCGTGATCTCGCGCTCGGCATAATGCGCGAGCTTGCGCGCGCCGGGCCGGGTAAAATACACGCCGTCATAGGAGCGCAAGCGCCGGATCTGACCCTCGAAGTCCGGGCCCTGCTGCAGGAAGCGGCCGGCTTCGTCGACAAATCCGTCCCAGACATCGACATAGGTGATGCCGGCCTTGCTGGCCGCCTCGCGATACAGCGAATCCAGGAACAACATGTCCGCCGTCGCCTTGGCGCCGCGCACGGCGGGCAGGCCGACCCAAAGCACCGGCACGCCCCTGGATTTCAAGACGCCGATCATTTCGTCGATTTTCCTGGTGTAGAGCTCGACCCAGCGTTCCTCGCGAAACTCATAAAGGCCGTTCGGCGAGCGCGCGCTCTTCTCCGGCGTGGTGGCCGGCGGCGCATCGCTGTCGGCATCGTCCGGAGACAATTCGGTATCGACCGCTTTGTCGTCGGGCTTTGCGGCAGTATCGGTTGCGCCACCCGGCTTCGCGCCGGATTTCGCGTCTGCCGGCTTGGCCTCCGGCTTGGCTTTAGCGTCCTTCTTCTCGCTTTTTTTGTCGGATGGCTTGGTGTCCGGTTTTTCGACGACGGGCTCGCGTATCGCCATGCGGTCATTGAGCCCGAGCATCACGACGATGGCGTCCGGCTTCTCGGTGGCGAGAATGCCCTTGGCGGCGGCGGGCCAATCGGCCGGATCGCCCTTGGGCTGATATTTGATGAGACCGGAGACGGTCTTGTGCCTGCGGATCACGCCCATGTCAGGCCGCTCGGCATAGGCATCCTCGAGACCATAGGCGAGCCAGTCGGCCATCGCATCGCCGAGCACCAGCACATTGCGCTCCGGCACGCTCTCGCGCTTCTCCGGCGGCGGCGCCTTGGAAAAATCCTCGCGGATCACCTTTTTCGGCGCCTGCTGCTGCTGGAACGGTGTGAAAAAATCGCCGCCGAACCAGCCACCGCCACCGCCGCCGAATCCACCATTGCGCGGCTGCGGCCGGGGCGGTCCACCGAAATTGCCGAAATTGAAGAACTGCGCGGAGGCTGGTCCGGCGATCCCGACCAATAGCACGTGCGCAACCGCCAGCGCGACCAGCGGGCCGGGTTCGGTGAACACGCGCAAGAAGGATTTTGTCTGTGGCATGCGGCTCGGCCGTAATGGATCGTTCGGCAATTACTATTATAGCGGAATCAGGCCGCAAGCGGGCAGATTCCTCGCCATAAACCGGGCATCGGCCGCCGCCGTCAAGCTCGCCGGGGAAATGTCCGCTTCAGGGGTTACTTTAGGGGCGGAGACCGGCGTTTCACCGCCCCCTGAGCCGCTCCAGCACGTCGGAGGAGGCAAATCCGTCCGCAGGTGCCCCGATCGAGGCCTGGAAGCCGCGCAGCGCCTCCCGCGTCTGGCCGCCGAACTGGCCGTCCGGGGTGCCGCGATAGAAGCCGCGCTGCGCCAGAAGTTGCTGCAGTTCCAGCCGCTCGGCGCGCGACAACTCCCGTTCCTGGCGCGGCCAGGGCTGCACGAACGGCGAGCCGCCGCGCAAGCGGTCGGCGAAGTGGCCGATCGCCAGCGCGTAAGCCTTCGCGGGGTTGTATTTCATGATCACCCGGAAATTCTGCAGCATCAGAAAGCCCGGGCCCTCGGCGCCGGCGGGCGCCAGCAGATAGGCCTTGTCGCCCGCGTGCGGGAAAGCCTGGCCGTCGGCGCGCTTGAGGCCAAGATGCTCCCACTGCGCGATGGTCATCGCCTTCGCCCGGTCCGCCAGCATGTAATTGAAGCCCGGTGGCACCACGACCTCGTAGCCCCAGCTCCGGCCGGGCTGCCAGCCGTCCTTTTTCAGGTTGTTGGCGGTGGAGGCGATCAGGTCGGCTGGATTATCGACCACGTCGCGGCGGCCGTCGCCGTCGGCATCCACGGCGTAGCGTTTGAAGGCGGTCGGCATGAACTGCGTGGGCCCGAACGCGCCGGCCCATGAGCCGCGCATCTGCTCGGGGCGCAAATCGCCGCGGTGCAGGATTTCCAGCGCCGAGAGGAATTCGTCCCGAAAATATTTCTGGCGGCGGCCGATGCAGGAAAGCGTCGCGGTGGATTGCAGCACGCTGCGATCGCCCATCTGGGTGGAGTAGTTCGACTCGATGCCCCAGATCGCCGCGATCGTATAGCGATCGACGCCGTAGGCTTTTTCCACAGCGTCGAACTGTGGTTTGTATTTGGCCAGGATCTCGCGGCCCTTGGCGAGCCGGTTATCGTTGACGAGGATGTCGAGATAATCCCAGATCGACTTGGTGAATTCCGGCTGCGAATCCATCAAATCCATGATGCGCAGATCGGGCTCGAGGCCTGCGGTAAAGTGCTGGAAGCTTTGTTGCGAGATGTTGCGGCGTGCGGCGTCGGGCCACATCGCGGCGACACAATTTTCAAAATTCGCCGCCGCTTCCCGGATCGCGCTTGCGGTCATCAGCGGATGGCCGGAGGCGCCGTCCTCGCCGCTCCAGGGCGGTGCCGCGCTGCTCGCGGCGGGCGCCGCTTGCGCCTGCGCCGAGGTGGCGGGCCGCTGCGGCGACGGAGCAGCCTGGCTGCCTTTCGAAAACGAGCCGGTGAAGGTGCCGTCGAAAAGACTTAAAGGTCCGCCGCTGGACGGCTGCGCGCACGCCTCGCCGGACAGCAGCAGTGCTGCCGCGATCATGGCCGCACCGGTTCGTCTGCTCGCCAATTGTTTCGTTCCTCGCATCATGTCCCACCCCGCGCTGCCAAGGATATTCTGTTTCAGGAGGCCTCGTCGCGGTTTCCAACAGCTTAACAAAGGCGAGATTTTGGTGCTTGTTTCTTGGCCCTGCTGCCGCGGGGCCGGGAACCGGGTAGCACGCTGAGTTCCTGTGCACTTTCACGATCCGTCCGCGTTGCCGCACAACCGTCTTTGTTCCCGGCTGCAAACCGGCTACCAAAGCCCGGTCAAAACCCACCTCCCGCACGCTCTCTCAAAGGCACCGCGACAGCCCCATGAAAATCCGCAAAGCCGTTTTTCCGGTCGCCGGCCTCGGCACCCGCGTCCTGCCCGCCACCAAGGCGATGCCAAAGGAAATGCTGACCATCGTCGACAAGCCGCTGATCCAGTATGTGGTCGACGAGGCCAGGGAGGCCGGGATCGAGCATTTCATCTTTGTCACCGGCCGCAACAAGGGCGTGATCGAGGACCATTTCGACAGGGTTTTCGAACTCGACGCCACGCTCGCCGCCCGCGGCAAGAAGGCCGAGATGGAGATTCTGGCGCGCGACCAGCCCGAAGCCGGCGCCATGAGTTTCACGCGGCAGCAGGCGCCGCTCGGCCTCGGCCACGCGGTGTGGTGCGCCCGCGACATCGTCGGCGACGAGCCGTTCGCGGTGGTGCTGCCGGACGAGCTGGTGCTGCATACGCCGGGCTGCCTTAAGCAGATGATCGAGGCGGCGAGCAAGCTCGGCGACAAATCCAACCTGATCGCGGTGGAAGAAGTGCCGGCGCATCTCACGCATCAATACGGCATCTGCGGCGTCGGCAAGCGCCACAAGCACGGCAACATGTTCGAGGTCGACGGCATGGTGGAAAAGCCGGCCAAGGGCACCGCGCCGTCCAACCTGTCGATCACCGGGCGCTACATCCTGCAGCCGGAAATCTTCAAGATCCTGGAAACGCAGGAGCGCGGCGCCGGCGGCGAGATCCAGCTCACCGATGCGATGATCGGCCTGTCGAAAACGCAAAGCTTCTACGGCGTCGAGTTCGAGGGCGAGCGGCACGATTGCGGCTCGAAAGCCGGTTTCCTCCGCGCCAACATCGCCTTCGCCATGGCCCGCGCCGATCTGCGCGATGGTCTGCGCGCCGAGATGAAGAAGTATCTGGAGAAGTGAAGTCGAGAGTGCTGACGCCCGCCGCCGTCATTGCGAGGACCGCAAGCGACGAAGCAACCCATCTTCCTTTGTTGCCTCTGGATTGCTTCGCTTCGCTCGCAATGACGTGGTTACCGGAGACAAAAATGACAAAAGGCGCATTCAACAAGATCAAGGCTGGCATCGATGATGTGCGCCGCTATCTGGATGGATCGGCTGATAAGCGAGAGTTTCGCGTGCGTGCGCTTAGCGACGCAAAGATCGACTCAACGTCGGTTGAGGCTCAGGCGCGACCGCCCGAGAAAGCGACGTGAACGATTACGACGCGCTGCGCGATTATCTGAAGAAACAGACGCTGCCGGAATTCGTGCTAAGCTTCGAACAGATCGAGGAGATCATCGACGCGGCACTGCCGCGCGCGGCGCACCGCGCCTCGTGGTGGGAGACGCTGCGCAGTCCGCAGGAGAAGATGCCGCAGCGCGAGGCGTGTTTTGCCGGCGGCTACATCGCGACACGGCTCGCGGACGGCAAGAGCGTGCGGTTCAAGCGGATGAAGTAGGCGTTGAGCCTCGCTCAATCAACTTCATCGCCCCGGCGGACGCCGGGGCCCATACCGCGCGGATCTATCGACGAGGCAGGGTGGCCGACACCGTCCGTCCGCTTTGCGCCAAAGCTGACATTCCCGAGGATTCCGTCCCGCAGCGGCTCCAACTCCGAGCAGGGCGCCACGAACAATCTCCTGTCAGGGAGTGAACTTGTAAGACACGCCTGCGCGCACCAGGTCGATGGTCTGACGTCCGCCCCGATCGGAGCGCGGCGTGAAGGTGGGATTAGTCGAGACAAAGCTGGCCACGGATTCCACTGTACCAAAATCGTAGTGCAGATATTCAACGCGCCCGATCCAGTTGGGGCTGAACAGCAGGGCCTCGGCACCGGCGCCCGCGGCCCAACCGAAATGATCGCGCGCGTCTCTTGACGTTTGCGTGCTCGACGAGAAAGGTGACGCGAAGGCGAAGCTCACCGTCCGCTCGACCCGCTCCCACGCAAGACCGCCGGTTCCGTAAAGCAGAACATTCTGCATGGGGGTCCAGCCGAGACGCGCACGCACGGTGCCGAGATATTTTACATTGTCCGAGAGCGCTTCATCAAATGAGAAAACGCCAGGCACGACAACGGTAAATGGAGCTGAGGATCCCTTGATGCCGGTTCCTGTGAAGTCGAGTTCAAGACCGGCGACGATGTTGGCGGTTTGCCAATTATATCCGGCCTGTCCGCCCGCGGCCCACCCTTTCGAGTTGATGCCGCCGACAGTCCTAATGGCATCTGCCTCGGTAAAGAAGGCGAAATCGTTTTCCTTCCAGCCATAGCCGCCGTGAACGCCGAGATAGAAGCCGGCCCAGGAAGCAAGCGCCATCCGCGGCGCCTTGGTGTAAGGCACCGCGGCGATCACAGCCGGTGGCCCGAACTTGTACGACAGACCTGCGCGCACCACCTCGATGGTTTGAGTGCCCGCACGATCCGAAATCGTTACGCCCAAGCTGGTGCGGCCGCCAACCGATTGCACCGCGCCAAAGTCGTAATGGAGATATTCGAGACGCCCGATCCAGTTGGTGCCGAATAACAGCGTTTCGACACCGGCGCCGGCCACCCAGCCGAACCTGTCGAACGGCTGTGTGAAGCTGCGGGTGTCCGTGAACGTCCCCCTCGGGTCAACTGTAGTTATGGTACGCTCAAAGCGCTCCCAGCCCAGGCCGGCTGTGCCATAAAGCAGCACATTTTCAGCGGGCAACCAGCCCACGCGGCCGCGCAAGGTGCCAAGATACTTTACACTGTCGGAACGAATAGCGGTCGTTGGTGCATCGCCGATAATAAAGGTCGTGCTCGATGAGCCCTTTATGCCAGTGGCGCTCAAATCCAGCTCGAAACCGGCGACAAGGCGATCATACTGCCAATTGTATCCGGCCTGACCGCCGCCGATCCATCCCTGCGACTTGATGCCATTGACGGGTAACAAGCGGAGTAGTGTTGACCACCTCGGAGAAATCGTTGTCTTTCCAGCCGTAGCCGCCGTGCGCGCCGATATAAAAGCCCGCCCATGATGAGAGTGGCGCGACGACCGGGGCCTTGGCGTAGGGAACGGCGGAGACCATTGCGGGATCGCCGAATTTGTAGGAGAGGCCAGCACGGACGACATCGATGGTTTGATTGCCGCCGAGGCTCGTAAAGGCAACCCCGTTTCCTTGGTCAAGAGCGAAAGCGCTCTCGGCCCTGCCGAAGTCATAGTGAAGATATTCGATGCGTCCGATCCAGTGCGGACCAAATAGCATCGCTTCCACGCCGGCTCCCGCAGCCCAGCCGAATCGGTCAAAAGGAAACCTGGAAAACTGTGAGAACGTATTCTCCGGCCCGGCAGTTTGAAACGTATTCGTCCGCTCGTAACGCTCCCAGGCAAGGCCCGCGGTTCCGTAGAGAAGGACGGTTTCCGTCGGCAGCCAGCCGACGCGGCCGCGCGCGGTTCCGAGATATTTGACCCTGTCGTCGAACGTCCGAGTTACAGTGTCAATCGGAGAAGTATTATAGACGACAGAATTGGAGCCCCTGATATCAGCGCCGCTGAAGTCGAACTCCAGTCCGGTGACAGCGCGGCCAAATTGCCAATTATATCCGGCATGACCACCGAAAACGCCGCCTTTCGACCTGATGCCGTCAAGGCGAGTTAAAGGTGCAATGGCGACCTGTTCCGAAAAGTCGCTGTCGCGCCAGCCATAACCCCCGTGCAAGCCGAGATAAAATCCGGCCCATGACGAGGCCAATACTGGCGGCGCTTTTGCTGCCCGGACGGGAAGGTCCGCCGCGGACGCCACAGCGGTCAGCAGGAGCCACGAGCAGGAGCCTAAAAGAATCGCGCGCGCTGGCCTCATAAAGATTGTCCCCCGGAAACGAGCAAAAAACAGCATTATTGGGTGGAAATTAGCTGATCCGCGCTACGCGCGCTGTGGCCTTAAAATCACACCGGGTGAGATTCCAATGTTTCAAAGCATCGTCCAACTGCAAGCCAGTTGCCAATACGGAGGCTGGCGGACGGCAACAGCGTACGGTTCAAGAAGATGAAGTGAGGGCGCCTTGCTCAATTGACTTCGTCGGCCCGGCGAGCGCCGGGGCCCATCGCGTGATCCATCGACGAGGCAGGGTGGCTGACACCGTCCGGCCGCTTTACGCCAAAGGGTGATCGAATGAAGCGCCGGAAATTTATCGGTCTCGTAGGTAGTGCAGCAGCACTGCCGCGCGCGGCGCATCGCGCGTCGTGGTGGGAGACGCTACGCAGTCCGCAGGAAAAGATGCGGCCGCCGCTTCGGTGCGATAGCGCGGGAGATGATCCCCGAGCGAGTAGAACACGCAAAGCGCGAGGCTGGCCCAGACCGCCGCACTGAAATAAAGCGACATCCAGGCGATCTCGTCCTTCCACTGGGCAAAGTCGTGCGTCACGACCCAACGCGTGCGCACATCATGGAGACCCTCGAGCGCTCCGAGATGCTTGCTGCCATCGGCAAGGTCGGCTTGCCATCGGCTCAGGTACATCGGGACGTCGATGGCCATGAGAAAAGCCAGATAGGCTGCAATCCCCGATATCGCGATGGCGAGGACCACGCGAACCGGACCGTTGAACTCCGGCAGCAACCGGCAAAGGCCGATCCCAACCACGAGGAAGGCAATTGCCCATATCGAATTTTCGATGGCGTTGCCCAGATAATTTTTGGTCAGCACCGCATACCACGAGAAGCATTCCGCGATGAGGATCAACGGCACCAGCACCCACGCGGCGTTCAAGGTGGTATCCGCCGCCGTCATCGTGCCCAGCTGGTGCAGGATGATCGCCCACTGCGCCGCGAAGCAGATCTCGGCCACGGTTGCTACCGACCGGCCGACGACGACGCTCGACAGCCAGGTGTCGAACAAGCAGATGCGCTGAACATCCGCGCGCGGAAGGAACGACCTGAATGCGCAGCCAAAAACATAGGCCGCACAGAGCAGGAGCATGAGCTCGATGCCGGACGTGCTGCCGAGACCGCCGGTCGGCTGTTCGTGGAGCTGGCGGTACAGCAAGAACCAAACCGCGATGTTTGCGCCGCTGACCAGCGTCAACAAACCCCACCACCAGGCCAGGGGATTTGACCAGGCCAGGGAACTTGACCGCGCCCGCCATTCCAAACTCATGAAACGCTCCGCGTGCAACCGAACTGACATTTCGCTGTAGCAATTCTGTCACAAGTCACGGCCAGTCACGAGAGAGATTTGTCTGCAACTGGTGCTTTCGGGCGCTGCCGGCGTGTAGTCGCGGCGCATCTCAACAGCCCCACAGACAGCGACGGGTTCGGTTCGCGACTGCAAACCTGTGCAGAGGGGCAGCCTAGCGAAGCTTATGGATCAAGGAGGACTTGCGCCGGTGACGAAGTCGAAACGAGGCACAGCAGTGGCAGACCACTGGTCCCTGGGTGATCATCATGTCGTGCCGACAGCATGTGTCGGTCTCGGACAAATCGAGCACTCGCAACCATCTCAATCGCGACACCAGCCCGCTAACAAAGCCTCCACGAGGGCGGCTACATCGCCACACGGCTCGCGGACGGCAGGAGCGTGCGGTTCAAGCGGATGAAGTAAGAGTTGAGCGGCGCTCAATCAACCTCGTCGCCCCGGCGAACGCCGGGGCTCCATACCGCGAGATCTATCGACGAGGCAGAGGTTTGATCGATCACAGGTGGTCTGATGCAATCATCGAGCTGTGGTGGGTAAAATGAGGTGAAAACTCGCGCCGCGCGGAGAATTGTCGGCAGCCCACAAGCGGCCGCTATGCGATTCAATGATGGAGCGGCAGATGGCCAATCCCATGCCGATGCCATGAGGCTTCGTGGTGAAGAAGGCGTGGAAGATCTGGTCCGCCTGCTGCGAGGGCAGCCCCACGCCGGAATCGCTGACACACACCTTGAGTTGCTCGTTTCCCGTTCGGCGCGACTTGATCGCGAGTTCGCGCGTCCCATCCACATCCTTCATCGCATCGATGCCGTTCATCATGAGGTTCATCATGACCTGCTGCAATTGCACGCGATCCCCGCTGACCTGAGGAAGATCCGCCGCCAACTCCATCCGTACTGATATGAGGTATCGCGTGATCTGGCTGCGCAGGAGCACGACCAACTCCCGGATAACTTCGTTTACATCAACCAGCTCCCGTTGCGGAGTGCCCTTCCTGGTGAGCAGACGGATCCGGCCGACGATTTCCGCCGCACGCGTTCCGTCTTCAACGATTTTCATCGCACACTCGCGCGCCTCTTCGAGATTTGGGGTGTCGCGAGCGAGCCAGTTCAAGCAGGCTTCAGCGTTGGCGACGGCAGCAGTAATAGGTTGATTCACTTCGTGCGCCAGGGAGGCACACAATTCACCCATCGTGGTCACCCGGCTGACATGTGCGAGATCCGCCTGCGCCTCACGCAGCGCTTCCTCGGCGCGCTTCTGCTCGGACAGGGAGGCAATCAATGCGGAGGCCAGAATGACAAACGTGATGCCGGCAACCGCCAGCGCCAGATTGGTTTGATCGAGACTTGCGTATCCGTGCGCCTCGGGAACGGGGCCGTGAGCTGCAAAAGTGGTCCCTGCCATCGCCGTATAGTGCATACCGGAAATGGCCAGGCCCATGACGACGGCAGCAACGAGTTTTTGCCCGAGATCCGTGGTTCGGAATGCCAGAAATAGTGCCGCCGTCGAGGCGCCGATCGCGATGATCAGGGAGAGCGCAACGAATATGCGGTCGTAGCCGAGCTCGACGTGCTCCCGCATTGCCGCCATGCCGGTGTAATGCATGGCGGCAATGCCAACTCCCATGAAGATGCCGCTGAGAACGAGGCGAAGCGGCGATCCGCTGTGGCGACTGATGACATAAAAGCCGCCGCCGGTTACCAACATCGCCACCACGAGGGAAAGGATGGTCAACCCGATGTCGTAGGACATCGGTGTCGGCATGATGAAGGCGAGCATGGCAACGAAGTGCATCGACCATATGCCGCCCCCCATTGTGATGGCGGCCGCCACCAGCCACAAGCGACGCGCGAGTCCTCGGGCCGCCGCCACGCGCCCGCCGAGATCGAGGGCGGTGTAAGATGCAAGCGCGGCGACCAGAATGGACAGTGCCACGAGATACGGATTGTATGTTCCGGTAACGACCATCGGGATTGCCCCAATTTTTCGGACCAGAGACCAACGGGCGACGAATCCGCCGACTCGCCTGCAAAAAATGCAGCGGGGAATGTGAGCGGGACGTCACTAAAGGCCGATGTTGGCCGATGTTCTGCAGACGACCTGGTTTGCCGACATCAAGATGGCCCTTTGGCTCTTGGCTGACAAGATGGACGGGAGTGATGCACCCTGATCCTCAGAGCCGTGGATTTGGGCCTGCACGGTTCCTGCCCGGCGCTGCAAGGCGGAGATTCGCAATGCGACGTTTTCCGGACGGTAGCGTAATCAGTACACACGCTCCTTTGGAGGTATCGTCGAAACTTCGTTCGATAGCGGCTGCAAGTGGACCGGCCTGTAGTCGAGACGGACATGACCGTCATCGTTGAGCCAGCAGAGAGTGTGCTTGAGCCAGTTTTCATCGTCCCTGTTCGGAAAGTCTCCCCGCGCATGCGCGCCGCGACTTTCCGTCCGTCCAATAGCTGAATGAAGGCTGACGCTCGCCTGGGCGAGCATATTGTCGAGTTCGAGCGTTTCGGCGAGATCCGTGTTGAAGATCATCGAACGATCGGTGACGCCAAGATCCGTGCGCATCATTTCGATCGCGCTGTCGAGCTTGCTCAAGCCCTCCTCCAGCAACGGACCGTCGCGGAACACGGCACAGTGACGCTGCATTATCAGCTGCATGGCCAGCCTGATGGCCCCGGCCCCCGTCCCACCCTTTGACCACCTGATCCGGTCGAGCCTTGCGATGGCGCGCTCGGTCGCCGCTTCGGAGGCGGGAGCGTGGCTCTCGCCTCTCCGCATAGTCTCCACCACCCGATACGCCGCCGCCCGGCCAAACACGATGATATCGAGGAGCGAGTTGGACCCGAGCCGGTTGGCCCCATGAACCGAGACGCAGGCGGCTTCGCCGATTGCCATCAGTCCGGGGACGACCGCTTCGGGATCGCCGTCACGCATCGTCACGACCTCTCCATGCAGATTGGTCGGCACGCCGCCCATGTTGTAGTGAACGGTCGGCAAAACCGGGATCGGCTCGCGCGTCACGTCGACGCCGGCGAAAATTTTTGCCGTCTCGCTGATACCCGGCAGACGATCGTGCAGGAGTTCCGCACCGAGGTGCTCGAGGTGGAGCTCAATGTAATCCTTCTGCGGGCCGCAGCCGCGCCCTTCGTTGATCTCCATCGTCATCGAGCGGCAGACGACATCCCGGCCCGCCAGGTCCTTGGCGCTCGGAGCATAACGCTCCATGAAACGCTCGCCCTCCGAGTTGGTGAGATAGCCACCCTCGCCGCGGGCGCCTTCGGTGATCAGGCAGCCGGAGCCGTAGATGCCGCTCGGATGAAATTGGGTGAATTCCATATCTTCGAGCGGCAGTCCGGCCCGCAACGCCATGGAGTTGCCGTCGCCGGTGCAGCTGTGGGCGGCAGTGCAGGAGAAATACACGCGGCCGTAGCCGCCGGTTGCCAGAACCGTGCGATGGGCCCGGAAACGGTGAAGGGTCCCGTCCTCCATGTTCCAGGCAAGCATGCCGCGGCAAAGGCCGTCCTCGTCCATTAACAAGTCGAGCGCGAGATATTCGACGAAGAACTGGGTGTTGTGTTTCAGGCACTGCTGGTAGAGCGTGTGCAAGATGGCGTGGCCGGTTCGGTCGGCCGCCGCACAGGTGCGCTGCGCCATCTGCTTTCCGTAACCTATGGTCTGGCGCCAAAGGGACGCTGATAGATTTTACCGTCCTCGATGCGCGAGAATGGAACGCCGTAGTGTTCGAGCTCCAGCACAGCGGGTACGGCTTCCCGGCACATGTACTCGATGGCGTCTTGGTCGCCGAGCCAATCGGAGCCCTTGACCGTGTCGTACATGTGGAAACGCCAATTGTCTCCGTCGCCCATATTCCCGAGCGAGGCCGCCATGCCGCCTTGCGCGGCGACGGTATGGCTGCGTGTCGGGAAGACCTTGGTGACGCAAGCCGTCTTCAATCCTGACGATGCCATTCCCAGAGCGGCTCGCAGTCCCGCGCCGCCGGCACCAACGATCACGACATCATGGCTGTGCTCAATGATTTCGTAAGCCTCTGCCATCGCGATGTTTCCGGCGCCGACCGACGCATCATGGGCGCGAAGTCACGCCGGGAGTTTCCGGCGCCATGGCGGCGTCATTGCGGCGCGCCTCAATTCGTTTCCAGTTTTGGTCTTAAATTTGCCCCCCGACTCAATTCACTTCATGGCAAGGCGACCGGGGGTAGTTTAGCCGTTGAATTGGGGTATTGGCCATGGGAACAGAACATCTGCAGCGTAACGAGCAAGGCCACCTTGGTGAACAGTCACTTAGGGCTGACGAACCTGCCGACCGCGTTCGTTTGGTACTTGAGGAAAATGCCCTTGAAGGGGATGAACCGTCACTTTGGGGTTACGAACACACCGAAGACGTTCACTCGCTGCTTGAGGAGAATGCCCGTCTTCGAGGGCTTTTGGTTCAGGTATCGGACCTCATCCGCAGAAACGTCCTCGACCCAGGGTAACGCCCTGTGGTTACGTGTCAGGTGGCTTGAGCGCGTGGCCGAAATCCGCCGGCCGCCCTCATGCGGGTGACTTTGGACTGGGTAAGGAGCGCCAATGCATTCCACGCCGGACCCGAAACAAGCCGATCCGCCTAACGTTCTGGTCGCGCGCGCGGACGAAGAGCTCGCGCACGCTTATGCGCAGATCACGCGCGCGGATCAAGAGATCGCGCGCGCGGAGGAACAGCTTTCCAAGCTGGAGCGCGATGCCGCGCGCCATCCTTCGGATCATCCGCAGACCCGCATGAACACGTTTCGCCCGGCTGTCCCGGGCAAGCGGCCGTCGCTTGCCGTGCGAGCGCTACGCGGCTTCATCGGCTTCATGCTGGCAGCTTGCATCGGCGTCGCTGCCATCGCCTGGCAGTCGCCCTATGGCGATACGGCCAGGCAGATCATCGCCGGGTGGGCGCCGCAGCTCGTTCTGACTTCATGGCTGCCGCTGGTAAAACCGGGGCTTCCCGCGCAGCCGGGCCCACCTGCCATTCAGTCGGCCGCGACGACAGCAGCACCTCCACAACCGGCACCTCTGGCTCAGACCGCACCGGAAAATGTCGCGCCGACCGTCGCCGCCCTGTCGCCCGAGTTGACGCAGTTGCTCCAGTCGATGGCGCGCGATCTCGCGACGCTGGGGCAGGCAATCGAGCAGCTCAAGGTCAGCCAGCAACAAATGGCCCGCGACCATGTGAACGCTGTCGACCTGCTCAGGGCGAGCCAGGAACAAATGGCCCGCCTCATTGCCAAGACTTCCGAGGCCAAGGCTTCCGAGCAGAGCCTGCGGCCCAAAATATCGGCGCCTCCGCCACGGCCGACGGCCGCCCCGATGCGCAAGCCGGCGCCGCAAGCCACGGCGCGGCCGCAAGCCGAATAATCGGGCGAGCTGGATCGCGTCAGCTGTGGTTCAGCAGTGATGCTGTCGCACGCAGGGTCAATGCAGCTCCTGGCACTTGTCAGCGGTTTGCAAGTATTGGGTCCGTGTGGCTGATGGACATAGTGCATTCCTCGCGCGAAATCTGCTCTTGTCGGAATTTCGTGCGACGACCGGTGCAACAACGTCGCCGTGCGCAAAAATGAACTCACTTTTTGGTTTTGCGACTGTCATACTTAAAATCCACGGAAAACAGCGGTAGTCCGAGGCGGCGGCCGGGCCCGCTCTTGGCGCGCGGCTCACATAATTCCCGGACGATGACGACAATGTCGGTTTCGCCAACCCGCATCGGCGGAGCCTCGATCTTCAGCTTGATGTTCCCGGCATCGTCGAGCGCAAGATCGTTTGGCGACAGGATTTGCCGCCCGTTCAGGACGACAATATCTGACAGCCCGATTCCGGAACGAACGTTTCGTGTCTCGAGCGTCAACTCTCCCCCAGCCGATATCGCGAGCTTCAACAGGAAAACCGGGTGGGTCCAGCGAAAGGCGTCTCCGTTCAGCTGCTCCAGCGCATGCAGGCCAACGATCGCATAACGATTGATCCCGGTGATCGGCCATCTCACATGCTCAGGCCCGATTGGCAGACACGGCAATGGATTCCGCATCATCCAGAGCATCTGTTCGGTTCGGGCGAGGCGGCGATGAGCAAGCAAGAACCGCTTCCACCGCACTTGTTCGGCGACCGGCAGATGCATCACCACGAATTCATCGGCACGGGTCAATGCAGCGAGCAGCTTCGCCCGCTTCTGCAAGCTCACCAGCGCCGTTGGCAAAAGCGAGACGGCCTGCTTTAACGGACGGAAGGCCTCGCCGGGCTGGTGCAGGGCGGCTGCCAGAAGGCTTCTGACCATGCTGCGCGCATGCCGAGCCGACAGAATCATCTCGGGGCCCTGGGATGGTGCAGGTCCGAAATAGCTCTCAAAAAATCCTGGATCGCTGACGTGCCGTGCTTCCATTTCTCCACGTACGTAATCTGCCGTGTCGTTATGATGATCCGATATCTGCGGCGAATCGTCATGAAAGATGTTTGATATCGGCAGCGCCGAGATGATGAAGCCCTCGCGGTCCATGCGGGCGGCAAGGAGCGGCGGCGCGAACTGCCCGTATTCCGGCTCAAAAGGACCGACGTCTTCGAAGATATCACGGCGAATGGCGAATGCCGTGCGATGGAAGCGGCGCCACGTCGAGCTGCCGGCCCAGACATTGTGCACTTCGGTGAACCAGCGCTGCATAAGCCCGGCGAGATGATGGCCTTCGAGGTTCCTGATCCTGAAATTGCAGGCCTGGCCGTCAGGGTTTGCGGCAATCCAGGCGGCCAGCTGCGAAAGACTATCCCGCTCGGGCAAGCCATGGGCCTCGACAAACAGCAGCCAGGGGGTTTTCGCTTCACGCGCCCCCGCGTTCCAATAGTTCGCGTCGCGCTCGCGGCCCGGCACGCGCAGAATCGCATCCTGATTTCGGAGAATTTTTCGCAGCGCCGCTTCGTCGAGCTCCGTTCCGGAGCCTGCGACCACGAATACGCGGTAGCCGAGCGGATCGAAATCCTGTCCTTCGGTCCAAAGCCGGACGCGTTCGACGATATCGCCACGCACGTCGAAGACGGGATAGATGACGGTCAGCACGGGAAGCGCCGCCGACGGCTCCTGATCTTGCAGCGCTGTATCCGTCAAGGAACTGCCGGGCGACCAGTTGCCGGTGCTGGTCAACAATGCGCGCTTGTTGTCGGTTCCGACCGTCCAGTTGGCATGGAACAGGAATGGCTGAAGCTCGCCTTCCATCGGGGAGGGATGTTCGCCCCCCTGCAGATTTCGGTATCCTAGTCCATTCAAGAACAAGGCCTCGGGCAGCCAATAGATGTAGCGCAACCAGGTAACGTCATTCTCGATCAGATATTGACAGGCGGCTTGATCGTCGAGGCGATTGTCGTTGTCGATTTGATCGGAGTGCAACGCGATCAGCGCATCCAGCAAGGCGATCGCCCGTTCCGACCTTACGAACGAGGCAAACCCCAGGCACAGCACCGGCGGAAATCGAGGCAGCTCTTCGGTCTGGAACGCGAGAGGATAGATTTCGGCGACCTGGGTCAGATACGGAAGTGGATTTCTTATCCACGACACGTCCAGATCGGCATAAATCACATGCGGATGAACTTCGATCAGTTGCCGGATGAAGAATATTTTCTTCCACGAAATATCGGTAAACGATCGCGAACCGAAACTGGCATATTGCTCGGTCTCCAATTCAGTCTCGGACAACTTTTGAGTCCGGATTACCCGGATCTGTCTGGAATGCAGCCTTGCGACCCTCTTCACGGATTTGAGCGCATTTTCCGGGCAGCCGATGCAAACCTGATCAGCGTCAATTCCCACCCGCAGGAGTCCCTCAATCGCGTTTGATAGAAATGCTTCCATGCCGCGCGTGCAGAACAAGGCTACAACAGGCCTGACGTCTGTTGGGTAAATAGCCCCCGTCATGCCAGCGTGTTCCTGAGCGTGTCGTCCGTCATCAGCCGCGGCCGTAGCCTTCAAATTCGCATGAGCCAAAACGTGCCGGACAGGGCGCCGGATGCACACATTCAGACCTAATTTGGCTTCATCCGCAACTGGCATATCCGATGGCTATGCCACCAGCGCGCGACCTTCTCCGGCTCTCTCCCGATTGACCGCCACCGCCGCTTCGAATCGCGGACGGCAAGAGCGTCCGGTTCAGGCGGATGAAGTGAGGTGACCTCGCTCAATCAACTTCGTCGCCCCGGCGAACGCCGGGGCCCATACCGCGTGAACTATCGACGAGGCACGGTGGCTGACACCGTTCGGCCGCCTTGCGCGAAAAGCTGACATTCGCGAGGATAACGTTTTTGACCCCAAGCGGACTTGCCAAATTCGCGCAGCGCGCAACAATAGCGCCAGCGACGAGAAAAATCTTCAAGGTGCGGGGAGCGGGCGACGCACGTTGTCTGCAGCGCTGGTATCGGCCCGAGCGTTTGGAGTGACGAACATGGCTTCGCTGCATTTGCCGCTCTGGCTTCGTTTTGTCCTGCTTGTTGGTGTTGTCGGTCTTGTGTCGGGCGCAAGCCTCATTGCCTACCGGTATTATACCCGCCCGGTGACGCTGAGCGTGGCCGTGGGCTCGATTGACGGTGAGGCTGCCAAGGCAATGTCAGCGATCGCAAGCCGGCTCGTTTCGACCAACGCGCCGGTAAGGCTCAAGGTTATCGACAGCGGCACTGTATTTGAAGCCGCCAAGGCTTTTGCGGCGGGCAATGCAGATCTGGCAGTGGTTCGCGGTGATGTCGGCGATCTGTCAAAAGCGCAAGCCGTCGTCGTTGTGAGCCATGTGGTCGCACTCATCATCGTACCGCCGGATTCGACCATCGACAGTATGACTAAATTGAAGGGCCGCCGTATCGGCGTGATTGGGGGAGACGCGAATACCAAAATTGTCGATGTGCTGAGCAAGGAATATGGGCTCGATCGCGCCAAGACTTTCAAGGATATCGCTTTGCCGGATGCCCGGCGAGCTATTCAATCCAAAGAGGTTGGCGCGCTGCTTGTTGTGATCCCTTTAGCTGAAAAATATCTGTCGCTCGTGCGAGGCTTGTTTCAGCAGGGCCCAAAAGCATTGCCGGCATTGATCTCCATCGATTCCGCCGGGGCAATCGCCGAAGCCGAACGTGCCTATGAAAGTTTCGACGTGCCCAAAGGCACGCTGCGCGGATCGCCACCGGTCCCGGACGATGATCTGACCACCTTGCGGGCTTCATTGTATCTGGTTGCGAGCAAGAAGCTCGGCACAGACCTGGTAACCAGCCTCACGCAGACGATCATGAACGTGCGCCGGGACCTTCTGCACGAGCAACCGATTTTCGCGCAAATCACCGCGCCCAGCACTGACGCGGATGCTTACCTTCCTCTGCACCCTGGAGCGGCGGCCTTCTACAACGGCACCCAGCAGAGCTTCATGGATGAATACGGCAACTGGATCTATTTAACGCCGATGGCGCTGGGGGGCGCTGCCACCCTACTTGCGGCGGCCTGGAAATTTCTGAGGATCGGCGAGCCCGCGACTCCGGAAGGCCCTTTGGATTCTCTCTATGCCTTGGGGCGCCGGATCCGGAAGGCGGATACAGAGGCCGAGCTGTTGGATATCGAAGAGGAAATCGACGATATCCTCAAAGCAGAACGCGCCAAATCCGCCGGCGGAGACGAGAACGCGGTGGATGCCGCGACATTGAATGTGGCAGCCCATCGGCTGGAGAACTTGATTCACGACCGACGAGCCGTGCTTGCGAAGAGACCGGCAGTTGCCTCCGCGGCTTAGGCGACGCACCACCAGGTCGCCCGTGGCAATGGCGAAAAAGCGTTCGGTAGCGCGGATGGCGCGAAGCAAAATCCGGGGCCGGCACCGGGCTACGCGCTCGCGGTGCGACGCAGAACCACTAGCATTAGTGGCTGGCATCGCCGCGAATACACCAAGGCTTCGTCAATGTGCGATTGAAAAAATATTTCCCTTCGCGCCTGACCCAAATCAGATGCATATCCCTCACCGTCTCGTCCCACCAGAGGGGCGATCGCGCGTCGTCACGAGCGCGGGGCGGGATGCGGTGGACGCAAGGGCGTCAGGCGCGCAAGGCAGTCGCAGGGCGAGATGAACCTCGTGAGCGGTCAGCGGCGTGCAAGATGATCGGCGCTTTTAGCGTACGGTGAAGCCGTGTGGTTCTGGCACCCGTTGCTGGTGTCAAG
>Ga0307312_10000005_pt1 | contig 64458 bp, 65 predicted proteins | sample ER_DNA_202_FD_194489 | JGI IMG/M metagenome (GOLD analysis project Ga0307312, IMG submission 194489) | Bulk soil microbial communities from the East River watershed near Crested Butte, Colorado, United States - ER_DNA_202 | ecosystem: Environmental > Terrestrial > Soil > Floodplain | place... | reverse complement strand
CGGTGGTCGCCGTATCATTCCCCCTCAACATCGGGCTCATCGGACTCGGCACGGTCGGCTCGCAGGTTGCCGAGCGCATGCTCGCGTGGCAATCACAGCTTGCTCGTCGCGCAGGGGTGGAGCTTTGCCTGCGCCGGGTGCTCGTGCGCGACATCGCGAAACGACGTTCGGTCGAGATCGAATCCGATCTGATGACAGCTGACCCTGACCAGCTGCTCGACGACCCTGACATACACGTGGTGGTCGAGGTCGCCGGCGGCGATGAGCCGATGCGCGGGTACCTCGAGCGCGCGATTCAGGCCGGGAAGCATGTGGTCACAGCCAACAAAGTGGTGATGGCGAAGCACGGTCCAGATCTGCTCGACCTGGCCGCCCAGAAAAACGTGGACGTCTATTTCGAAGCCGCGGTGGGCGGCGGCATCCCGCTTATCAGCACGTTCCGCACCGACCTGCAGGCCAACCGCATCGAGCGGCTTTCCGCGGTCATCAATGGAACTACCAATTACGTTCTCGGCCGGATGGCGGCCGGCGGCCTGTCGCTGGACGAGGCGGTGCGCGAGGCCCAGGCGGCGGGGTTCGCGGAGGCCGACCCGACCGATGACGTCGGCGGCTTCGATGCCACTTACAAGCTCGCGATCCTGGGGTCGATCGCGTACGAGATCAAGGTCCGGCCTGACGACATCTTTCGCGAAGGCATCGAAGGCATCGAGCCCGTGGACTTCAGGTACGCCAGGGAGCTGGGCTATGCGATCAAGCTGATCGCCCATACCCAGCGCCACCCGGGCCGCATCGAGGCGCGAGTCCACCCGGCGATGGTCCCGCTGGACCATCCACTGGCCCAGGTTGAAGGCGCGAACAACGCTGTCTTCGTCGAGGGCGACCTCGTGGGCCAGGTGCTTCTCGTCGGACAGGGCGCAGGAGGGCGTCCGACTGCATCCGCGGTGGTCGGCGATCTCATCGACCTCGCGCGCTCGATCAGGCGTGGCGTGCAGAGCCGTCCGTCATTCAGCTTCGACGATCGCGTGGCTGTGGTCCCGATGGGTGAGGTGATGACGCGCGCTTATTACCGGATCCGCGTCGACGATCGCGCAGGCGTGCTTGCCGCCATCGGCCAGGTCTACGCGGAGGAGGGAGTGAGCATCTCGAGCTTCATACAGAAGGACGCGTGGGTGCAGGAACGCATCGCGGAGCTCGTGGTCACCACTCATCCGTCTAGCGAGGCGAGCCTGCAGCGCGCACGCGCGCGCATCGCGAAACTGGAACCTGTGCACGCAGTCTCGTCGTTCCTGCGCGTCTTCTGATTCTCCGTGGGGGTCATCGCTCGCTATCGCGAGCACCTACCGATCGGGCCCGCGACTCCGGAGGTCGACTTGCAGGAAGGTTCGACGCCGCTCGTGCCCAGCCGGAATATCGGCAAGGCTCTCGGCCTCGAGCATCTCTATTTCAAATACGAGGGCCTTAACCCGACGGGTTCGTTCAAGGATCGCGGAATGGTCGTGGCGGTGGCGAAAGCGCTCGAGGCTGGAAGCCGAGTGCTCATGTGCGCATCGACCGGGAACACGTCTGCTTCCATGGCCGCGTACGCGGCTCGGGCCGGTGTCCGGGCAATCGTGGTTGTGCCCTCGGGCGAGATCGCCCTCAACAAGCTGTCGCAGGCGCTGATGTATGGCGCCAAGGTCGTGGCCCTCAAGGGCAACTTCGACACTGCCCTCGAGGCAGTGCGCGAGCTCACGAGCCGCTACCCGGTGGCGCTGATGAACTCCGTCAACCCCAATCGCCTCGAGGGTCAGAAGACGGCTGCGTTTGAGGTCGTGGATGTGCTGGGTGACGCGCCGGACTATCTTCTGTTGCCCGTTGGCAACGCCGGGAACATCACGGCCTACTGGAAAGGGTTTCGCGAGTACCACGCCGCGGGGCGCACTACGCGGCTCCCCCGGATGATCGGCGCCCAGGCCGAGGGCGCCGCGCCGATCGTCAACGGACATCCGGTGGCGCAGCCGAAGACAGTCGCATCGGCGATCCGGATTGGCAACCCGGCGTCATGGGAGGGGGCGACCACTGCGCGCGACGAGTCAGGCGGCGTGATTGCCGCCGTCACCGACACAGAGATCCTTTCCGCTCAGATCCGCCTTGCCAACAGCGAAGGGCTCTTTGCCGAACCGGCGTCGGCGGCTCCGCTGGCGCTTCTCTTCAGGCTCGTTCGGGAGGGGAAGATTCAAAAGGATTCGATCACTGTTGTGGTGCTCACCGGATCTGGCCTGAAAGACCCCGACGCTGCGCTCAAGAATGTCGAACCGCCGATCGAGCTCGACGGTGACGCGCGCACACTCGCTAAGGTCTTGAAGCTATGAGAGAGGGGGTTCGGCTTAGATGAGAGTCCGCGCTCCTGCGTCGATCGCCAACATGGGCCCTGGCTTTGACTGCATGGCGATGGCCATCGACCTCTGGCTTGAGGTTGAGGCTGTTCCCGCCGACTCGCCAGCCTGGGACTACGAAGGAGAGGGCGCGGAATTCCTGATGTCGCACGTGAATCCGTTCTCCCATCTCGCGATGAAGGGCCGTGTGCGGAGCGAGATCCCCATCGGCGTCGGGCTGGGCAGCAGCGCCGCGGCTCGGCTGGCCGCATCCGCGCTTGCCAGCCCGTGGGACGTGAAGAGCCACGTGATCGACGCCGGCGCCGACGAGGGCCACCGCGACAACGTGGCAGCCGCGGCCGCGGGGGGCATCCGGATCGTGTCGGACCAGTTCGACGAAAAGCTCCCCAACCCGGGTTGGGGCCTTGCCCTGTTCATCGCGCACGCCCCGGTTCCGACAGAGAAGGCGCGCGCGGTGCTGCCCGAAGAGGTTTCGCGTGAAGCCGCGGTCTTCAATGTCGCGCGAACTGCGTTGCTCGTGCGCGCGATCATGGCCAAGCGCCCCGGACTGCTGGGACTTGCGATGAAGGACCGGCTGCACCAGCCCCACCGGCTGCACCTGTATCCATGGACGCAGGACGTGCTGCACGCTGCTGAGTCCGCCAACGCTTACGGCGCCGCCATCTGTGGCGCGGGACCCAGCGTTTTCGCGTTCTGCGCGCCCGGCACTGCCGCGCGAGTCGCGAAGGCGATGGCGGCAGCCGCACCCCAGCACGGCCGCGGCTTGGTCAGCCGGGTCACCGACAAGGGAATGTTCAGGACTCCGTGATCGTCCAGAAGTACGGCGGTACCTCGGTGGGGACCGCCGCACGCATCAGGAGGGTCAGCCGCCGGATCGCCGCCACCGTCAATAAAGGAGAGCAGGTGGTTGCGGTTGTCTCTGCGATGGGACACACCACCGACCGCCTGATCGCGCTTGCGCAGAGCGTGAATCCCGAGCCTCCGGCGCGAGAGCTTGACATGCTCGTCGCCAACGGGGAGACGATCACGGCGCCGCTGGTTGCGATGTGCCTCGAGGGCATGGGCATTCCCGCCATATCGCTGTCTGGACTTCAGGCTGGAGTGCGGACCAGCGCCCACCACTCCAAAGCCCGAATACGGGACATCAACCCGAATCGGATCCTGGAAGCGCTTGCAGAAGGCAAGGTGCCGGTCGTCGCGGGATTCCAGGGGGTCACTGAGGATCTGGAAGTCACAACGCTAGGACGCGGGGGATCAGACACCACCGCGGTGGCCCTCGCCGCCTCGTTGAAAGCCGACTCGTGCGAAATCTACACGGACGTCGACGGCATTTTCACGGCGGACCCGAGGATCGTGGGCAAGGCTCGCAAGCTTGCATACATCCAGTACGACGAGATGCTTGAGCTTGCAGCAGGGGGAGCCCAAGTGCTCCATCCGCGCGCAGTGGAAATTGGCGAGCTCTACCAAGTAGCCATCCACGTCCGATCGAGCTTCCACGACCGCGCCGGTACCATGATCGTCGCCGAAGTTCCAATGGAAGACAGACAGCGGGTGCGCGGGATCGCGCAGGAAAAGAACGTGGCCAAGATCACCGTCATCGGCGTCCGGGATCGGCCCGGCGTCGCTGCGACGATCTTCGAGCCATTGGGCGCGGCAGGAATCTCGGTTGACGTCATCGTCCAAAATATCGGCCGCTCCGGACGCACCGACCTGACGTTCTCGGTTGCGGAGTCGGACCTGAAAGCGGCTGAAAAGCTCGTCAAGACGGCAGTAAAGAAAGTCGGAGCCACCCGGGTGTCATCGGCCTCCGGCATCGCGAAGCTCTCCATCGTCGGCACCGGCATGCTTGGTACCCCAGGCATCGCCGGACGCATGTTTCGGGCGCTGGCGGACGCCGGCATCAACATCGAGATGATCAGCACGTCCGAGATCCGCATTACCTGCCTTGTCGCCCGAGATCAGGTGGAAAAGGGCGTGCGCGTACTGCATAAGACGTTCGAACTGGACCGTGAGGTGCGGTAGGAGATGCCAGCCGGATCTTTGGCGCCCATGCGGCCCATCTGCGTCGTTGCGACCTCCGCTCCTCGCTTACGCATCAACGGATGCGCGCGCTCCGGTGCTCGCCCCGTCCACTGGGGCCCCCGCGACGAAGTCGTGGGAGGGACCCCTGGCCACCGAATCTCTCGGCGGGCCCTCCCACCACACCTCAAGTAGTTGCCGGTCAACGTCGCGATCGTCGGCCCGGCCGGGTCGGGCAAGACCACGCTCTTCAACGCCCTCACGTCGGGAAGGGGTGCCGACGGCGTTGGCATGGTGGACGTTCCCGACGAACGCCTTGATCGTCTGGCGGCGGCGGTCAAGCCCCTCAAGACCACTGCCGCGCAGGTACGCGTCGAAGACACGCCGCCGGGCAGCCGTGCCCAGCGCGTGGCTTTCGCTCGCCAGGCTGACGTGCTGGTCAAGGTCGCTCGGTGCTTCGGTCCGGACCCGGATCCTGCCGCTGAGCTCGAGGAGTTCGCGCTCGACCTGGTCCTCGCCGACCTCGCCTCAGTCGAGAGAAGGCTCGACATCGTTGCCAAAGAGGCTCGTGCCGGAAAGAAGGACGCGCAGAGCGAGCACGACGTGCTGACGCTCGCCAAGGAACATCTGGATGGCGGGAAGGAGCTGCGTACCCTCAGCCTCGAGCCGGAGCAGAGCGCTCTGTTGAAAGGGGTCTTCCCGGTCACGATGAAGCCGGCGGTCTACGTCGCCAACGCCGCTGACGAGCTGCTGCCGGGAGGGGGTGAGCCCGCCGCCAGGGTCGTCAAGCTCGCCAAGGCGGAGGGCGCGCCGGCGATCGTCCTTTCAGCCCGGCTGGAGGCGGAGCTGGGTGAGCTCGATCCAGCCGAGCAGGCAGAGATGCGGACGGGCTATGGCATCGACGAGTCGGGGCTGGGTCGCATCGCGCGGGCGATCTGGGAGGCGGGAGGCCTCATCACTTACTTCACAGCCGGCGAGCCGGAGGTTCGAGCATGGCCTTGCGAGCGAGATGCTCCGGCGCCGATCGCTGCCGCCAAGATCCACACCGACTTCGAGAAGCATTTCATCCGGGCGGAGGTGACGTCGGTCGACGAGCTGGTAGCCGCGGGGTCGATGGACCCCCTCAGAGCGGCCGGAAAGCTGCGGGTCGAGGGTCGCGAGTATCGCGTGAAAGACGGCGACGTAGTCTTCTTTCGGGTCGGCCGATAAAAAGGCGCGGGGAAGGACGTAAGTCCTTCCCCGCGGTACCCCCTCCTGTTTGCAGGATGCCTGGAGGTGTTTTGAAGTGGCGGGCCTGGGTGCCGGCCGGAATGAATCCGGCCTGAAGCTCTTGGTTAGAAGAGTGCCACTCCTGTAAACAACAGCCAAAGCTGGTTTGACAGGAATACGAGCAGGCCGATCAGGATGATCAGCAGCACATATCGCATGACGTACCTAACGATAAGGATGGCCCAGGACTTGCGAAATAAGTCTTGAATCGCCGGAGCTCTGATTCCATCATTTAGCTATGGCCCAGCTTCGCTTCAGTGGGGCTCATGTGTGGGTGAGGGTCGAAGGGGAGGAGGCGGTTCTCGGCCTCAGCGACTATCTCCAGGACCAGATGGGGGAGATCACCTCGATTGAGCTTCCCGACCTCGGGGATCTTCTTCGCGCCAAGAGGCGGATGGGGCGCGTGGAGTCGGAGGAAGTCTCGTCGCCGATCGAGGCCCCAATCACGGGCGAGGTGGTTGACGTGAATGCGGAGGCGATTGAGAACCCGGACATCGTGAACAGCGAGCCTTACGCCACGGGTTGGTTGCTTCGCGTCAGGATCGAAGACCCGAGCGAGCTCGAGGATCTGATCAGCGAAGAGGAGTACGCAGAGCTCACCACCGAAGTCTGATCCAGTTTTGGGCTATGGGATTCCGTAAGCGCGCCGCGTGCTCGTTTTGACAAGCAGGTAGAGCACCGGGATTCCGATCAAGACAAGCGACCAGCCACCGGCGACGACCACCGCGGCGATCCAGCCCCAGGGCTTGCGCTTCTTCAGACCGAAATACGCGGTCGCATGCAGGCAGGCGGCGGCGATGACGAAGAAGAACACGAGGCCCACCTCGACCGCGATCAGCGACGAAACATCGCCTTTGGCGCCAGCCTGCTCCACAGCCTTCTGAAGCTGATCCCTACCGTTCGGGGCCGCCACGACGGCTGCGAACTGCGCAAGCTGAACGAGCCAGAAGACCGCTCCTGCGCCGAAGATGAAGGGCAGCCATCGCAACCCGGGCGATGGTGCCTGCTTCGGGGGGCCGGGCTCAAAGGATTGGCTGCCGGCGCCAGGCGGCGGCCGGTTCGAAGGGCCGGTCATCGCTATATGGTCACTCCGGATGGCTGAATACGTGTTAAGGCTTGACAGTCACTACATTCGGCGGTATAACTGCGCCCGGGACACAACATATCGTAGTCAACGTCTCAGCCAGTTGAGTCCCGCGGCCCAACGACAGGCAGGCGAGCCACCCCACACCGTCGCAGCCCACGCCCCAGAACAGGCCCACCCCCGCCTGCCTGTCTTATCCTCCCCGCTCCGCGGGGAGGTGGCCCGGAGGGCCGGAGGGGGCTCGGTCGAACAAGAGGCCGTTTCCGACAAAGTCTCTACACTCGACGCCTATGAGTCGCAAGCGCAAGAAGTCCGGCCGCGCGAAGTTCAGGCCTCCGGTCAGAGCCGCAGGAACCCCTGGGGCGCCCGGAGTGCCGCTGACTCAACGCAGCGTGCCACAGGCACGCGTGGGCGGGGACCAGGCTCTGGTCCGTGCCGTCGAGATGTCACTGGGTGCGCGCAACCAGGTGGTCAAAGGCCGAGGCGGCCACCGTGTGATCGAATCAGCCGACCCAGCGATACCCCTCGACCGTGTTCCCTACTTCACCAAGGACCTCATTCGGCTGGCAGTCGTCGGGGTTGCGATGGTCGTCCTCCTTGCAGCCGGCTCGCTCGCGGTGCCCTTGATCGTCAAGTAGACTCGCGCTCCTTGGACACCTCTAAGCCACAAGGCTAGAGTTGCGGCCATGTCAGTTACCACGAGCGAAACTACCGCCAACGACTTGAAGCTCTCGCTACGCGGCCGCCGTTCCAAGGGGGCCGCGCACAAGCATCCCGTCAACCAGCTTCACCATGACGACGCCACCTTTGGGGAGAAGCTGGCGGACAGGATCTCCGCAGCCATCGGCTCTTGGCCGTTCCTGATCATCCAGAGCATATTCGTCGTCGTCTGGCTGGTTGGCAATGCGATCCTCTTTTTCCACTTCGACCCCCGGCCGTTCATCCTGTTGAATCTCCTGTTCTCGGTCCAGGCTGCATACACGGGTCCCGTGCTGCTGCTGGCCGGCAACAGGCAGGCTCAAAAAGACAGGCTGACTCTCGAGCATGCGTGCGCGGAGGCGGACAAGGCCGATCTTCAGAACGTCCAGATCCTCAAAGCTATCGAGAAGAACACCGAGGTCATGCTCACGATCCTCCGTCACGTGGAGACGCTGGTCTCAGACCACATAGCTACGAAAAAAGCCTGAGCCCTCAGTCGCCGGCGCGAGCTGCGCCGGCTGAGCCGACCTCCCCACCCGAGCGCGGAGGAGCGTCGCGGATACACTCATTTTGTGAGGGTGATCCTGTTCACGGGCAAGGGCGGCGTCGGCAAGACGTCAGTTGCCGCAGCCACGGCAGTCCAGTGCGCCAGGGCGGGCTACCGAACTGTCGTTATGAGCACGGATCCCGCTCACTCGTTGGGAGACTCGTTCGATGTCGAGCTGGGGACTGACCTCACACCGATCTCAAATAACCTTTGGGCTCACGAGGTCTCGTCCCTGCACGAGATGCAGCGGCATTGGGTGAAGCTGCACGAGTATGCGGTCGAGGTGTTTTCGACCCAAGGCCTCGACGAGGTGGTGGCAGAAGAGGTTGCCAACCCGCCGGGGATGGACGAGATCGCATCCTTGATGTGGATCAAGCACTACGCGCAGCGCGATGAGCACGACGTCCTGATCGTCGACTGTGCCCCGACAGGCGAGACGTTGCAGCTGCTTACGTTTCCGGACGCCGCCAAGTGGTGGCTCGACAAGATCTACCCATGGGAGAGGCGCGCGATGCGCATGGCGCGCCCGGTGCTTCAACCAATGATGGGAATTCCGCTGCCGTCCGACGAGGTGTACGCATCGCTCAAGGATCTTCTGCTCGACCTCGGAGGCATGCGAAAAGTTCTCACCGACCCTGCTGTCACATCGGTCCGAATCGTTCTCAATCTCGAGAAGATGGTGGTCAAGGAAGCCAAGCGCGCATTCAGCTACTTGAGCCTGTTCGGCTACACAACTGACGCGGTCATCGTCAACCGCTTGCTTCCCGATGAGGTGCACGACGAGCTCTTCAAGAAGTGGCAGCGCATTCACAAGCGTTACGAGGTTGAGGTTCAGGAGTCCTTTGCCGGCATCCCCATCTTGAACGTGCCCCTTTTCGATCAGGAGGTGGTTGGGGAGAAGATGCTCCTGCGCATGGCCAAGGCGACCTACGGGGACCGCGACCCGGCCGAGCACTTCGCCCACTCGAACCCTCAGCGCATCGAAAAGGAAGGGTCTGATTACGTCCTTACATTGAAGGTCCCGTTCGTCGATCGCGCCGCCGTCGACCTGAGCCGTCACAACGGTGAGCTTTACGTGACCGTCGGCAACTACCGTCGCGAGATCTCTCTGCCGCGGGTGCTTGCCAAGCGAGATACCGCCGGCGCGACAATCCAGGATGGAGAGCTGCGAGTGCGGTTCGCTCGGCGAGTCGAGTCGCCGGCGATTCAATCAGCCTCTGCCCGCCAGGGAAAGTGACCGAACGATGACGCGTGACGGCGAGCGGCTGATCGAGCTCATCAACGAGCTAGGCTCTCGGGTCACACACGTGGTGTCAGACATGGTTCCTCCCGCGGCCCAGGTCCATCTGCTCAACGCACAACGCGAGCTGATCACCGCGCTGATGCTCATTTACGAGCATCGGGTCACTGCCGCGCCCCCGCCCACGCGACGCGGGCGCCCTTCATCCCAGCAGACGTCCCGGCGGCGGACCCCAAGGCGCGTGGGCAAGATTCCCATCGAGTGAACGGCTTCGTCGCCTTCGTGCTGGCCGCGCTGCTGCTCGTGCCCGCCCTGCTGGTGGCGATCCCCGTCCATGAGATGGGCCACGCCGCGGCTGCGTACCTCCAGGGCGACCGATCGGTCAGGTACTTCGGCTACTTCAAGCCCGACCCGCGCCGGTTTCTCGATCCCCTTGGGGTGATCGCCGTTTTCATCGCCCTGGTCGGCTGGGGCAGGCGCGTACCGGTCCAGCCGAACCGAATCAGCTCCATGCGCCAGCGGCTGCTACATCAGCTCGGCGGGCCGGCCGCGAATCTCCTGGTGGGGATCGTGTTCGGCGTGGTTTGGCGAGCTCTCAACGCGGCTGGCATTGGATTCGATCTCGCCTTCTCGCCGGGCCTGATCGGCGCCGTGGTCTACGTGATCGTCTTCCTCAACCTTTCCATCTTCGCTTTCCAGCTGTTGCCGATCCCAGGCCTCGACGGCTGGGACATCGTGGAGACGGTGTTCAGGAGCCGCAATCCGCGCTTCTTCATGGACGTTTCAGCTCGCCGGCGCGAGATCTGGATCGGTTTGATAGTCATCGTCTTCCTCTTCCAGATCTTCCAGGGCGCCAACCTGCTCTCTCTGGTGATGTCGCCGCTCTACACCCCCGCGAGCCTAATCTCATTGGGTATATGCGAGGGTTACGCGATCCCCGGCCTGGCGGGCCTTCACCCTTGCCTGCTGTCGGGACGCTGATCAACGAACCCGGTTATGCGGCTCTCGTAAGCGATTTCGGGCGCGTCAGGGTGACCGAGGCTTTACGGGAGCAAGTCGACCGGGAACGAAAATCGGAGGCACTGTCGGCCGCCGAGCGTCTCAGCCAGGTCGAGGCGCGCCTTCGCGTGACTGTGGCGCCCAAGCTTCGCCGGGTCATCAACGCCAGCGGCGTCATTCTTCATACCAACCTCGGGCGGGCGCCTCTCTCACGCGCTGCGGTTGAAGCGGTGGCTGCCGCTGCGGGCTCGTACAGCAACCTCGAGCTCGACGTCGACACAGGCCGCCGGGGCGAGCGCTCGTCGCTCGTGTCCGGATTGCTGACGTCCCTGTTCGCGTGCAAAGCGGCGCTGGTGGTCAACAACAACGCTGCGGCCGTGCTGCTTGCGCTGACAGCACTGTGCAAGGGGCGTGAGGTGATCGTGTCGCGTGGACAGCTTGTAGAGATTGGCGGATCGTTCCGCATGCCTGACGTGATGCGTGTCTCCGGCGCACGCATGATCGAGGTCGGCACCACGAATCGCACCCGTGCCGATGATTACGAGCAGGCGGTTACAACGCGGACCGCGGCACTACTTCGAGTCCACACTTCCAACTTCCGAGTCACCGGTTTCACCGAGTCCGCAACGTTGGACGACATGTCCGAGGTAGCTCGCAAGCATCAACTACTGCTGATCGACGACCTTGGGAGCGGGGCTATCGAGCCAATCGAGGACGAGCCCACAGTGTCTGATTCGCTGAGGGCCTGCGACCTGGTGACGTTTTCCGGGGACAAGCTGCTCGGTGGCCCACAATCAGGAATTCTTCTTGCGGCGACCGAGGCGGGCGTTGCTGCGGTCCGAAAGATGTCGCGCCATCCGCTTGCGCGGGCTGTGCGCATCGACAAGCTCACGCTCGCCGCACTGGAGGCGACTCTCAAGCAGCGATTGACGGGCCGCCTCGATGAGATCCCTGTCGCCAGGATGCTGCACGTGCCGGCGTCGGATGTTCGCCGGCGGGCGGCCATGTGGTCAGTAAAGCTCGAAGAACGAGGTGTCCGCACGCGCCTCGTCGGGGGTGAATCGGCGGTGGGTGGCGGCTCCGTGCCGGGTCGAGGCTTGCCCACCGTATTGCTTTCGCTGGAAGGGCCAGCCTCCCGCATTGCGACTGCGCTCAGGCACGGAGATCCACCAGTGATCGCCCGCATCGAGAAGGACGCATGCTGCCTGGATCCGCGGACGGTCTTGAGAGGTGAGGACGAAACCCTCATCGACGCGGTGGAGGTGGCCGCGCGGAGCGTTACACGGTGACCGATCAGTCGTTTGTGGTCGGCACCGCCGGCCACATCGACCACGGCAAGTCGACTCTCATCACCGCCCTGACCGGCATCGACCCGGACCGCCTCGCGGAGGAGAAGCGGCGGGGCATGACGATCGATCTCGGCTTTGCCCACATGCGGCTGCCGAGCGGCCGTGAGATTGGGATCGTGGATGTCCCGGGCCATGCCCGCTTCATGCGCAACATGCTTGCCGGCACGCATGGGGTGGATGCTGTGATCCTCGTCGTAGCAGCTGACGAAGGTGTGATGCCGCAGACGCGCGAGCACCTCGAGATCGTCGACCTCCTGGATTTGCGCCGCGGCATCGTCGTGCTGTCAAAGGCGGACCTCGTCGACGAGGCGTGGCTCGAGCTGGTCACGGCGGAAGTGCTCCTGACGCTCGAGGGCACCGCGCTGGAAGGAGCGGAAGTGCTCCCGGTGTCTGCCGCCACCGGCCAGGGCATCAGCGAGCTGAGCGCGGCGTTGGACGCCCTGCTCGACAAAGCCGAGACGAAAGTCAACCGTGGGGTGCCACGCCTGCCCATAGACAGGGTCTTCACGATGAGTGGGTTCGGCACGGTCGTAACCGGGACGCTCGTCGACGGAAACCTGAGCGTCGGAGACGAGCTCGAGGTGGTGCCGCGAGGGCGATTGGTGCGCGTCCGAGGGCTGCAGCGACACAACCAGAGCGTCGAGGCGGCTTCTCCAGGGAGCCGGGTCGCGGCCAATATCACCGGCGTTGAGAAGAGTGACCTGGCGCGTGGTGACGTGCTGGCCTCGCCCGACACGGTCAAATCGACGCGCCGGATTGACGCTCACGTGCGTGTGCTCGCATCGGCGCCGCGAGCATTGCGACATGGCGCTGAGATGCTCCTCCATACGGGCACCTCTGAGGTCGGCTGCCGCGTCATCGTGCTGGCCGCGGACGGAATCGAGCCTGGAGGGGAAGGTTGGGTTCAGCTGTACCTCGAGCGCGCCATCGCCGCAGCTGCCGAAGACCGCTTCGTCCTCCGCGTTCCGAGTCCTGCGCTGACGGTGGCCGGAGGTCGTTTCGTGGATGTCGCGCCGCGCAAACACTCTCGCCACGATGTGACTGTTGGCGAGTCGCTCGACCGGCGCGCGGCAGGCGAGGTGATGCAGGAAGAGCTTCGCAAATACCCTCGTGGTGTTACCGCGGCAGCGCTCCTCAAGGCGACGTTGGCGCAGCCATCCGACATCGATCGCCTTCGCGCGCACCGGGTTGGTGAGTGGCTCTTTGCCGACGGCGCGTGGGACGCCATAAGACAACTGGCGACGACTGAAGTCGAGGCGTACCACGAAGCTCATCCATTGCGAGCGGGGATGGCGCGAGAAGAGCTGAGGAGCCGGCTAAGGCTTCCGCCCAGCTCCTTTCCTGTGGTTCTCGCTAGTTTCCTCGAAGAGGAGTTGCTCGAGGAGCGTGATGGCGAGATTGCCGCGCCCAAGCACCGCGTCGCGCCTGAATCGTCCGATGGCCCTTCCGCGCGATTGGTCGACCTGCTGGGCGCTCTGCCCTTCGCTCCACCCTCGCTCCGCGACGCGATGGAACAGACAGGAGCGGGGCCCGAAGTCGTGAGGGCGCTTGCGCAGCGAGGCGACATCGTCAGGTTGAGCGAAGACTTCGCCTTCACGAAACAGGCGTACTCGAACGCCGTGGCACTCGTCAAGGAAATCATCGCCACCACTGGGTCGGTCACCGTCGCTCAGCTGCGCGATCGCATGGGTGCCAGCCGCCGGCCGGTGCTGGCCCTCCTCGAGCGTCTCGATGCTGAGAAGGTGACCCGACGCGTCGAAGACCACCGGGTCCTTTTTCGCTAACCTTCGGCCATGGCGCGCATACGCGGCGACCAGGATGGGACTTACTGAATGCGAATAGCCGAGCTGCTCGGTCGCAGCCGGCCGACAATCTCATTCGAGTTCATGGCACCTCGCGACGAAAGCGAGGTGGAAGTTCTCGAGAGGACCATCGCGGCGCTGGCCGGCCACGCGCCTGATTGGGTATCGGTGACGTACCGCTTGCGCACCGGGGACAAGACGCTGGATCTTGTCACTCGCATCAAGCGCCAGTACCACATCGAGGCGATGGCACATCTCACCTGCGCGAACTCGTCGGATAGGACACGCCAAATTCTCAACTGGATGGAGAGGGAGGGCGTCGCCAACGTGCTCGCTCTGCGTGGGGACCCCCAGGACTCGGATGAGAGCTTTTTGCCGCCGGATCCCGACCTTGCCCACGGCTCCGACCTGATCGCGTTCGTGCGACGAAACGGATACGGGTTCGGCATCGGCGCCGCATGCAGCACCGAGAAACATCCCGAGAGCCCCGACCTCGATCACGAGTTCCGCTACATGAAGCTCAAGGTCGATGCCGGGGCGGACTTCCTTGTCACGCAGCTCTTCTTCGACAACCGCTTCTACTTCGACCTGGTGGCGCGGGCCCGGGCCGCCGGGATCAACGTTCCGATCGTGCCGGGCCTGATGCCTGTGCCGAGCCGGCGCTCGCTCGCGCACATGACGGCGATGTCAGGGGCCACCGTTCCCACAGCGCTCCAGCACGCGATCGATGAGCAACCCGACGACGATGCAGTCCGCAAGCTTGGGGTGCAGCATTGCATCCAGCAGTGCGCACAGCTGCTCGAGGCAGGGGTCCCCGGGCTGCACTTCTACACATTCAACCGGGCGCGCGCGCCGATCGAGATCCTGGCCGCCCTTCGAGGCCAACAGCTGATCGCGTCCTGATTCGAGCGCCGCGCGCTACAGTCCACTGATGCTTGCCGGTATCGACCTTGGCGGAACTCAGGTCCGGGTTGCGCTTGCGCGGTCCGACGGCCAGCTGATCGCAAGCTTCAAGACCAGCACCCCGCTGCTCGGTAGTCCGCAACGGGTTGTCGACTGGGCCGCGACAGAGATCGAGAGCCACCGAGGTCGCGAGAAGGTGCGCAGCGTGGCCATAGGCGCACCAGGTCCAATCGATGTCAAGCGAGGCATCCTCGTCAACCCGCCGAATCTCCCAGGTTGGCGCAATGTCCCGCTCGCGGCGATGCTGAGGAGCGCCATCGGCGCCAGTGCCCACGTCGCGAACGATGCCGATATGGCGGGGCTTGGAGAGTTCACCCGAGGAGCCGGCCGAGGGACGCGGAACATGGTTTACATCACCTGGTCGACGGGAGTGGGCGGCGGACTGATCATCGACGGAAAGCTGCACCGCGGCGGACACGGCACGGCGGGCGAGGTCGGGCACATGATCATCGACCCCAACGGGCCCCTGGACCAGTGCGGTCAACACGGCTGCCTCGAGGTGTTCTGCGGTGGCGCAAACCTGGCCCGGGAGACAGGCCACCCGGCTGCCGAGCTGTTCGCTGCTGCCGCGCGCGGCGACAAGCATGCGGGGATGGTGGTCGAACGGGCGGCGCGCTACATGGGGATGGCCCTGATCAGCCTTACGAACGTAGTGGACCCGGAGATGTTCGTGATGGGAGGGGGCGTTACGCGTTCATGGGGCCTGGTGCAGCCGATGATGTTGGAGACGCTGCGCTCCTCCCCGTTCATCAGGCCGGCCCGCCGGCCCCTCCTGCGCCGAGCTCGCCTGGGGGACCGCGCCGGTCAGGTTGGAGCTGTCGAATGGGCTCGGATCAACCAGTAGACGACCGCCAGCTGCTCGGTCTGCTGAAACGAGCCGCCGACGATCTTGGCGTCAAGGCGTGGATCGTCGGCGGTTACGTCCGCGATCACCTGCTCGGTCGCGTGCAACCCGACCTCGATGTTGTCGTCGAGGAAGGCGCGGCACCTCAGCTCGCGGCGCTGTTCGCTCAGCTGACAGGCGCGGGACCACCTGTCACGTTCGAGCGATACGGCACGGCACAGGTCACGCTGCCGGGACACCTGGTGGAGTTCGTTGCTGCTCGTTCCGAGTCCTATTCACCGAACTCCCGAAAGCCCGACGTGCGTGCAGCGACGCTCGACGAGGACTTGCGCCGGCGGGATTTCACAGTCAACACGCTGTTGATGGATTTCGACGGCAACATCCACGACCGCCTGGGCATGGCCCGGGCCGACCTCGACGCTCACATCCTCCGAACACCGGCCGATCCGATCCAGACCTTCAACGACGATCCTCTTCGGATGCTCCGAGCCGTACGTTTTGCCGCCCAGCTGGGCTTCGAGCTGGCGCCCGAGCTGCTGCCGGCGATGCGGCAGTTGAGCGGCCGGCTCGTCTCCCCGGTGATCTCGACCGAGCGCATCTCCGAAGAGCTTCGAAAGATGCTGCTCTCCGAGCGGCCGCGCCTGGCCCTGGAGCTGCTTGACGCAGCGGCACTTCTCGAGATCGTGCTGCCCGAGCTGGCCGCCTGCAAAGGCGTTGCGCAGAGCGGCTATCACACCCATGACGTGTACGGTCACACTCTCCTGGCAGTAGGTCTGACCCCGCCGGATCTCATCGTCAGGCTGGCCGCGGTCTTCCACGACGTCGGCAAGCCGGCCACCGCAACGCCAGAGGGAGCATTCACCGGGCACGAGGAGGTGGGAGCCGTAATGGCCAGGGCGGCGCTCGAGCGCCTGCGTTTCCCGCAGAGGGAGATCGACGCTGTCGTCACGCTTGTCCGCCTGCACCTTCGTCCTGTGTACTACCGGTCAGAGTGGTCTGACGGCGCGGTTCGCCGGATGGCGCGGGACGCGGGTGCACAGATCGAGAGGCTGATGGCGCTTGCCCGGGCCGACATCGGGGCGTCGGCTTACCCGGAGCCGGAAAAGCTCGACGAGCTGGCGGCGCGCCTGGCAACGGTGCTGTCGGAGAAGCCGACCCGGCTGGCCGCCCCCATCGACGGAGAGGACATCATGCGTGCGCTGGGCATCCCACCAGGACCGGCTGTCGGCCGCATCAAGGAGCGGCTTGGCGAGCTGATCATGGACGGCGAGATTGAGCCCTCGCGTGAGGCGGCCCTGGCCTACCTGCAATCCCACCGCAAGCTCTGAGCCCTGGCCGCCAGCACCAACCTCCGCTCCCAAAGGGACGGGAAAATGAACGTTTCCGCCATGGCCTGCAGCGGGTATGCTGCGGACCGTGGGACCAGCGGGGGGCTGGGTAAGGGAGGTCCAGATGACGGACATCGGGGTGGAAGCGATCGGTGTTGCCGGGAGTAATGGGGGGCCCGACCCACATGGCGGCGATCAGAAGTCGACGGTGCTGGGGCGCGATGACGCGCTGTCGGGGCGGCTGCAGCTGAAGAGCGGTGGCCAGATGCTCGGCAACTTCAGCGGCCAGATCGAGTGCGATGGCGACCTGCTGATCGGTCCCGAAGCGCACGTCGAGGCCGACATCCGCAGCGAAAGGGTGACGATCGCCGGGTTCGTTCGCGGAAACATCGTGGCGTCGAGCCGACTCAAGATCACGAGCACGGGTCGCCTGGAGGGTGACGCCAAAGTCGGAGCGCTGGTGGTGCAGGAGGGTGGGGTCCACCACGGGGTGATCAGGGTTCATCCCGAAGGAGTTCCCGATCACGAGGACCAGATCATCGTCGACTCCCGCGCCGCCGTAATTCCAATCAAGAGCCTCCCCAACCCGGTGGGCCGGGTACGGAAGTTCTGGGGTGAGTTCTTCTAGGAGCCGGTCAGCTGCAAAGCGGTCGGGCGGCGCTCGCGCGCCGGCATCTAAAGGGGCTGCGCGCGTTCGCAAGGCGCCCGCATCGGTGGCGAGGCTGCGGGCGCCTCAGATGGCCCCGATCATCTCCGCGAAACCGCGGCCGAGCGGCCCGCGACGCTTGAGCGACGTGCCGCTTGATGAAGATGAGGTGCTCGTCGACGGTTTCGACGGCACCCTCGACGGGGTCAAGGTTCGCATCACTGCCGTGCTCGAGCGCACCTGCGTGTACGTGGACGGCACAGGGGACAGACGGTTGGCGAGCAAGAAAGACGTCTGGGTTGAAGCGGACGAGCTGCCCATCCGCCGTCGCGGCGTCGGCTAGCTCGGATACGCTACCCGTCGAGGGTGGCTAGTTAATTTGGACCAGGAAATGGATCGAAACCTGGCCCTGGAGCTGCTCAGGGTGACGGAGGCAGGGGCCCTCGCCGCCGCTCCGCTCCAGGGCCGAGGCGACAAGATGGGCGCTGACGGGCGCGCCGTCGAAGCGATCCGAAACGCCCTCGCATCGGTCGACATGAGGGGCACCGTCGTGATCGGCGAGGGTGAGAAGGATGAGGCGCCGATGCTCTACTTCGGCGAGCAGATCGGCAACGGGCTCGAGCCGGAGCTGGATGTGGCGGTCGATCCGATCGAGGGCACAAGCCTGACCGCCGCAGGTCTGCCAGGGGCGATCTCGGTGATCGCGCTCGCCGAGCGCGGGACGATGTTCACGACTCATGTTCACTACATGCAGAAGCTGGTGGTCGGCCGGCGGGCGAAGGGAGTCATCGACCTTGACATGCCGGTCGAGTGGAACCTTGTCCGCATCGCGAAGGCGGAGGGACTGCCCCCGCAGGAGCTGACGGTGGTGGTGCTTGAGCGCCCGAGGAACGACGACATCGTCGCCCAGATCCGTGATGTCGGCGCACGCATCAAGCTGATCCCCGCCGGGGATGTCGCGGGCGCCCTCGAGGCGGCGCTCGAAATGAGGTTTGGGATCCACTGCATGATGGGCTCGGGCGGCGCAACCGAAGGAGTCCTCGCCGCGTGCGCAGTAAAGGCCATCGGCGGCGACATGCAGGCCAAGCTCCTGCTGCGCGACGACGATGAGCGAAATGTGGCTGTCAAAGAGGGGCATCAGCCTGACAAAGTCTTGTCGATCGATGACCTTTGCTCCGGCAACAACATCTTCTTCGCCGCCACTGGAATCACGTCAGGAGAGCTGCTCAAAGGCGTGCGTTACGAAGTTGTTTACGCCTACACGCAGTCGATGGTGTTGCGCTCGGCTTCAGGGACCATGCGCATCGTCGACGCATACCATCCGATCGACAAGCTTCGCGCCAAAGAGCTGCTGCCGGAGCAGGTCGTGGCGCGGCCGGGTACCGCCTGAGCGCCACCGAAGCCGGGCAGTTCCTCGCTGCAGCCGGCAAGTCACTGAACCGGGAGCAGTGGCAGTGGATTGCCGTCGCGCGCATCCTTTCGCGCCAGCGGCCGACGACGGCGTCTGTCGAGCAAGTGCTGGATCCTTTGCTTTCAGGGGCAGACCAGTCAATGGTCAACGCGTTCACTGGCGGTTTCAGGGTCACCCAGATCACGCAATCGATCAACAAGATGCTGCCTGAGCCTGCGGCTGCTGCCGCAGCGCTCGAGTCGGCCCAGGTCGTCGCCCTGGCCATCCTGGTCCGGGAGCAGCTCTACCCGATCCAGTTCGATTCACTCTATCGCCCATTTGCGACGATCCTGCCCGGTCCTTCGTATCAGCCGCCGCCGCCTGTCGATCGCCAGATCGCCGCGTTTCTACAGCGACTCCCGTCGCTGTCCGGTGAGGCCGAGGCAGAGGTGGCGACTGTCGCCAAGGTGCTGGGCAAGCCTCAAGAAACGACTCCGATCGCCGGTGCGGTTGGTGGAATGCCAGTCGGGCCCGAGGTCGATCCGGCGGCTCTTTACGCAGCGGCGTGGAAGGCCGCCATCGGGACGGCGAACCAGATCGGGCGCACCAACGCTTTTCGCGCGGCGCAGGACGGGGCTGAGCAGAAGGCTCCGCACGATGGCTCGGGGATCGTCGGCTCGGCAGGGGTGGCTGCCGGCGCCATCTTCCTGCGCGATGCGATGCCGATCGAGCAGGTGCTTCTTCTCTACGAGCCTTTCGCGGCAGCTTTCCCTTACGAAAGTTTGCTGTAAGCAGCCGAGGCCCAGCCCTTGCAGGGCCCTCCCTCCTCCGAAGCGAGCCTCCTGCGCGCTACGCGGCGTTAAGGATCGGCCTTACTGAATGCCCCCAGGCCCACCGCACCTGACGCGCAGGCTATTTGCGCAAAGCGTCGGCCGCAACCCAGCCTGTTAAGGCGTCGGACCCAGGTTCACTCCCACTGCGAGGTGAGGTGACTCGATGACCAGGGCGATCAATCCGCCGTCGGAGCCCGTTTCGTGCCACTCGCCGGCTTCCCAGAAGATCGCTTCACCGGCGCCGATCGCTGTGCGTTCCTCATCCTGGCCACGAAACCAACCGTCACCCTCGACGATGGCCAGCAGCTGAGGGCCTGCCGCTTCATGGAGCCCGATCAAGCCGCCAGGTGGCAGGCGCATGCAGCCCACGTGCAGGTAGCCCGGTCGGAGTTCCAACTCTGAACTCTTGAACAGACGCGAGATCACGAAATTGCTGCCATGCTCGGTGACCTTCCGGCCTTCCGCGGCGCTGAAGCGGAAGGTGCGCGCTATGCGGTCCTGACTCCCGCCGCCTTCTCGAGGCCCAGTTCCTCGACCGCGGCCTCGCGCATCTTGAACTTCTGGACCTTGCCGGTGACTGTCATCGGAAACGACTCGACAAGCTTCCAGTGCCTCGGGACCTTGTAGGAGGCAATTTTTCCTTTGCACCAGGCTGCGAGCTCCTCACCGGTGACTGCTGCGCCCTCGCGCGGCTTGACCCAGGCCATTACCTCTTCGCCGTATTTCTCGGAAGGCACACCGATAACCTGGACGTCCGCAATGTCGGGGTGGCTGTAAAGGAACTCCTCGACTTCGCGAGGATAGATGTTCTCGCCCCCGCGAATGATCATGTCCTTGATCCTGCCGACGATGTTGAGATAACCCTCCTCATCCATCGTGGCGAGGTCGCCTGTGTGCATCCAGCGTGCGGCGTCCACAGCCTGCCGAGTCGCCTCCTCGTTGTTCCAGTAGCCCCGCATCACGATGTATCCACGGCTGCAGAGCTCGCCAGTATCGCCGCGCTGTACGACGTTGCCTGTCGAAGGGTCGACGATCTTGATCTCCACGTGTGGATGTACCCTGCCCACCGTCGAGACCCGCCGGTCCAATGGATCGTCGGTGGCGCACTGCGTCGAGACCGGCGACGTTTCGGTCATCCCGTAGGCGATCGTCATCTCTGGGATGTGCATGACGGTCTGCACCTTCTTCATGACCTCGACCGGACACGGTGAGCCGGCCATGATGCCGGTCCGGAGCGAGGTGAAGTCGAACTCCTTGAAGCGCGGATGGTCGAGCTCGCCGATGAACATCGTAGGCACGCCGTAGAGCGAGGTGCATCGCTCTTTCTCCACGGTCTCCATCACGGCGACGGGGTCGAAAGCCTCGCCCGGAACGACCATTGTCGCTCCGTGCGTTGTGCAGGCAAGGTTGCCGAGCACCATGCCAAAGCAGTGATAAAACGGGACTGGAATGCAGACGCGGTCGTGCTCGGTGTACTTCAGCGTTTCTCCGATGAAGTAGCCGTTGTTGAGGATGCTGTGATGGGTCAACGTCGCACCTTTCGGAAAGCCCGTCGTGCCTGACGTGTACTGGATGTTGATGGGGTCGTCGAACTGCAACGAAGCCTCGAGCTCGTGCAGCTCGTCTGCGCTGATCTTGGCCGAGTCGCGCTTCAATGCCTCCCATCCGTCTTCCAGAACGAGAGCCTCGCGGAGCTCCGGGCATCGGCCTTTCACTTCGGCAAGCATCGCCACGTAATCCGCCTGGCGGAATCCCGCGGCAAGGATGAGCAGGCTGATGCCCGACTGATTGAGCGCGTACTCGAGCTCGGAGGTTCGGTACGCAGGGTTGATGTTGACGAGGATCGCGCCTATGGCAGCAGTTGCGTACTGGACGATCACCCACTCGTACCGGTTGGGCGACCAGATTCCAACGCGATCGCCCTTGCATACTCCGCGCGCCATCAGCCCACGGGCGATCAACTCGCATTGCTCGACGAGCTCGGCATACGTGGAGCGATAGCCCTGGTGTGCCACTACAAGCGCCTCGCGTACACCTACACGCTCGCAGGTGCGTCGCAGGTTTTGAAAGATGGTTTCGCCCAGCAGCGGGACCTGGTTGGCGCCGTGGACGTAGCTGAGCTTGCTCATGCTTCGAGAAGCCTCCCGTCGCGGAATTCGAGTTCCATTGTGCGCCTCATTCTCGACACGCTGTGCTGGAAAAACGGACCACTTGACACCTGCCCCAAAACCGCGCATTTTGATCTCAATTCGTTCGACGTCGGATCCATCGCAGTCCGCGCGAGGTTGGCCTCCAAAAGTAGGCAACGGCCGCAAGGCGCAGTAAACCAAGAAGCGTGTCACCCGATGGAATACCGGCCGAGGCGGTGTCCGCTGCAGGCGCCGCCTCGTTTTCTTGTGTGACCGCCACCGCATAATCGCGTGCGTGATCGGCGAGTCGCCCTCAAACAAAGCGACTCGCAAATATCCACTCGAGAATCGCCGCTTTCGCACTGCCCTGCTCGCAATCACCGCGGTTCCGATCGCCGCTGTGTACTTGTGGCGAACTTTGGCCTTGCCGATCCTAGAGGGATCCTTGCCGGCCGACTTCAGCGCCAATTACATGGCGGCGGCAGCCCGCATCGCGTCGGGGCACGATCCCTATGACCTTTGCGTGATTCAAGGTTGCGCTCCGTCGCCTGGAACATTCACGCCCCTGCCGCTGGCGGGAGCGCAGTACGTGACGCCGCTTCCTGTCGCTTGGATGCTTCAGCCGCTTGTCGGTGCCGATGCTCACCTGCAGCTGGCGGTCGTCATCGGGCTGCTGCAGGTCGCGCTCGTGGTTTTTCTCTGGACCACGATGCGCGCGGTCGGCGTGGCCGACTGGCAGGTGGCCCTGCTTCTTGTGCTGGTTGCCATCGCATTCGAACCTGTCGTCGGCAACTTCGACGAGGGCCAGGTGAACCTCGTCCTCCTCGGATTGAGCGGCATTTGGCTTCTCGCCTGGGTGGCCGGCGATAAATGGTGGGGAGGCGCGGCGGTCGGCATCGCAGTGGCGATCAAGCTGCTGCAAGCACCGCTGGGACTCCTCCTTGTCTGGGGACGGCGATGGAAGATGGTGCTGGCTGCGGCGCTGGCCGGGGCTGCCCTGTGGCTTCTGGCGGTGCCCCAATATCTGCCTGAATACCTGTTCAAGATCGCACCTGTGCTCGCGGGCGGTACTGGCTTGTTCGAGAACCATTCCCCCGGTGGCACCGTGGCCCGCCTGTTCGACCCAGGCACATTCCTCGGAGCGGTCCGCGATACGAGCCCTGCCGCCCGCGTCGTCACGACGTTGATCGCGTTTGCGGCCCTCGCCGTCACGTTCTGGATGCTTCGAAGTCCGCGGTCAGATCGGACGGGGCGCGCGTTGGAGGCCGCTGCGATGGTGTCGGTTGGTCCACTTGTGGCGAGCTACTCGTGGGGCACACATCTCGTATTGCTGCTGCTGCCAATGTTCGTGCTCATCACCTGGGCGCTGCCTCGCCGTGATTGGACTGTGCTCACCCTTGTCGCGGCCGGTTGGGCACTGATCGGACCCGGCCACAACTGGTTCCAGATACTCCTGGTGTCGGGCTTCGCCAACATGACTGTGCTGCGAGTTATGGCGGAATTCGGAGTCGTCGGCATTACGTCGATCTGGATCGCGAGCCTGCTGGCGCTGCAGCGCCAGCGAGCTACCTTACGCTCTTGATCCGGCTCACAAAAACGGTTCCCAGCAGGAAGAAAACTATCGCGCTGGCGAAGACTGCCCGGTAACCCGAGTTCGGCGATACTCGGTTGAAGTAGTCGAGCAAGAAACCGCCGATGGCTGGGGCAATGGTTTGCGGAAGCGTCTGGGCGACGTGGAAGAGGCCCATATCTTTCGCTGACTTCGAGCGGTCAGGGAGCGTGTCGCAAGCGAGCGCCCAATCGACTGCGTAATAGAGGCCGTAGCCTAAGCCGTAAATCGCTCCAAGGGCAAGCACGAGCGGGATCTGTGTTGGGTAAAACGCGATGAAGATCAGGGCTACCAGACTCTGCGCGGCACCGCTCAGGTAGACGAAGATCTTTCGGCCGAGGCGGTCCGAGAGCATCCCGCCTGTCATTCCAAACGGAATTGCAGCCACGAAAACTATCCCCAGCCAGTTGGATGTGAACTGGTCGGCGTTATCCACGCGGACGATGTCGTGGAAGAAGGGAGATAGGAAATAGGCGACGATCGTGATCGCGGCTGTGACCATGAGACGGGTGAAAATCACCCAGCCGAAATCGCCGCTCCAGAGTGGCGAGATGAACTTTCGCGCCGACTCGAGCAGTGGGCTTCGGGCCCCATGAACGACGCGGGTCATGCCCTCGCCGCGGGATGCGATGAGCGCTGGGATCATCGTGAGAATCGTCACGGCGCCGATGACTGCGTATGCCCACAGGAGCTGGTTGGCGCCCGCCAGGACCGAGGTGGTCAACACACCTGCCAGTCCGCCGGCCATGTTCATCACCGCAAGAAAGCCGCTGGCCCGGCCGAACTCATGGTCCGGGACCACGTCGGGGATCACGCCCGCGTAGGCCGCACCGGCGGCATTGGCGAAGAGCTGAATCCATAGATACCCGACGAACAACTGGGCGTAGCTGCCGGCGGTCATCATGATCCCGAGCCCGACGAGGTTGAGGACGGTGCAGACGAGGATGACCGGACGCCGGCGTCCCCAGGGGGTATAAAAGTAGTCGGACATCTGCCCGACCAGCGGCGGCACGCCCACCGCAAAAATCGCGCCCGCGCCGACCATCAACCCCAGCGAGGTGCCGAATGAATCGTGCGGGACGAGGTCGCGAAGCTGGCTCTGAATGAGGACGAAGCCGATCGGCAACCAGTGGAAGTTGAAACCGAACCACAGGCTCGCGAGCGCGGCGTGTTTGCCCCACCCTAAATTGGCAGCGGCCGGACGCACGGCCGGGGGGCCGGCAGCCGATTGCATGGCCGTAGGCTAAGTTAAGTAGCTTCCCCGTGGCCGCCGAAACGCGTTAGGCTGTTGCGGCCCCCATGCATCCGATCCTTTCGCGTGCCAAAGAGCTGCTGGTCGATGTGCCGAGGCATGGCAAGCTTGCCTATTGCCTCCTGCGCGACGATCGGGTTCCGATCGCCCCCAAGGCGGTGCTGCTGGGCGCCCTGGTGCTGATCGTCAGCCCGATCGACCTGCCAGCCTGGATCCCGCTGATGGGCGAGCTCGACATGCTGGCCCTCGGCGTGTTAGCAGTGAGCACATTCATCGAAGCGTGCCCTGAGGCCGTCCGGCGCGAGCATGAGGCGGCGCTGAAAGCGGGGGAGAGCCTGTTCGACAGAGACTTCCGCGACACGGTCGGCGCGGCGCGGTCAGGCGGGGGGCGGCTGTTCAACAGAATCCGTGGGCGCGTATGGCGCCGGGATCCTTATCAACCGGCATCGGAGGGCTAGGCGAAATTGCGGGTGATGCTTACCAAAGACGTCGACAACGTCGGCCGCGCGGGCGACGTTAAGGAGGTCACCGACGGGTACGGGCGGAACTTCCTCTTTCCGCGAAAGCTCGCGGTGCCTGCCAGCCGGGGCTACGAGGCCGAGGCCAAGAGGCTGAAGGACGCTGCAATCAAGCGGGAGACCAAGGACCGCGTCGAGGCCCAGGCGCTGGCGGATGAGATACACAACAAGACGGTGGTGGTGCGGTTGAAGATGGGGGCGGAGGACAAGGCGTTCGGCTCCATCACCAACCAGGACGTCGCCGCGGCGCTCAAGGCGCAGCATCGGGTCGAGATCGATCGACACAAGATCGACATGAAGGAACCCATCAAGACGCTGGGCGAGCACCAGGTTCCGCTGAAGCTGCACCGTGACGTGACGGCCCACGTCAACGTGATCGTCACCCAGGACAGATAAGGGCTTTGTGGGCCGCGGCAACCACCCAGACCGCATCTCGGGGCTCAGGACGCCGATACGCGCGTCAGGGGGCCCGGCCCGTCGTCGTCACGCATCAACGGATGCGCTCCTCCTAGTGCCACCCCTTCCTTCGTCTCGACGCCCTGACCGGCGACCTGGCGGTCGCCTGCCCCGACCTGCGGCCCGTGCGGTCGCCGTGGCCCACTGACTGAATGCAGACGATCCCTCTCACACCCGGGAGGGTGCCACCCCACGACCTCGACGCCGAGATGTCGGTGCTCGGATCCATTCTCCTCGACCCCCTCTCGGTCGCCAAGGTCCTGCAGTTCCTGCACCCAGAGGACTTTTACCGGGAGAACAACGGCCAGATCTATCGGGCCGCGCTTGACCTTTTCTCCGCCGGTGAGCCGATCGACAACGTCACTCTGGCGGCTCAGCTGCAAACGATGGGGATGCTGGACCGGGTGGGGGGGAGGACGCAGCTGGCCTCGATGCAGAGCGCGGTGCCGACAGCGGCCAACATCGAGTACTACGGCAGGATCGTCAAGGAGAAGGCGTACAAGCGGCGCTTGATCTCCGCTGGCTCGAACATCGCCGGCTTTGGGTACGACGACGGGGTCGAGGCGGAAGAAGCGATCAACCAGGCGCAGTCGCTCGTGTTCGGCGTGGCCGACGACCGCGACCAGCGCGAGCTGGCTCGACTCTACGACCTGCTCGGTCCTGCGATGGAGCGGATCTCGCTGCAGATGGAGAGCGGGCAGGGCGTCATTGGAGTGCCGTCAGGGTTCCACGACCTGGACCGGATGACAGGCGGTTTCAAGGACTCGGACCTGATCATCGTGGCGGGCCGGCCTAGCATGGGCAAAACGTCCCTGGCTCTCAACATCGCGCTGCATGCGGCCCTCGAGTCCAAGAAATCAATCGCGATATTCAGCCTGGAGATGTCCAAGGAGCAGCTGACCGAGCGACTGCTGACTGAGCAGGCGCAGATCGATGCTCAGCGTTTGCATCGAGGTCTTTTGAGCGAGGCCGAGTACGACCGAGTTTCCAACGCGCTGGGTCCGCTGGGGGAAGCGGCTATCTACATCGATGACACGCCTGCGATGGACGAGCTGACGTTGCAGCTCAAAGCTCGGCAGGCGAAGATGCGGCACAACATCGACTTGATCGTCGTCGACTACCTGCAGCTCATGCACGGAAGGTCGCGTGGCGATGACAACCGGGTCCAGGAAGTTTCGTCCATCTCACGAGCCCTCAAGGGTTTGGCTCGGGAGCTCCGCATCCCTGTGATTGCTATCTCGCAGTTGAGCCGTGCGCCGGAGCAACGGCCCGACAAGCGTCCGATCCTCAGCGACTTGAGAGAATCCGGCGCGATCGAACAAGACAGTGATGTTGTCATGTTTCTTTATAGACCCGAGTACTACAAGTCAGACGAGAGGCCAGGGATCGCCGAGGTCATCCTGGCCAAGCACCGCAACGGTCCCACCGGGATGATCGAGCTCAAGTTCCGCCGCGACCACACCCGCTTCTACAACCTGGAGACCCGCCGGCCCGAACCCGGGACGGAGTAGCCCAGGATGGTCATCATCCTGGTCGGCGGCCAATGGGGCGACGAGGGCAAAGGCAAGGTCATCGACTACCTCGCCGCCAAGGCGCAGATGGTCATTCGCTCCCAGGGCGGCAACAACGCGGGCCACACAGTCATCACCGAGGACGGCGAGTTCAAGTTCCAGCTGATCCCCTCGGGCATCCTCTACCCCAAGTGCACATGCATCATCGGCAACGGGGTGGTGGTCGACCCCATCGTTCTTCTGCGAGAGCTCTCGCAGCTGCGCGAGCGCAACATCGAGCCGAACAACCTGCTCGTCAGCGAGCGGGCCCACATGGTCATGCGCTACCACCCCCTCTTCGACCAGCTGGAGGAGGAGGCGCGGGGCGATGACCGCTTGGGCACCACGTGGCGCGGTATCGGCCCCGCCTACGCCGACAAGATCCGCCGCATCGGTTTTCGCATTGGCGACCTGCAGAAGGAAGGTTTCATGCGCAAGAAGCTCGCCTTCGTGGTCGGGCAGGTCAAAAACCCGATCCTGTCCAAGCTCTACGCCCGCGAGGCCTACGACTGGGAAAGCATGCTCGACGAATACCTGGGCTACGCCAAACAGCTGGACCCATACATCAAGGACACCTTTCCGATCATCCAGGACGCGCTCGACAGCGGCGCCAACATCTTGCTCGAAGGGGCCCAGGCCACGATGCTCGACCTCGACTTCGGTACGTATCCCTACGTGACGAGCTCCAACCCGACGGCCGGGGGCGCCCTGACCGGCAGCGGCATCCCACCAACGAAGGTCGACCTCACGATCGGCGTCTTCAAGGCCTACACATCACGCGTTGGGTATGGACCCTTCCCGTCCGAGCTCCTCAACGAGGTCGGCGACCAGATCCGAGAGCGGGGCCACGAGTTCGGCACCGTGACAGGCCGGCCCCGCCGCATCGGCTGGTTCGACTCCGCAGTCGCTCGCTACGCAGTGCGTCTTAACGGAGTCGGTTGCGCTGCCCTTATGCGCCTCGACATTCTTGACGAGCAACCCAACCTCAAGATCTGCACCGCCTACGACTTCCGGGGCGAGCGCCATGACCACCCGCTGGCCAACATCTCGCACTACAAACACTGCATCCCCGTGTATGAGGAAATGCCGGGTTGGGAGACCCCGATCGGCTCCGCCCGCTGCTGGGAAGACCTGCCTCAGCGGTGCAGGGACTACATCGAGCGGATCGGCGAGCTCATCGGCGCACCCATCGAGCTCGTGGGCACTGGGCCGCGCCGCGACCAGTTCGTGACGCGCGGCCGCAAGCTGTTCGACTGACCTGCCCGTTCCCGGGCCTGTAACCAAACCCGCGTCTGGCGTGTCTTGACCTATGTGGCTCAAGCAGTGACCGCTGCTGGGGAACGGCCCCTCTACGATCTGGCCCGCACAGGCGACGAAGCCGCATTTGAGGCGCTGATGAGGCCCTTGATCGAGCCCGGCCTCCGGCTCGCCCATTCGATGCTGGGCGACCGCTGGGAAGCCGAGGACGCCACCCAGGAGGCGATAACCCGCGCCTGGCGCAAGCTGGCTCAACTTCGGCCCGGAATGCCCGTGCGGCCATGGTTCCTGGCGATCGTCATGAACCAGTGCCGGAACGTCCGGCGAACCAGGTGGTTCAGCACGGCGCGGATCGCCGAAGTGTTTCAAAGCCACCGCGGCGGCAATGCCGACATCGAGAGAGTCGATGTCGCACGCGCGCTGGCCCGGCTGCCGAGCCAGGACCGGCAAGCGCTCTTTCTGCACTTCTACCTCGATCTCCCTGTGGAGGAGGTCGCTCTAGTGCTCGGAATCTCAGCATCGGCGACGAAGGGCCGGATCTACAGGGCCTGCCGCCGCCTGCGACCTGATCTCGAGGAGGTCAAGTAAATGGACGAGATGCGGCGAAACGTGAATGAGGAGTTCGACAAACGCCAAGCGGAGCTTGGAGATCTTAGCGGGGCGAGCGAGAGGATTTTGAAAGGTGCGTTTGCGGCACGCGATACGCGAGGCGGCAACCGTATGCAGTTCGCGGCGGGGATCGCCGCTGTATTGATTGGGGCGGTGGTAATTGCAACGTTCGTCTATATTCGCGCCGGCACCCACTCGATCCCTGCGGGGCCTCCGCGCTCGACATCACCCACCCATCTGACCCAACCCCTAGACGTGCCCGACAGCACGCCAGTGATCCTCTACCACGATCCTGCGAACTCCGACCAGATCGACGGCATCACCTGGGACGGCCGCAACTCGGGACGAGTCGGGCAAGGGGGCGCTCCCGGCGGGACCTCGAATCCTGCAGGCTCCCTGTACAGCACGGCCGCTGACATACGCGACCGCACAGGCACGGTGGTGGGTCCCCTGGCAGACAAATCTCCAAATGCGCTCCACGTCTTCTGGGCCGACGACGAGTTCCATTACTGCCAGGTGGTCAGATCCGGGGAGGACGGCATCACCAGTCCCGGGTTGCTCCAGCTTGTCCTACCGGGCCGGCCACCATCGAACATCGCCCGGATCGGGACCTTCGCGCCTGCGAGTCAAAACCGCCCGCCTCCAATCGTTGTGGCCTGCAGCGTAGAGAACGATCGGGCTGTGGTGTACGCCGGAAGCAAAGGCGGCCTGACTGTTCAAGACTGGGTGGTCCAGCTCTCGACTGGGCGCATCCTTTGGACCCACTCAATCGACCTCCCCACGCCACCGTCAGGAGTCGGCATCGCAGCGACTCGTGACGGGCGATTCGTCGCTGAATCGATCCTTTCAGCGACACAATCTGCCGCTACCATTTACGGCCCCGATGGTTCGGCCGTAACCGACCTCGCCTCGTCGTCGGTCGCCGCATTCTCGTGGGACGGCTCGTTGGCGGTGACGCTGCCAAACTCAGGCGCCCCAGTCAGGTTGATTCGCTGGCGAGACGGCTCAATCGTCTGGACGGGTCCCGCAAATGCGAACTTCAGGACAGCCAGGGCAGAGCCCGGCGGTGGTCGCATCGCGGTAGGCCTGACTGTGAACAACCCCGCTGACGATATCGAGGAACGGCTGGTCAACCTGTATGTCGTGTCGACTGACGGAAAGTTGAGCTGGGAATTAAGCAACCTCAACCTCAACTAGCGCGCTCTCGGCCCCGTCCGCGATCATTGCTGGTTGTCTTGAAGGGCCAACCTCCTGTCGCCGCTGAGCTGAGCTGGCCCGAGGTTCACTCCTTTCGGCTTGCCCGCCATCACCTCGCAACGCGCGCGCCGAAGAAGGATCTCACCCGCGTAGTCGGTGACATCGGTGGCGTGCAGGCGCAGGTGATGTCAGCCGCCGAGCTTCAGGCCGGAGTACGAGTCGACTGCACAGTAAAGGACGTACGCGTTGCTCTGTGGAAGGACAAGACCCTGGTCAAAACCTGGCTGATGAGAGGCACTCTCCACCTGATCCCGTCGGAAGACCTGCCGCTCTACACCGCTGCGATGCGCACGCGTTGGATCCGGACCAGCAACGCATGGCTCAAGTTCGTGGAGCTCAGCGCGACCGAGCTCCAATCGCTCGTCGACGCCATCGGTGAAACGCTCGACGACTCGCCCCGCACGCGCGAAGACCTGATCGCCACGGTGGGGAAGGGCAGGAGCGAGCGAATCCGGCTGCTGCTCAAGTCTGGCTGGGGCGGAATCCTCAAGCCCGTGGCACGGAGTGGCCTCCTCTGCTTCGGGCCTAACCGCGGGCACAGCGTCACGTTCGTGCGCCCGCAGCGATGGATCGCGTCCTGGCGTGAGATGGACCCCGACGAGGCCCTTGTCGAGGTCGCCCGGCGCTACCTTCGAGCGTTCGGGCCGGCCACCAAACGAGACTTCGGACGATGGTGGGGCGCCTGGCCTGGCATGGGGAACGCCGCCTGGGCCGGCTTGTCGAACGAGCTCGTTGGTGTCTCGATCGAAGGCCGGCGCGCCGAGATGCTCGCGGAAGACCTTCCTCGAATGTCAAGGATTTCAGCCGGCAACTCCGTCCAGCTCCTGCCGGCGTTTGACCCATACCTGCTCGGCCACGACACACGCGACCACCTGGTCGATGCGGCCCACCTCGCCAGGGTGAGCCGCACGGCTGGGTGGATCTCAGCTGTCGTGCTCATCGAAGGACGCGTCGCGGGGACGTGGACCCACTCGATAGCAAAGGACACTTTGCGCGTTGCATTCGTACCGTTTCGGCGGCTCCCCCCCAAAGCACGGCCTGCGATTCGCCTCCGCGCGCGTGAGCTGGCCGCCACCCTCGGGCTGGCCAAAGTCGAGGTTACAGTCGCCTAGCCGCTATTGACTACCCGAAGCTGAGCCTCGCGCTGGCGCAACCTTCGATTTCTCTGCCACCGTTCTCTGCCTATCGACGCCACCCAGAGCAAGACAACAACCACCGCCATCACGGCCTGGACACCGGCGACAGTGAGGATTGCCGCCTCGATGCCGTATCCACGCACTCGAAACCCCACCGCCAGCAGGCCCGCGCTGAACCCCAACAGGGGACGTATCGCCCACGACGTCGGGAGGTAGCGCCGGTCGGCGAGCATGAGGCCGGCCACAAACCAGGTCGGACCGTTGTCCAGCTGCGCCACATAGTCCCAGTGAAACCACCATATCGCTGCCGCGCCGCCGGCCAGGGCTCCGATGGCGACAACGAAGCTCAGCCTGCGGGCGTAAGCCAGCCACGCGATCCCGATGGCCACTGCCAGCAGCGACGTTGCAAAGACGGGTCCCGCGACATTACCCACGTAGAGCGTGACTGGGTCGTACGAGCTGGGCAGAGCCTGTTGCCCAAACCAGAGAGTGATCGGGTCAGGGAAAGGCCTGCCGCTTGCCGGATTGATATAAGCAAGCGGGGCACCCCTTGTGATCAGGGCGACTGCAGCGAAGGCAAGAAGGCCCGCCTGTGCTCGAATTGAAGGGATGTAGCGAGCACGCAGCAGCTCGAGTATCACCGCCAGCGCAGCGATCACGATCGATGTGGCGAGCGCGGCCCCCGCTCCCACCAGCGCGACACCGAAAACTGCGGCGATGATAGGGCTTGGTTGTGGCCGCGGAACATCGTGGCGCCAGACCCAACGGGCGATCAGCTGTCCCGCTATCCCGCACGCAACAGCGACAGCAAGCATCTCCACCGCCTGCAGCTTGAAGATGATCAGGCCGGCAGCCACCGGTGGGGCAAGAGCGATCGCTGTGATCAGATCGTCAGGCAGCGAAGCAGGGCTGAACGCGGCCCGGTCCAGATAGGCCGCGGTCCGGTGCAGCCAGGCCTTGGGACGAGCCAGCACTCTCGGATTGTAGGCAATCATCCGCGCCGGCAACCTCGACCTCCTGCCGCGCCACCCGTCGGCGGACCGCATTGGGTGATAATCGGCAAGCTCGTGTCGCTTCCCAGCAAACGTCTTCTCGCGACGCTTGTGACGCTGCTGGCCTGCGCGTCAGCAGGTGTCTCTGTGCTGGGTGCCACCCCGCCACCCTCAACCTGGGTGGCGCTAGCCCCGTTACCGCTACAGGGGCAAAGCGCGATCTTTGCGCTGGCCGTCGGTCCCACGAACAACCAGGTTCTTGTTGCGGGTACTGGCGCGGGCTCTTTGCTGAGAAGCGGCGACGGCGGATCAACCTGGAAGGTGGCCGGCAATGCCCCCGCCGGTGTACTTACTGTCGCGTTCAGCCCTTTCAAGGGGGGCCTCGTGCTGGCCGGGACGCGAGGCGGCGCGTTGGTGAGCAAAGATGCAGGCACGACGTGGGCCACCGTCAAAGGCCTTGAAGGACGCTCCGTCCGAGTCTTCGGGTTCGCTCTCACGTTCGTAGCGGCAGGCACAGATCGTGGTGTGTATGTGAGTGCCGATGGAGTCACGTGGAGACCGTCAGGTCTCCCGAAAACCAGCATTGGATCGCTCGCGGTGACGGCAATCCACGACCCGGTGCGCCTGGTGGCCGGGGGTGATGCGGCCTCCACGAATGGCGGCATGCCGCTGTACCAGAGCGCCGATGGGGGTATCACGTGGGCGCAGATGAGGCCTTCGATCAGTGGCAACGTGGTGTCATGTGTGGCGGCCGGTCCGCTGCCTCCGAAAAGCACTGTCAGGCCTTTGATCGTTGGCACCAACGCGGGTCTCTTTACGTCTCGCGACAACGGCGTGACGTTCGCTGCCAACAGCGGAGGCGGCCTCCTACCCTCCACCGATTACACACAGATCGCTTTTGTCACCACCCACTTCGATCGGTACTACACGGCGAGCGATGGTGGGGGGTCGGCGTCAGGAGGACTCTGGAGGACGGTCGATTCGGGCGGCCACTTCACCTCGCTCGCCCCGCCGATGCCGTCGGTGACCGCGCTGGCGGTGTCGAATGACGAAGCTCCAATCCTGTACGTGGCAGGTTTCAGGCCGGCCGACCAGACGGCGGCCCTCTGGGCCTACCACGACACAGGGGGCCCGCCCAAAGGACCGCCAGCGGCTGTCACACCGTCGACCAGTGGCAGCCGGACTGCACCTACGCCGACCGGAACATCGGCGATCGCCGAATTCCTGCTGTCGTCGCGGACGCCTTACATCGCCATCGGGCTCGTCGCGATGATCGTGATCATCGTCGCTGTCGTCTCCCATTTCCGCGGTCGTCGCGGCTAACTCACTAGACTCCCTCGAGTTGACCGACCCACATAAACGCCTGCGCGAGCTCGGCATCGAGCTTCCCGTTCCCCCCGCGCCCGTTGCGTCCTACGTGCCAACGGTGCTCGTTCCGATTGGCGACGGGATGTCCCTTCTTTACATCGCCGGCCAGGTATCGGTCCAGGATGGCAGGCGGCTGACAGGGCGATGTCCGGACCAGGTCAGCGTCGAAGATGCGCAGATTGCCGCGCGGGCATGCGCGCTCAACCTGCTCGCGCAGATGGATGGGGCTGCTGGTCTGGCGAACGTGGAGCGAGTCGTGCAGCTGACGGGCTTCGTGCTGTCGAAAGACGACTTCGGCGATCAGCCAAAGGTGCTCAACGGCGCGTCAGACCTGCTTGTTGAAGTGCTGGGCGACGCAGGCCGGCACACACGGCTGGCGCTCGGCGCCAGCGCACTCCCGTTCTCTGTCACTGTCGAAATCGCGGCGGTGGTCGTTGTCCGCGCCGGCTGATCCGAAAGCGCCACCGGCGCGCCGGCCTCGCCTTCTTCTGATCGGCAGCGTCCTCTATCTCGCCGTGATCTTCGGGGTGATGCTTTGGCAGGGCGTGTCGATCGAGCCGGAGTGGGTTCTGATCGTCCTGCTGGTCATTGCTGTGGCACTTGGCCGCGGCCGCAGGTTCATCGCCGACTGGACACCATTTCTGCTGCTGTTCTTCGCGTATGAGGCAATGAGGGGCTTCGCGGCGAAGACGAATTTCGCACCGCATGACCTGTCGGGGATTGAGCGTGCGGTCTTCGCAGGCACCATCCCGACGCTCACCCTTCAACACGCCTTCTACCACCCGGGAGTGATCGGGATCCAGGACCTGATCGGGATGTTTTTCTATTTCATGCATTTCGTCCTGCCGATCGTCGTGGGGTTCATCTTCTGGGTGAACAGTCGCGAGCACTACTGGCGGTTCATCTCCGCCTTGCTTGTGATGTGCTTCCTTTCGTTTTTGACTTACCTCTTCTGGCCGAGCGCGCCACCCTGGTACCAGCTGCATGACGTTGTCAAAATCAATGACGAGACGGTTCACAGGTTGTGGGGATACACCCTGGTCTTCGTCTACCACGGCTTCAATCCAAACCAGTTCGCCGCCTTCCCATCGCTGCATGCGGCCTTTCCGGCACTCGCCACCGTTTATGCATGGCGGCGGTACCGGGCTCTTGGGATTGGTCTTGCCTTGTGGACCATCGCGGTCGGGGTCTCGATCGTCTACCTGGGCGAGCACTACGTGATTGATGCGCTCGCCTCGTTGATCTACGTGGCTGCCGCCACCATCCTTGTCGAGACAATCAGCCGCCGCCGAGCACATCGCGCCGAGAGGTCAGCGGAAGCTACGCCTGCCACACCTTCCGCATGATCGACCGCGCCAGCTTGTCCGAGTCGTGGTGGGAAGGGATCCGAACATTGACCACATCGGACCCGATGAAGCGGATATCGGGATGCCTCAATGAATCCTCGGGTCGGAAGATCACCTGTGATTGTCCACCGGTGGGAGTGTGGGAATTGTTCGAATTGACGATCACGAAATCGAAGATGCTCGAACCGACGTGCTCCTGGATCACCCTCAGGTAGTCGTCAACGTCGTACCCGTCGGTCTCTCCAGGCTGTGAGGCCAGGTTGCAGATATAGACCTTGAGCGCGGGCGATGCCTTGATCGCTTCGACCATTCCCTCGACCAGCAGGTTCGGCAGGATCGACGTGTATAACGACCCCGGGCCGATGACCACAAGCTCTGCATTCAAGATCGCCTGCGCCGCCTCAGGATTCAGCAGCGCCCCGTCCGGCTTGAGGAAAACCTGGCTGATTGGCGCGTTCTGTTTCGGGATCTTGGATTCGCCTTCGACTGTGTGGCCGTTGATCGAGGCGACCAGCGTCACGTCCTGGAGCGTGGACGGGATGATCGTGCCTTTGACAGCGAGGACCTTGCCGGACTCACGCAGCGCGTGCTCGAAGTTTCCGGTGACGTCGGCCATCGCCATGATGAAGAGGTTCCCGAATGAGTGGCCGTCAAGCGACCCCTCTTTGAAGCGATGGTCGAAGAGTTGTTTCATCAGCGGCTCTGCGTCGGCCAATGCAATGAGGCACTGGCGGAAGTCGCCTGGCGGAAGAATTCGGTACTCGTCGCGCAACCTTCCTGACGAGCCTCCATCGTCGGCAACGGTGACGATTGCTGACAGGTTGGAGGTGTAGGTCTTCAGCCCACGTAACAGTGAGCTAAGGCCGGTGCCGCCCCCGATTGCGACGATGCGAGGCCCTCTGCTCTTCAACCGAAAAGCGTGGATGACTTCGACCATGCTGCTGGAGCTGTTTCCTGGGAGGAAGGGACCGAGCACCGATTGCGTGAGCTTCAGGTAGCTGAAGATCAGGATGCCGATTCCCAGCGTCGCAAAGATGAGGGCACGAACCGGGTAGGGCCAGAACTGGAGCGTCACGTAGTAGAACTCGCGCGGAAGCTCCAGGGAGCTGTACAGCGCTTTGAGCCCGTAGGCGAATCCAAGCACCAGGATGAGCTCCGAGAACATGAGGAGCAGAAGCCAACGCTTGATCTCGAGACCAGGCGTTAACCACCTCAGCAGGCGCGTCGTTGATTGGAGCCTTGTGGCCATCTACCCCGCTAGCGAGAACGGTTTCAAAACGTGCAAGGTTACTGTGAACTACGCTTCAATTGAAGTATGGGGACTTTGCGCGGGATACGTCGGCTGGTTCGGCTCACGGCGGTCGCGCTGGTGGTTGGGGCATTTGCGACCGAGCTTTCGAAACCAGAAGCTGAGCGGACGTGGCACGGCAGGGTTTTGGGTGTGGTGCCATACGATTTTCGACCGCCGACCTGGGAGCGGATCCGCAGCGCCTACTGGAACCCCGAGTCCGATCTCCTCTTGAGCGATCGCGTTTTCGGCGTCGGCTGGGCGATCAACCTGCATCGGGCGAAGCTGTTGCTGGAATCCGGTTTCGAGCGCCTGATGGGAACGCCGCCTCCGCTGTCGATCCGCATGAGCTCGCGACCCGAAACCTTGCACTCAACGTCGAGGGCTCGAGACACCCGGGAGTAGCTGCTAGCCGAGGCTGAGTAGCCTGGCGGGTCGACCTCGGCAGGCGACCAAACCTCAACAGGCGACTGAAGCCAGCCTGGGTACTAATTGTGGAAAACCCGTGCTCAGGGTGTCGATATAGGGCTCGTTAGAATAGGCGGCCGACCTATTGGGGAGTGGCGCAACGGTAGCGCAGCTGACTCTGGATCAGAAGGTTGAAGGTTCGAATCCTTCCTCCCCAGCCATCGCGATCTCAGGAGATCAGCGAGGGCTGATTGCACGGTAGACGGGAAAGCGCGACTGCCTGAGCGGTGCAGGCGCGGGCTGGCCTAGCGAACCACCAGGTGGAGGTCGACTGCAGGCGCGCCATCCTGCTTGCCAAGGATGACGAGGGCGGCGCCTTCAGCCGGTCCGATGGTCATCGTCGTCGAGTTGTTGAAGAAGTTCTGGTTCCCGCCAAGTCTGCCGTCGGTGTATTCGGGCAGAGCTCCAACCGCCTTGTCCTTGGCGCCGATTGAACCCGCGATCGTCAGGTTGCTCTGAGTCAACGGGATGCGTACCGATACTCCGACGCCAACCCCGGTGTTGAAGAGGCTGAGCAGGATGCCCACAGTGAGAACCAGGAGGAATCCCCCACCGCTGCACCCGCAACCTCGGCTGCGATATCGAGTCCGCCAGCGCGGGCGGTCGCCCCTTGTCGGGTCGTCCATGTGCCCTTCATCATGGCGCAGATTCGCGCTCGAGGCTTGACATATGCCTATATGGGTATATGATTGCGGCATGGCTCGAGTGGCGACGACGGCGGATGCGTTCAATGCGGTGGCCGAACCCCGGCGGCGCCAGATCCTTGACGTGCTCGCCGGCGGGGAACGACCTGTGAACGACCTGGTCGGAGCGCTTGGCCTCGCGCAGCCATTGGTGTCCAAGCATCTGCGCGTGCTGAGGGAGGTGGGGCTGGTGGATAGCCGTGATGTCGGGCGGCAGCGGATGTACAGGCTCGACGGTCATCCGCTGAAGCCCATCCACGACTGGGTCAAGAACTACGAGCAGTCGTGGTCGCAGCGGTTCGATCGGTTGGACACGGTGTTGGAGGAGCTCAAGAAAATGGAGGATGGTGGCAATGGTTAGCAGTGGTACGGCAGTGGTTACTCTCCCGACCGATACGCAGATCCTGATCACGCGCGAGTTCGACGCGCCCAGGCACCTCGTCTACAAGGCGTATACCACGCCCGACTTGATCAAGCGCTGGTGGAGTGGAGATCGGGGCAATGTCACGAGCGTTGAGGTCGACCTTCGCGTTGGTGGCAAGTGGCGTTACGTGATGACGGCGAATGCAGGATTCGAAGTCGCATTCCACGGTGAGTTCAGGGAAATCGTCCCGAACGAGCGGATCGTATCGACCGAGGTATACGAGGGCATGCCCGACGGCGAAGCGCTGGACACGGCGACGTTCAGCGACGTGGACGGGCGGACGATGCTCACCATCGTCATGCAGCTGGCGAACAAGCAGGACCGCGACGCGATCATCAACTCTGGAATGGAAGGCGGCATGCAGGAAGCGTATGACCACCTCGAGCAGGTCGCGGCTTCGCTTCGCTGAACACGAGCAGAACTTGAACTGGGCCCCGGGAAGTGTTCCCGGGTCCCTCCCACGACTTCGTCGCGGGGACCCCAGCGGTATCTACTCTGCCGCTGGGGTGACCCGTCCAACCTGGTGTTGGCACCAGGCGTACAGCGCGTCGTAAAGGGGAGACTCGAGGGCGATCTTTCGGTGATCGTCCTCACCGTGCACCATCGCAAAGCCGTGCGCGATCGCCTTGAGTCCTGCAGCCTCGGCCGTGATTCCCAAATCAGCTGACACGTCTGCACCGTGGACGATCAGGGCCATGCGGTCGAGCGCGGCGTCTTTCAGCCCGTATTTAAGGATGATCGACTCGAAGCTGCACCTGCCGTCCACATGACCCAGCTCGACTCCGCCGACGTCATAAGGGACTGCGCCATCACGCTCGGCTACAGCTGAGACCTCCTGCGCGGGCACATAGAGAAACTCCGCATCCGGGTCGATGAACCGCCTGATCAGCCATGGACACGCGATCCTGTCGACGTTGGCGTTCTTTCGAGTCACCCACTTCATCGGAAGTTCTCCATGCGGCTATCCGGTTGGCAACGGTATGACCGTTCCTATATTCTCGACCAGTGACGAACCTTCTCTTCGGTCTGCAAATCGCGACCGAGGTTGCGTTCGTGTTTCTAAGCGTCGCAGCTGTCAGTGACTGGTTTCGTCACCGCGATTCACGGCACAGCCATCTGGCCCTCGCATTCGTCTCGTTGACTGCGCTGATCCTGGTAGCGCCGGTCATCCCGAACGCAGGCCCCTTCAGAGAGGGCTTGACCGACGTCGCCCTGGTGGTGTTTCTGCTCTCGGGATACTCGCTGCTCATGTTTCGCGACTCATTCATCCCGCTTAGCACAGGAAACCGCCGAGCGATCAGGATCGCGATTCTCGCGGTGGCTTTGTTCGGCATCGTCGCCAGGCTTTCCGCGGATCCCCAGCAACCCCCCTCGCCTCTACAATCGATCGCCCTGGCTGCCGTGTTGATCACATGGGGCCTCTGCATCGTCGAACCGATCGTTCGCCTGTGGCTCGCCTCAATACACCGTCCGGCTGTGGAGTCAGCGCGACTGCGTGCGCTGTGTCTCGGTTATGGAGCGCTGTTCGCAGAGGTCGCGGTCGGGACGCTCGGCGGCCCTCTTGCTCGACATCCCTATTACGCCTTGTCTATGGACATCGTCACACTCGCCATCGTCCCTCTTCTCTATATCAGCTTCTCGCCGCCGGGCTGGCTTCGGTGGCTCTGGAGGCAGCCGGAGGAGGATGCGTTCCGCGGCGCTCTGCACGATCTTCTGCAATACAGCCCCGACCGGGCCACTCTCGCCCAGCGCGCACTTGTGTGGGCGACGCGCCTCGTCGGTGGTGCCGGGTCGCTGATCGTAGATTCCGACGGATCAATCCTGGCTGCCCAGGAGATGAGCCTCGACGAGGCGAGCGTTGTGGCTGCAGGCGGTGCGGTGCCGCGGCTCATGGAGGTGGCGGGGCATTCCTTCTGGCCGGCGAGCAGGGTCGGCATTCCGCTGGAGCTTCAGCAGGGCGAGGGCAAGATGATCATCCTGTCCGGCGCCTTCACCCCAATGTTCGGAGAGGACGAGCTGCTCCGTCTGCGGCAGTACGCGGGCAGCATCACCGCGGGCCTCGATCGCGTTTCCTTGAACGAGAGGATCGCGGACCTCGAGAAGGCCAAGTCAGAGTTCCTCAGCGTCGCTTCACACGAGCTGCGCGGTCCAATGACGGTGATCAAGGGTTACTTGACGATGCTCGATTCGGGACCTCTTGGCGACCTCTCGCCCCAGATGAGGTCTGTGCTGCCCCTGCTCATCGCGAAGTCGGACGAGGTCACGTGGATGCTCGAGCAGATGGTGGAGGCGGCGCGCCTGGAGGAAGGCAGGCTCTCGCTCAGAAAGCTGCCCGCCGACCTCGTGGCGCTGACGGACCTTGCGATCGAGGATCTCAGTCAGGTACTCAGCAAGCACCAGCTCACAGTTGAAAAGCCGCCGCAAGCGATCATTGCCGAGGTGGATCCCGATCGATTCCAGATCGTGGTCAGGAACCTTCTCAGCAATGCTGCCAAGTATTCATCTGCGGGCACCAACATCGGCGTCAGGATCACCAGCGATAGCGCGACCAGGGTCGCCGTGACGGATCAGGGCATCGGGATCGCCCCGGAAGACCAAGAGCGCCTGTTCACTCGCTTCGTCCGCATCGAGACGAGCTCGACCCAGGGCATTGCCGGAACCGGCCTTGGTCTCTGGCTTTCCAGGGAGATCGCCCGCATGCACGACGGCGACATCACGCTCGAGTCGACGCTCGGCGCGGGAAGCACCTTCACCTTCCAGCTTCCGCTGCACGGCTAGCGTTGGCGGCCGAGGTCCAGGCGCGTTTCGAGGCGCGCCGGCCCCTCGATCTCGGGACGACATTGGCGCCGATCGGTCAGGGCTCCTGGCTGCGTCTGTCACGCCCGGAGGTTTGGCGCGCCACCATGACGCCTGATGGGCCGGCGACGGTTCATCTGGTGCATGCAGCCGGCGGTGTTGAAGTCGAGGCCTGGGGCCCCGGCGCGGACTGGGCTGCCCGCCAAGCAGGCCCGCTGTGCGGTGAGGAGGATGACGACACGGGCTTCAATCCGGGCCACCCTTTCCTGGCCCAGGTCCGCAAGCGAAACCCTGGCCTGCGCATTCCAAAGACGCTGGCGGTTTTCGAAGCGCTCGTGCCGGCGATCCTCGCGCAGAAGGTCACCGGCGAGGAAGCTCACCGGTCCTATCGAGCGCTGGTTGATGCACTTGGTGAGCCGGCGCCCGGGCCGGTTCGCATGACCATCCCGCCTCCGCCACGAGTCCTGGCGCGGACGCCTTACTGGACCTTCCACCGATTCGGGATCGAGCGCCGCCGAGCCGAGACGATCATCGTTGCCGCCCGCAGCGCCGCGCGGTTGGAAGAGACCACGACGATGGACATTCCCGGCGCCTACAGGCGGCTCCAGGCTTTCCCTGGCGTGGGGCCGTGGACGGCTGCGAAGGTTGCGCTCATCGCCCTCGGCGACGCCGACGCCGTGCCGCTCGGCGACTACAACCTGCCGCACTCAGTCGGCTTTGCGCTCGAGGGCACGGTGCGCTCGACCGACGAGAGAATGCTCGAGCTGCTCGACCCTTACCGCGACCATCGCGCACGAGTGCTCAGGCTGATCGCCACCGCGGGCATCAGCGCGCCACGCTTCGGCCCGCGCATGCCGATTCGCGACATCTCCGCCAACTAGCGGCAGACAGCTACTGCAGCGTCGAGAGCTCGTCCTCGACCAGGGTGATCAGCTCTCGCATGCCGGCGCTGTCAAAGATCAGGCGCGCGCCGGCGGCCTTGAACAGATCGGGCAACGACCGGGTCCCGCCCAATGAGAGCGCTGCTCGATATTTCCGAACCGCCTCTTTCGTGTCTTTCAAGCTGTTGCGCCACACCTGCAGCGCGCCAAGCTGGGCGATGCCGTATTCGATGTAATAGAAAGGGCTCGAGAAGAAATGCGGCTGCTGGTACCAGCGCGCAATGCGTTCCTCGTCCAGTCCTTCCCAATCCACTGCCTGACCCTCGAATCGCCGGCGCAGCTCAAGCCATTTGGCGTCGCGTGCGTCCGCGTCCCGCCCCTCCGCGTCCAGGTATATCCAGTGCTGGAATGCATCGACTGATGCGCAGTGCGGAAAGAAGAGCACTATCCCTTCCAGCAGCTCGGCGCGCGAGCGGCGTTCCTCTTCCTCCGTGTAATAGCCGCCGCTGCTCTTGTCGATGAATGGTGAGGCGAGCAGCTCCATTGACATCGAGGCGACCTCTGCCATCTCGGAACCAGGATGGCGCTGGAACAACAGGGGAAGGCGGGCCGCCTCAAACGAGTGGAAGGCGTGACCGGATTCATGCAGCAAGGTGCGCACGTCGTCGTCGACACCTACCGCATTCATGAAGATGAGCGGCTGCTTTCGGAACGAGAGCGTCTGGCTGTAGGCTCCGGGCGCCTTGCCCTTGCGGTTTTCCAGGTCGAGCAGCTTCGCATCCACCATCGTTTCGTAGTAGCCACGGAAGTCCGGGTCGACGTGGCCGAAGACGCTGGCTGTGCGATCGATGAAAGTGCCGATATCGGCGAACGGCTGGAGAGCCGGCCTGCCGAGAGGGTCGACTGAAGTGTCCCAGGGTCGCAGATTGTCGAGCTTCATCAGCCGGCGCCGCCGGCCGTGGATGCGCTCGACGGCCGGCAGGACGGCCTCTTCCACCGCTTCGTGGAAGCGCATGCAGTCCTCCGGCGTGTACGCGAAGCGGTTCTTCTCCTGATGAATGTAGTCACGGTAGTTGTCGAATCCGGCGTTCCTTGCGGTCTGCTGGCGGAGGTCGTACATGCTGTCGAAGATGCGCGCGATCGAGTCGCGCTTCTCGATGTATGGCTTGGCTCGGAGCTTGAAGGCGCGCTCGCGAATGGACCGATCGGCCGACTCCAGGAAGGGAAGGAGCTGGGAGGGCGTCTTCTCCACTCCGTCCCATTGGACAGTCATGGCGCCGATGAGCTTTGACCATTCGGTGGTCAGCCTCGAGAGCTCTGCCGAGAGAGGGACGTTGGCTTCACTGAAGATCTGCATCTGGTTTCGAAACCGCTCCACCATGGTTTCGAGGCCGTCGCGCACATAGCCCAGACTTACAAGCCGCTCCTGAAGTCGCACCCTCTGCTCCTGTGCCTTGGGCGAGATCTGCGTCCCAAATCTAAGCTGGGCCGCCTCACGCTCCGGATCGGAGGTGTCGCACGTGTAGGCGAAGCTCGCCAGGGCTGAAGCCTCCGATAGAAGCGACTCGAAGCGAGACCAGTCCTCCAGCCACTGCTCGACATTGCCTGCATCAAGCGGCCGGGAACCAAGCTCCTCATAGAAAGGGAGGACGTCCTCCCACACCGCCTCCTTGAAGGCGTCCGGCGACTTCGGGATAGCTTTCAACACACCCTCACCCTGAAAGAAAAAACGCAGCCAAAGCAATCGTACAGGGGGCGCTACGCTTCGACGGTGACGAGTCAAATGCGCCTGCCTGCCGAGGTGCTGGCTGCCGCCGAGTCTGCGCTCGGCACCAGGCGCTTCGGGAGCGAGTTTGCCTGGATGAGCTGGGCCGGCACCGTTTGGCGCCTCGGTGGCGACTCCGGCGCGGTCTTCGTCAAGCGGGCGGCGGACCTCGCCGGCGAGCGGGACCGGCTCGCGTGGCTGGCCGGCCGCCTACCTGTGCCGGAGGTGGTCGGTTTCGTCCACGCCTATGGCGACGACTGGCTGCTCACCCGCGAGCTGTCGGGCATTCATCTCTACAACGCATCGCTCGGCTGGGACCCCGAGCGTGTCGCCAGAAGGTTCGGCGAGATACTCCGCGAGATCCACGCGACGGATGGCTCGGGGTGCCCGTTTGGGGAGGAAGCGCCAGGCCACGTTCTCATTCACGGCGACTACTGCCTGCCGAATGTGTTGGTCGAGGCGCGGCGAGGAGCCGGGCCGTCCTTCTCCCCACCTGGTGGGGAGGCCGCGCAAGGCGCGGGTGAGGATGGTGGCTTGGCCGGGCTGGTGGACGTTGGCCGGGCAGGGCTCGGCGATCCGCGCGACGATCTGGCCGCGGGCGTCTGGACGCTCCACTACAACTATGGTCACGGATTCGCGCCGGCATTCGTCGATGCGTACGGAGCGCCACCGATGACCGCCAAGGAGATTGAGGCGCTACGCCGTCGATACGCACGCCCTCACAAAGGCAAGACCGTGTCGACAGCCCGCCAGCAGTACCACGCGGCGACCGAGCGATAAGGCCGGAATCGATCGCCCTCTGGCTGCAGGGCGCGAGGCGTGGGCAGTTCTTTGAGCTTGTGCACGAGCGTCCAACCTTTGCGCACTCCGTAATCGTCCACAGGCCAGACATCAAGGCGGCCGAGCTGAAACATCAGAAACATCTCGGCAGTCCAGCGGCCGATGCCCCGGACCTGAACGAGCCGCGTCACCAGGTCGTCATCTGACAGCGACTCCACGTCGTGCAGTGGAACTGTCCCGTCGCCGACTTTCAGCGCGAGGTCCGCCACGGCGGCAGCTTTGGAACCACTGAGACCCGCGGAGCGCATTGCCCCTTCCGGCAGCGCCAGAACGGCCGCGGGGGAGAGGCCGTCGGAAAAGAGCTTCAAAAACCTGCCGTGAATCGTCGCGGCAGCGGCGCCCGCCAGCTGCTGATACATGATCGAGCGCACCAGCGCCGCGAAGCTGTCTTCAAGCGGGTCGCGCAGCTCCATTCGTCCGGCCGCCTTGATGAGGCGGGCCATAGCAGGGTCCTTGCGCGCGACCAGCCGCGTGCCATTGAGGAGGTCCTGTCCGGGGATCGAGTCGGTTCTCGTGCTGCTCAGGCGAATTCGGACATGAAATTGTCGAAATCGTCGCGGCTGAGGCGCAGCTCGTCCTCACCAAGATCCTTCAGTGGGCTCTCAGGGATGTGCTCGGTGGTGGCGAAGTCTTCCATCGTCGTATCCAGGTAGAGGAGCCCGGTCACGAGATGGCCCGCGGCGCGTCCTTCCTCGATAACCCTCATCGCAGCGCGGCGGTCGGTGGGGTCGTGATCCTCTCCAAGCTTCTTCAGCACGATGTGCGAACCGTCGTGGAGCTCTACGTCGCGAACAGTTCCGGGCTCATAGTCGACGTGCACCTCCTCGAAGAACGGCACGAACGAGACGTCGGCGATCGACTCCTCATGGTCCTTGACCCAGCTGTAGCTCTTGGTCGAGCCGTCGTGGTCGTTGAATGTGACGCACGGAGAGACGATGTCGAGGATGGCTGTGCCCCGGTGTGCGATGGCCGCCTTGATCAGAGGCACCACCTGCTTGCCATCACCGCTGAACGAGCGCGCAACGAACGAGCAGCCGAGCGTGAGCGCGACAGCGCATGGGTCGATTGGCTGAAACGTGTTGACTGCGCCCTTCTTCTGCACGGATCCGAGGTCGGCGGTCGCCGAGAACTGGCCCTTGGTGAGCCCATAAGTTCCGTTGTCTTCGATGATGTAAGTGCAGTCGATGTTGCGGCGGATCATGTGCATGAACTGGCCGAGGCCGATCGACGCCGTGTCGCCGTCCCCGGATACGCCGAGCATGATTAGCTGCCGGTTGGCAAGTTGAGCGCCTGTCGTGAGCGAAGGCATGCGCCCGTGCACTCCGTTGAATCCATGAGCTGTCTCGACGAAGTACGCCGGGGTCTTCGACGAGCAGCCGATGCCTGACATCTTGGCCAGGCGATGGGGCTCGACGCCAAGCTCGTAAAGCGCTTTGATCATGTGGTTCGTGATCGAGTTGTGGCCGCACCCGGCGCAAAGCGTTGTGGCCGCGCCCTTGTAGGCGTCTCGAGGCAGTCCGACGCGATTGAGTGTTGCGCTCATGCGGGCACCGCCTCCGCCTGGAGGAGGGGCTCGGAGATCGCGATCGCCGGTATCGGCTGGCCGTTGTAGTGCCGGATCGAGCGCACACGCTCGACGAGGTCGGGGGGCAGGTCGAGCCTGATGAGATCGAAAACCTGGCCGTCACGGTTCTGCTCCACCACGTAGACGCGCTCATGCCGGCGGACGAACTCGCCTATCTCGGCCGACAACGGGAGAGCGCGCAGTCGCAGGTAGTCGACGGGGCGGCCCGCGTCGGCAAGGATCTGCCTGGCCTCGAGCACCGCCGCGTGAGTGGAGCCGAACGCGATAAGGCCGACTGCCGAGCCGGTGGATTCGTCAATGACAGGGGCCGGAAGGGCCGCACGAGCAGTCTCCAGCTTGCGGGCGAGCCTGTCCATATTGCGCGCGTACGCATCGGCGTTCTCCGTGTAACGCGCGGATTCGTCGTGGCCTGAACCTCGAGTGAAGAAGCCCGCGGCTGGATGATCGGTGCCTGGCAGCGTGCGGTAGGTGACGGCGTCGCCGTCGACATCCTTGTAGCGGCCCCACTCGCCGGACAGCCGCTCAAGGTCGGCTTTGGTGAGCACCTTGCCGCGGTCGAACGGCCGGTCGGGGTACTTGAACGCCGGCGTCATCCAGAGGTTCATGCCGAGGTCGAGGTCGGAGAGCACGAACACAGGCGTCTGAAAGCGGTCTGAGAAGTCGAAGGCGTCGCGGGCGAACTCGTAGCACTCCTCGACAGTTCCAGGCAGCAGCACCAGGTGTTTCGTGTCGCCGTGCGAAAGCGTGTACGCGAACGCGATGTCCCCTTGCGAGGTGCGGGTGGGCAGCCCGGTCGATGGCCCAATGCGCTGGATGTCGAAGATCACCACGGGCACCTCGGCGTAGTAGCCGAGGCCCGCAAACTCAGCCATCAGGGAGATGCCGGGGCCCGACGTCGATGTCATCGAGCGCGCGCCCGCCCAGCCGGCTCCGAGCGCCATTCCGACCGCCGCCAGCTCGTCCTCGGCCTGGACGATGGCGACGCGCTTCTCGCCTGTCGCCGGATCGATTCGATAGCGATCCGTGTAGGCGATCAAGTACTCGCACAGAGACGAAGACGGCGTGATCGGGTACCACGCGGCCACCGTCACGCCGCCCATCAAGGCGCCCAATGCAGCAGCCTGGTTGCCTTCGACCAGGACCTTGCCCTCGACGGCGCCTGTCATGGGCTCGAGGCGATATGGGTCGGTCTTCGAGAAGTTGTCCTGCCAGTAGTCGAGGCCGACCTTGATGGCATCGAGGTTGACCTGCACGGCTTTAGGCTTGGTGAGGAACTGTCGCTTGACTCCATGCTCCAGCGCATCCCAAGGAATGCCGAGCAGGCCAGCGACGACGCCCACATAAATCATGTTGGCCAGCTGCTTGCGCAACGTGTCGCTCTGAATCTTGGCCTTGGCCAGCTTCGAGAAGGGAACCGCGTAGTAGGTGACATCGGTGCGCGCGTCGGCGCTCGAGAACGCCTCTTCGTGGATCACGGCGCCCCCAGGGCGGACGGACTTGATGTCTTCGCGCCAGGTGGACGGGTTGAAAGCGACGAGCACGTCGACCTGGTCGGTTCGCGCCATATGTCCGGCCGGGGTGATACGGAGCTGGTACCAGGTCGGCAGGCCCTCAATGTTGGAGGGAAAGACATTCTTGGGCGCGACAGGGATTCCCATCCGGAAAATCGCTCGCGTCAGTACCAGGTTGGCCGTCTGGCTCCCGGAACCGTTGACGGTGGCCGCCTGGATGGTCAGATCGTTGATTATTTGCTCGGTCACTTCGTTTCTTGGTGGCGGATCAAGAATGTTACGCGTCTGATGCAACCAACAAGGACCTGCCGCCGATCGCCGGGGACCACAGTCATTTCCGCTAGAGTCCTCAAGCTGTGAAGGTCGCCATCCCAAAGGAGCATGCTGAGGATGAGCGACGCGTGGCTCTCGTTCCGGACACCGCCACCAAGCTCAAAGCGGCCGGGCTAGAGGTCAGCATCGAGGAGGGCGCCGGCGCCGCCGCCTTTCTGCCCGACGATGCTTACGAGCAGGCCGGCGTCAAGGTGGTCAAGGGCGCGGCGGCCTTGCTCAAGGACGCTGACGCCGTCCTGAAGGTGCAGGCACCAGCTGTCGACGAGGTGAACCTTATTAAGAAGGGAGCCGTGTTGATCAGCTTCCTGCAGCCGGCCACGCGGGGGGACATTGTCAAGGCGCTGGCCAAGCAAGGCGTCACTTCGTTCAGTCTCGAGCTGGTGCCGCGAATCTCGCGGGCGCAGTCGATGGATGCGCTCTCATCGCAAGCCTCGGCCGCCGGCTACAAGGCGGTTTTGATGGCTGCCGTCCGTCTTGGCAAGTTCTTTCCCATGATGATGACCGCGGCCGGCACCGTCGCCCCCGCCCGCGTGCTGGTCATGGGGGCGGGCGTCGCAGGACTGCAGGCGATCGCCACCGCGCGCCGCTTGGGGGCCGTGGTCTCCGCCTATGACGTAAGACCGGCCGTCAAGGAGGAGGTCCACTCGCTCGGCGCCACGTTCATCGAGCTCCCGCTCGAGACCCAGGAGGGTGAAGGCGGATATGCCCGCGAGCAGTCGGAGGAGTTCCTCCGTAAGCAGAGGGAATTGATCGGCGAGCACGTCGCCAAGTCCGATGTGGTCATCACCACCGCGGCCATCCCGGGTAGGCGCGCGCCCCTGCTGGTCACCTCGGACATGGTCAAAGGAATGCGGCAGGGCTCGGTGATCGTTGACCTGGCGGCGGAGACTGGTGGCAACGTCGAGCTGACGCAAGCCGGCAAAGAGCTCGAGGTCGGCGGCGTGACGATCATCGGCACACGCAACGTGCCGTCCACGATGCCGCTGCACGCCAGTCAGCTCTACGCCCGCAACGTCGCCAACCTGCTTCTGCACCTCGTCAAGGACGGTGCGCTCAACCTGGACTTCAATGACGAGATCACCAAGGGCTCCTGCGTCACCCACGGCGGAGAGATCGTCAATGAACGGGCTAAACAGGGGCAGCCACGCGAAGCGGGGGCTCCCAAAGAGTGAGCAACGAACTGCTAAATGAGGTGACCTTCTTCGTGCTGGCGATCTTCGTCGGCATCGAGGTCATCTCAAAGGTTCCGACGATCCTGCACACGCCCTTGATGTCAGGCACCAACGCGATTCACGGCATCATCCTGGTCGGCGCCATCGTCATCGCCGCCGGGGCTAGCTCTCCTGTAACGATCGCACTCGGGCTCGTGGCGGTCATCCTCGCGACCACCAACGTCGTCGGCGGGTTCGTGGTCACCGACCGGATGCTCGAGATGTTCAAAGGCCGGCAGCAGCCGTCGAAGACTCCGCAAGTCAAGTGACGACCCTCATCACTATCGCGTACCTCGTCGCCGCGGTCCTTTTCATCCTGGGGTTGAAGCAGTTGAGCTCGCCTAAGAGCGCGCGTAATGGCAACTTCACGGCGGCCGCCGGCATGGCCTTAGCTCTCGTAGCGACCATTCCCCAGCTTCACTTCACGACTGCGGGCATCAGGATCATCGCGGTCGGGATCGTCATCGGTTCAGTGGTGGGAACCGTCGGCGCGCGGATGGTGAAGATGACTGCGATACCGCAGATGGTGGCCCTGTTCAACGGAGTGGGGGGTGGCGCCGCGGCGCTGGTGGCGGTGGCCGAGCTGCTGCGGTTTGGCGAACACCCCGGTTTCGCCGTCGCGTTTCCCAGCGTTTTCAGCATCGTCATCGGCTCGGTCTCCTTTGCGGGCAGCATGATTGCGTTCGCAAAGCTGCAGGAGCTCATGACGGGGACACCGATCACGTACCCGAGGCAACAGCTCGTCAACGGGCTGCTCGCGGCGGCGATCGTCGGCTTCGTCATTGCGGTACTGGCGATCGCGTCTGTGCCGTTCTCGTTCCTGTCTCTGGCGATCCTGGCGCTCGTTCTCGGTGTCGCCTTCGTGTTGCCGATCGGCGGCGCGGATATGCCAGTGGTGATATCGCTGCTAAACGCATTCACCGGACTGGCAGTCGCGGCCACCGGCTTCACCCTCAACAACTTCGCCCTGATCGTCGCGGGCACACTGGTTGGCGCTTCAGGAAGCCTGCTCACCAAGATGATGAGCGACGCGATGGGTCGCTCTCTCACAAACGTTCTCTTCGGCGCTTTCGGGCAGGTCCAAGCCGGCGCCGCGGCGGTCGCCGGAAAGGAAGGTCGCAGCGTCAGGTCGGCGTCCGCAGAGGACCTCGGCACCTTGCTCGCCTATTCGCGTCGCGTGATCATCGTCCCCGGCTACGGACTCGCTGTGGCGCAAGCGCAGCACGCGGTCCGCGAGCTGGCCGAGGTCCTGGAGAAGCGCGATGTCGAGGTTCTCTACGCCATCCATCCCGTGGCGGGACGCATGCCCGGGCACATGAACGTTCTGCTGGCGGAGGCCAACGTCCCCTACGAGCAGCTCAAGGAGATGGACGAGATCAACGACGAGTTCAAGAATGCCGACGTGGTGCTGATCGTCGGCGCCAACGATGTCGTCAACCCTGCGGCCCGCAGCTCGCCTGGCAGTCCCATCTACGGCATGCCGATCCTGAATGCCGACCAGGCCAAGAACATTGTGTTCATGAAGCGGTCGATGCGCCCCGGCTTCGCAGGCATCGACAACGAGCTCATGTTCGACCCGAAGACGATCATGTTCTTCGGTGACGCGAAAGACTCCCTCACGAAGTTGGTACAAGCGGTCAAGGCAGCCTAATAAAACAGTACCCAAAGGTGAGCGGAAGGCCGGATTCATTCCGGCCGTCACATATGCTCTTCCCAAGCAACTCCATGCAATGTGTTACGCCACCCCACGGGCAGGCTTGCCGAACCCGTGATATGACACGAGCCTCCTGCCAAGCGACAGGAGGCTCGCGCCGCGAAGAGGGTGTGGTGCCACGAATCTTAGGCATCAGGCGGTCATGGCGGTAGTCGGCAAAGCACAAATCATGGCCGAACTTCTTGTGGAGGCTCGACGAATCCTCTGATGGACGAACGCGCCCTGGTTCTGGTGGTCACAGTCGCCTTCTTATCTCTCTACGTGATCGGAATCGGTGGGACCACAGCGACTGCCATCCGAATACGCGAGGCATGGCGGCGTCGGAAGCCCGAGGGGATCTCGTGGGAGCCGCGCCCTGGAAGAGAGCTGAGCCTCGGCGCACCCAGCCTGCCCCTTGCGGTGCGGCGGCTTCGCGTAGCAGGTTGGATCGCGTTCCCAATCGCACTGGTGTTGGCCCTTTTCGCGAACCCTGCCTTTCCGATGCTGGTGCCCCTTACCGTGGTGGTGATGGTCGCTCTGAACGCCTTCTACTTCACTGCGATGCAGAACATGGGAGAGCCGCTCACGCTGACTGAGGATGGCTTCCGTACTGGCCCTCGCGGCCGCGAGCGGAGTGTTCGGTGGATTCACACAACGGAGCTGATGGGTGCGCGCGCAGGTGCATTCAAGGGCACCCGGATGTCAGAGAAAGGGGAGTGGCAGGACCCGAAGCTGGTGCCGAACGCCATCTACTACCGACTCAACCACGCACTGGTGCATGCCCCCAAGACTTTGCGTCAGCGTTGGGGTGGCCTTGGCTATTACGACGGAGTCATTCACAACGCATTCGGCGTTCCCACCGACCAGCTCTTGACGGCGATGCGCGAGTGGCGGCGGCTGGCGATTGAAGCCGAAGGTCCGCCATTCCGCCGTCCACGTCCCGGTGAGCGCCTGGAGAAGCGCTCGGACACGCCGGCTAGGAGCGAGACTCTTTAAGAACGCGAGCGAGCGCCTTGGTGTCGAACGGATGAGCAAGTCTCAGCACGAAATGCTGCAGACCGGCGTCTAGGTATTCCTTGATCTCTTTCGGAGATGACACGCTCACGTTGGCAGTCCTCTCGATCTCTTTCGGGTCGCGGCCGATCTTGCGGCACCACTCGTCAAGGACTTTCGATTTGTGCGCGTACTCCTCTGGACTCCCAAGCGCGTTCCACATCTGGGCGTGCTCAGCCACCAACCGCAGCGTCACCTTCTCGCCGCCGCCGCCGATGAGGATCGGCATCGGCCCTTGCGGTCCAGGCTTGAGCTTCGCGATTCGAGCCTTGATGCGCGGGAGCGCTTCTTTGAGGGCGCGAAGGCGGTCCCTGGCCTCGCCGAAATCGAAGCCGAACTCCTCGTAATCGCGCTCGAACCATCCGGCGCCGATCCCGAGCACAAAACGGCCGCCCGAGAGCCTGTCGATGGTGCCCGCCATGTAGGCGATCAAATCCGGATTCCGGTAGCCGACCGCCGTGACCATCGGCCCGATCTGCGGCGCCTTCGTCTCGATCGCGGCGGCCGCGAGGAGCGACCAGCACTCGAACTGGTTTCCTTCCGAATCGCCGTAAAGTGGGAAAAAGTGATCCCAGAACCAGATGCTGTCCACACCAAGCTCGTCGGCGCGCAGCCACGCTTCCCGCAGCTCGCTGATGGTGCATTGCTGCGGGTGGATGGTGACCCCTACCTTGAATCTCTTCTCGTCCGGCATAGGGGAGCGATTATCCTCTCCATCTCATGATTGGCAACTTGTCGCCGGCGGCGGTCGACGCAAAGACCGCGCCGCGGGAATTCTGGAAGCGTTTCCACGCGTACCGCCGGCTGCGGCACGCCGAAACGCGCCCTGACGATCCTGTACAGCCTGACGACCTTGTCGAGATGGACCTGAAGCGCGACGACCCTTTCGAGATCAAATACCGATATGAGATCGCGCGCGACGGGTTGATGCTGAGCTGGTTCAATGCGACGACCACCAAGCCAGGCAGCCCGGAGTACGAAAGCAACAAGCACATCTTGTGGGCCGATGCGTCGGTGCATCGGGAACACCGCCGCGGAGGTCTCGGGCGGTTGTGGATCCCGCTGGCGCTGGAGCTTATGGACCAGCACGGCTGCACCACGCTTTCGATGGGCACGGAGGAGGAATCAGGACATGCCTTCCTCCAGTGGATGGGAGCCGAAGGCAAGTTCAGCGGTGCGGAAAACCGCCTGAAGCTCGCGGAGGTGGATTGGGCGATGATGCGGCGCTGGGTGGAAGACGGTCCCAGGCTGTCTCCCAGCACGAGCCTCGAGGTCTATGACGGCTTCCTGCCCGAGGCGATGTGGGAGGACTACTGCCCTCAGCTGACCACGATGCTCAACACGATGCCGTGGGAGCAGATGGACCACGGCGACATCATCATCACGCCGGCTCAGCTCGCGGAGTGGTACGAGAGAATGCGGATGCAGGGCATGGTGGAGTACACCATCCTGACGCGTGAGCCGGATGGGGTTATCTCGGGGATCACCGATCTGAATTACGCGCCGTACAAACCGAACATGATCCACCAGGGGTTCACAGGGGTCCGCACCGATGCGCGAGGACGCGGTCTTGGTAAGTGGCTGAAGGCGGCAATGCTGTTGCATGTTCGCGAGATCTATCCAAACGTCGAGTGGGTGGTCACTGAGAACGCCGGCTCGAACGCGCCGATGCTCGCGATCAACAAGGCGATGGGTTTCAAGCAGTACAGGGCTGGGACCGAGTATCAGATCACTCGGGACAAGCTGACGGCAAAGTAAACGAGTACGGAAGGCCGGACTTCAGGCTCGCCCCCTCCCGCCTGTGGCCGCTGCGCGGCCAGAGCCGACCTCCCCGCCAAGCGGGGAGGATAACCCCATCGGGCTATTTGGCCCGACGGCTGTTCTGGATACTCCTGGCCAGCAACAGGATCCCGATCACTATGAACAGGGCCGGCAGGGCGGCTCTGACGATCGGGACATCGTTCATCCCGCCCAGATTGAGGATGGATTCAAAGAAAACGAATCCGACCATGAAGATCAACAGCGCGATGAACATCAGGGATCGACCCTGTTTGATGAGGCCGATGTTGCGCTCGCGCAGGCCTTGCAGAAACAAGCCGAGCCCGACGCCGCCCGGCGCGACAAGAGCCCACGCATAAGCCCAGCTGCTCCAGTTGCCTGTGCTGTTCTGGTAAGCGAGCACCAGGCCGACCATCAGCAAGATGCCGCCCGGAATGGCGGCTCCGGTGCCGAGGCTGACGAACCCGACGATCAACAGCGTCAGCCCGGGAATGATGATGAACAGCGGCCAGCCAAACGAGCTCAGGTCGACGTCGGCCACCTGCACAACGAGGTAGAAGAGGCCAACCACCACCAGCACAACGCCAATCGCGATGCCGGAGCCGCTTCGGCGGGCAGGCGCCGCCGGTGCGCCGATTGGCGGGGCCGGCGAAAAGGGAGGAGCCTCGATTGGCGCAAAAGTCTCTTCCACGGGCTCGATGGCCGCCTGGGTGGTTTCCGGCTCGGGCTCCAAGACCGCGGGCGGCTCGTCCGCTACCACTGCGGCCGCTTCGGTGCTCTCCGGCTTCCCGCTCTTCTTGGAGGCGAATATGTCAGGACTCCCAGACAGGGCGTCTGCCCCGACGTGAGCCATTCCTTCGTTCTCGGCCGCTTCGTGCGCGTCGGCGTCCGGCGGATCCTGGTCCGGTGGGGGCTGGCTGCTCTTCTTCGATCTGGGCATGGCGATCAGCTTAACGGCTGACGAGTCGTGATCCTTTCACAGCCTGAACACAGGATTGACGGGTCCATGGCCCTTGCCAATCTCGAGCGCGTGCTCGATCGCCTCGCCGATGAATTCCTTAGCCTGCCTCACCGCCGCCAACGGATCCAGTCCCTTGGCGAGGCCCGCCGCGATGGCGGCCGAGAACACGCATCCGCTCCCATGAGTGTTCGCGGTCTGTACTCGAGTCCCGGGAAGCTCGACCATCTCGGACCCGTCCCAGTAGACGTCAGTCACGTCGTCGCCGGCATGACCACCCTTGACGACGGCGGCGCGCGGGCCCAGGCCAACAAGATCGTGCGCCGCCTGTCTGCGCTCGGCGAGGGTCCTGATGCTGCGGCCGAGGATCACTTCAGCCTCCGGCAGGTTGGGCGTGATGACTGCGGCCAGCGGGAGAAGGCGCGTAAGGAGGGCGCCGATCGCGTCGTCGCGGAGAAGCTTGGCGCCTCCTTTGGCGATCATCACCGGATCGACGACGAGGTTCGGTATGCGATACGCATCGATTGCTATGGCCACTGCTTCGATGATCTCCGACGAGGCCAGCATCCCAGTTTTCGCCGCCTGCACTCCGAGGTCGATCACCACTGCTTCGATCTGGGCCACAACGATCGACGGTGGCACCTCGAAGATGTCGGTGACGGTGACAGTGTTCTGAGCCGTGATCGCCGTTATGGCACTGGTGCCGTGGACGCCCAGCGCCGCGAACGTCTTGAGGTCCGCCTGGATGCCCGCACCACCGCCAGAGTCCGAGCCCGCGATGGTCAACGCGACAGGCACTTTCACGACGGCCGAAGGCGGCGCCCGCCCCAATAGACCGCGGCGGCCACGGCGGCACTGACCAGTCCGCTCACGTCTGCGCCGTGCAGCGCACCGATGAGGTTTGTGTTGAAGAACGCCGGCGCGGATCCCAGGTTGCTGAAGAGATTCCCGTAGTTGACAAACGACAAGCTCGCGACTGTGCCTGCGCACCAGGCGGCGAGAGCAAGCGCAGGGCGCGGCCTACCCTCGAAAGTAAAAAAGCTGAGCAGCACGACCGCGGCCCAGGCCGGGGCCCAGAGGTAGGTGAGGATCAGGAAGTCTTCGTAGGCGATGTGAAAGTCGCTGACCAGGACCGCATAGGCGGCGAGAGCAGTCCCCAGCAGGCCGCAACCGAGCGCTGCCTGCCACCGCCGCAACCGGATGCCCATGGCGAGCGACACCAGGCCGGCGGTGTAAACGTCAAGGTAGTTGGCCCAAATCATCCCAACCACCACAAAGAGGAAGAACGGAACAGCCACCCAGGCGGGCGCATGTGCGCTGATCACTGCGAGCACGCCCTGGTCGGCAGCGAGCTGCGCGTCGATGGTTGGCAGCAGTAGGCCGAAGAGGCCGAGAAGCAGCATTGGCAATGTGATCCCGAGCGCAGGCCACAGTGCGACCGAGCGGGTGGAGCTTGAGGCGGGTAGGTATCGCGAGTAATCGCTCGCGAACGGGTACCAGGAGGCGACGAGCGCGAAGCAAGTCATGAGGCCCAGCACGAACGCACCGGGATAGTCCCCACCGGCCGCCGTCGCGCCCTGGCTCCAGTGGAACTGCGGGGCAAGGAAAAGAAACAGCACCGCCAAGATCGCCGAGAAGACAATCGCGCCGTAGGTTTCGAGGACCTTGATCGTCTGGTGGCCAAAAACTGCGACCGCGACGCTGATCGCGGCGACCACAATCACGAGCGCGAAGGTGATCAGCCGGTTGCCGCCCCCGAAGAGCTGCGCACCGGCCTGGGCGGCGATCACGCAGTCGACGGCGAACCAACCGATGGCAAGGAACAGCGTCAATGCGGCCCCGACATAGGACCCGCGCAGGCCGAAGATGCGGCGCGTGTAGACGACCTGCGGAAGGCCGGTCCTGGGCCCTGTGTTGCTCAGGAGACCGAGGATGACAGCGGCTGAGACGGTGCCGAGCCCGGTCGCGAGGAGCCCGTCCCAAACTCCAAGCCCGTAGTAGGTGGTCAGCAGGGAGGCTGTGAAAAGGCTGGCGTAGTTGACGAAGGCACCAGCCCACAAGAAGCCGAGGTCGCGCGGCGCGCCGTGCCGGTCGCCGGCTGGAATCGCTTCGATCCCATACGTTTCGACCTCGCCAAAGGCGGGCGTTTCAGTGCGGATCGCCGGGGTGTCGCTGATCGTCCATCCCTCCGCTGGCATTACCCAGTTCAGGTTCATGCGGTCGGCGCATGTCGCGCCCTCTCAGCCCGGACTCCCGAGCTCCCGCTAAGGGGCGATGTTACCCGGTGTCTCGGCTAGGTGGTGCGCCAGGGGGCGGGGAGGAGGTGTGCGAGGATCCTGTACACCTCGGGATTGAGGGCAAGGCCCACATGGCTGCCGTTCACCTCGATCGCATTGACGTCAGGGCGCAGGCACGCCTTCCAATTGACAACGCCGTCGGTGCGCGAATAAAGCGACGTCGTTGGCACTCGCGGCTGCGCCGCGAGGTCACGCAGGAAGCGCTTCTCGACTGAGGCGGGGTGGCCGTAGCGGAAGACGTTGAAGACATGCGCGGCTCTGACCCCCGCCATCGTCAGAGGGTGGACGTCGAAAGGAGCGCCGAGTGGAGAGCCCAGCGTGATCACCTGCTCGACGAGCTCAGGGTTTCGATGAGACAGCACTTTTGCCAGCACCCCGCCGCGGCTGTGACCGACGAGGGCCACCCTCGCCCCGGTCCGGCGCTTCAGCTGCTGGAGTGAGTTGATGAGCGGGCGCAGCATGACCTCCGAGTACATGACGTTGAATGCGACGCCACCCATTTGGGGCTTGTAGCCCACGCGGCGCAGCCACTGGAATGGGGTCCGCAGTGTCCAGTCCCCCGCCAGGAAGCCTGGGATCAGCAACACCGGCCGCCCGAGACCAGGGGGGACCTCGATGCCCCGGAACACAGGGTCGCGCATCAGGCGGAGGTACTCGATGGAAACACGCCCCTCGAGCCACATTGGCGGAATCGGGTCCCAGCGTCCGGCAAAGCGGAGGTCGGGAAGGATCGACCCTGCGATCTCCTCCAGCCGGCTCCGCCTGCCTACAGGGGGTTGTGGGACCGTTGCCAAGTAAAGTTCTGAGTGCTTCTCCGTTAAGAAACCGTGGCGGGCTCGGGTGCGATTCTATACGTCAGCCACTGGTTGACAACCTTCAAGAAGAGATCGGGCGTCTCCATCATCGGGACGTGGCCGACTCCGTCGATGACCTCGAGGTTCCAGTCCGGGCGGCGCCGTACCAGCTCTCGAACCGCAGACACCGGGATGAGGCGGTCGAGCTCGCCGTGGACGACAAGCGCCGGCGCTTCGACCTTCTTGATCTTGGACCAGAAGCGCGGGTCGGCCATCCTGAGACCGAGCGAACGGACAGCCTGGAGAAAGGCTCGGCTGGCCTGGCGGCCGAGGTTGCCCCGCTCGCGCATGAGCTGGACGTGCGCGTCGATCACCTCAGCGTCGATGCGCGACGGATCGACGGCCACCAGGGCGATGGTCTCGCGCACAAGGCGCTCCGGACCCAGCACACGGGCGCGGCGGTCGATGACGAAGTCGGCCAGGCCGGGCAACGTCAGAGCCGCCATCACACCCAGCATCGTCGGGTCCGGCCTGCGCACATGCACGCCGGGGATGGCGGGATCGACAAGGATCAGCGCGGCGACCCATCGCGGGTGATCGGCTGCCTCGAGGATGGCGATGTGCCCACCCATCGAGTTGCCCATCAATATCGTGGGCTCTCCGATCACTTGCTCGATGAAGCTGTGCACAAGCTCCGCGTTGGCGCCAAGCGTGGCTGAGCGGTTGAAGAGGGGAGTGCGGCCGAAGCCGGCGAGATCGAGAGCAAGGACGCGGTGATTCTTAGCCAGCTCAGGACCTACCGCCATCCAGTTCATGGCGTTGCCGCCAAGCCCGTGGACCATGACCAGCGGCATCCCATCGCCCCCAAAGTCGAGGTAGTGGACCGGGCCATCCAGGTCGACTGTTTTATGGCGCATTGCGTCATTCATCCTACGCCGACGCGAGGATCGCTCGGGCCATGCGCATCAGGATTTCTCCCACCGCCGACGTTGTGCGCCTTCCGTCTTTGTGCAGCCTGTCGAACACCTGGAAGGACGTGACAGCTCCAATCACGTCCTCTGCCTCCCTCAGCGAGCAGCCCGGGCGCAGGTGGCCGGACGCTGCCAGCTGCTCGGCGAGGACCCTGTCGTCACCCGCGGTCTCGAACTCGGCAGTGGCTTCCGCCGGGAGGCCCCTGAAGAGCGCAGGGTCGGCGGCCCACATCGAGCACGCGTGAGCGATCCGCCGCCGCAACTCCTCTTGCGGGTCGGCAGGCTCGGCGGCTGGGAGAATCTGCCTTTCAAGGCGGGCGCCGGCAGCCACCTCTCGCAGCATGCCGGCTAAGGAACCGAACTGGTTGTAGACCGTGATGCGCGAGACCCCGGCCTTCCGAGCCACCGCGCCGGCGCTCAAGCCCGACGTACCGCGCGAGGCAAGCAGGTCTCGAGCCGCGGTCAGGATGGCTGTTCTGGTCCGCCGTACGGCCTCTTCTCGGCGTCCCAACCGGTAGCTTCGCGGGGACATTCCAATTAGATTAACAGGCAGTCTGTTTAATGAATTGGCGCGCCAAGGATTTCCAGCAGGGCCTTGCCGTACCGATCCAGCTTGGATCGTCCGATGCCAGGCAGCGCCTCCAGCTCGATCAGGTCCGCGGGCCGGCGCGCGGCGAGCTCGGTGAGAGTCCTGTCGTGGAACACCACGTAGGCAGGGACGCCTTGCCTTCTTGCCACCTCGGAGCGCCACTCGCGAAGGCGTTGGAACAGGGCTGGATCGGCCGGCAGCCCCGCAGCCGGCGCCGGCTCCGGGGCGATCGACAGCTCGACAGACTCGGTCCCGCCCAGCACTGCCCGGCCCCGATCGGCGAGCTCGACCATCGGGTACTGGCCCTGGCTCTGGGACAGGCAGCCCTGGGTCACGAGCTCCTCGAGCAGCCTGCGCACCCTGGTCGGACCCAAGCCGGCAAGCGACCCGTAGACGGGCACCTGGAGCACCCAGGGCTGGTCGCGACTGAAACGATTCTCCTTCCCGGCAAGGATCGCAGCCAGGTTGACGATCCCGATCCGGCCCGCGAACCGCGCTGCGCCGGCGAGGGCAGTGCGGATCACCGAGGGGTCGACCGGCGCACCGGGCGCCTCGTCGAGCGGGCCGTGTTCGCAGTTGTCGCACGAGCGACAGGATCGCTCCGAAGTCGTCTCGCCGAAATAGTCGGTGATGAATGCGTGCCGGCAGGAACGGAGCTCCGCGTACTGGATCATCTGCCCGAGCTTGGTGTAGGCCTGCTGTTTATGCGCCGCGAGCTGCTTGAAATCGAGAGCAGACGGATCGAACCGCCCGACGCTGCCGTCGCTATGTAGAGCGCCAGCCTTCAACAGCAAGCGCTTCGACGCGTCGAGCGATCTCCACGCCGCTTCGGGCATCAGCGGTCTGAGCTCTTCGGGATCGGAGTTCCAAACGCCCAGCCGTGAGTACGCGGTGTGCGCGCTCAGGACCTCACGCAGATCGGGGAACGCAGTCTCGATGAAGTAGACCTGGAGGTCGCGATCCTTGCCCGAACGGATCAGCAAGCAGAGGGCGGGCTTGCCATCGCGGCCCGCGCGGCCGGCTTCCTGGTAGTAGGCCTCGACGCTTCCTGGATAGCCGACATGGATCACCTGGCGGATGTCAGGGAAGTCGACGCCCATTCCGAAGGCGCTGGTGGCGACCACGACGCGAAGGTCTCTCGCGGCGAACCCGTCCTGGATCCGGCGGCGGCTCGCATCCGGCAGCCGGCCGTGATACGGCGCTGCCGGAAAGCCCCAGCGGCTGATTGCGGCGGCCGTGCTCTCTGCTCCCTTCACAGTCCCGACGTAGACCAGCGCGCGACCATCTCCAGGGTCGAGACGACGGTGCAACTTCTCCAGTCGTTCTCGCGCCCCTCGCGCCTGAACCGATTCAAGGCGCAGGTTGGGCCGGTTGAAACCGGTGACCATGACCAGCGGGTCGCGCAACCCGAGGTTGGCGGCGATATCCCTGCGGACGTCCGGAGTGGCGGTGGCGGTGAAGGCACCGATCGGAGGATGGCCACATGCTTCGAGCGCTCCACCGATCAGGCGGTAGTCAGGCCGGAAATCATGGCCCCACGTGGAGATGCAGTGTGCCTCGTCGACGATGAAGCGCCTGACCCCCAACGTTGCCAAACGACTCGTGAAGCCCGGCCGGCTGAATCGTTCAGGCGCGACATAGACGAGCTGATATTCGCCCCGCGACGCACGCTCGAGCCGCTCGCGCTGTTCTGTCGAGTTGAGGGTCGAGTTGATGAACGCTGCGCGGACGCCATGGGCAACCAGGCGGTCGACCTGGTCCTTCATCAGCGCGATCAGGGGCGAAACGACAACTGTCAAGCCGTCCCCGAGAATCGCGGGCACCCAATAGCTCAAGCTTTTGCCCGAGCCGGTCGGGGCGACCGCGAGCACGTCGCGTCCTTGCATCTGTGCGTCAACCACCTCTGCCTGGCCAGGCCTGAACGACTCAAGCTTGAAGACGTCGCGCAGCACATCGGCGGGAGTCACCAACCCAGTGTGGGGCACGACCGGCTGAGGCACCAGCGGCCTTAACAGCCGATCAAAGTCCGAGGGTGATCCTGGCCAGCCTGTCGCGTACTTCGGTGGGCAGCAGCTTGGAGTAAATGTCGATCGCCCGCGCGTCGTAGCCGATGAGATAGCGAGACTTCGGCTTCTTCGCCGTCATCACGCTCGCGATCAAGCGGGCGACCTCGATCGGGTCGCCCATCAACCTCTGGCTTATCTTTATTCCTTCCTCCAGCCGCCGGTAGGCTGCGAAATACTCAGAGTCAAGCCGGCTCTGCACGTCGTTGCCGGCGCTGTCCCAGATGTTCGATCGGAACGCGCCAGGTTCGATGAGCACGACAGCGATCTCGTCGGCGGCAATCTCGACCCGGAGCGCATCGGAGAGTGCCTCGAGTGCGTGCTTGCTGGCCTGATACCAACCGGTGAGCGGAGTGGTCATCAAGCCGTAGATCGAGGAGATGTTGACGATGCGACCACCCCCCTGGTCTCGCATGTAAGGAATCGCAAGCCTCGCCAGGCGCATGGGGCCGAGGACCATCGTCTCGAATGCCACTCGAGCCTCTTCGTCGCCGACGTCTTCGACTGCGCCGCTGGCCGCAACGCCCGCGTTGTTGACGAGACCGTAAGGCTTGAGCTCGGCGACTACGCGCTTGCAGTCAGCGGCGCTGGTCACGTCGAGAAGCACGGTCCGCACCTTGACTCCGGCCGCCCGCGCCGCTCGCGACACGGCTCGTGCCTTCGCCTGCGAGCGCACTCCACCCACCGAATCGAACCCCCGTCGGGCCAGCTCGATGACCGTCGCCAGCCCGATCCCGGTGCCGGCGCCCGTGGTAAGGACCCTTCGCTCCACGCCGCCCACAACCTACCATCCCAGCAAGTGAGGCTCTGGAATCCGTTCGCCCTTCGGGAGTTGAACTCGCTTTGGAGGGATCCCGTATTTCGCGGGCGGGGTGTGCCACAGGGCGATGGCCGCGCGGTATTGCTCATTCCTGGGTTCTTGTCTGGCGATTGGTCCCTACGCTTGCTTCACGGCTGGCTCCAACGGATCGGCTACAGCTCGCACCTATCAGGGATCTATGTCAATGCATTCCACTCGGAGCACATGCTTGCCGGCCTGCGTCATCGCATGGCGGAGATCCAGAAACAAGACAGCGCACCGGTGACCTTGATCGGGCACAGCCGGGGCGGCTTGCTGGCCAAGGTCCTGTCGCAGCGCCGCCCCACCAGCGTGGAGCAGGTCATCGCTCTAGGCTCGCCGCTGGCTGACTTCAGAGACTTGACGCTGGTCACGCGAGCCGCAGTGGGCGTCGTCACCACTGCGAATGAAATCGGATTCGGAAAGCGCCTTCGCGCCGAGGGCCGATTTGCCCACGACCTGCGGCTTCCGCCGGTCGTCCCGACGACCTCGATCTATACGCGCTCAGACACGGTGGTGAACTTTCGCAGCTGCCTCCGGCCCGATATTCCCTCGATCTCCGTTTGGGGCAGCCACAACGGGCTTGTCGTCAACCCCGAGGTGTACCGCCTTCTTGGCCGCCTTCTTTCGCGGCCCCGACGACCGAGCGGTTGATCGAACGTTTCGTTTTGGAGTGACCGTCTTCTGTCTGAAGTCGCTGACCGCCTCAGACAGGTGACGTCCGAAGTCATCGAGGTCGGGGACCAGATCGCGATCGGCGAGAAGCCCGAAGTGGACGCTGCCGTTGTACGAGACGATCGCGATGTTGAGACCCAGCGAGTGGTAAATGGCTACTAGCGGCCAGATGTCGAGCAGCTCAGCGCCACCGGTGTAGAACGGAAACTGCGGGCCAGGGATATTGGTGGCAACGATGTTGATCACTGACTGCTGCGACCACATCGGCTGCGACGTGACGACTCGACCTGCCAGCGCCTGAAGTGTTGCGGGTGCGAAGTTGGCGAGGTTGCTGAGGGTATGCGCTGCCACCGCCTGGCGCGATCTCTTGAGGTCACCAGTCACCGCGGTCACTGCATTGAGTCGCTGTCTTGGCGTCATGGGAGAGAGCGGGACCTCTACCACCATCCCGCTCACCAGGTTGCCGAGCTTGTAGCGGCGTGAGTCGTCGCGAACACTCACCGGCGCGAAAATGCGCAAGGCATGGGGCACCGCTTCGCCGCGATCATCGAGCCATCGTGCCATCGCTTCGCCGATAACCGCCAGCACGACGTCGTTGACGGTCCCGCCGAAGGCCGATTTGACATCTTTGAGGTGCTGCAAGGGCACCTTCACCGAGTGGACTCGGCGGTGTGGACCGATGCGCTGGTTGAAGAAGAGCGGGGTGCCCGGTCGCAGCCACGCAAGCGCGAGCTGCAAGCCGCCGGCCCATGGCGAGCGCATGACGTTTTCCACCAATTCCTGCGGCCGAAGCCTGGCGAGCATCTTCAGGGCGTCGATCGGCGAAAGCTCCGCGGCGACGCGGCGGACCAGATCTCCTTGCGTCGGGGCGGGTCGCGGCTTCCACCGCTTTGGCTTTTGATACCTCGTGGGCGTCGGTTCGGAGTCAAGCAAGAGAGTCGCGAGGTCGACGGTGGAGATGCCATCCACCATCGCGTGGTGGACCTTGTTCACGACAGCTACGCGACCTCCACTCAAGCCCTCGATCACCGTCATCTCCCACAACGGTTTGTTGAGGTCGAGAGGGCGGGCGAAGACGCGAGCCGTGTAGTCGCGCAGGGTTGCGTCGTCGCCTGGGCTGGGCAGCGCCGCGCGACGTACGTGATAAGAGAGATCGAAGTCAGGGTCGTCGACCCAAACAGGGTTGCCGAGGTTGCCTGGCAGCCACATCACCTTCTGGCGGTACCGCGGCACCAAGTGGAGCCTCTCCTCGATGGTTCGCGCCAGCCCCAACGCGCCCCTGCCACCCTTCACTCGCGGCGTGCCTTCGAAGATGTAGGTCGCGCCGATATGCAGCGGAGCCTCATGGCGCTCGCCATAAAGGAACCAGGAATCCAGCCCGGCCAGCGGCTCGGAATGGGTGTCGGTCATGTTCGTCCCCCCGCGCGGATTCTCGCACGCGTGTTGATACATTGCCGCCGATGACGGCGGTTGCAATCGGATTGGCGCTGGCCGCTGCGGTTGTGCATGGGACGTGGAACGTGCTCGTCAAGGTCAGCGGAGATCCGATGCGCACATTCCGGCGCGCCACCATCTTTGCTGCCCTGGCGAGCGCGCCAATCGCGCTAACAGCGTGGCTGGTGACCGGCCGACCCGGCCTTACGCCTGTCGCCGCTGCCCTTTGCGCTATCTCTGCCACATTCGAGCTCGCCTATCTGTGGCTGCTGTCTGCGGCGTACCGGCGCGGCGAGCTGTCGGTCGTCTACCCGATTGCGCGTGGCTCTGCCCCTGTGCTCTCAGTCTTCGCGGGCCTCGCTCTGTTGGGCGAGAGGCTGGCGCCAGGCCAGCTCGCCGGCGTTGCCCTGCTGCTCCTCGGCATCCTGGCGGTAACCCTGCCGCAGACGAGCGGGCGTGCCACGGTGCCCGCGCTTCTGACGGGCGTTTCCATCGCCGCCTACAGCGCCGTCGATCGGGTCGGCGTGAGGCTGTCAACGCCATGGCTGTATGGCTGGCTGCTGATCACCCTGCTCGCCCTCGGCCTGGCTGCATCGATGTGGATCGGCACGAAGTTGGAGCAATCGCGAGGTCAGTTGCGGGATGAGCGTGAAGCCGGCCTCG
>Ga0307312_10000003_pt1 | contig 68585 bp, 71 predicted proteins | sample ER_DNA_202_FD_194489 | JGI IMG/M metagenome (GOLD analysis project Ga0307312, IMG submission 194489) | Bulk soil microbial communities from the East River watershed near Crested Butte, Colorado, United States - ER_DNA_202 | ecosystem: Environmental > Terrestrial > Soil > Floodplain | place... | reverse complement strand
GCCATTGGAGACGGCGCCATCGAAGCCATGTGCGATGCGGTCGAAGCCGCGGGCGGCCTGGGACTTCGGCATCGGGTCGAGCACTGCACCATCTGCCCACCCGATCTGCAGGCTCGACTGGCCAAGTTGAGGATGGTCGCGGTAATGCAGCCGGCTGCGGCGCGCTTCGGTCGCGTCGCGTCGGCGCTGTTCTTTCCGGTGCGGGATCGCACGCATCTGGCGGCCCATGCGCCCCTGTTGAAAGGTGGCGTTCCCATCGCCTTCAGCTCGGATCTGCCAGTCACTCCGGACCCCAACCCTTGGCCGGGGCTCCGCGCTGCAGTCGAGGACCAGGTGAACGGAATCAGCGTTCTGGCGGCCCTGCGGGCGTACACCGCGGGAGGCGCTTACGCGAGCTTCGAGGAGAGCTCAAAGGGGACGTTGGAACCAGGGATGGTCGCCGACTTGCAGATCTATGAGCGCGATCCTGTCACCGAGCCCGCCTCGACGTGGGATCAGCTCCGCCCGAGAGCCGTCCTCCTGGGCGGAGTCCCCGTCTACGGAACTTTGTAGGCTCCGAACTAACCAGCCGACCCATCCATGTCGGTGGGCTCGGGCGTCGAGGTCGACACGATCGCCGGCCGCGCCCTTGCCACCCGTCTTGTCGAAGCGCGCTTCGGCGATGCCCTGCGTGTTGCGGGCTTGCGTGCTGCGGGCTTTCGCGCTGCTGGCTTTCGCGCCGCAGGCTTTCTGGTGCGGGGCTTGCGGCGAGCCGGTGCCGCCGGAGACGTGACCGAGGTGGCCAGCTTGCGAATCTGCGTGCTCAACGCGTCAAGGCGCTTGATCGCCCTGTCGAGGTCCGCCTGTCGCGCTGTGCGATCAAGGCGTGCCTGTACCTGTTTGATTGCGGTGTGGACTGTCTTCTGGCCGTCCTTGACTGTTCGCTCGATCTGTTTCCGAACATCGGGCGGCACTCGCTTCTCTGCTTGACGCAACGCCGACCTGCCGGCCTTGACTGCTCGTTTGATGAGCTTAGATCGCGACGATGCGCGCTTCCTGGCGGCCATGAACCAACCTCCATTAACGTGACGAGACGGATCGCATAACGCACCGCGTTAGAATGAGCGCAACCATGCCGGCTACCCCCGAGCGACACCTTATCAAGAAGTATGCGAATCGCAAGCTTTACGACACGCGGACCAGCAGCTACATCACCCTTGAGGGCATCGCGGGGCTGGTGCGCGATGGGCACGAGATCAAAGTTGTCGACCGCGAGACGGGGCAAGACCTCACCCAGGTAACCCTGTCGCAGATCGTCCTGTCGGAAGAGAAGCGCGGCCCGGCGCGCCTTGTCGATGACGCGATTCACGAACGCGGCCAGGCCTTGCTTGATTACGTCAGAAAGACGCTCAACGTTCCGTCGGACCTGGTCAACGAGATGGAGCGCCGGAGAGGCAACGTCGAAGGTGTCATCGATGAAGCGATCGAGCGCGCCCTTCGCCGCCTACGAATCCCAAGCCGGACTGACATCGACAAGATCAACAAGCGATTGGATCAGCTCTCGTCGCAGCTGAAGGGCGCTAACAAGAGCAATTCGGTCAAATCCCGTAAACGAAAGGTCGCGCGGTGACGACAGCCCGGATGACGAGGTCTGCCTCAACCCGGTAGGTCGCTTGACGCACGCGGCGGTCCGTGCGCATCTGCTGCGTCATCAGGTCGGCCGCCTGCGCCAGGCGGTTCGCGTCGCCGATGGCGGAGATCGTCCACGGCGTAGACACGGGCACGCCGCCGATGGCGATGCCGCCGGATGTCTGCTCAACCGGCACGCCAACTACGACACGCCTGTCGTTTACAGCAATCGCCTCCGCTCCGCCAACGGCGAGGTTGTTCAGCAGGTCCTGGAGGTCGATGGCCTGCAAGCCGATGGCGTTCACCACCAGCACCACGCCAGGTCCGTGCACTGGCACCAGGCCTTCCGCCGCACGCAACCGGTTGGCCTCATCAGCAAGCACCTGGTCTGCAGCGTTGTCGCTACCTGATTGCAGCTTGGCCTGGCGCTGGCTCAGATCCGCAATCTCGGCCAGCAGTGAATCGTTGGAGCGGTGGAGGTTGTCGATCAGAAAGGCAAGGGAGGCGGTGTCGGCCCCGGCAAAGCTACGCTCGACCTCGGCCTGGCTCCGAATCTGAACCGTCGCCACCAGCGCGACGAGCAAGGCGATCAACCAGACGCTGAAGGCGCGACTTGACTTTCTAGAGCGTGCCGACATGGCGCGTGTCCAGGCTTGAGTCGTAGGCTGGAAGGGCGAGGTCGGGGCCCCCGCGGAAGCTGATCTGCAGCTGGAACTGGACCTCGCGAGCCCTGATGTCCGGCAGCGCTGAGGGATCGTTTAGCGCCGCCTCCATCCGGTTTCGGTCTCCCACCGCCAAAAGCTTGAGAGGGGACGTGACGGGTGGGCCCTGGTCGATTAACACCTGGCCCCCTGAGCCCGAGAACGCGCTCAACGGCGTGATCCGGCGGCCGTTTACGGCGATCCCCTCGGCCCCCTTGGCAAAGAGCAGGTTGACGAGGTCCTGGACGTCCTTGAAGTTGACGAGGTAGCCGGGTTCGTCGCTCGAGTCGGAGCCAGGCACGCCTTCGGCGAGGTCGACCTCGACCCCCGGTCCATGGAGCGGGGTTAGGCCCGCGTGGGCCCGAAGATCTGCCACCTGCTTCTGGAGGGCCTGCGTGGTCGCTGATCGCTGGGCAGCCTCGGCCTCCAGTGCGTCGATCTGGGAGCGCAGCAGGGCGATCTTCCGCCGGGAGTCTGCGTTGCCCGCTTCAAGGTCCTGCACGCTTCGCACCAGCGCCTGGTACCTGGCGACCTGGTTGGTCGGTGTCAGGAGCTGGACCTTGACCTGTCCGGCGACCAGGAAACCAGTCGCCAGCGCGACCGCCGCCACCACCAGGATGCTGAGCACGCGACTGCGGTACATCGCGCCAATTCTCGTCTACACAGGTCACGCGAGAGTACTATCGGAAGCCGCAAATGGCGGTCGAAACACGCGCTTCCGCTTTCAAGACCGCCCAGCAGCGCTTTGACGCGGCGGCCGACGTCATCGGACTTTCCGACGACGCGAGGCGGGGCTTGCGAGACGTCAAGCGTGAGCTGACCGTCCACTTCCCTGTTCGCATGGACGACGGCTCAGTCCACGTGTTCACGGGGTGGCGTGTCCAGCACAACATCAGCCGCGGGCCGGCCAAGGGAGGCATTCGCTACCACCCCGAGGTGACCCTCGACCTGGTCAAGGCGCTGGCGATGTTGATGACCTGGAAGTGCTCGGCGGTAGGCCTGCCTTATGGCGGATCGAAAGGGGCCGTCGCCTGCGACCCGACGAAGCTCTCGACGAGCGAGCTCGAGCATCTGACCCGTCGGTATGCAACCGAGATCGCAATCCTGATCGGCCCTGAGAAAGACATCCCGGCACCCGATATGGGGACCAACCCTCAGGTGATGGCCTGGATCATGGATACCATCTCGATGCATTCGGGCCATTCGGTGACGGCGTCGGTCACCGGCAAGCCTGTCGACGTCGGTGGATCGGAAGGCCGCGTTGACGCTCCGGGCCGCGGAGCCACCTACCTCACCCTGGAGGCCCTCAAGTACCTGCATGTGGAAGACGAGAAGCCGACGCTGGCGGTGCAGGGGTACGGCCAGGTGGGGCAGTCGTGCGCGAGGCTCCTGTCCGAGGCGGGTTTGAGTGTTGTGGCAGTCAGTGACTCGAAAGGTGGCGTTTACAACCCGAAAGGGCTGGACCTGGCAGCCCTCGAGGAGCATCGCCAGGTCCGAGGCGGAGTCAGCGGATTCAAGAAGGCGGACAGCGTCACGAACGAGGAGCTGCTCGAGCTGCCGGTCACTGTCCTGGTGCCGGCTGCCGTGCAGGACCAGATATCCGCCGACAACGCAGGCAAGTTACGGGCAAGGCTGATCACCGAGGGAGCCAATGCCGCGATCTCGCCCGAGGCCGACCCAATCCTCCACGACCGCGGGATTTTCGTCGTCCCCGACATCATCGCCAACGCCGGCGGCGTGATCGTCTCCTACTTCGAGTGGGTGCAGGACCTCCAGGCCTTCTTCTGGGAGGAGGAGGAGATCAATACCAAGCTGCACCACGTCATCACGCGAGCTTTCTACGAAATCCTCCACACATCGGTGAACAAGCGGATCGACATGCGGCTCGCGGCCTACGCGCTTGCGGTGCAGCGGGTAGCTAACGCCACGACGGTTCGAGGGATATATCCATAATCGGGAGACGATGATCTCCCTTCGACCTCGCCGCGTCCTCATCACTGGTGTCTCGAATCTCCTTGGCGCCGAGGTCGCGCGTCGCCTGGCACCCCAGGTGCCCTTCCTCTTCGGCTGCGACGTTGCGGACCCCGTCAGCGCGCTGGAGGACATGGACTTCGTCCACGCCGACACCCGTCATGTGGTGATCGGAAAGTTGATCCGGCAGCTGCATATCGACACTGTCGTGCACATGGCGGTAGCGGTGGACTCGGCCCGCGAGGACCGTGCAGCCCACGAGACCAATGTCATCGGGACGATGAACGTGCTCATCGGCTGCACCGGTCCGGCCAGTCCAGTCGAACGCCTTGTGGTGAAGTCCAGCCAGGCCGTCTACGGGGCCGGGGCGACGGACCCTTCGTTCTTCTCGGAGGAGATGGTGGGAGCCGAGCGACAGGGTGGCTCGTTCGTAACCCGCGACCTGCGCGAGATGGAGCAGCTTGTCGGCGAATTCGCGGATCGCAGCTCGGCCTGTCGTGTCACGGTCCTCCGCCTGGGTTATCGGGTGGCTGAGGACACGAAGCTGGCGAAATACCTGCTGCTCCCAATCGTTCCGACATTTGCGGGCTTCGATCCGCGACTCCAGCTGCTTCACGAAGAAGACGCTGCTGAGGCGGTGGTGCGGGCTGCCATGGGCGAACATGCCGGGACTTACAACGTGGCGGGCGCTGGTGTCGTGCTGGTGAGCCAGGCGATCGGGATTATGGGCGGGCGTGCTGCCCCTGTCCTCTTTCCGTACGGTCGATGGATGGCGCGGTTCGGGCTGCGGGCTGCGACTGGGATCGATCTGCCAGGCCACCTCGCAGACCTCCTCACGTACGGGTCGGTGGCTGACTGCTCCCGGCTTGCGGCCCAGTTCGGCTGGACGCCGGCTTACAGCACTCGGGCGGTGATGGATGCTTTCGCGCGCGGTAAAGAAGCTGAGGTGATCGAGGCACCGTCTCCGCCTCAGGAGTACGAGCTCCAGGTGTACCTGCAGCGGCGCCGGCGCGCGGAACGCAACCGCCTTCCAGTGGATTCGTTGGCGGTGAGAAGGTGAGTGCTGAACAGCGGACCTCATCGCTTTACACCGAGCCCAAGCAACAGCTGCGCAAGCGGAGCCGCAAGGCCGAGATCGTGGCGCGGGAGCCGCGCGGCATTCGCATGCCCAAAGCGGTCCGCCGGCTGCAGCGCAATGCGCCGGCATATGCGATGCAGGGCCTTGTCGAGCTTTCGTCGCGCCTCCGGCAGATGACCGGCCACGAGATCATCGACCTCAATCGCGTCATGGAGCTCGCTCAGTTCGCCTACCAGCAGCGCGAGGTGGCCAGGCGCGGAGCGAACTACGAGGTTGACGACTTCGGTTTCGACCCGCAGTGGACGGAATCGTTTCTCATCGCTTTCAAGATCCTGTATCGCGACTACTGGCGGGTGGAGACCACGGGCATCGAGCACGTGCCCGCGACAGGTCGCGCGCTCCTTGTCTCGAACCATGCAGGCGTGCTGCCCTGGGACGGCACGATGATCAAGACGGCGATGTTCGTCGAGCACCCTCAGCCGCGACACGTTCGTGCCCTCGTCGCCGGCCTCTTCATGGGCACGCCGATGCTCAGCTGGTTCCTTCGCCGAACAGGCCAGACAGTTGGCCACCCCGACGACACGCGCCGGCTGCTGGAGCGGGACGAGCTGGTTCTCGTATTTCCCGAAGGCGTGAGGGGAACAGGCAAGCCATTCAAGGAGCGTTACCGCCTGCGCCGGTTCGGCCGGGGCGGCTTTGTTGCGACCGCCATACGAGCCGGCGCGCCGATCATCCCGGTGTCAGTGGTCGGCTCCGAGGAAATCTACCCGATGATCGCGGACCTCGGGCCGGTGGCAAGGGCCTTCGGCCTGCCTTACCTTCCTGTCACTCCTTTCTGGCCTTGGTTGGGCCCGCTCGGGTTGATTCCTCTACCCAGCAAGTGGCGGATTCAGTTTCATCCGCCGGTTCACGTCGAGGCCCACCCGCCTGAGGCGGCTGATGACAGGACGTTTGTGATGGGCATCGCCGACCAGGTGCGGGCCACGATCCAAAAGGGCGTCTACGAGAACTTGAAAATGCGCCGGGGGGTCTTTACTTAGCTGGTGCTGGCGAGGGGAGCCTTCTCCTCTGGTTCTTCGACGATGTCGAGGGCGGTGGCCTGGCTGATCCAGTACTGGACATCGGAGATGCTTGGGGCTCCGGCAAGGCCGATGGCATCCACCAGCTTGGCGTGCAGCGCTCGTGCGTCTTGCGCGCGCAGGTCCTTCATCGAGTTGATGCCGAGCCGGCGGATGACAGGGAGCTGGCGCTCCATCCCGGAGACCTCGAGCAGGGTGCACTGGTGGGCGAACTCGAGCAATCGCTCAGGGCTGATGCCGGTTCTCTTGGACAGTCGCTCGCGGTCGATGGCAAGCGATGTGCGGTGGAGGAGTTGGTTGGTGTGCTGTATCCCGCGCGAACGCAGGCGGCGGACATCGTCGTCGGAGATTCCCCGCAGGTACTCCAACGTCCGATACACAAGACAAGTATGAGAGGGAACCCGGATGGTTCCCTCTCATCGGCGGGCGCTTTGCGCGCGCCTGCTCTCTTTCCGGTATAAGGAAGGGCTTTGTTTTAGACGGATTCCTCCTCGCCACGATTGGGAGTGCTGTGGACAAAGTCATGGCCGGGGCGACCCCGGCCAACCCTGCCGCGCTGGTCATAGAACGTTGATCGACTAGTTGGACAAAAGGATATGCGGCCAGGCATCTCGCCTGGTTGCGTGCCTGCTTTCTTCTATAATTTCGAAAAGCCCGCCGCCATTGGAGTAAACACACCCTGAATCAGAGTCGGCTCGCAACCCGCGGAGTGGTTCCCGGGGAGCAGTCTGGCCTCGAGATAGGGATAGGGCGGTACGCACGTCGCTCTTACGGTTTCGACGAGGTCGCGCTCGTGCCCGGTGGTGTGACGCTGAACCCCGACGAAGTCGACATCACGTTCGCGCTGGGCGATCGCCTCAAGCTTCCGATCCCGATCTGGGGTTCCGCGATGGACGGCGTCGTCGATGTCGAGTTCGCGATTGCGATGGGGAGGCTTGGTGGCTTGGCGGTCCTCAATCTCGACGGCGTCCACACACGCTACGAAGACTCTGCGCCGATCATCAGGAGAATCGCAGAGGCGGACAAGGCCCAGATCAACGGGCTACTAAAAGAGATTTACCGGGAGCCGGTGAAGCCCAAGCTCATCTCGGAGCGCATCAACGCAATCAAGGCAGCCGGCGTTCCGTGTGCCGTTTCGACGATTCCCGCGCGTGCGGAGGAGAGGGCCGAGCTGGCGCAGAGAGCCGGCGCCGACGTCCTGGTTGTCCAGGGAACGGTCCTCACTGCGCGCCATTCGTCCAAGTCGTACCACCAGCTCTCGTTCGAACAGCTCGTCAGAGCCTGTGACATCCCGGTCGTGGTCGGCAACTGCGTCCACTACGAGACGGCGCTGGAGCTGATGGAAACCGGCATCGCAGGCATCCTGGTCGGGGTCGGGCCTGGGGCCGCGTGCACGACGCGTGGCGTCCTCGGGGTCGGGGTTCCGCAGGTGACCGCCACCGCCGACATCGCCGCAGCCCGTGACGAGCACATGCGGAGAGGCGGCATGCGCGTGGCAGTGATCACGGACGGCGGGATGCGAATCGGTGCGGACGTCTGCAAGGCGTTCGCGTCGGGCGCCGACGCCGTCATGATCGGCACGCCGCTCGCCGGGGCTGAGGAGTCAGCGTCCAAGGGATTCAACTGGGGCATGGCGACGCCCGATCCGAACCTTCCACGTGGTACTCGCATCCACGTCGGCACAAAGGCGACCCTCAAGGAGATCCTGCTCGGGCCCGCTCGCGTCGACGACGGAAGTCAGAACTTTGCCGGGGCGTTGCGATCGGCTCTCGGCGTCTGCGGGGCCAACGACATCGCTGAGTTCCAGCATGTCGAGATGGTGATAGCGCCCTCGATCACCTCGGAAGGCAAGAGCTTCCAGCAGGCGCAACACGTGGGCATGGGGAAAAGCTGACCTGACGAAAACTGCCACCGCCGACCGTCCCCACAAGGAGACCAAGGGTGGAGCGCGGCAGCAAACGATTCTGGTGCTCGACTTCGGGTCGCAGTTCAGCCAGCTCATCGCGCGCCGTGTCCGAGAGGCGAACGTGTACTGCGAGCTCGTCCCCGGAACCACCCCCTGGGCGGAGCTCAAGGAGCGCCACCCCGCCGGTCTGATCCTCAGCGGTGGCCCGGCGAGCGTCTACGAGCCAGGCGCCCCGCAGGTGGATGTCGAGGCCCTTCGGGCCGGCGTTCCGGTGCTAGGTATCTGCTACGGCATGCAGCTGATCGCCCATCACCTGGGCGGCAAGGTCGACCCCGGTCACGCTCGGGAGTACGGCCCTGCACTGCTCGCGGTCAGGGAGCCGAATGGTCTTTTCAAAGGTTTGAATGACGAGCTCCCTGTCTGGATGAGCCACGGCGATCACGTAAGCGAGCTGCCTCCGGGGTTTCACTCGCTGGCCTCGAGCGGCAACTCGCCGGTGGCTGCGTTCACCGACGGTCATGGAATCTTCGGGATCCAGTTCCACCCGGAGGTGGTGCACACGCCCAGCGGCCGCGAAGTATTGCGCAACTTCCTTTACGGCGTTTGCAACTGCGATGCGTCGTGGACTGCCGGCTCGTTCATCGCCGAGGCGACGGAGAGCATCCGCGCTCAGGTTGGCGGTGGCCGTGTGATCTGCGCTCTGTCAGGCGGCGTCGATTCAGCGGTGGCCGCCACCCTCGTCCACCGTGCCATCGGCGACCAGCTGACATGCGTTTTCGTCAACAACGGACTGCTGCGCAAGGAAGAGCCGGAGCGTGTCCTCGCTGTGATGCATGGGAACCTCGACATGAACATCAGGTACGTGGATGCGACTGAGCGATTTCTCGAGGCGCTGCGCGGCGTGATCGACCCGGAGCAGAAGCGGCGCATCGTCGGCCGCGAGTTCATCACGGTTTTCGAAGCGGAAGCCCTGAGCCTCGGCCACATCGACTTCCTGGCCCAGGGCACCCTCTATCCCGACGTTATCGAGTCCACCGCGCCTGACGTGTCATCGACGGCGGTCAAGATCAAGACGCATCACAACGTGGGAGGACTTCCTCCTGGCCTTCGCTTCCAGCTCATCGAGCCTCTCCGCTACCTCTTCAAGGACGAGGTGCGTGCGGTCGGCCTGGAGCTGGGAATGCCCGAAGAGATGGTGTATCGCCAGCCATTCCCTGGCCCTGGTCTTTCGATCCGGTGCCTCGGTGAGGTGAATGCTGAAAGGCTTGAGATCCTGCGCAACGCCGATTGGGTCGTCGTCGACGAGATCAAGCGCAATGGCCTCTACCGCCAGGTCTGGCAATCCTTCGCGGTGCTGACACCGCTTGAGACTGTCGGTGTGATGGGCGATTACAGGACTTACGCGAACGTGGTGGCGGTGCGCGTCGTGACCAGCGAGGACGCCATGACCGCCGATTGGGCGCGCGTTCCTTACGAGGTGCTGGCCCGCATCAGCAACCGGATCGTGAATGAGGTGAAAGGCGTGAACCGCGTCGTTTTCGACATCACGAGCAAGCCCCCTGGCACGATTGAGTGGGAATAGTCCTGGGGTAAGGCCCACCCCAGTAGCTCGCCGGTGAAGGTGCTCGTCGTCGGTTCAGGGGCTCGCGAGCATGCGCTGGTGTGGAAGTGCGTGCAGTCGGATCTCGTGGAACGCGTTTACTGCGCGCCGGGCAATGGCGGCACCGGAGGCATGGCGCGAAACGTCCCCATCGGCGCCGCGGACGTCGTGCGGATAGTCGAGTTTGCAAAGCGCGAGCGGCTCGGCCTCGTCATCCTCGGGCCCGAGGCTTCCGTCGACGCCGGAGTGGGCGATGCCCTTCGCAGCGCGGGATTCAATGTTTTCGGGCCGAACCGCGGCGCCGGCCGAATCGAGTCGAGCAAGTCGTTTGCCAAGCGGTTGATGGTGCGGGCTGGTGTCCCGACAGCTGACTTCGAGGTCTTCACCGACCCCACGCAGGCGAAGGCATGGGCGAAAGCGCGGGATGGCCGCGTTGCGGTCAAGGCCGACGGCCTCGCACGTGGCAAGGGAGTCATCGTGTGTACGAACGTCGAGGAGGCCGGCGCAGCCATCGATTCCATGCTTGTAGAAGGGCGGTTCGGCCGCAGCGGAGCCACCGTCGTGCTCGAGGAGCTTCTCGAAGGGCCCGAGCTCTCGGTGCTGGGGGTGACCGATGGGACCGATGTCGTGGCACTCGCTCCCGCTCGAGATTTCAAGAGGGCGCAAGACGGCGACAAGGGGCCGAATACAGGCGGTATGGGTGCCTACTCGCCGCCCCTTGGTGTCAATGACGCATTGGTCCAAGAGGTGGTTGACGCAGTGCTGCGCCCGGCGGTTCGCGAGCTGGCGGCTTCGGGAGATGAGTTTCGTGGCGTCCTTTATGCCGGCCTGATGCTCACCAAATCAGGCATCCGCGCCATCGAGTTCAATGCGCGCTTCGGCGACCCCGAGGCGCAGGCGGTGCTCCCACGATTGGAATCCGACGTGGTGGCTCTGGCGCTGGCATCCTCCAAGGGCACCCTGGCCGGCTTCCCGGACCTTCGTTGGAGCCCGCGAACCTCGGTCGCCATCGTCGTCGCGTCCGGAAACTACCCGGATGACGCGGCCATGAAGCTGGGTCTCCAGATCCGGGGACTGGCCGAAATCCCTCGGGGCGCCCTGATCTTCCATGCCGGCACCAAGTTCGAGCCAGGCAAGGGGCTGGTCACCGACGGAGGGCGTGTCGTGACCTCGGTCGCCCTGGGCGACACAGTCGCGGAAGCCCGTGACAAGGCGCTGGCGGGGGCCCGGCAGGTACGATTCCCCGGGGCCTTCTTCCGTTCTGACATTGCTGCGGAGGCGGTTATTTGAAGCCAGTCGTCGGCGTCATTCTCGGCTCCAAGTCGGACCTGCCGTTGATGGAGTCGTGCGTCAAAGTGCTCGGGGAGCTTGGCATCGAGCACGAGGTCAAGGTCTGCTCCGCGCATCGCAACCCGCGCGGCGTCATGGAGTGGGCGGTGTCCGCACGCCAGCGCGGCATCAAAGTCGTCATCGCGGCCGCGGGCGGCGCTGCGCATCTGCCAGGCGTCGTCGCCGCCTGGACCGATCTACCGGTGATCGGGGTGCCGGTGCCCACGCCGCACCTTGGTGGAGCCGACTCTCTGTACTCGATAGTGCAGATGCCTGCCGGGATTCCCGTGGCCACAGTCGCGATTGGCGAGGCGGGAGCGAAGAACGCAGCGTGGCTGGCCGCTCGCATCATCGGACTCAGCGACAGCGAGCTCGAGGCGCGCCATGCCGAAAAGCGCGCCGCGCTCGCCGGACCATGATGGCAAAGAAGACGCCGCGCCTGCGTCTTGTCGACACAACCTTTCGCGACGCGCAGCAATCCCTGCTTGGAGGAAACCTTCGCGGCGACGAGATAGTGCCCATCGCAGCGAAGATGGATGCGATCGGCTTCACTGCGATGGAGGCCTTTGGCGGAGCGACCTTCGAAACCCAGGTCCGCAGGCGTGAGAACCCGTGGGACTACCTTCGAAACCTGGCGAAGGTAACGCCGAACACGCCGATCCAGGCATTGATCAGGGGCCAGAATCTGCTGGCGAATCGCAATTTTCCCGACGACGTTGTCGAGCTCTTCATCAAGCACGCGGCCAAATGCGGCGTCGATGTGTTTCGCGTCTTCGATCCGCTGAATGACCTTCGCAACATGGAGGCCACGGTTGCTGCGGCGCTCAAATCGAAGAAGAAGGTGCAGGGCGCACTGAGCTACGCGATCTCGCCGGCCCACAACCTCGAGCTGTGGTGCTCGCTTGCCAAGGGCCTCGTCAACATGGGCTGCCACGAGGTGGTGATCAAGGACACATCAGGCCTTCTGAGCCCCCAGGCGACCTGGGAGCTGGTCGCCGCGCTCAAGGAGACAGTCGATGTCCCCATCGACGTTCACTCCCACTGCTCGAGCGGAATGGCGCCTATGGCCTACATGGCCGCAGTCGAAGCCGGCGCAGAGATCCTCGACGTTGCGATGTCTCCGCTGGCCTGGGGCACCTCGCAGCCCGCAGTCGAGAGCGTGGTGGCTGCTCTCAAGGGCGGTGAATACGACACTGGCCTCGACCTCGAGAAGATGTGGGAAGTGCAGGTCGACGTCGAGGCGCTCAAGCGCAAGCACATTGAAAACCTCAGCCCAGTGGCGGATCGGGTCGACGCCAGCATCCTGCGCTACCAGATGCCTGGCCTGATGCTCGAAGACGTCCATCACCAGCTGGAAGGCCACAATGCCAGCGGCCGCACGGCGGAGGTCCTGGAGGAGGCCAATCGCGTGCGATTGGAGCTCGGCTACCCACCGTTGGTGGCGCCGATCCGGCAGATGATAGCCACGCAGGCGGTCTACAACGTGATTGGGGGCGACCGCTACGCCACGGTGACCCAGGAGCTGAAGGATTACCTGCAGGGCCTGTACGGCCGGCCGCCGGTGCCGGCCGATCCCGAGTTGCGCAGGCTCGTGCTTGGCCGCGAGGAGCCGATCACCATCCGTCCGGCCGATCTGCTCGAGCCCCAGGTGGGGGCCGCCCGCCTGCAGCTGAAGAAGATGGGATTCGAGCCTGACGACGAATCGGTGCTCATCCACCTTCTCTTTCCGCAGCTCGCTCCTGCATATCTGCGTCCGCCGGAACCCGAGGCCAAAGCTCCGAGCGCGCCCGCCCCGGCTAAGACGCCAGACCCTCCTGCTCCAGCCTTGGAGCCACCTCCCACCGCTGCGCCCGCCGCCGTCGCTGGAACCGCCGAGTTTGACGTCGAGGTCGAGGGCGAGATGTTCAAGGTCAGGGTCAGTGGCGCAGGGATGAGCGTTATGCCGGGTGGTGGTGCCTCGCAGGCCGCCGCCGCGCCGGCGGCGCCACGCACCGGCGAGGGAACGGTGATCGCCCCGATGCAGGGCCTCATCGTCAAGCTGCCGGTCAAGGCGGGCGACGACGTGAAGCTCGGCGACGTGGTTGCCGTGCTCGAGGCGATGAAGATGCAGAACGACATCGTCACCACCGTCGCCGGCAAGGTGCGCGAGGTATACGTCAAAGAGGGCGAGGTGGTCACTCCGAGCCAGCCACTGCTCGCTGTTGGATGAAACAAAAGCTTTTCAAGAAAGTACTGATCGCCAATCGCGGCGAGATTGCAATCCGCGTCATGCGCGCGTGTCGCGAGCTCGGCATCGCCACCGCTGCCGTCTACTCCGATGCCGACCGCAACGCGATCCATACCCGCTACGCGGACGAAGCCCATCACATCGGAGGGGCTCCGCCGGCTGAGTCTTACCTGCAGCTTGAGCGCATCGTCAAGGTCGCGCACGATTGCGGCGCCGAAGCGATCCATCCCGGTTACGGCTTCCTTTCTGAAAAAGCAGCGTTTCCCGACGCCTGCGCTGCAGCAGGAATCCAGTTCATCGGGCCGCCGGCGTCGGCGATGCGCGCCCTCAGCTCGAAACTGGCCGCTCGCAAGATGGCAGTCGACAACGGCGTCCCGGTGACACCTGGCAGCGGCGCCGTCGCGGATGCTTCGGCGGCGATCGCCGCCGCCAAGGAAATCGGTTTTCCGGTGATGGTGAAGCCGTCAGGCGGCGGTGGCGGAATCGGAATGAAGGTGGTGGAGTCTGAATCTGAGCTGGTTGCCGCCGTCGAAAGCAGCGGTCAAGCGGCGCGATCGGCCTTCGGCGATGGGACGCTCTACCTGGAGCGCTATGTTCGTAAGCCGCGTCATGTCGAGATCCAGGTCATCTGCGACATGCATGGCAATGCGGTGCACCTGGGTGAGCGCGAATGCTCAATCCAGCGCCGCCATCAAAAGATCATGGAGGAGACCCCATCGCCGGCGGTCACACCTGAGATTCGGTCCGCCATGGGTGAGGCGGCGATCCGGGCGGCCAGGGCGGCGGGCTATGTCAACGCCGGGACCGTCGAGTTCATCTTCAGCGACGGCGATTTCTATTTCCTCGAGGTCAACGCAAGACTCCAGGTCGAGCATCCGATCACCGAGGCGGTCACCGGCATTGACCTGGTCAAGGAACAGATCCGCATCGCCGCCGGCATGCAATTGAGCTTCAAGCAGGAGGATGTGACCTGGACGGGGCACGCCATCGAGATGCGAATCAACGCGGAAGACCCGCTCCGCAAGTTCATGCCCAATCCCAAGCGAATCGCAAGGTGGGTGGCTCCCGCGGGCCCCGGGGTGCGGGTCGACTCCGGCTTCGGCCCCGGGTCCGACGTGCCCCCCAACTACGACTCGCTGGTCGCCAAGCTGATCGTTCACGGCAGTGACAGAGCTGAGGCCATCGCCCGGGCCGGCCGGGCCCTGCGCGAGTTCGTCGTCATTGGGCCCGCGACAACCATCGGCTATCACCGCGCGATTCTCGACAGCGCGGATTTCCGCGCCGGCAACCTGAGCACACGCTTCATCGAGGACCATCCCGAGCTGGTCGAGAAAGCCAGGCAGTTTGCGGGCGACATCTCACCATTCGATTACGGCGCAGACCCACGTCACGTCGCGGCCGCGGCAGCCGCTGTTGCGGTGGTGGTGCAAAAGCACTGAGCAAGTTTTCGCACCCAAAGACGGGCAGGCCGTTTGAGGTCGCCGCCTCGTCTGTGGCAGGGCGGTCAGGACCGTTCACGTTGCGCGACGACGTGATCCGGTTTCCCGACGGCGCGGAGGCGCTCTACACGGTGCTGGCCAACCCGGACTCGGCTTTCATCGTTCCATATTTCGACAATGGCGACACCATGCTGGTGCGGCAATGGCGGCATGCGTGGGACGAGTCGTCATGGGAGGTTCCCGCCGGCACTTTCGACGGAGACGAGGAGCCGCTCGCCTGCGCTCGCCGAGAGCTGGCCGAGGAAACCGGCCTGGTGGCAGAGCACTACACGTCGCTTGGTGTGGTGCACGGCGCCGCATTCCTGTCGGGTCGCGCCCACCTGTTCCTAGCCCAGTCCATCACCCAGTCGGACCGCAGCCCGGAAACGTACGAGCAGGACATGGAGGTGCTGCGACTTCCGTTCACCGAAGCGCTGGAAGCGGCGCTTGGCGGATCGATCGGGCACTCCGGCTCAGTGACGGCGCTCTGCCGAGCGGCCCGTGCGCTGAAGCTCATCTAGGACGGAGCGGGAGTTCTCCGTGGAGAGGGCGATGGTGCGAGGCCGGGCTCTGACAACCGAGGGTTGGCGGCTTCTCCCCGGCCGGCGGATGAGGTGCCTGACGCCGGTCCGACAAGGTTGAGGTCATACCGCGACGGCACGTTGCGGCCGCCGACGTCCCTCACGCTGGGCAGCACCACCAACCGGTAGCTCGCGCCGGGCACGAACTGAAGTCCTGTTATGACAACCGTGCGATTGGTTGCGTACGTCGATGACCCACCGACTCGCGTGCCATTCTGGTCGAGCACGACGACGCCATCCGCAACGGTGTCGGCGACCAGGTCGCTGTCGAAGGTCACCTTGATGCTGCCGGCGGCGATTTCAACGCTCACGACCTCAGCGCCCCTACCTAGTGCCAGGGTGGGGCCACCGGTCGCGTTATCGATCAGGAACGGGCTGTCGGGCCCGTCGCGCCGGAGTGTCAGCGTCTCCTCGTATTCGCTGACGTCAACGCCGCCTCTGGTCAGCACAAGGCGCACGACAAACCTTGCAGTGTCGGGGAGTCGACCGGTGAGCTCCTGAGTGAGCACGTAAAAGCGAGTGAAGTTGGCATCGCCGGCGATCACGAGCGGAAGTCCGCCGCCTGAGTAAGCCTGCCTGCCTTTGTCGTCTAGGAACCGTTGCGCCAGCTCCGACTGTCTCAACAACCGAGCGTTCATGAAGAGGCTCACCTGAGACGCAGCCTGGTCGAGGGCCGAAGGCCCTGCAGGAAGCTGGGTTGCTGTCGCGCTCCAGATCGCAGCGCCTCGGACGAACGAGAACGTGGTTCCGTTCGGCGCCCACGCCGGAAAGTGGTAAGTCCCGCTGCTCAGCTTGGTCGGTCCGGAGCCGTCGGGAAGGACCGCATAAAGCTCGGTGTCGTTGCCGACCAGGATCACGTCCCGGCTCGACCAGCTCGGCTCTCCTGAGAGAGCGATCGTCGCGATCGGGGCGCCATTCACATCGGCGACTACGGTGGCATTTCTGCCGCTGTAGATGAACCTCGTGCCGTCAGGCGACCAGCCGAGAAATGCCCTGGCGCTGCCGCCTACTGGCGAGCTCTTGGAGGTTTCAAGGTCGAGGACTGCCAGCGACACTCCTTGCTGGTACACGGCGTGTGCGCCGTCGGGGGCGATCGAAACGACAGAGGCGCCACGCTGCGGTAGCGCAGCTACCTGCGCCGGACCGTCGGCCCCGGATTTGTATACGCCCTCGCTTGTGCCCCAGAAGAGCTGAGCCCTGGCCCAACCAAGTGTCGTGAGGCCTGGTGCAGTCGTGAGGTCGGTTGTGGCGCCCGACGCGAGCGTCAGGATCTCGATCTTGCCGCCACGGACGTATGCGAGGCGGTCGCCGAGCGGAGAGATGGCGGGGTACGAGACCCCGTCAGGAACAATGACGGTCAGCTTGCTCTCGCTCACTGTCACCGAATTGAGGGCGCCGTGATCCCCGACGAAGTAGATGGTCGAGGAGTCAGCCGACCACTGAGGCGTGTATGTGGCGCCCGCGGGCAGGGCAAGGGTGGCCAACCTGTGCTCGCCCGCCTGCGGCCGTGGGGTCGGCGGAGCCGTCGGCCGCGGCGAAGGCGTTGGAGTCGCCGAGGGCTGGGTCACGAAAGTGAACTTCCTTGGGTTGGCAAGGAGCTGCTGCCCTGACTGGGTCCTGGCCCCTGGGCCGATCGTCACCTGGTACTGAGTGTTCGGCGCGAGGTTGCCGCCGGTCGGTCGAACCTCCAGCGTGTTGTCGTGCCAGGAGAACGCGACATACGTGGCGGGTTGAATCTGCACTGCCGCCTCGGTTGACTTGTGGTCCATCGGCTGGTTGAAGCTCACCAGAATTGGTTGCTGCAGCTGCACTGCGTGCGCGTCAGCGATCGGGCTCGTGATGAGAAGCTCATTGAGTCCCGGCTGCTGGCCCGACATGGTGATAACCACTGCCGCGATGAGCAAGACACCTGCCGCGGCGCCCGCCCACGCCAGTGACGGCGCCCTGGGCGCCCTGGGCTCTGGCGCCGACAGCCGGCGCCACCACGGCGTGCGTCCTTCGTTCATCTCCCATGCCGACTTCATGAGCTGCCGGCGCAGACTTGAACGGAACGCCTCGTCGAGCGGAGGCTCGGCTCGGCGGGTTGACCGCAGCATGGCGGCCAGGCGTACGAGCTCATCGTCCTGCAGGACGTCGTCGAGCTCGAGGTCGTGGTTCATGCTCATTCGACTGGCCTCAGGGCGTCGGCGTCCTGTCGGAGGCGACTGACCCCGCGATGGATGAGGAGCTTCACAGCGCCGGCGGACTTGCCCATCGCAATCGCGATGTCCTCGATCTTCATGTCCTCCTGGAACTTGAGGACCAGCGCAGTCTTCTGCTGAGCCGGCAGCTGCTCGACAAGGCTCCAGATCCGGCGGAGCTCGTCGCGGTGGGCAGCAAGGTCTTCAAGTGCCGGGCCGGCCACTGACAGGTCATGAAAGTCATCAAGCGACTGGGCAGGGCGTAGCGTGCGATAGCGGTCCGCGATGGCGTTCACCGCGATCTGATACAGCCAGGCAGCGAAGGGTCTCCCCGTGTCCTGGTAACGGGGCATCGCCTTCAGAGCCTTGATGAAGATCTCTGACGTAACGTCTTCTGCCGCGGTTTGCTCCCTCACTCTTGAATACACGAACCTGTAAATCTGCTGAAAGTGACGGTCGTAGAGCGCCCCGAACTGCCGGGGATCCCGCTTCGCGCGTTCGACGAGGTCTCGCTCGTCATCGCGCTGCAGGTCGCTCACGAGCCAATCAGCTTGTGCGAGTTCAAACGAGGCACCCCGCAGGCTGGTTACGAGATTCGTTCATGAGATCGAACCGGATTATGGGCGGCAGGCCGGACACTTCAGCCATATGCCTGTAAGCACACAGCATCTTGTAGGCATTGGTTTCGCACCTACAACATGTGCTCGGACGACCTGCTACCCGTATAATCGAGATGTCCCCCATTTCGTTAATTGGGAGCCGGTGCCCTATTTGATCGAGCGATACTCTCCGCCTGCGATTCGGGCGGTATGGTCCGACCAGCACCGGTTCGACCTGTGGCTTCGCATAGAGATTCTGGCGTGTGAGGCCTGGGCGGCTCTCGGCCGCATCCCCCAGACTGCTCTGCCGAAAATCCGCCAGGCGACGTTCGACGTGGCCCGGATCGCCGAGGTCGAGGAGCGCGTTGGCCACGACGTCATCGCTTTCCTCACTGTTGTCAACGAGTCGATCGGCCAACCGGAGGCGCGTTACGTCCACCTCGGCATGACGAGCCAGGACCTCAACGACACGGCGATGGCATTGCAGCTCAAGGAGTCGGCAAGGCTGATCGATGCCGACCTGGCGACGGTTCGAGACGCGGCTGCCGAGCTGGCAGTTCGCCATCGCCGAACTCTGATGGCCGGTCGCACTCATGGCGTCGTCGCCGAGCCCACAACCTTCGGCTTCAAGGTCGCCGGTTGGGTCGCTGAGCTCGACCGGGCGCAAGCGCGGCTGGAGCTGGCTGCCGAAGAGGTAGCTGTCGGCCGCATCAGCGGCGCGGTCGGGACGCATGCGACGATCGACCCTAAAGTCGAGGACCACGTCTGTAAGGAGCTCGGCCTGGCGCCGGATATCGTTTCGACACAGGTCGTGGCGCGGGACCGGCATGCCAGCTTCATGTCAGCGCTCGCCCTGGTGGCTGGAGCGCTCGAGAGGATCGCGACCGAGATCCGGCACCTTCAGCGAAGCGAGGTCGGGGAGGCTTTCGAACCGTTCGGCAAGGAGCAGAAGGGCAGCTCGGCGATGCCCCACAAACGCAACCCTGTGCTCACCGAGCGCGTCTGCGGTCTCGCTCGCGTGGTGCGAGGCCACCTGGTGACCGCGCTCGAGAACACCGCCCTGTGGCACGAGCGCGATATCAGCCATTCATCGGCGGAGAGGATCATCTTTCCCGACGCTTGCGCGGCGGTCGACTACATGGCGTTGGAGATGTCGAAGGTGCTGCGCGGACTTGAGGTAAGGCCAGAGCGGATGCTGCGCAATCTGCACTTCGCTGGTGGTGTCGTGTTCTCGCAGCGTGTGCTGCTCGCCCTCGTGGATAGCGGTATGTCAAGGGAGGACGCTTATCTTGTCGTGCAGAAGTCCGCGATGCAGGCGATGGCCGAGGACGGGGCCGGCTTTCGCGCAATGTTGGAGAAGGACAAGGACGTGATGACCCGGATCGGGACGCGAATGGATGTGATCTTCGACCCCTGGGCCGGCCTCGAGCATACGGACCTCGCTTACGAGCGTCTGGGACTCGGGAGGACCCTGAGGACGTGACGCTGCAGCTTCGGCGCCCATGCGGCCCATCTCCGGTGTTGCGACCTCCGCTGCTCGCTTACGCATCTACGCGATGCGCGCGCTCCGCTGCTCGGCAGGTCCACTGGGGCCCCCGTGACAGAGTCACGGGAGGGACCCCTGGATCACCGAATCTGTCGCCGCCAGCCCTCAGTGCCCTCCCCGGAGCGAAAACCAAGTGATCGCTGGGCCACCGCTTCTCAAGACGGACCTGCCGCTGAAGCTCTTCGCCCGCGGCAAGGTCCGGGACACGTACGAGCTCGATGACAAGAGGCTCTTGATGGTCGCCACCGACCGCATCTCGGCTTTCGACCACGTCCTGCCCAACGGCATTCCGGATCGAGGCAAGGTCTTGACGCAGCTTTCAATCTTCTGGTTCTCTCAGACCGACTACTTCCAGGAAAACCACCTGGTTTCCGGCCAGGTGCCTGACCTTCCGGCGGAGCTCCGCGACAGAAGAAGCGAGCTCGCCGGACGCTTCATGATCGTGCGGAAGGCCAAGCGCATCGATTTCGAATGCGTGGTGCGCGGCTACCTTGCCGGCAGCGCGTGGAAGGAGTACGAGGAGTCGAAGACACTCGCCGGCGAGAAGATGCCCCCAGGACTCAAGCAAAGCGAGCGGCTCGTCACTCCCATCTTCTCGCCCGCCACCAAGGCGGAGACGGGCCACGACGAGAACATCACTTTCGCTCAGATGAAAAAGGAGCTCGGCGATGAGCTCGCGACCAAGATGCGCGACGCCAGCCTCGAGCTCTACAAATTTGCTTCGGAGCTGTCGGCGCGCCGCGGGCTGATCCTGGCCGATACCAAGTTCGAGTTCGGCACCATCGGTGACGAGCTGATCCTCATCGATGAGGCGTTGACACCTGACAGCTCGCGCCTGTGGGAGTCGGGAACCTACCTTGTCGGCACCTCGCCGGACTCCTACGACAAGCAGTTCGTGCGGGATTGGCTCACCAAGTCGGGTTGGGACAAGGAGTCAGAGCCGCCCGCGCTTCCCGAGGACATCGTGGCGCAGACCCGCGAGCGCTATCTCACGGCCTACCAACGCCTGGTCGGAAAGCCATTGTTCCCACCCAAGGCGCGCAACGAATAATGACTCTCATCGCCCGAGTGATAGTGACCCCCAAACCTGTCGTCAACGACCCACAGGGCGTCACTGTCAAGCAGGGCCTCGCCACGCTTGGCTTCAGGGAGGTCTCGGACGTCCGCATCGGCAAGTACATAGAGGTAAGCCTCGATGCGGCCAACGAGCACGAGGCCAGGCAACGCGTCGAAGCGATGTGCAGGCAGCTCCTCGCCAACCATGTGATCGAAGACTTTCATTTCGAGATCGAGATGGAAGGGCACAAGCAGAGATGAAATTCGGAGTCCTCGTTTTCCCAGGCACGTGGTCGGATCGCGACTGCGGTTGGGTCATCGACCAGGTCCTCGGCGAGCAGCTCCAGTATCTGTGGCACAAAGATGCGGACCTGAAGGGCTGCGACTGCGTCATCCTGCCGGGCGGCTTCGCCTATGGCGACTATCTGCGCACCGGAGCCATCGCTAGGTTTGCTCCGGTCATGGAAAAGGTGGGTGAGTTCGCAGACCGGGGAGGCCTGGTGTGGGGCATCTGCAACGGTTTTCAGATCCTGTGCGAGGCCGGGTTGCTGCCGGGCGCGTTGATCCGCAACGCTTCGCTTGAGTTCCGCTGTGAGTGGACCAACCTCGTGGTCGAGCGCAATGACCTTTCCTACACGTCTCAGTGCTCGGAGCGCGAAGTGATTCGCGTCCCCATCTCCCACGGTGAGGGCAGCTACTTTGCCGACCCTGCCACCCTGTCACGCCTCGAGCAGAACGGCCAGGTGGTGTTCCGCTACTCCGATCCGGCCGGCCGGGTAGTGCCGGGCGTCAATCCCAACGGCTCCCTGCACAACATCGCGGGCATCGTCAACAAGCGTGGCAACGTGCTTGGGATGATGCCTCACCCTGAGCGGTGTTCCGAGCGCGAGCTGGGCGGTACCGATGGCCTCAAGCTGTTCCGCTCGGTGGCCGAATCTGCGGTGCGGGCCCTGGTTTCTTGAAGGTAGAAGCGATAGACGAGAAACGACTGCGGGAGGTCGCCCTCACACCTGACGAGTATCGCGTCATCGTCGAGCAGCTGAAGCGACAGCCGAATGACGTAGAGCTGGGCATGCTGGGTGTGCTCTGGTCGGAGCACTGCTCTTACAAAACCTCGAAAGCGCTTCTGAGGCGCCTCCCATCCAGCGGGTCGGCGGTGCTTCAAGGCCCGGGTGAGAACGCCGGGGCAGTGAACATCGGCGAGGGCTGGGCGGCGGTCTTCAAGATCGAATCGCACAACCACCCGTCGGCGATCGAGCCCTACCAGGGTGCCGCCACAGGCGTGGGAGGCATCATTCGGGACGTCATCGCCATGGGGGCACGTCCCATCGCCCTCCTCGACTCGTTGCGCTTCGGCCCGCTCCCCGCGTCGCAGCATCACTTCGACGGGGTTGTCGCAGGCATCGGCGGTTACGGGAACTGCATGGGCATCCCCACAGTTGCGGGAGAGGTCTACTACGAGGACTGCTACGCACAAAACCCCATCGTCAACGCGATGTGTGTGGGGCTCGTGCCGGTGAACAGGCTGATGCGCGCGCGCGCCGAGGGTACCGGCAACAGCCTGCTCCTCGTCGGTGCCGACACCGGCCGCGATGGCATACACGGCGCCTCATTCGCTTCGGTCGAGCTCGACGAGAGCAGCTCCGAGCGAAGACCCGCAGTTCAGGTCGGCAACCCCTTCCTCGAGAAGTGCCTGCTCGAAGCGTGCATGGACCTGGCGCACACAGACGCGGTGGTCGCGATCCAAGACCTCGGTGCCGCCGGCCTCACCTCATCAGTTGCCGAATCCGCCAGCCGCGTTGCAGGCGCCGGCGCGCGCATAGACGTCTCGCTCGTGCCGAGGCGTGAGCAGGGGATGACGGCTTACGACGTGATGCTCTCGGAATCACAGGAACGAATGCTCGTTGTCGTGCAGCGTGGGCGAGAGGCCGACGTGGAGATGATCTTCAGGGCCTGGGACCTGACCTCGGCAGTGATCGGCGAAGTTACCGACGACGGGCTGCTCACCATCGTCGACGGACAGCGAGAGGTCGCCCGACTACCGGTAGGACTTTTGACTGACGGGGCGCCTCTGCGACGGCTGACCGGGAGCGCACCAGCGCCGCGGCCTGCTCTCGACCTCGACCACCTGCCTCCGCTGGTCGATCCGCGAGCGACACTGCTTCGACTCCTTGCAAGCCCTAACTTGAGCAGCCGCCGTGGCATCTTTCGGCGCTACGACCACATGGTCGGCGACTCGACTGTCATCCCGCCGGGCGGCGACGCCGCAATGCTCCGCATCAAAGGAACGCGACTGGGCCTGGCCATGACCACCGACTGCAACAGCCGCTACTGCCACCTCGATCCAAACCTGGGCGCCCAGCTGGCGGTGGCGGAGGCGGCGCGCAACATCGTGGCGACCGGCGCGCGGCCGCTGGCGGTCACCGATTGCCTCAACCTGGCCAACCCCGACCATCCAGAGGTCTTCTGGGAGCTGGAGGAGACGGTCGCCGGCCTTGCCCAAGCATGCAGGGTCCTCGAGCTCCCGATCGTCAGCGGGAACGTCAGCCTGTATAACGACGCATCCGGCAGCTCACCCATCTACCCGACGCCCGTGATCGGGATGATCGGGTTGCTTGAGGATTACAGCCGTCGCCTCGAGGCCGGCTTGAAAAGTGAAGGCGATTTCGTCCTGCTGGTCGGGTCCACCCACAACGACCTCGGCGGCAGCGAATACCTGAAGGTCGAGCACGGCCGCGTGGCCGGCCGCCCGCCGGCGCTTGACCTCGCTCGAGAGAGGGCGGTCCACAACCTGATGCTCGCCGCGGCAGGGGCTGACCTGCTGCGCTCCGCCCACGATTGCGCCGACGGCGGAATGCTCGTCGCGCTCGCCGAATGCTGCGTGCTCAGCGGTATCGGCGTCCGCTGCCCTCCCGTGCGACCCGAGGCTCCGATCCGCATGGATTCCGCTTTCTTCAGTGAGTCCCCAAGCCGCTTCATTGTCAGCGTCCAGTCGCGTGCGATGCCGGAGATGCAGACGCTCGCTCGGCGCCACCATGTCGAGATCTCGCTGATCGGCCTTGCGGGTGGCGATGTCATCGAGTTCGAAGGCCAGTTCAAGGTATCGCTGGCCGAGATGCGTCAAGCTTGGGAAGGAGGATTGCTCTAGCCATGTGCGGGGTGTTTGGTATCTGCGCATCGCGGGGCATCGACGTCGCGAACCTCACTTACTTCGGACTTTTCTCGCTGCAGCACCGCGGCCAGGAATCGGCAGGCATAGCGGTGTCCGACGGAACGAACGTCCGCGTGCATCGTGGAATGGGCCTGGTCGCTCAGGTCTTCTCGCCGGCCACCGTACAGGACATGGGCCCGGGCTCGATCCTCGCTCTCGGGCACACTCGCTACTCAACCACCGGCGCAAGCCGAGCTGAGAACGCTCACCCGCTTCCGTTCCATCACCCGCAGCTCGGCCCCGGGGCGATCGCCCACAACGGAAACCTGTTGAACGCCGATGCATTGCGCAAGCAGCTGGAAGAAGAGGGGGCCGTGTTCGACACATCACTCGACACCGAGGTGATGGCTCGGCTAATCGAGCACACGCACGGCCGCACGTGGGAGGAGGTGATCCGCCGTACCTTCGCCAGGGTGGTCGGCGCGTACTCGTGCGGAATCATCACGCCCAACCAGCTCATCGCCTTGCGGGATCCCTACGGCTTCCGTCCTCTATGCATCGGCTACATCCCGCTCGCAGGACAGCCCGCACACGTGATCGCGTCTGAGACCTGCGCCCTCGACACTGTCCACGCGACTTTCGTGCGCGAGGTGCAGCCGGGAGAGATGGTGGTGATGGACGAGCACGGCGTCCACAGCGTCACTTTCCAGACTTCCAGCAAGCACGCGATGTGCGTTTTCGAGTTCATCTATTTCGCGCGGCCTGACTCGATCCTCAAGAACTGCGAGCTCGAAGAGGCCCGCATCCGGATGGGCAACGAGCTCGCCAAGGAAGCGCCTGTGGAGGCGGACATGGTCGTCGCTTTCCCAGACTCGGGCACGCCGGCAGCAATCGGCTACGCAGAGGAGGCGGGAATCCCGTTTCGCGAGGCGCTGATGAAGAGCCGCTACATCAATCGCACCTTCATACAGCCCGACCAGTCGCTGCGTGAGGCCGGCGTGATGTTGAAGCTGAATGCGCTCCCACGCTCAATCCGCGGCAAGCGCCTCATTTGCGTCGACGACTCGATCGTGCGAGGCACCACGTCGCGCCGGATCATCGAGCGTCTGCGAGCGGCAGGCGCGAGGGAGATCCACATGCGCATCTCCAGCCCGCCCATGCGATATCCCTGCTTCATGGGCGTCGACATCGGCTCCACCAAGGAGCTGATCGCCGCGAGCCGGACGGTCGAGCAAGTGCGAGATCATCTCGGAGCTGACAGCCTCCATTACCTTTCGATCCCGGGGCTGATGCGCGCGATCGGAAGGGGCCCGGACAAAGAATTCTGCCGCGCGTGCTTCGACGGCTCCTATCCGGTGCCTGTGCCACAGCAGCTCGAGATGGACAAGATGCAGTTCGAGATGCCCCCGAAGTCCGACCACGTGCCGGGCCCACCCTCGCTCCAGCTGGCCGAGCCGACACTTAAGAGCTGATGACTGGGGAGGGTCTGTCGTACGCAGCGGCCGGCGTTGATATCGAGGCATATGAACGAGCCCTCGACCGGGTCAAACCTCTGATCGCGGCGACTCATGGCAAAAACGTCGCAGTGGGCGTCGGCCCGTTCGCAGGTTTGTACGAGCTGCCTGGCGGCGGCTACCTCGCGGCGAGCGCCGACGGCGTGGGGACCAAAATCAAGGTGGCGATCGCGGCAGGAGCCCACCGCGGCATCGGCATCGACATCGTCAATCACTGCGTCAACGACATCGCCACTGCCGGCGCGCGGCCTCTTTTCTTTCTTGACTACTTCGCCACCGGGAGGCTCGATCCTGAGGTGTTCACCCATCTGATCGAGGGGATGACCGCAGCGTGCCGCGAGGCTGGATGCGCCCTCCTGGGAGGCGAAACCGCCGAGATGCCAGGCGTTTACGCGCTCGGCGATTACGACCTGGCGGGCTTCATCGTGGGGTTGGTAGAGCCTGGCCGGCGCCCCGATCCCAAAGAGATCCGTGCTGGCGATGCAATCGTCGGTCTTCCGTCGAACGGCCTCCACACAAACGGCTATTCACTGGCGCGCAAAGTCTTCGAGGATGTGCCGTTGACCAAGGTCTATCCGGAGCTGGGGAGACCGCTCGGCGAGGCACTTCTCGAGCCCCATATGTCGTACCTCGGCTCGCTGCGAACCATCGACTGGAAAGGAGCAGCGCACATCACCGGCGGGGGCATCCTCGGCAACGTTGCCAGGTGTCTTCCGGACGGCCTCGGTGCCCGCCTGGAACGGAAATCGTGGGAGGAGCCTCCAATCTTCGGGCTGCTCCGAAAGCGAGGGAGGATCTCAGACGACGAGATGCTCGGAACGTTCAACATGGGCCTCGGCATGATCCTGGTGGTGGATGCCAACGCAGTGCCGTCCGGCGCCAACCTGGTGGGCGAGGTGGTACCTCATGCAGGACCTGACCGGGTGGTGATCCGCTGAAGCTCGGCGTCGTCGTTTCCGGCAAGGGATCGAACCTGCGAAACCTGGTCGAGCGCGGCCTCGATGTGGTTGCGGTGGCCACCAACCGCCCGACGTGCGGAGCTGCGGCATTTGCGCGCGAGCGCGGCATCCCGCTCGGTGAGCTGGCTCAGAAAGGCTTTGTTTCGGCGGAGGAACGCGATGCGGCGATGCGTGACTTCTTCAAGGCGCAAGGCGTCGAGCTCGTGGTCGACGCCGGTTACGACAGAATTCACACCGAGCCATTCCTTGAGGCGTTTGGCGGCCGGATCATTAACGTCCATCCGTCCCTGCTACCCGATTTCGCCGGCGGTATGGATGCCGTCGAGCAGGCCTTTCAAGCCGGGGTGAAGATGACCGGCGCGACAGTGCACCTGGTCACCGGCGACCTTGACGCGGGCCCGATCCTCTTCCAGGAGTCGGTGCCGGTGCTGCCCGACGATACTGTGGAGACGCTGCGCGAGCGCATCCACGAGGCCGAATACAGGATTCTTCCCCAGGCGATCCGTTCGATGGAGGCGCGACTTGCCAAGAGCTCTGCTGTCGGTTAGTGACAAGACCGGGCTGAGCGCTTTCGCGCGAGGCTTGCAGAGGCTGGGTTACGAGCTCTACGCGACAGGGAGCACCTTGAAGGCGATCGTCGACGGAGCCGTCGACGCCCGGCCGGTGAGCGACCTGACGGGCTTCCCGGAGATCATGGACGGCCGCATCAAGACCCTCCACCCCGGCGTGCACGCGGGGCTGCTCGCGCGCCGTGACAAGCCCGAGCACATGGAGGCGCTGCGAGAGCACGAGCTCAAGGAGATCGACCTCTTGTGCTGCAACCTGTATCAGTTCGTTGAGACGGTGACCAAGCCTGGGGTGAGCTTCGAAGAGGCGGTGGAGCAGATCGATATTGGCGGGCCCGCGATGATTCGCGCCGCAGCCAAGAACAGCGATTCGGTGGTGGTAGTCGTGCGGCCCGAACGCTATGCCGAAATTCTCACCACTCTTCGCGCAGGCGGCCCGGACAAGGAGATGCGCCGCCGCCTGGCGGCAGAAGCCTATGCGCACACTTCCGCCTACGACGCATGGATCGCCGCTTACATGCACGGCGGCGCAGCGGCGGGCTTCCCCCAGGAGCTGCCCTTCGCCGGGCGCTTGACCCGGCCACTCAAGTACGGCGAGAACGAGCACCAGCACGCCGCTTTCTATCGGTTCGGCCCGGACCCAGGGGGCCTCGGCGGCGCCCGCCAGCTCCAGGGCAAAGAGCTCGGATTCAACAACATCCAGGATGCGGCGGCCGCGATCCAGCTCGTCAGCGACTTCGACAGGCCGGCGGCTGCAATCGTCAAGCACATGAACCCGTGCGGCCTCGCCGTCGCCGGCGACATATCTGTCGCTTACCGGATGGCCTACGAGTGCGACCCGACATCTGCTTTCGGCGGCATCGTGGCGGTGAACAGGCCGCTTGATCGCTCGACAGCGGAGCAGATAGTCCAGATCGTCACGCATGTGGTAATCGCGCCAGAGATCCTGGATGAGAGCCTTGAGGTGCTTGCACGCCGCAAGGGCATGATCGTTCTGGAGGCGCATCCCTCGCGACCAGGGCTCTTCGATTACGACCTGCGCTCCGTCCCAGGCGGATTCCTCGTCCAGGAGTGGGATCGCGCAGGATTCGATCGTGAGGCTTCAGTCGTGGCTACCAAACGCGACCCCACCGAGGCGGAATGGGAGCAGCTCCGGCTCGCGTGGACAGCTGTCAAACATGTCAAATCCAACGCGATAGTGCTGTTCAAGGACGGTGCAGCGGTGGGCGTCGGAGCCGGTCAGATGTCGCGGGTGGAGGCTGTACAGATTGCTGCGCGGCGTGCAGGTGAGCGGGCCCGGGGATCGGTGATGGCGTCAGATGCCTTCTTCCCGTTCTCCGACGGCCTCGAGGAGGCCATTAGAGCTGGTGTGACTGCTGCCATCCAGCCAGGAGGCTCGATGAAGGACAGCGAGGTGGTCGGAGCAGCGGACGCCGCTGGAATCGCGATGGTCATGACCGGCCAGCGCCATTTCAAGCACTGACCCGCGATGGGCTACCGATTCGGCGAAGAGGGTCGCGAGCTTTCATACGGCTCGTACCTGAAGATCGCCGAGCTGCTCGACCTCCAGCACGGCCTGAGCGAGGAGCACGACGAGCTCCTGTTCATAGTCGCGCACCAGGTGTACGAGCTGTGGTTCAAGGTGGTGCTCGATGAGCTCGAGGCCACGCGGGGCAGGATCGACTCTGACGACATCTTCTTCGCCCGCCACCACCTGCGCCGCGTCCACGTCATCGAGCGATTGCTGATCGAGCAGATCGAGGTCCTCGAGACGATGTCACCACAGGACTTTCTCGCGTTCCGGTCACAGCTGGCGCCGGCTAGCGGCTTCCAGTCAATCCAGTTCCGTGAGATCGAGTTCCTGTCAGGACTGAAAGAGCCCAAATACCTGGCGCGGCTCGAGGGGACTCCCGAAGAGATAAGCCGGTTGCAGCGGCGTCTCGACGAGCCCTCGCTCGCTGACGCATTCCACGCGCTGGTCAAGCGCCGAGGCTCGCCTTCGCTGGTGGAGATCTTCAGAGATCGCGATCGTTATGGCGACCTGTTCGACCTGTGCGAAGCCCTGCTCGACCACGACGAAGCCTTCGCCCACTGGCGTGCTCGCCATGTGCTGATGGTCGAGCGGCAGATCGGGTCCAAGCCCGGAACCGGCGGCAGCAGCGGCGCGCAGTACCTGCGTTCGACTCTGGGCAAGCGGTTCTACCCCGACCTGTGGGAGGTTCGCTCGGAGCTGTGAAGGACGGCTTCGCAGGTGAGCGGCCCGAACACCATATGAAGAAGACGCGTGTGGAGAACCCTCGCGTCACTTGCGGAACCTGTCGAATGTTCGACGGCACCGCATGGTGCCGCCACTGGAACTTTCACACCACGGCGGAATCTCCGCCGTGCAGCTTCTACAAAAAGAAGGTGGGCTCCGCTTAGATCTTCACCACGAGCTTCCCGCCGCTGTTACCGAGGAGCTTGAAGGCGTCTCCAGCCTGCTCGAGGGGGAAGGTACGGATCCGTGGAGATTTCAGCTTTCCCTGTGCCGCCAGATCTGCGAGGTGTTCGAGGCGGGTCGTTGTCACCTGGGTCTGCACGTTGACGCCTTTGATGCCGCGCTTCGCGAGATCGTCAACCGCCGCTGCGCCTTTCATCGAAACCACGGTCCCACCCTTGCGCACTGCCTCACTCAGACGCGCCAGCGATGGGCCATCGCTTCCGGTGTCGATGATCGCGGCAACACCATCGCGATGAGCTGACTTGAGCGCTTCCAACACGTCGCCGGCTTCACGATCGACAACCTCTGCCGCGCCAAGGCTCTTCACATATTCGACGTTCGCCTTGCTGGTCACGCCGAGGACATGAGCGCCTCGTGCGGCCGCTAGCTGGATCGCGTAGCTGCCGATGCCTCCAGACGCTCCCACGATCACGACAGTGTCATCGGGCTTTGGGGCAGCTGCTTCAACGCTCATCAGCGCCGACACTCCTGCCAGGGGCAAGGCAGCCGCTTCGATCTCGCTCAATGTGGTGGGTCGCTTCGCGATAGTGCCTGTGGAGGCGGTGGTCAGCTCCGCGAGCGTGCCTTCCCCGAAGAGCATCTTGCCAGTGACTCCAAAGACTGCATCTCCGAGGGCGAACTCGTTCACGTTGGCCCCGATGGCATCGACAGTGCCCGCGAGGTCGCCGGCGGGGATGAGCGGGAAACGGTGCTCCATCTTGTCCTTGAGATAACCCTGGAGCACGAAATTGTCGAACGGGTTCAGAGAGGCTGCCGCAACGCGCACGCGCACGTGGCCCTCAGCGGGCTCCGGGTCGGGAAGCTCATGGATCGCTCCGGGGTCACCGAAGGCATCGAGAGCGAAAGCTCGCATTGGCAATGCTCCTTGCGAATTAAGTAGTTGCGTTCTTATTCATCCAACTGTCCAGGCGGGTTTGGTTATTTCGTACTGGCGCGTAATACTTGTGACGATGCCCGAAGTCGACCAGGCGGTCGTTGACGAGCTGGTGGGAAATGCGCACGGCAACCTCGCTCGCGTCGAGGAGCTGCTCGACGCTCACCCTGAGGCCCTCAACACGCGTGCCACATGGAAGGAGACGGCAGTCGAAGCAGCAACGCAGATGGGACACCGGCCAATCCTTGATCTCCTTGTCGGGCGCGGAGCACCTGTCGACTTCTTCACCGCCTGCGCGCTTGGCCGCATGGATCAAGTGAAAGCCGACCTCGAAGCCGATCCATCTCGTGTGAACGCAAGGGGGGTGCACGATCTGCCTGCGCTGTACTTCGCTGCAATTGGCGGCGACCTGGAGATTGCGAAGCGCCTGCTGGAGGGAGGCGCCGACGTCAACGCGAAAGCGGAGTCTGCGGCGCCTATACACGGCGCGGTGATGGGCGGCAGCGAAGCGATGGTGCGCCTGCTCCTGGAGCGCGGCGCGGATGCATCGCTGCCCGATTACAAGGGACGTGGTGCCCGGCAGCTGGCCGAAGAAATGGGCCGGCCCTCCCTCGCCGCTCTATTCGATTAGGGTCACGCGGCCTGTGCTGTTCCCGCTGACTGGAGCCGCGTTGGCTTAGTTGAGCCGCTCCACGATCATCGCCATGCCCTGGCCGCCGCCGACGCACATCGTCTCCAACCCGTAAGTCTTGTCCTTCTCGCGAAGGCCGTTGAGCAGCGTGCAGAGGATGCGCGCGCCGGTCATTCCGAAGGGATGACCAAGGGCGATCGCCCCGCCGTGCGGGTTGAGCTTGTCGCTGAACGGGTCCACGCCGATTCCCCGAGCTGAGGGGATCACCTGCGCCGCGAACGCTTCGTTGATCTCGACGATGTCGATGTCGTCGATGGTCATCTTGGCCCGCTTCAACGCCTGCTTTGAGGCACCGATCGGACCGAGCCCCATGAACTCGGGCTCCAGAGCCGACAGGCCCGTCGAGATGATGCGAGCAATCGGCTTGATGCCGAGCTCCTTGGCTTTGGAGTCGCTCATGACGACAACCGCTGCTGCGCCGTCGTTGAGGGGGCACGCGTTGCCGGCGGTGACAGTCCCGTCCTCGCTGAACGCCGGCTTCAATGTCGCGAGCACCTCCACAGTGGTGCCGGGGCGGGGGCTGTCGTCCTTGCCGAACATCTCGCCGTTGGGGAGCGGAACCGGGATAATCTCGCGGTCGAAAAAGCCGTTGTCGCGGGCTTTGACTGCGGCGTCCTGGCTCTTGACCGCATAGCTGTCCTGCTCGTCGCGGCTGATCTTCTCGCGCCGGGCCACGTTCTCGGCGGTCTCGCCCATCCTGATGTAGATATCCGGGTATTCCTCAGCATTGCCCGGAACGAGTCTCGAGTTGTAGGTATCGGGGGCGTCGGGGTAGCCGCTGCCGTAACGCGAAACGCATTCGACCCCCACCGACAGGAAAACGTCACCTTCGCCCGCTTCGATCGCGTGCGCCGCCATCCGCGTCGTCATGAGTGAAGACGAGCAATAGCGGTTGACGGTGACTCCAGGTACGTCGAGCCTCGCCAGGATGGAAACGACGCGACCAATGTTGTGTCCTTGCTCGCCACCAGGCAACCCGCAGCCGCAGATCAGGTCTTCGATCTGGGAGCGGTCGAGCTGCGGCACTTGCTCGAGAACCTTCGAAACCACGTAGGCGGCGAGGTCGTCGGGTCGGACGTCAACGAGGGATCCCTTCCGGGCCCTCCCGATCGGGGAGCGGCCCAAGGCCACGATCACAGCATCAGTCATGGATCGGTTATACGCTAAAGCAGTGATCCGCTAGCGATATTTTCCGGATACAACCCAGACAAAGAACCCAAGGAACATCAAGCCGGCTATGCCGAATGCGACAAGGGGGCTGACGCCAGCCGAACCCATGACATAAATCGCAAGGAAGAGGGCCGGGAGGTAGAGGGCAGCGGCGACCTCGAGACGGCGCACTTCTCCCATCGCGTGGCGCCTGCCCTCGACAAGCTTCTCTCGGGGGAGGGGCTCTTCAGCGTCCAGCGGACGAAAGATCGTGTACATCCGCCGGCGTTCAAGGCTGCGCATGTCTGATTCCCGCAACGGCTGCTTGGGCATCACTTTGTTCAGATACTAAGACCTGGTCAGCAACGCCTCGCGCGTGAAGAGGCGGAGGGCGGCAAACCACGACAGCGCCCCGGTGGCCAGGAGGCTGGCAGTTGTAACCAGAAGGGGGGCCCACCCGACCGAGTCGTGCACTATCGCGTCCCGCAGGACGAGGACCGCATTAAGGATCGGGATCAGGTAATACGCGAGGCTGGGGTTGAAGTCAGGTACGAAAAGGACGAGTGACGCGGGGAGGATGGTGATGAAGTACAGCGGCGTGACGTAGGCCTGGCCTTGGCGAAAACTCTTCGCGAGGGTGCCCAGGGCCAGCGTGACAGCGCTGAAGCTGACGGCGATGAGCAGCGCAAGCCACACCATCACCGGCACGACGGCGGGGCTCAACGTGATGTGGTTCGCAGAAGGTCCGGCACCAGGAGTTTCGATCTGTGACAGGGCCACGAACATCGAGCCGATGGCGGCCACCGCAGCGACCAGGCTGATTGTCGTGATGGCTGCGATTTTGCCCAGCAGCACGTTGCTCCTGGCGGCCGGTGTGAGCAGGAGACCCTCGAGAGTCCGGCGTTCACGTTCCCCCGCCGAGCTGTCGAGCGCCGCCGAGAAGCCGCCGGTCAGGATCATCGTGATCAGGATGTAAGGCAGAAAGAAGCTGAGGAAGGCATTGGATGCCGCCTGAACCGGCGAGCTCAACGGGTGAGAGACGAACTTCAACGGTGTAAGGATGCCGGGGTCGATGCCTCGGCTCTGGAGGGCCGCCGCCGCCTGCGCCGCCTGGTACTGGCCGAGCACGGTCTGGAGCCTGACGTCGGCGATCTGAGCGCCCTGGCGGCTGGGGTCGTAGTACTCGTCGATCTCGCCGGGCAGGAACGCCACCCCGAGGTCCACTTCGCTTTTTGCAGCGGCGGCCGGATCGGGGACCGGCACGAACCTGAGGCTTGCCGCACGCAGCAAGATGTCAAGCCCTGTTGGGATGTCGCCTGAGTAGCCCACCGTGTAGGTCTGCGTCGCGGTCTTCGTCGAGACCTGTGAGATGACGAACAGAACGAGGGGAGTTGCCAGGGCCGCCAGCCCTATCGCAAGGAGGGTGCGGCGGTCGCGCAGGATCTCCTGCAGCTCCTTGCGGTAAACGATCCATGTCACGCGCATCACTTGGCTTCGACAAGCGCGAGAAACGCATCTTCGAGGTCGCGCCGGTCGCCGCGCACCTCGTCAGTGGGACCACTGGCGACAACAAGGCCCTGGTGGATGATCGTCAAGCGGTCGCAAAGCCGCTCTGCGTCGTGCATCACATGCGTGCTGAAGATCACGCACTTTCCGCGTCCCTTGACCTCGACCATGAACTCGCGCACTTCCTTGGATGCCAGCACGTCGAGGTTTGAGGTCGGCTCATCGAACATCAGCACTTCTGGGTCGTGGACTATCGCGCGGGCAATCGCGACCTTCTGCTTTTGCCCGGAGGACAGGCTTTCTGCCCGCTGTTTCACGAATGAGCCCATGTCCAACCGCTCGACGACGCTGTCGACCTTGCGATCCAGCTCAGCGCTTTCGAGGCCGCAGAGCCGCCCGAAGTACTCGATGTTCTCGCGCGCCGACAACCGTGGATAAACTCCGATGTCGGCAGTCACGACGCCGATGCGGCGCCTCACCTCTTCCGGTGCGGTGCGAGTGCCAAACCCCTGGACCTCGACGGTCCCCGCGTCAGGGGACAGCAACGTGCAGATGATTCGCAGGGTGGTGGTCTTGCCCGCGCCGTTAGGGCCGAGCAGCCCGAAAATTTCGCCCGCCTGGGCCTCGAACGAGATGCCTCGCAGCACCTTGTTGGGCCCCAGGGTCTTCTCCAGGCGGTCGACAGCGACCGCCGCCCGGTTCACTTCGTGCGTCTGCTTGCTTTCGCTGGCGCCTTGGTTTTGGTGGCGGTCGCCTTCGGTTTGGCGGCGGTCTTGGCTTTCGGTTTGGCCGCAGACTTGACGGCTTCCGGCTTGGATTCGTCTTCAGCGGGGACGGTGGCCGGCGCCGCTTCGGTGTCGGGCGCATCGGCGTCCGCGACGCCGATCGAGCTGGACAGGGTTCTGTGGCAGGACTCGCAAGTGACGATGGTGCGCACGAGCGCGCCGAGCTGGTGCTGCTCGGTCCGGAGGGTCCGTGGCCGTCCGCAGAACGAGCAGAACGCGACCTCTGTCGTGACGACGACGTGCCCTGGCCGCTTGTTCATCGGCTCTAAGGTACAATCCGCCGAGCGGCGAACGTGCGCTGGGTTCCTTTAAGTCCGGTTCCAGAGAGGCCGGGAAGGAGGATTTTTCATGGCCGTCGGTTCTCGCCTCAAGCACGTGATCGAGAGCCAGCAGTTCTCGCGGTCGCTGCTCGAAGAGCTCCTCGCGCAGGCCGACGAGATCAAGCGCGAGCCCCATCGCTTCTCAGGCCGGCTCAACGGACGGATCATGGCGGCGCTCTTCTACGAGCCTTCAACGCGCACCCGGCTGTCGTTCGAAGCGGCGATGCTCCGCCTCGGGGGCCAGACGATGGGCACCGACAACGCTCGAGAGTTCTCATCCGCCGCCAAGGGCGAGACGCTGGAAGACACCATCCGCATCGTCAGCGGCTACGCAGACGTCATCGTCCTGCGTCACAACGAAGAGGGCGCCGCCAAACGCGCGGCAGCGATGAGCACGGTCCCAATCATCAATGCCGGCGACGGGCCAGGCCAGCATCCCACGCAAGCGCTCCTCGACCTGTACACGATCCGCGAGGAGCTTCATCGCATCGACGGAACTCGGATCGCAATGGTGGGGGACCTCGCCAACGGCCGGACCGTCCGCTCGCTGACCTACCTGCTGAGCAAGTTCAAGGACATCAAGATCTGGTTCGTCGCGCCGCCGCCGGTGGCGATGCGCGACGACCTCAAGGCTCACCTCACCGAGCACAACATCCCGTGGATCGAGACCGAAGACCTCGACTCGGTGCTGCCCGAGGTGGATGTCGTCTACCAGACGAGGATCCAGAAGGAGCGCTTCGCCGACCCTGCCGCCTACGAGGCGGTCAAGGGCATCTACAAAATCGACAACCGCGCGCTCGACTTGATGCGCAAGTACGCGATAGTCATGCACCCGTTGCCGCGGGTTGACGAGATAGCGCCCGAGGTCGACTCCGATCCGCGCGCCGCCTATTTCCGCCAGGCCCACAACGGCGTGCACATCCGAATGGCCCTCCTCGACCGCTTGCTGGGATGAGCGTCACCGAACGGCGGCTGAAAGCGACAGTCATGGACGCCGATCAGATCAGGCGTTCTCTCTCGCGGATCGCCCACGAGATCGCGGAGCGGAACCGTGGCATCGACGACCTGGTGCTGGTCGGCGTGTTCTCCAAAGGGGACCATCTCGCTCGGCGCCTCGCGGCAAAGCTGGCCGGCCTGGAGGGCAAGCCTGTCGAGGTGGGCGTGCTCGATACGAGCAACCATCGCGACGACCGCCACCTCAGGGAGCCCGCACATCGAGCCACGTCACGAATCCCCGAGATCGACGGAAAGGTGGTCATCCTCGTTGACGACGTCATCCATCACGGTCGCACTGCTCGCGCCGCGATGGATGCGCTGATGGACTTCGGGCGACCGCGTGCGATCCAGCTGGCAGTCCTCATCGATCGCGGCCACAGGGAGCTGCCAATCCGCCCCGATTACGTAGGCAAGAACGTGCCTTCCTCCGACCTTGAGCGGATCGAGGTCCTGGTCGAGGAAGAGGACGGAATCGACCAGGCGGTCATCGTTGTCAGCTAAGCGCGCTCCCGCGAACGACGCGGACAAGAAGTTCGCTGCCCTGGTGCTCGAGGACGGCAGGGCTTTCGTGGGTCTCGCTCTGGGCGCCGATGTGCTCGGACAGGGCGAGGTGGTTTTCAACACCGCGATGACGGGTTACCAGGAGGTCCTGACCGACCCCTCGTACGCGGGCCAGATGGTATGCATGACCTACCCGCTCCAGGGCAATTACGGGGTGCGCGACGCAGACGCCGAGTCCTCGCGGCCGTGGGCACGCGCGATGATCGTGCGCTGGGCTTGCCCTCGTCCGAGCCACCACTCGAGCGAGTCTACGCTTGACGAATACCTACGCCGTTGGCGAGTCCCCGCCATCACCGACATCGATACCCGAGCGCTCACCCGCCACCTGCGCACCCACGGAACCCTTCGCGCCGTCCTCACCCATGAGTCGGAGCCGCCGAGTCAGGTAAGGCTGGCCGAGCTGGCGGTGGCCGCGGGACGGGTGACGCCGCTATCCGGACAGGACCTCGTGGCTGAGACCTCGCGCACCTCGAAGATCGAGTGGCTCGATCCGTTGCCCCTCGAGCTCAGGGCTCGAAACCTGACCGACGGAGGCGGCCTGTCGATAGCTGTGGTGGATTACGGCGTCAAGAACAACATCCTCCGCTCGCTGCGCGAGCGTGGGTGTCGCGTCATCGTTCTGCCGCACAGCGCCCGGTGGGCCGACATCGAGACGAGCGGCGCCGATGGGCTCATCCTCTCCAACGGCCCCGGCGATCCTTCCGTGCTGGACGGCCCAGTCGAGCTTGCACGCCAGGCGCTCGGCAGCATTCCGCTGTTCGGGATCTGCCTGGGCCACCAGATCCTCGGCCGCGCAGCCGGAGCCACCACGTCGCGGCTTCCTTTCGGCCATCACGGCGCGAACCACCCTGTGAAAGACCTGGAGACCGGCCTGGTTCACATCACCAGTCAGAACCATGAGTTCCAGGTGGACGCCGCGTCGATCCCCGCCGGCGACCTCTTCGTGACGCAGCGCAACCTCAACGACGGCTCTGTCGAGGGCCTCGGCCACCGGACACTGCCCGCTTTCAGCGTGCAGTACCACCCTGAAGGCTGTCCCGGGCCTCAGGACAACCAGCACCTGTACGACAGGTTCCTGGACATGGTCCGCGAGCGCCGCCCAGTGCTGCGGGCGGTCGGCGGCGCTGTCCAGCCACCGAAGCCGAAAAAGGTCTTGATCCTCGGCTCCGGGCCGATCGTGATCGGCCAGGCGGCGGAGTTCGATTACGCGGGCACGCAGGCTTGCAAGGCCCTTCGCGAAGAGGGAATTGTCACAGTCCTCGTCAACTCCAACCCGGCCACGATCATGACCGACGAGGAAGTCGCAGACCGGGTTTACCTCGAGCCTCTCACAGTCGAGTCGGTGGAGCGGGTGATCGCCCGCGAGCGCCCCGACGCATTGCTCCCGACCCTGGGCGGCCAGACGGGCCTGAACCTCGCCACAGACCTCGCCAACGCCGGCGTTCTGGAGCGCTATCAGGTCCGCCTCCTCGGCGCCGACATCGAAACCATCCGAAAAGCCGAAGACCGCGACGCATTCAAGAAGATGCTGGAAGGTATCGGTGAGCCGGTTCCCACGTCGAAGGTCTGCCAGACGCTCGCAGAGGTCGATGCGTTTGCTGCTGAGGCCGGGCTCCCGCTGGTCATCCGACCGGCCTACACGCTCGGCGGAACCGGCGGCGGCTTCGTCACCACGGCCGCCGAGCTGGCGGCGATTGCCAAACGAGGGCTCGATGCGTCGCCCATCCACCAGGTGCTTGTCGAGCGCTCACTTTGGGGCTGGAAAGAGATCGAGTACGAGGTGATGCGCGATGCCGCGGACACCTGCATCACCGTCTGCAACATGGAAAACCTCGACCCGATGGGAGTCCATACAGGCGACTCGATAGTCGTAGCGCCCGCTCAGACCCTTTCCGACCGCGACCACCAAATGCTGAGGTCGTCGGCGATCCGAATCATCCGTGCGCTCGGCATCGAGGGTGGGTGCAACGTTCAGTTCGCACTCGATCCGAAGAGCTCTGCCTACTACGTGATCGAAGTCAACCCTCGGGTGAGCCGCTCCTCCGCCCTCGCGTCCAAAGCCACGGGGTATCCCATCGCGCGGGTCGCCGCAAAAGTGGCGGTCGGCAGGCGCCTCGAGGAGATCCGAAATGAGGTCACCGGACGGACCTTTGCAGCATTCGAACCGGCTCTCGACTACTGCGTTGTCAAGATTCCACGCTGGCCGTTCGACAAGTTCCCGGCCGGGGACCGGCGACTCGGCACGCAGATGGCGTCGACGGGTGAGGTGATGGCGATCGAACGAACCTTCGAGGCCGCGATGACCAAGGCCATGCGCTCGCTCGAGCAGAAGCCGCCGCTCGCGTCCGAGCTCGAGCGTCAGGAGCTCGTTGAGCAGCCAAATGACAGGCGGCTGTTCGCTTTGCTCAACGCGCTGAGGAAAGGGGAGGATCCGGCGGCGCTCGCTCAGCGCAGCGGCATCGATCGCTGGTTCATCGACCGGCTGGCGACGATCACCCGCCTGGAAAAGGAAGGAGACGTCCGCGATCTGCGCCGAGCCGGTTTCTCGGACACGATGATTGCGGCGCTGCGTGGCGAAACAGTTGAGAGGTCGGCGCCGACGTTCAAGCTTGTCGATACCTGCGCAGCCGAGTTCGAGGCGGCAACGCCGTACTACTACTCCTGCTGGGAAGAGGAGACGGAGAGCACGCCCGTCGACTCTCGCACAGCACTTGTCATCGGCTCTGGCCCAATCCGCATCGGCCAGGGCATCGAGTTCGACTACTGCTCGGTCCACGCCGCGTGGTCCCTTCGCGAGGCCGGCGTTCGAGCGGTAATGGCCAACTCCAACCCGGAGACTGTGTCTACAGATTTCGACACCTCCGACCGCCTCTACTTCGAGCCGCTCGATCTCGACGGCGCCGCCCAGGTTGCGGAGGTGGAGCGGGTCGATGGTGCTCTCGTCCAGTTCGGCGGCCAGACAGCCATCAACCTGGCCCTTTCCCTGGAGGAGCGCGGCGTCGCCATCTTCGGCTCCGCTGTCGAGGCAATCGACCTGGCCGAAGACCGCAAAGCCTTCGCGGCGGCCCTCGATGCGATCGGGATTCCGCAGCCCGTGGGCGGCACCACAACTTCGGTCGATGAGGCCATCGGCATCGCAGAGCGCGCAGGTTACCCGGTGCTGGTGCGGCCGTCGTATGTGCTCGGTGGCCGCGCGATGGAGATCGTGCACGACAAGCGCGAGCTGCAGCGCTACATGGTTTGGGCCGTGGGCGCCATGCCGAGGGGTACCGTCCTGGTCGACAAATATCTGCAGGGTGACGAGGTCGAGGTCGATGCAGTCACCGACGGCGAGACCGTTGTGATCCCGGGCGTGATGCAGCACGTCGAACGAGCCGGCGTCCACTCCGGCGATTCCTATGCGGTCTACCCGGCGCCGGGCTTGGAGCAATCAGAGCTCGACGACGTGATCGACTACACGGTGCGCATCGCGCGGCATTTGCGATTGCGAGGCCTCGTCAATGTGCAATACGTCGTACATCGGGGAAAGGTGCACGTGCTGGAGGTCAACCCTCGCGCGTCCCGTACAGTGCCGTTCCTTTCCAAGGTCACAGGCGTTCCGATGGTCGCCTTGGCGACCAAGGTCATGCTCGGCCAGAAGCTCTCGGACCTTGGCTGGAAGACTGGGCTTGTCCCGGCCCGCGATCTCGTCGCGGTCAAAGCGCCGGTCTTCTCGATGAACAAGCTGCCCGCTGTCGACTCATACCTGGGCCCCGAGATGAAGTCGACAGGAGAAGCGATTGGGATAGATCGCACTCTCAGGGCTGCGCTCCGCAAAGCCTTCGCGGCCTCTGGCGTCCACGTAAACCGGGGAGGTGCAGTGCTCCTGACCATCGCGGATGTGGACAAGCCCGAGATCTTTCCAATCGTCTCGCGCCTGGTCGAGATGGGATGCCGTCTGGTCGCGACGGAGGGCACGGCCAAAGCGCTTCAGAGGGCAGGCTTCTCGCCTCGCGTGGTCTCCAAGATCGGCGAGGAGGGCCCAACGGTGCTCGATGTGATCACTACCGGCGAGGTCGACCTCGTAATCAACACGATGTCGAACATCTACACGGACTCAGCCGAGGCCGGCGGCCCAGTCTTCAAGGACGGTTTCGAGATCAGGCGTGCTGCAGTGGAGCGCCGCATCCCGTGTCTGACATCGCTCGACACCGCAGCCGCACTCCTCGAAAGCCAGGCCGGCGAATCGGAAGCGCTCGAGGTATTGACGATCGTGGAGTGGCGCCAGGGTGTTCCTGCTTAGCGCGCCCATCACCGCTTTGCGCGAGGTGGCGCGCGGTATGCGGGTCATCTCCATCGAGGCGCCTGACATCGCGTCAACAGTTCGCGCGGGCCAGTTCGTCAACCTTGGATTACCTGGGGCGTTTCTCCGGCGGCCGTTCTCCGTCTATCGGGTCGAAGGCGATCGGATCGAGGTCGTGCTGAAGGCGGTTGGCGTCGGGACCGCGGCGCTGCTTTCAATGCGACCCGGAGATGCGATCAGCTGCCTTGGTCCGTTGGGCCACGGTTTCGATCTTGCCTCCGGACCACAGTCGATCGTGCTCGTCAGCGGCGGGCTGGGAGTCGCGCCAATGCCGCTTGCTGCGCGCGAGGCGAAGGCGAACGGCATGCGAGTGACGTGGGTGCACGGCGCCCGCAGCCGCGACGAGCTTTGCTCCGAGGCGGTTGGCGACGACGTGATCTGGGCCACCGACGACGGCTCGCGCGGGTTCACTGGCAATGCTGTTGCTGCCGCTCCGGATGGCGACCTTGTGATTGCTTGCGGGCCCAACCGCATGCTCGCCGCCGTGGCCAAGCGGTGGCCCGACGCTCAGGTCGCCGTGGAGACTTACATGGGGTGTGGCACCGGCGTGTGCCTCGGCTGCGCAGTCCCATTGAGTCGCGGAGGCTATGACCGCGCCTGCAAGGAAGGCCCGGTTTATCGAGCCGCAGCCGTCGAATGGTCAATCCTCCCGGCGCACCTGCCTTACGCCATCACCGCATGACTGTCGACATGCGCGTGGCGGTGGGCGCGATGGAGCTCCGCGGGCCGGTCATCGCCGCCTCCGGAACTTTCGGCTATGGAACCGAGGTGCCGCTGCTTGAGCGTCGTGCCCTTGGCGGCATGATCTCCAAGGGCATCTTTCTGCGGCCGCGCGCGGGCACCCCTCCGCCCCGAATCGTCGAAACGCCCTCCGGGATGCTCAACGCCATCGGCCTGCAGGGTCCTGGGGTCGACGCGCTCATCCGCGACTACGCGGCCCTTTGGGCATCGTGGGATTTCCCGGTGCTTGTGAACATCAACGGCGAGTCGGTGTCCGAGTACGGAGACCTGGCAGCAAGGCTCGACGGAGTACCCGGGGTGGCCGGCTTCGAGATCAACATCTCGTGCCCAAACGTGGAACAGGGCGGGCTGTATTTCGGCAACGACCCTCGTGCCGCCGCCGCCGTCACAGAGGCCGTCCGCCAACACACAAACCTGCCGGTGTGGGTGAAGCTCACGCCGATGGTGACCGACATCGGTGTCATTGCAAGGGCGGTGGAGTCGGCAGGCGCAGACGCGCTCTGCGCAGTCAACACATTCGTGGGGATGTCAATCGATCTCAACGCGAACAAACCGAGGCTGAGCTTCCGCACGGGCGGCCTGTCGGGGCCGGCAATCCGCCCGCTCGCCTTGCACCTTGCCCATCAGGCAGCTCGCGCGGTCCGCATTCCGGTGGTCGGGGTTGGCGGCATCATGCGCACCGAGGACGCGCTCGAGTTTCTTATCGCGGGATGTGCGGCGGTCCAGGTTGGCACCGCCACCTTCGTCAACCCGCGGGCCATCGCGGAGATCCACGACGGCATCGCCGCTCACCTCGAGTCGCGCGGTCTCAGGTCGATCGCAGACCTTCCCCGCTACCTGCCAAGGGACTAAGCGGTAGTCGTTGGCCTGACAGACGCCTGCCTGTCCTCCGGCGACGCGAATACATAGGGTCGCGTGATGCGGATCGCGAGGATTACGGCGCCTGCGATGACGGCGCCGATTGCCATCGCCCACGGCGCGCCCCACAGGGAAGCGAGAGCGCCTGCCTGGGTGCTGCCGATGGGCCCGACTCCGATCAGAGCCTGCGCGTAGAGCGCCATGACCCTGCCGCGCAGGTTGTCAGGAGTGATCGTCTGGATGCGATTGTTGGCGGTCGCAACGAAAGTGAGCTGCGCGTAGCCGGCCACGAACATCGCAACGAGCGAGATGGGGAATACACGTGAGATCGAAAACACGAGGAGCGCTGCGACCCAGATCATCGCCATCCAGAACTGCCGCCCAGGATCGCTCGCGCCTGGATTGAATGCCAGCGTCAGCGCACCCGACAGCGCGCCAAGGCCCATTGACCCCAAGAGAAATCCGAATCCCTCTGGCCCCACGTGCAGAACCTGTTCGGCGAATAGCGGGATCAGTGTCAGGCGGTTCATCGCGAACAACGAGAACACAGCAACTGCGACAAGGAGCATGCCGACCATCGGCTCGTGCCGAGCGTAAGACGCACCCTGCGCGATTCGGGTGAGCAAGGGCGGCTCGTTTTGCTCGCGCACAAGCGCCGGCAGGTCTCGCATCATAAGGAGCGCCGCGATCGCGCCAAGGTAGCTGACCGAGTTCACGAGGAAGCAGGCAGGCACTCCTACGGCACCGATGATCAAGCCCGCGACTGCAGGCCCGACGACAGCGGCCGCGTTGAAGACAGACGAGTTGAGAGCTATCGCGTTCATCAGGTCCTGCCGGCCAACCATCTCGATCACGAATGCCTGTCGGGAGGGAATGTCGAACAGGTTGATGGTGCCGATGGCGACCGCAGCCACCACCACCATCCAGTACTCGGCGTGGCCTGAGTCGCTCAGGACGAAGAGGACGAAGCTCGGGATCATGAACAGCGCCTGGGTGACCAGCAGCACGCTGCGCTTGCGATAGCGATCGGCGACAACACCGCCGAATTGACTCCCGAGGAGCACCGGCATGAACTGCGCTGCCAGCACCAGCCCGACCAACAGACCGCTGTGGGTGAGCTGCAATGCGAGCCACGGCATCGCCACGCTCTGCATCCAGGTGCCGATGGTCGAGATGATCTGTCCGGTCAGAAAGAGCCGGTAGTTGCGATGCCGCAGCGCTCCGAGCATCCGGCGTGGTGCCGGTTGTCCGGTTGAGCCATGAGGCACTCGCACTAAAGTTGATGATCGCAGGATGGCCAAGCTCCGCGAGACAGTCGAAATCGATGCGCCGGCGTCCCGTGTCTGGGCGGTGGTCCAGGAGGACGTGAAGAACGTACCGAAGTGGTCGAGCCAGGTCGCCAAGGTGGAACAGCTCGACCGGAATCCGCCCGGGAAGGGCACTCGCTACCGCTATCACCTGAACCTTCCGGGTGGGCTGAAGGAGACTCTCGAGGTCGAACAGACCACCTGGGTGAAGCCGAAGCGCTGTGCCGGAGAGTTCATCAAGGGACCCCTGAAGGGGACGTGGTCTTACACGTACTCAGAGACCAAGGCCGGCACGCGCGCCGTTTACGAGATGGACTACCAGCTCGGCGGTCTGCTGCGTTTTGCGGGTCCCCTGCTTGCGGGGCAATACGCGGATGGGATCCGCAACAATATGGCAGCGCTCAAAAAGTACATCGAGTCAGGCAAGGGCCCCAAAGGAACGTAGGTTGCTCGCGTACGTCTTCTCACACCGTCCAGCGGAAGGCGTCGACATCAGCAAGTACGAGGAGTCGCTCCGCGACTTCCACGCGGCGCTGGCGTTGGCGGCGCCGAGTGGATTGATGTCCTCCCGCACCTTCAGGACTGGCGATAGCTTCAGCGACTGGTACATGGTTGAGAGCTCGGCGGCGCTTGACGTGCTGAACACGGCGGCCGTCAGCGGAGCGCGGACTGCGGTTCATGACGCTGCCGCCCGGATGGCCGCCGGCGGGGTGGGCAAGCTCTTCAAGCTGCATGCGGGTGAGTACTTCAGCGGCAGCGGCTTCGAGGTTCGTTTCGCAAAACCGGCGGGCATGACGTACGTCGATCTCTACACGCGACTCCAGAGATGGACCACCGTGCCGGAGGTGAGCCTGTGGCGGCGCATGATGGTCCTTGGCCCGCCGCCAGAGTTTTCACTCGTAACGCCGTCTCAGCTGGCCCTGGCGGCCGATATGCACCCTGAAGTGCTGCGCCGAGAGCCGATCTAGCGCATCAGGCTCGGGGCAGCAGCTCCAATTGCTCGAAGCGGTCCTGGACCGCCGTTCGCAGCTCGGTGGTCAGTGACTTGAGGCGTTCCTGAGCAGTTCGGTCAGGGAGATCCAACGAGCGCAACCTGCGCAGGACCGCCTGCAGCGCGTAAAGCCCGGCAGCCTCGTTGCCAGTCATCCGGCCGGCGGCACTTCGCAGCTCGCGGGCGACGTCGTCATGCCCATGAGCCCGCAGCCAATTGCCAAGCCGCGCCGACGCGACAAGAACTCTCTGCGTCTTGGGATTGAGGCCCGGCGGTGCCGCCTCTCGCGGCTGCGCCGCTTGGAACACCGATGGAACTCGCGCGTTACGAATATTCCTGGCGCGCCGGATCAAAGCGCCAGTGGTCGGGCCCAGCATGACGAGGACGCCGGCGACCAGGAGAAGACCGACGACAACCCCGATTGCGACCTCCAGCATTCTCGTGTCCTAGCGTACGCTTTGAAGCCGCCGCGATAGCCATTTACGGGGGGGACATGGTCGCCAATCGATCGAGGCCGGTCGCTGTCGTCACGGGTGCCTCCTCAGGCATCGGAGCAGCCACCGCCGTGGCCTTGGGTCGCCGCGGTTACCAGATCGTCGCCGGCGCGCGCCGGTTGACGCGTGTGCGGCGCGTCGTCGGTGATCTGGGCCTGGCGCTGCCACTCGATGTGACCGACCAGCAGAGCGTCGATGCATTCGTGGGTGAGGTCGCCAAGGCGTTCGGGCGCATCGACGTGCTGGTCAACAACGCCGGCCTCGCGCTCGGGCTTCAGCCGATTGCGCAGGCCCGCGACGAAGACTGGATCGAGATGTGGCAGGTCAACGTCCTCGGATTGATGCGCGTCACAAGAGCTTGCATGCCGCTGCTGCGCAAGGCGAAGCACGGGCACATCGTCAACATGGGGTCGATCGCAGGCTTCGAGACCTATAAAGGTGGCGCCGGCTACACGGCCAGCAAGCATGCGGTGCGGGCGATGTCGCGCACCCTCCGGCTGGAGTTGAACGGTGAGCCGATCCGCGTAACGGAGATCGCGCCTGGAATGGTGGAGACCGAGTTCAGCACGGTGCGCTTTCGAGGCGACCGCAAGGCTGCCAAAGCCGTGTACCAGGGCGTCAAGCCGCTGGTGGCCGAGGACATCGCCGACTGCATTGAGTTTGCGGTCACACGGCCGCCCCACGTTGATATCGACGAGATAGTCATCCGCCCGATCGCGCAAGCAGCCGCGTGGCTGGTCGCAAGGAAGCCGTAGGCTTCCGTCATCCTCCCCGCTGGCGGGGAGGTCGGCTCTGCTCGCAAAGCGAGCACAGCCGGGTGGGGGGGCGTCCACTTAGGGACAGCCGCTGCCTCTAATGCTTGTGGTCGTGTCCCTTATGGTCGTGCCCCTTGTGGTCGTGGGGTTTGATCAGTCCGGCCGCACGGGCCTCAGCCACCGTCATTCAACAGCCCGGCTCCCCGTACTGGCCGCAGCAACCTGATCTCCGCGTGCCTCGCCGGGTGAGGTTGCCGGCAACCCGGCGGGCTCGTTCGACTGGCCCGAAATCGCCCGCAACCAGGTTGCGGATGAAGGTGAATGGGCCGCTCACCCGCGACTGGCGCGAGCCCTTCTTCTTGCTCATTCGTAGTAAGTGCTCCCAAACATAATCCAGCCTGAGTTTGGGCACCCGCTCGAAGTGGTGGCATGGGTGCAGTGCACGCCGATTCTCGGCCCCGGGTCGACGTACAGCTCCCCGTGGATGACAACGTGATCGCCAGGGTGGACCGGCACGTATGCAGCCAGGCTGGTGTTGTGGTCGACCTCCAGCACCTCGCTCGTGGTGGCCTTGACGTGGAACCGCTCGTGACCCCCTGACTCGATAGGGTTGTCGAGCACCGTGGCGTCGAATGTCACCTCAGCCCCATTGCTCAGGTTGACGACGTCTCGGTGGAGCGCCTGGTCGTCGGGAACTGTGCGTTCGCCGCAAGCCACAAGTGCGATCAACAACGCCACTCCAAGGACGACCCTTCTCACAGTGATAGGGCCTGCTCCAGAGTGATGCGACCCTCGTAAATGGCCTTGCCGACGATCACCGCGGCGGTCCCTGCCTGCGCCACCGCCTTGATGTCTTCGATCGATGAGATGCCGCCCGAGTACTGGACCGGCAGGCTCGTCATGGCGCGCACCCGTGCCAGCGTTTTCAAGTCGGGACCTTCGAGTGTCCCGTCCCGCTCGATGCTGGTGAAAACGACCCCGCCCAGCGGCAGGACATCCCAGCGGGCGAGCAGGATTCCGATCATCAGCGGCTCGCTCTCGGTCCAGCCGCGAACCGACGGCTGGCCGTCGCGGATGTCAAGCGCGGCCAGCACGCGGCCGTTGTGATTGCGCGCGCACCGCTCGAGCAGCCTGGGCTCGCGCACCGCCGCGGTGCCCATGACGACGGCATGCGCTCCGGCGGCGAGCAGCCTGTCGACCTGGACCTCGTTGCGAATCCCTCCCGCGACCTGGACCTGCAAAGCGGACCGTCGAACGATGCTGTTGATCAGCGATTGGTTGTCACCCTCACCGCGCGCGGCGTCGAGGTCGACGACATGTATCCGTTTCGCCCCTGCTGCGGCGAATGAGTCGGCCACGTCGACCGGGTCATCCGAGTAGAACGTCGGATGCGCGTAATCGCCGCGCACGAGCCGAACGCATTTGCCACCGAGGACGTCGATAGCGGGGATGACGAGCACGGTGCCTATGGTGCCCCACTTCAGAGAATCGTCAGACCTGGTCGCTTGTCCTCAGCGGTAGTTGGTGAACTGCAGCGGGACCGGGATGTCTTCCGCCTCACGCAGTGTCTTGATCACCAGCTGGAGCGTGTCCTTGTCCTTGCCGACGACGCGCAGCTGGTCTCCCTGGATGCGCACCTGGACCTTGGGCGTGGCGTTCTGGATCTTCTTTCTGAGGTCACGCGCGATGTCGTCGGTGATGCCCGCGTTCAGCAGCACCTCGATCTGGCCCCGGCCTTTGCCCACCGTCTTGGGCGGCTCGGCCTTGAACAGCTTTGGCGAAAGCTGGCGGCGGGCCGCCTTCTCGCGAAGCACCTGCAGCGCAGCCTTGGCACGGTCCTCGCTCGCCGACTCGATGAGGATCTTCTGGTCCGTCTGGTCGTAGATGGTGCCGGTGTCCTTGAAGTCGTAACGGGTCCCGACCTCCCGGCGCGCCTGGTCGATGGCGTTGGTCAGCTCCGCCGAGTCGAACTCCGAGACGACGTCAAAGGAGAACTCGGGCACCGCTAGCTGGTGCTGAGGATGGCGTTAACGCCCGCGATCACTGCGGCGATGGCCAGGGCGAGGCCGACCAAGGAGCTGAGGGCCAACAGCGCGCCAATCCCGGCTGTTCCCTCATCAAGGGGCTCCGCCGGTGGCTTGTCGTATGGATCCTTTCCATAGTCGAGGTCGTACAGGTCGGCCTCCTGAGCCCGTTGGGCAAGCTCGTCCAGCACCTGCTTGCCTCCGGGCGGAAGTGTTTTGGTGCTCAGCGCCGCCTCCGCCTCCTTCAGGTTGTCACGTGTGCGGCCAAGCTCGGCCACGACCATGTCGAGGGTCTCGGTGGCGGCAGGCGTCGGGTGCTCCCGGCGGAGGTCGGCAATGATGCCGTACAAGGTCACGTGGCGATTCATAACAGAAATCGGGGTGAGGCTGGAGATGCCAGCCGGATCTTTGGAGCCCATGCGGCCCGATCCGCGCGTTAGGGGGCCCGTCCTGTCGTCGCTGCCCCCGCGCGACCACGGCGCGGGGACCCCTTAAGGTAGCTCCTAGCCAGGCCACCCCTTCCACTGGGGTCCCCATGGCGAAGCCATGGGAGGGACCACCTGGATCTCCAAATCTCTCGGCCGGCCCTCCAGCCCCACCCCGGCGGGAAGCAGTGCTTTTCGGCCTGGCCCGCCACCCGTACACTACGACCGAGATGAGTGTGGAGACAAAAGCGAAGGCAGGGGCGAAGAAGCCCGTCGTCCATCCGAACACATGGGTCTACTTCGATGGGGAGTTCGGCCGTTACCACGACATCAAGCTCGGGCTGATGACCCATGCCCTCCACTACGGCACGGGTGTGTTCGAGGGCATCCGAGCGTACTGGAACCCCAAGCAGGAGCAGCTTCACCTCCTCCAGGCGCCGGCCCATTTCGACCGCCTGAGGCGTTCCGCGAACATCATGCGCTTCAATCTTCCTCACACGACCGAGGAGCTGGTGAACCTCACCATCGAGGTGCTGCGGCGCAATCAGTTCAAGTCGGACGTGTACATCCGGCCCCTCCTCTTCACCGCCAGCGAGGAGATCGGCGTGCGCCTTCACAACATCGGGCACAGCTTCCTCATCTATGCGATTCCCTTCGGCAACTACGTCGAGATCGAGGGCGGCCTCCGCTGCATGGTGAGCACGTGGCGGCGCGTGCCTGACCAGTCCCTCCCGGCACGAGCCAAGGTCACAGGCGCGTATGCCCAGTCTGCGCTGGCCAAGTCAGAAGCCAATGAAGCCGGTTACGACGAGGCGATAGTCCTCACTGTCGACGGCCACGTCTCGGAAGGCTCGGCCGAGAACCTTTTCATGATCAAAGACGGCGCCTTCGTTACCCCACCGGTCACCGACGACATCCTCGAGGGCGTCACCCGGACCTTGTTGATCGGGTTGATCAAGGACGAGCTCGGCCTGCCAGTGATCGAACGAAGCATCGACAGGACGGAGCTGTACACGTGTGACGAGCTGCTCCTCTGCGGCACCGGCGCCCAGGTCGCGCCGGTGATCGAGGTCGACCGCAGGACCGTGGGCAACGGGAAGGTAGGCGAGTTCACGCAGGAGCTTCAGAACATCTACTTCGGGGCAGTTCGGGGCGAAACGCCGAAGTACAAGGACTGGACGATCCCCGTCTACTGAGTGCGGAAATCTAGGCCGCGATGAAAATCATCGTCGCCCCGAACTCATTCAAGGGCAGCATCTCGGCCACCCAGGCTGCCAATGCCATCGCGCACGGGGTGCACGAGGTGTTCCCTGACGCTGAGGTTGTCGAGATACCGATCGCGGATGGCGGCGAAGGGACCGTTGAGGCTCTGGTCAGCGCTCACAAAGGAACCTACGAATGGGTAAACGTCGAAGGTCCGCTTGGCGCTCCTGTGCTGGCTTCATACGGTCTTATCGACGAAGGCAAGGCAGCCGTTGTCGAGCTTGCTTCAGCCAGCGGATACGTCCTGATCTCGGCGGCGGCTCGCGATGCCCGCAAGACTTCGACGTACGGGTTCGGCCAGCTCCTGGAGGCGGCAAGGAAGGCGGGGGTAGAGACGATCATCGCCGGCATCGGTAGCTCGGCCACCAATGATGCAGGCGCCGGCATGGCCCAGGCCCTTGGTTACCGGCTGCTCGATCGTGCAGGTGGCGAGCTACCTCGTGGCGGGGCTGCTCTGCAGGCCCTTGACCGAATCGACGGCAGCAAGCTCCATCCCGGCTGGCGTTCGGTCAGGGTGATGGTCGCCTGTGACGTCACCAACCCGCTGACCGGTCCGGAGGGCGCCAGCTACGTGTACGGACCGCAAAAAGGGGCCGATCCGATAACCGTTGCGGCGCTCGATAAGGCGCTGGGGCACTTCGCCCAGGTGATCGAGCGGGAGCTTGGCAAGCGGGTGGCTGACATCCCAGGCGCAGGGGCCGCGGGTGGGACGGGTGCCGGCTTGATGGCATTTCTTGAGGCGAAGCTGGTGCCGGGGGCCGCTCTGGTGGTCGGGGCGAGCAACTTCGACAGCGCGCTCCACGGAGCTGACCTGGTGATCACCGGTGAAGGCCGGGTCGACAGCCAGACGGCCTACGGCAAAGCGCCAGGCGAGATTGCACAAAGGGCCCAGGCGGCAGGCATCCCCGCAGTACTGATCGCGGGAATCAAGGGCAAGGGTTGGGAGACCTTGATGGACAAAGGAGTCACCGCCATCGAGGTCCTCGCCCAGGAAGGCGACAATCTTGACGACCTCATGCACGATCCCCGACCCGCACTGACCCGAGCCGCCGTCCGCGCCGTTAGAGATTTGTTGGGACCAAAGTGACCGACGCTACCGAAAGCGAGGCCAAAGTCGGGCTCGAGCCGACGGACGTCGAGCTTGTCAAGGCGTATCGCAGCGGCGACGTGCACGCATTCGAGGAGCTGCACAGGCGCTATGTCGCATCGATCTACCGCCTGGTACGCCGCAAGCTGGGAGATGCGCTGCTTGCTGAGGACATCGCGCAGGAGACGTTCATGAAGGCGCTCCGCCAGATGGATCGGGTCGACGATTCGTTCAATTTCGGAGGGTGGGTTCATACGGTCGCTCGCAACCTCTGTTTCGATGAGCTGCGACGGCGCCAGCGCGATCTGCGGGTGGATGCAGGCGACGACGACGACGCCGACCTGCTGGCGAGCCTGCCATCGACCTCAAAGGGCTTCGACCCCGTCCTGGTCCAGGAGTCCAACGAGATTCGACGCCAGGTGTGGGCGGTCGCTCAGCGGTTGCCGGAGAAGTACCGTCTCGTCCTTACCCTGCGCGAGCTGCAGGATCTGAGCTATCGCCAGATCGCCAGGTCCCTCAAGATGTCAGAGAGCGCTGTCGAGACTCTGCTCTACCGCGCGCGCCTGAGATTCAAGGAGGAGTTCATATCGGCGGAGGGGGAGGGTGAGCTGACCCATGACGAGGCGGTTCCACTCTTGGCACCGTACCTCGCCGGGAAGCTGCGGCGACCTCAGGCGGAGGCCGTACGCATCCATCTTGCGGTGTGCGTCAAGTGCGCGCGGCGGATCGGCCGCCGAGCGGTGCGCAGGACTCCTGTCACGTGAGGGTTAGTAGAGTAGTGAGTAGATGGCCAAGGTAGTCGTCAGGTTTTTCGATGATGAGACCCTTGAAGGGGTTGCTCGCGACCTCGATTTCGACGAGCCCGACTTCCTGGTCGAGGTCGACGATGCCACGGGCCTTGACAACAACGAGACCGCCTGGATCCCCCTGACGGCTGTCAAGTGGGTCGAGCTTCCTCGTGACCCGGAGCTGGCGTCTGAGACGCCGGCCCGGAAGGTGGCGATCAGGTTCCTCGACGGGGAGGTCCTCCGGGGCCACCTTGACGGCACTCTCGAGCGCCACCGATATGGTGTCGTTCTGCACCTTCACGCGGAGCAGGCCTCCAGCCCGGTCCGGAAGCTCGGCATTCCCTTCTCCGCTGTGAAGGCGCTCTTCTTCATCAGGGAGTTCGACGCCCGCGGGGAGGAAGCCGGCACTGCCTCCGAGGCGTACCTCGCGCGGCGGACGATGGCTCCACTTCTCGATACCCTCGAGGAGATGGACATGCTCACGCGCCTGCATCGGGATGGGCTGCTGTCCGACGACGAGTACGCGAGCAAGCGAACGCTGGTGCTGGAGAGACTCTAGCCCCGCCCCCTCCGGCCCTCCGGGCCACCTCCCCGCGAAGCGGGGAGGATATTAGGAACCGCGCGTAGAATCCTCTTAATGGCTGAGCGCAACGGGTCTAAGAACGGGCACAAGGCGGTGAAGGGCTCTTTTAAGGTCAAAGCCGGCCTTGCGCAGATGCTCAAGGGCGGCGTGATCATGGATGTGGTCACCGCCGAGCACGCCAAGATCGCCCAGGAGTCAGGTGCCTGCGCGGTGATGGCACTCGAGCGCGTGCCTGCGGACATCCGCAAGGAAGGCGGAGTGGCACGGATGTCGGACCCGACCCTGATCCGCTCGATCATGGAGGCGGTCACGATCCCCGTCATGGCCAAGGTGCGCATCGGCCACTTCGTCGAAGCGCAGATTCTCGAGGCGCTTGGGGTCGATTACATCGACGAGTCGGAGGTGCTCACCCCGGCCGACGAGGAATATCACATCGACAAGCACCCGTTCAAGGTCCCCTTCGTGTGCGGCTGTCGCGACCTGGGTGAGGCATTGCGCCGCATCGCGGAAGGCGCGGCGATGATCCGGACGAAGGGCGAGGCAGGCACCGGCAACGTGGTCGAGGCGGTCCGTCACGCTCGCGCGGTCAGCGCAGGCATTCGCAAGCTTCAGGGCATGAACCACGCCGAGCTCGTCCACGAGGCCAAGCTGCTCGGCGCGCCGGTTGACCTCCTTGTTGAATGCCAGCGGCTGGGTCGCCTTCCTGTCGTCAACTTCGCAGCCGGCGGCCTCGCCACCCCGGCGGACGCCGCGCTGATGATGCAACTGGGTGTCGATGGGGTCTTCGTCGGCTCCGGCATCTTCAAGTCAGAGGACCCCTTGAAGCGTGCCAAGGCGATAGTCGCCGCGACCACCTATTACGACAAGCCGGAGATCCTCGCCGAGGTTTCCGCCGGCCTGGGGAAGGCGATGCACGGGCTCGAGATTCCCGCCATCCCCAAGGAAGAGCTGCTCGCTGCCAGAGGCTGGTAAGCCCCGGCCTCCGAAGCGCGAACGTAAAGCCCTCATCGGGGTCCTCGCGATGCAGGGGGCGTTTGCCGAGCACGTTCGCGCTCTCGAGGCAAGCGGCGCGAAGACGCGAGTCGTGCGATCCGCGCAGGACCTTGACGGTCTCGACGGGATCGTGCTGCCTGGTGGCGAGAGCACGACGATGACGATGCTGATGGAGCGCGTCGGCCTGCTCGGACCGCTGCGCGCCGCGATCGCCGGCGGCCTGCCGACGCTCGCGACGTGCGCAGGCATGATCGTTTTGGCGCGGGATGTCACAGACGGGATGGCTGAGCAGCACGGCCTCGATCTGTTGGATATCGCGGTGCGCCGCAACGGCTATGGCCGCCAGGTTGACAGCTTTGAAGCCGACCTCGAGATCGCCGGCCTGGGAGCCAAGACGTTCCCGGGTGTCTTCATCCGATCTCCGCTTGTCGAGTCGACGGGCAACGTCGAGGTAATGGCAACCCACGAGGGTCGCACCGTCGCAGTGCGCCAGGGTCACATCGTGGCGCTGTGCTTCCACCCCGAGCTGACCGAAGACCTCCGGCTGCACCGCGAGTTCGTGCGCATGGCTTTGGGCTCATGAAGCTTCGCGCTGCCGGCCTGCTGGACCTGGCGCGCATCGAGGAGATGCACAGGTCTTCCGACACGCGCTTGAGCGAGGAGGCGCCGCCTGCGGCCAGGCTGTGGACGGTTTTGAGCTCGACCCTGTCAGCGCTTTTGCCGTTGGCTCAGGAGACCCTCATCTACGTCGCAGAAGACGGCGGCAAGGTGGTCGGTTTCATACAGGCGTCCGGGCAGCCGCTGGGCCTCGATCTGCCGCGCGCGACTGTGCTGCAGGTGCTCAACCTGCAGGTGGCGGACGGGGCCGACACCGACGAGGTGGCTTCGGCGCTGGTGGAGCACCTCTGCAACCAGGCGCTCGACCGGGGCGCGCACAGGCTCTTCGTCAGGCTTCCTGAGCGAGACCCGCTGCTTCCAGTTTTCAGGTTGCGAGGTTTTCGCCAGTACGCCACAGAGGTTGTCGTATATGCGGACAAGCCCGAGATGCGTTCAAAGAATTTTCCAACCGGTGCGCGGCCGGTCCGTCGCGGAGACAACCGGCTGCTGTATCAGCTGTACCGAAAAGTGACGCCACAGGAGGTGTCCCAGGTGGAAGCGCCCACTTATCGCGAATGGAGGGCGCTCCACGGTGGTTGGACGGGACGGCTCGCGGCGCGCGGCTCGGAGAAGGAGGAGCTGGTCGTCGACAGGGTCGAGCTCGTTGGCTGGGTGAAGGCCGAGCTCAGCTCTGGGGCTCGGCCGAACACCATCAGCTTCATGGCATTGCCCGAGGCGTCGCTTCCTGGGGACCTCGCAGACCTTGGGCTGTCGCTGCTAGGTGAGTCGGAGCGGCCAGCCTGGTCGAGCCTGCGCCACTATGATTCGAACATGATCGACGCCCTGCGCGGGCGTGGGTTCAGCGTGTTATTGACGCAGCTACTCTTGGTCAAGGAACTGGCGGTGCGGGTGCCTGTAAGGGAGAAAGGCCTGGTGCCTTCTTTCGGATGAAACCCGACCTCTCAGCACGAGCCGCCAACTGGGACGAGGAGGTCGAGCTTCTCGCACGCGCGCTGCCCACGGACCTTGCGCGTGCGCTGCACGAGCGCACGGACCCCACAGAGCTTTTGGAGATAGTGCTCGACCTTGGTCGGGAGCCTGAAGCACGCGTGCCGGGCCGCGAGGTCCTGCTTGCCGACCGCACCGTCGCCGCCTCGGACCTCGAGCACGTGGCCAACAACGTCGGCCAGTTCGGGGACGACAACCGAGCCGGCATCGAGCGCACTCTGCATCGCGTCTCGGCGATCCGCAACCGGTCTGGACGCATCACCGGCCTGACCATGCGCGTAGGTCGTGCGGTCACCGGGACCGGCGAGATCATCCGCGACATAGTCGTCAGCGGTCAGAGCATTCTGCTGCTCGGCAGACCAGGAATCGGAAAGACGACGATGCTTCGCGAGTGCGCGAGGCTACTTGCCGACGAGCTGCGTAAGCGGGTGGTGATCGTCGACACATCCAACGAGATTGGAGGTGACGGCGACATTCCTCACCCGGGTATCGGCCGCGCGCGACGAATGCAGGTCAAGACTCCTCTCCTCCAGCACGCCGTGATGATCGAGGCCGTTGAGAACCACATGCCCGAGGTGATTGTCATCGATGAGATCGGCACGGAGCTGGAGGCTGGCGCGGCTCGAACTATTGCGGAGCGAGGCGTGCAGCTGATCGCGACTGCGCACGGCCAGACTCTCGAGAACCTACTTGTCAACCCGACGCTGAACGACCTTCTCGGTGGCATCCAGAGCGTCACCCTGTCCGATGAGGAGGCCCGGCGCCGAGGCACACAAAAGTCGGTGCTCGAGCGAAAGGCCCCCCCAACGTTTGACGTGCTGGTGGAGATCCAGGACCGCGATCGAGTTGCGATCCACATGCCGCTCGCGGAGGTCGTCGACACCGCGCTGCGAGGTCCATTACTTTCGCCCAAGATCCGGCTGCGAACGCGCGAGGGCAGGGTGATCTCTAACGTCGACGCGCCGACCGTTGTCGCGGAAACGCCTGCGGTAGCTTCCAGCGCCAAGCCCCTAGGGATATTTCCGTACGGCGTGAGCCGCCACCACGTCGAGCAATCGATCCGCGACCTCGAGCTGCCCGTGCGGGTGCTCGGAAACCTCGACGGCGCGGGCGCGGTGTTGACGCTGAAGAACCATTACCGAAGGCGCCCTGACAGCCTGCGTCAGGCGGAGAGCCGCGGCCTGCCGATCCACATCCTCAAGAGCAACTCGGCCACGCAGGTACGCGACGCGCTGTCGCGGATTTACGGCGTTGACAAGAAGGACGAAGCCACCTCGCGGGCGCTGGCCGAGGCGGCCGCGGCGATCAAAGCGGTGAAGACGACTCTACGGCCAGTGGAGATTTCGCCTCAAAACGCATATCTGCGCCGGCTTCAGCACCAGCTCGTCTCCGAAAACGAGCTCTCTGCTCGCAGCATGGGCAAGGAGCCGCAGCGCCGCCTAAGAATCACACCGACGCCTGAAGAGACAGCCCACATCTAATGGGTAAAGGCCTTTTCATCACATTTGAAGGCACAGAGGGGTCTGGAAAGACCACGCAGGTCGAGCTCCTCGGCGCCAAGCTTGCTTACCGCCAGCCTGTGGTGGTTCGCGAGCCGGGCGGCACCGAGCTGGGCGAGCGCATGCGACAGCTGCTTCTTTTCAGCGGCATGGAGATCGACGGCGAGGCCGAGATGTACATCTTCATGGCCGCTCGCCGGCAGCTCCTCCACGAATTGATCACGCCATCGCTGAACCTGGGCCGGATAGTGATCGCCGACCGCTACCACGATTCGACACTCGCCTACCAGGGCGGGGGCCGCGGCGTTCCGGTGATCTGGCCGGCCACTTTTCCGCGACCCGACATGACATTTCTCCTCGCACTGCCGGTCCAGAGCGGCCGCGAACGGCAGCTGAGCGCCGGCAAGAGCGCAGACCGAGTCGAGCGCGAGTCGATCGAATTCCACAATCGCGTCGCCGCCGAGTACGAACGCCTGGCCACGGCGGAACCCGAGCGATTCACGCGTCTCGACGCTCACGAGTCCCGCGAAGCGCTGCATCACAAAGTGATGAGCCGCGTGACTCCGGCGGTGGATGCACTCTCGTGAAGCTCGTCATCGCAGTCGTGCAGGGCGAGGACGCGCAGCGCACTGTCGAGGCGTTGAACTCGGCGGGCATCAGCTCGACGCGAGTCAGCACCACCGGCGGCTTTCTGCAGCAGGGCAATGTGACGATGCTGGTCGGAATCGAGGATGCAAGGGTGCCGGAGGCGGTTCAGATCATCCGCGAGAACTGCCGCGAGCGCAGCCGCTATCTCACTCCTGTGCTGCCCACCGCCGAGCCCGGCGACCTTCTCGCCGCATTCCCGGTCGAGGTTCAAGTCGGCGGTGCGACAGTGTTCGTCGTACCTGTCGACCAGTTCGAAAAAATTTAGCACTGCAATCCGGCTGCATCGGACGCACCACTAGTATCCAAACGTGATTCGGGTCGAAGGACTTCGCAAGAGCTTCGGAGACGTGCGCGCCGTCGATGGCGTCGACCTGCACGTGGAGCAAGGCGAGCTCCTCGTCCTGCTTGGTCAGAACGGGGCCGGCAAGTCCACCACCTTGCGCTGCCTCGGCGGGATCCTCCGGCCCGATGCGGGCCTTATCGAGCTGGACGGACTGCGTCTCCCCGAAAAGCTGGATGCGGTTCGCGCCCGGCTTGGTGTGGTGCCCGACCAGGCAAGGCTTTACGGGCGAAACACCGCTCCTGAATACCTTGATCGCTTCGGCTATCTCTACGGAGTTCCGGAAAAAGAACGCCGCGCCAGGATTGCCCAACTCCTCGAACGCTTCGACCTCGCCGACCGCGCTGACACGGTGCTCGCCGCCTACTCGCGCGGAATGGCACAGAAGGTCGCTTTGATCCGAGCCACGCTGCACCAACCCGATTGGATCTTCTGCGACGAGCCGACCGCCGGCCTCGACCCGGTCGCCGCGGCTGACATGCGCCACTACCTCGGGGAGCAGAGGGAGCGAGGGGCTGCGCTGATAGTGACAACGCACGTCCTCAGCGAAGCCGAGCTGATGGCAGATCGCATAGCAATCATGCGAAAAGGCGTCATCGTCACCCACGGAAATCTCGAAGATCTGCGCCAGGAAGCTGCGAAAGGACGGCGCCTCTCGGCGCACTTGAGCGGAAAACCTGCCGACCCACAGCCTTTGCGGCGCTGGCTTAGGGAGCACGCCGTCGAGCACCATCTCGACGACGAGCACCTTACGTACACGCTGCCCTGGCAGGCCACGATCGCCGATCGCGCAGCATTCGCCGCTGAGCTGCAGCGTCGTCTGGCCGCCCAGCATGCGCCGTTCCACGAGCTCGAAGAGGTGGAGACGAGCCTCGAATCGGTCTACCTGAAGGCGATGGCCGAGCCCGTTGCACCGTCGCCGACACCCATGCCTGCGCCACCGTCGATCTCGGGAATTGGCGCTCCTCGAATGTTCGCCTCGCTGCGCTCGCAGGGCGCCCTACTCCGCCACTCTCTTCCTTTCTACGTCAGCTCCTGGTGGCGGCGAGGCGACTTGAGCTGGGTGATGTATCTCAACGCTTTCGTGCTCCTGCTTGTCGCGGGCACCTCCCTGTTCGGCCAGCTCCCAGGTGTTGCAGGCCAGGTCGCTGAAAAGTTCGCCGGCGGCACCGCGCTGCAAGCAGGCCTTCTCCTGCCTTTGTTCTTCATGTCATTCGCGCTTCTCGAATCGATCAAGAGCTCGATCGGCATCTGGTGGGAAAAGGCGCAGCAATCGTTGGAGGTGCTGCTGTACACACCTGTCGACGATCCCTCGCTCATCTGGCTCGAGGTGTTGCCGGGCGCTGTGGTCAGCACCGTCTGGGTCACGTTCTGGATGGCTGCGGGCATGACTCTGCTCACTCTTTTTGGACAACCCGCTCCATGGGATCTGCTTCCTGTCTTCGCGTTCGTGGCGGCGGTGACCGCTTACTGGGCAGCCATGGGCCGGATGCTGGGGTTCATGCTCTTCCCTCGCGAGGGTGCCGCCGGAGGCGCTTGGTCCTTCCTCCTCTCGCCGGTCTCGGCGGCAGTCGCCGACCTGCCGCTGGCGCTGTTCGTCTTCCGCTCGCCGCTTGCACCTGCGTCACTGCTGCTGCCGATCACAGCGTGCCTTGCCCTCACTGTGCTCTGTGGCGTGACCTTCGACCGAGAACGATTGATGGAGACAGGTCTTGGACGGACTCGCTCACGCCGTGTCTGGCTTCCAGTGGCGCTCCTGCGCCGCAACGCCGCGGCGATCGCCGCGGGCCTGCTGCTGGCGTTGGCACCGGCCGGGATTGCTGCGACGGTGTCGTCGAGCGCGCACTGGCACTCGTGGTCTGATGTGCAGGCGGCCGGAACCGCTACCGTGACTGACCCCGCGCCGATCGATGCAATCCCCGCTGCGAGCACCTCATCACCCAGCGGCGTGACTGTCGCCGCAGCTGCGTTGGCAGGGATCGTGGCGATGCTGGCCCTGATGCTCGCGCTGGTGATCGTCAGCTTCGCCGCCTTTTTCCTGCTCGGCGTCCCCGCTCTGATCGGGCTGATCACGGCCTCCGCCGTCTGGGGCATTCAGCTGGGCTTTGGCGGCACCACGCCATTGCAGCCATGGCTGGTTGGCGCGGGCGGAATCGCACTCCTAGCGCTGGCTCTCAACACAGGGGCCGCGCTGCCGATCTACTGGTCGCTGGTCTTCGGGTCGGGCCGCAGGCTTGACAGGCTCCGCGAGGCATGGTCCGGCTACTGGTCGCTCTTCCGAGGTCTGGTTCTCCCGGCGTGCGCTCTGTTTGGAGTTGTGGTTTTCAGGCTGCTCGCCGCCGGCTAGATACTCGGGCGGCTAAAGGTCGAGGGCCTGGGCCACCAGCTCACGGTGGTAAGTGGCATCGCCGAGCGTCACCTCTGATGCCTTCGCCCGCTTGAAGTACAGGTGCATGTCGTGCTCCCAGGTGAAGCCGATGCCGCCGTGGACCTGGATCCCATCGCCGGCGACCCTGCGATAAGCGTCGGAAACATAGGCCTTCGCCATGGATGAGGCGAGTGAGCGATCAGGAGCATCTGCCTCCACCGTCCAGGCCGCGTAGTAAGTTGCGGAGCGCCCGCTTTCGGACAGCACGAGCATATCGGCGAGCTTGTGCGATACCGCCTGGTAGATCCCGATCGGCTTGCCGAACTGGTGCCGTGTCTTCGCGTAATCGGTCGACGACTCCAGCACTTTCTGAGCGCCACCGATCATCTCGGCGCACAGCCCAGCGGTCGCCCATTCCAGCGTTCGCTTGAGCGCGGGCCAGGCCTTGTGCGGCGCGCCCATGATGGCGTCGGCCTCGAGCTCCACGCCATCGAAACGGATCTCGTTCCAGCGTCTGGTCATGTCGATCGTTTGCAGCGGGTTCACGCTCATGCCCTTGGGCCGGCCTTTGACAAGGAAGAGGGAGATCCCTTCTTCGCCTTCGCCTCGGGTGCGTGCCGCGACAACCGTGTAATCGGCACCGGCCGCGTCAGGCACGAAGAGCTTCACGCCATCAAGGCGCCAACCTCCGCCGGCGGGCTTTGCTGCGAGCGTCACGCCCGCGGCGTCCCAACGCCCAGAGGGTTCGGTGAAAGCCAGCGTTGCGCGGGCCTTGCCCTCCGCGATCGCGCCGAGAACCTCCTTCTTTTGGGCCTCAGTGCCCGCCTCGATCAGGGCCGGTACCGCCAGCCCCATGGTGGCGAAGAAGGGGCCGGGCAGCAGCGCACGACCAGCTTCCTCGAGCACGACGATAAGGTCGAGAAAGCTGCCCACCCCACCGTACTGTTCCGGGATGCCGAGGGCAGTCCAGCCAAGGCCCGCCATCTTGTTCCAGAGGTTCGGGTCATGGGCGTCGGGCCCTTCCATCAGCTTGCGCACCACCTTGGACCCGCATTCCTTGGTGAGGAAGTCCCGTGCCGAGGTGCGGAGCATCTCCTGCTCTTCGGAAAATGCGAAGTCCATCTGCCGTCGAAGTTTAAGCGGCGGCGGCCCTTAGCCCGGGGAGTGCGTCTTGGTTGAGGGCTCGTCCGGCGATGAAGGAGCCGGCAGCTCGAGCGGCTCCTCGGGGGCAGCCAGCTCCAGGGGCGCTTGCGGCGCCGCAAGCTCGGCCTGCGGCTTGGGCGCGCGCTTGGCCCTTGGCTTGCGGGCAGGCTTGGGTGGAGTTGCGGCGACCTCGACGGCAGGTTCTGGTTGAGGTGCCGGCACGGCAACTGACGGTTCAGGCACCCGTGCGATCTCGGGTGTGGCGGCCGCCACCGGTGGCGGCGCAGCTTCGGCTGGGGCAGGCGGTGGCGCGACTACAACCTCGTCTCTGCGGGTAGGAGGGGGTGCAGAGAATTGGGGCCGTATCCGGAACAGCATGAGGAGGCCAAAGAAGCCGACGAGTATCGCGAGAGTTCCCATCGCGATTCCGATGGCGAGACCGGAGCCTTCACCAGTGGTGAAAGGGCGCTCAAATCCGGCCGGACATATCGCTGGGGCCGGAGCGCAAGTGCCGAGCACCGCGAGTCGAAGGGGTACCGCGATCATGGAGAGCATTCCGTACACGAGCGCGATGCCGGCGATGAAGTAGAGGCCGGTCGCGAGCGCCCTGCCCTGGTGATACATGAGGGCGTTGGCGCCCATAGCGATTGCCGCGACCGCGAAAGGAATCACGGCGCCGGCGATTCGATTCGGGCCGCCGGCGGCAAGCAGAAGAGGCGCGATGCCTCCTGTTGCGGCGAGGCCGCAGGCCAGCCAGAAGGACCAGAGAACCCGCGCTTCCCGATTGGCGGTCGAATCCACTGACCCGAAATGATGCACGATTGACATGTGACTATTTAGTCACATATACTCGCAGTGATATGGACCTGGTGTTCAAAGCCCTGGCCGATTCGAGCCGCAGGTCGCTGCTCGACAACCTCTTCTTGCGCGACGGTCAGACGCTTGGCGAGCTGGGTTCCCGCCTCGAGATGACGAGGTTTGGCGCGATGAAGCATCTGCGCGTGCTCGAGAACGCCGGGCTCGTGACCACTCGCAAGGTGGGGCGGGAAAAGTTGCATTACCTGAATCCCGTGCCCATCCAGGAAATCCACGAGCGTTGGGTGAGCAAGTACGCAGCGCCATGGCTCAGCGCGCTGAGCGCCATCAAATCTGAGCTGGAAGGGGAATCAGGGCGCCCGACATCAGCCACCACAAGCCCATCTCGAGACCGGCGAGCCGCTACCGGTCCGGCACTTATCAAAAGGAGGATTCGAACATGAGCAGCAAGCCGGAGCACGTGCACGTGACGTACATCAAGACCACCCCTGAGCGCCTTTGGCAGGCGTTGACTGACGGGTCGATGACTTCCCGCTACTACTTTGGGACAGCGGTGACGTCCGACTGGAAGCCTGGCTCGCAATATCGATTCACAGACGGCAACGGCAAGGTCCACATCGAGGGTGAAGTTGTGGAGGCCGATCGTCCACGAAAGCTTGTCACCACGTTCAAAGCAAGCTGGGATGACGAGGTCAGCAAGGATAAGCCGACGATTGCCACTTTCGAGATCGAGCCGATGGGCGACGTCTGCAAGCTGACCGTGATCCACACCGGATTCGATGGTGAGACTGCCACCTATCACCAGGTCACAGGCGGCTGGCCGTTGCTCGCTGCCAGCCTCAAGAGCCTACTGGAGACGGGCGAGGCGTTGAGCACCTCTCAACCGCAGCAGGCATCGGTCTGAGGTACGTCTTACTAAGGTCGCGGGGGCGCCGCTATGAATGCGCCGTTCCCCGCGACTCACCGGCTTCCTCAGCGCCGCCCATCTGAAAGCCGGGATTGACGCTCAGCTCGGAGAGCCGTTTGTCGTGGTACGGATCACGTGTTCCAAATAGTTCTTGCGCAGTGGTCATCCGGATGCGCAGCAAGACGAAGATCGCCTTCACTTCGTCGACCCACGTCAATTTCTTGCCTTGGGCGCGCGTGCGGGCGGCGTACTCAATGGGTATCTCGTAGATCCTGTAACCCAGCCGCAGGATGCGGCCAGTGATCTCAGGTTCGACGTCGAACCGGTTGCCACGCAGGCCCAACCGCCGCATAAGCGACGTGCGCATCACCTTGAAGCCTGTCTCCATATCCTGGATGTAACAGTTGAAAAGGATGTTGGTCGCGGTGGTGACGAGTCGATTTCCGACCACGAACCAATACGAGTACGCGCTCTGGCCGGCGAATCCGCGAATTCCTTACACGACGTCCGCTCGCCCACGCAGGATCGGTGAGATCTGCTTCTCGTAATCGGCTGGGTCGTACTCCATGTCGGCATCCTGGATGAGTACGAGGGGTGCGGTGATCGCTTCGAGGCCTGTCCGGATCGCAGCCCCCTTGCCCTGGTTTGTTTCGTGGTGTTTGACAGTCACGCGCGGATCACGCGTCGACCGACGTGCAGCTTCGAGCGTGCCATCGGTCGAGCAATCATCGACTACAACTACCTGCTGCACCGACGGCTCACGCAGCACGCGGCTTATCACCTGCGCCACCGACCGCTCTTCGTTAAAGGCGGGGACGATGACCCCGAGGACCTGCTGTGCTGCGGGGCGGCGGCTCAGCGGCTTCGCGGGAGCCCCAGCACGCGCTCGGCCAGGATGTTGCGCAGCACCTCTGACGTGCCGGCCTCGATGGTGTTCGCGCGCGACCGCAGGAACTGGTACCTCCAGCCAGTCGCTTCGCCAACCTGTCCGGCCGGCCCTGCGACGTCAACTGCCGTCTCTGCCATGCGCTGGTTCAGCTCCGACCACATCAGCTTGAGGATCGAGCCCTCCGGGCCGGGAATACCGTTTCGCTTCATGGCAGTCACTGCGCGATAGCCGTTCAGCTGAAGCGCTCGCGCTTCGATCGTGTATTGGGCTACCTTCTGCCGCACCAACGGATCGGAGCCACGGCCGAGCTTGCGCGTGTGCTCGGCTAGCTCTGCGGCAGTGATCTGGGCACGCGTTGCGAGAGCCATGCCAAGAGTTCCGCGTTCGTGGAGCAGCGTTGTCATGGCGACCGCCCATCCCTCGCCGGCTTCTCCCAGGATCTGCGACTTCGGCACCTTGACGTCCTTGAAGAAGATCTCGTTGAACTCGGCGTCGCCGGTGATCTGCACCAGAGGCCGCACCTCGACGCCGGGGCTCTCCATGTCTACAAGCAGGTAGGTGAGGCCGTGGCGTGGGTTCTCCTCTTTGCGCTCGCGAGTCAGCAACATGCACCACTTGGCGACGTGGGCGAGCGTCGTCCACACCTTCTGTCCGTTGACCAGGTAGTGATCGCCCTTGTCCTCGGCGCGGGTCTGGAGGCCTGAAAGATCGCTGCCGGCGTTTGGCTCGCTGAAGCCCTGGCACCAGATCTCCTCGGCTGACAGAAGGGGTGGCAGGTAGCGCTTCTTCTGCTCCTCAGTGCCGTGTGCGATCACGACCGGGCCGCCCATCCCCAGGCCGATGACATTTATCGGCTCGGGGGTCTGGGCCACGATCATCTCGTCGTTGAAGATCAGCTGATCCATGAAGTCGCCGCCCCGGCCGCCGTACTCCTTGGGCCACGTGATGCCGACGTAGCCCGCCTCGTAAAGCTTTTTCTGCCAGGCTCGGCGGTTCTCGATCACCTTCTCCTGGTTGGCCTCGGTCGAATCGTCCTTGGGCGCGTTGGCCTTCAGCCAGGCCCTCACCTCGTCGCGGAAAGACTTCTCGGAATCGTCGAGCTCGAAGTCCACGGGACTACCTTAGGCCACCGCGGGGATCACGTCCGAGGCCAGGAGCTTCAGCGCTTCTCGGTCGTCGAGCAGGAAATGCTGGAGCATAAAGAGGTCGACGCCCAACGCCGAGTGTCGCTTGATCTGCTCGGCGATCTCGTCGGGCGTGCCGACCAGGCCCCTCTCACTGACCTTCACCATCACCTCGTCGGCGCTGAGTCCCTTCATGCTCGGGATGACCTCGCTCATCTGCAACGCTCGTTCGCGTACCTCGGCGCGGTCACGGCCGATTATGTAATTCGCCATTACCGAGTGGCGGATTGACGACGGGTCGCGCTTGATCGCTTGGCACGCGGCGTCAAGAACTTTGCGTTTCTGCTGATACTCGTCGGCGTCGATGCTGGAAAGGTTCCACTCCACCGCTTCCCTGGCGATCATCGGCAGCGCACGCTTCTCGCCCCTGCCGCCCATCAGGATCGGGATCGTGCCATTCGTTGGCTTGGGGTTGGCTTTCTCCCATGTCGCGCGAATGGTCTTGATACCTTCCTCGAGAAGGTCCATGCGGCCCCCGAGGGTGAGAAACGGGATACCGTTTTCGACGTGCTCGCGCTCGTACCAGCCACCTCCGACGCCGAGGATCAGGCGTCCCCCTGAAATGAGGTCGACGGCGGTAGCGATCCTCGCGAGCAGCGCCGGAGCGCGAAAAGTCATCGGACTGACCATTGGTCCGAACTGGATGGTCTTCGTCCATTCCGCCGCGAGCGCGAGCGACGTCCAGGTCTCGATGCAATCGCGTTCGACCAGCCCCATCACCGAGAACAGGTGGTCACTGCGGCGCAGCGAGTCGAACCCCAAAGCCTCAGCGTCGCTGCAGATGAGCCGCCAGCGATCCCAGGTGAGACCCTCTTGACCTTCGATCATGATCCCGACCTTCGCCATGGGGATTGATCGTAAGCTGCCTGTCCGTGCAACCGCTATGGGTCTGCCCAAGCTGCGGTAGAGGTTTCGCGAACCGGAATCAATCGCATTCCTGCAGCAATGTGCAGCTGGAAGATCACTTTGCCGGTCGCGAACCCCAGGTCGTACAGACGTTTCATAGGCTGCTCGCAGCCGCCGCGAAGTCCGGCCCGGTGACGGTCCTGCCGGAGAAAACACGAATCGCGTTCCAGGTCCGGATGAGCTTCGCCGCTTTCACTCTCAAGCGGCGCTGGATCGATGGACATGTCGTGCTGGCGCGCAAGCTCGACAGCTCACGGTTCACGCGTTTCGAATACTTCTCGCCTGGCAATCAGCTCCACGCGTTCCGACTACATGAGCCGGCCGAGGTCGACGATGAGGTTGAGGCGTGGCTGGCTGAGGCTTACCTCGTCGGCGAGCAGAAGCACCTCAGCCCAGCGCGGAGGTCAGCGCGTCAACGTCCAGGAAGTTGAGGATCCGCTCTTGCGGAATGCCGGCGCGCCGCGCCATCCACGCACCCATCGGCACATATGCAAGCTCGGCCGGAGCGTGCGCATCAGCGTCGAGCGTGAAGTTGCATCCGCATTCGAGCGCAAGGCGAGCCATCTCGGGTGAAAGGTCCATCCGTGCGGGATCGCAGTCGATCTCGAGCGCCACTTTGTGGCGGGCTGCCTCCTTGAAAACCGCTTCAAAGTCGTAACTAGCGCCCTCTCGCGACCCTGGACGGCGGCCGGTGGGGTGGCCGACGACGTCCACGTGCGGGTTGGACACGGCGCGCAGCATCCGCTCGGTCATAGCGGGCGCCTCCTGCCTCAGCTTCACGTGGGGCGACGCGATCACAACGTCGAGCAGCCCCAGCACGTCATCTGGAAGATCGAGGGCGCCGTCCTCGAGAATGTCCACTTCGATTCCCTGCAGCAGCGTCACGTCCTGAACCTGCGCCTGGACCTCGGCCATCTCGCGCGACTGTGCCAGCAGCCGCTCAGCGCCAAGGCCATTGACTACCTTGATTCGGGGCGAGTGGTCAGTCACGCCGAGGTAGCGGTACCCAAGAGCCTGAGCGCCCTGGGCCATCTCCAGCATCGTCGCCCTCCCGTCGCTCCAATTCGTATGCGAGTGCACGTCGCCCTGGTACCGGCTCAGATCCAGCTGTGACTCATCGTCTCGCGCGGGCTGGCCCATCTCAGCTCGCAGCCGTTCGAGGTAGGAGCTCTGGCCTGTCTCGAGGAGGCCGGCCAGGACCTTGGCGATCCCGGAGCCGACGCCCTCGATGGTGGTCAGAGCGTTGGTCTTCTGAAGGGCCTCCAGATCCGGCCTCGAGATCACTATCGACCAGGCAGCTGCGGCGAATGCCTTGGCCCGAAATCGCTCAGCCTCGTTCTGCCGCAGGAGGTATCCAATCTCGGAGAGCGCCTGGGCTGCCTCGACCGCGTCCACCCGTCAATTGTGTGAGGATGCGGGCGTGGCCAAGGCAAAGCCTGTCGACAGGATGCCGGAGCTGGTCGAACGGATGCTGGCAGAGCTGGGCGAGGACCCCGACCGCCAGGGCCTGCGTGACACCCCGGATCGAGTGGCGCGGGCCATGCGCGAGCTCACCGACGGCTACGGCGTGCGCCCGGCGGATGTCATCGCAGGCGCCGTCTTCGACCAGGACTACGACGAGATGGTGGTGGTCAAAGACGTTCCTTTCTACAGCCTGTGCGAGCACCACATGCTGCCTTTCTTCGGGAGCTGCCACGTCGGCTACCTCCCGAAAGGAAAGGTGGTGGGCTTGAGCAAGATCCCCCGGCTGGTCGGGATTTTCGCCCACCGGCTGCAGCTGCAGGAGCGGCTGACCAAGGAGGTCGCCGAGGCATTGAACGACCAGCTGGCGCCACGCGGAGTCGGCGTCGTCGTTGAGGCGCGGCACCTCTGCATGGAAATGCGGGGGGTCCAGAAGCCCGGTGGACAGCTGATCACCTCTTGCATGCTTGGCACCTTCCGCAAAGACGCTCGCACGCGGGCTGAGTTTCTGGACCTGGTGCGCCACCCGTAGGCGCCAGCGACCAGCAGTTGTTTAGCTAACGAGGATCGAAACCAGCCGGGCGGCAATACAATCTGCACCGCAACAACGTGCGTTACGGTCCAGTGAGGAGGGGTGTGGTTCCCGCGGCATGGGTCGCGGGGTTTGTTTTGATCCTAGCCGGCTGCACCCAACTCAACCAACAGGCGACGACCTCCCCGGAGGTGACGACCTCCCCGGAGGCGACGCCATCGGTTATTACGACGCCGAGCACAGCACCGACGCCGGCCGAGTCTCCGTCATCTGCTACATCTCCATCGCCGGCTTTGCCAAGTCCCCCCAAGCTGATCATCAGAAGCGTGCCTTTCCACATCGGAGAGGTCGGAGTCACCTACGGAACTGTCACCCTCGTCGCGGCCGGTGGGGTTAAGCCATACAAGTGGTCGATCTCATCTGGTGCGCTGCCAGCCGGGGTCACGTTGTCGTCAAAAGGCAGCGCAACCGGCAAGCCAACGGCGGCCGGCACCTTCTCATTCGTGGTTCGAGTGGACGATTCGGTAGGCGCTGCGGCGGGCGTCCCAACATCGATCTTCGTCTTTCGACAAATCGCGTTCACGACCTCCACGGCGAGCTGTTCGGGAACGTACCAAACCGGATGCACAACCAAGTTGAAATACATAGGTGGCGCATCTAGCGCCTCGCCCAAGATCAACGCCACACTGAGCTCCGGGGCGCCACCGCTTCCTGCGGGCTCCACGATCACCGCAAAAGCCGGGATTGTCACAGTTTTGATCGCAATTCCCGCGTGCTCTTATCCTCTGGCAGTCTTAACTTTGGTTCTTGTGGACCCGAAGTGTGGTGCTGGGTTCCTTTGCTCGTCGAGCCCAGCCAAGGTAGATATCAACTTGAGTAGCGGCTGCTAGGCTGACGCACCGTGCATGGGGGTCTGTTGAGTAGACGCGTAGTTTCCGCGGCTTGGGTAGTGGGGCTCGTTTTGGTCGTCGCCGGCTGTACCCAGCCCAACGAGCAGGGCACTACTTCCCCGGAGGCGTCTCCATCCACGATCACGACGCCTAGCACTGAACCGACGCCGGCGGAGTCGCCAACGCCTAAAACATCACCTTTGCCGAAACCCTCGCCTAGTCCAGCGAAGCTGAT